>Ga0134121_10001175_pt1 | contig 25181 bp, 20 predicted proteins | sample KB301_FD_96463 | JGI IMG/M metagenome (GOLD analysis project Ga0134121, IMG submission 96463) | Terrestrial soil microbial communities without Nitrogen fertilizer from Kellogg Biological Station, Michigan, USA - KB3-0-1 | ecosystem: Environmental > Terrestrial > Soil > Unclassified ... | reverse complement strand
GCAAGCTGAGTCTCGAGCTCGGCATGCGTTACCAGTTTGGCCAGCCGATCTACACGCAGGCCAACAATATGGCTAACTTCGATCCGTCGCTTTACAATCCGGCGCAGGCCGTCACGATTCTCGCGAACGGAAACATCGACCCGACCCGAGGTGGCAATCGTTTCAACGGGCTCGTGCGCGCTGGTGACGGTGTGCCTTCTGAAGAGCTCGGACGCGTGCCCGGCGGCAACAGTGCTGACGTGCAAGCCGTGCCGACTGGCGCGCCGCGCGGACTTTACGAAGGTCATCATTACTTCATGCCGCGCGTCGGTTTCGCCTATTCACCTTTCGACGATAACAAGACTTCGATTCGCGGCGGCTTCGGCATGTACTACGATCGCATCGAAGGCAATTTGATCTTCCCCTCGCTAAGCAATCCGCCGTTTGCAACGAGCGCGCAGTTTCAAAACGCAAACCTGAGCAACATCACCGGCGGTTCGACAACGTTGGCGCCGTTTGCGCAGATCAATGCGGTGAATCCGGATCTCGACACGCCTTACACGATGAGCTACAGCCTCAGTGTGCAACGCGAGCTGCCGCACGGAATTTTTGCTGAGGCTGCTTACGTCGGTAATCTCGGCCGGCATTTGATTCGACAGCCCGACATCAACCAGCCGACATTCGAACAGCTTCGCGCGAATCTTCCCCCAGGTCCGAACGTCAACGTCAACGCGTTGCGACCGTTCAAAGGTTACACCGCGATCAGAATGCGCATGAGCGATTCGACGTCGAACTATCACGGCATGCAGCTCTACCTGGCGAAGCGCAAGGGCGATCTGTTGATGACAACTTCGTACACGTGGTCCAAGGTGCTGACCGACGCGAGCGGCTTCAACGACAACCCGGAAGATCCGTTCAACCGGAAATTCAATTATGGACCGGCGACGTTCGATCGGCGTCACGTGTTCGCGCTCACTTACACTTACAACGTGCGAATGTTTGCGCGCACACACGGTTTTGTTAAGGCTGTGCTCGACGGTTATGAGATCAGCGGTGTGACGCGATTACAATCAGGTCCGTACCTGACCGTGACGGGAACGGCGAACTCGGTGTTTGGAAATCGTCGCGCCGATTGCGTCAGTAGCGAAACGCTGTTCGAGGACGGCGAGCGTGGTCCAAACAATTGGGCCAGGCGTGACGCGTTTGCGATTGCGCCCGACACCCGTCGTGGTACTTGCGGTGTCGGAACGCTCCTCGGTCCGGGCGCGCAGACGTGGGACTTCTCGGTACGTCGCAACTTCCGGTTGACGGAGCGGTTCAATCTTCGGTTCCAGGCTGATATCTTTAACGCTTTCAACCGGACGAATTTTCGGGACATGGACAGCAATCTCAGCAACGCGGCGTTCGGGACGATCTCGACTTCCGGCCCGCCGCGGAATATTCAATTCGGGCTGAAGTTAACTTTCTAAATGAAATCAGTTTTTATCTGTGTAATCTGTGTCACCGTTTTCGTTACCGCCCAGGCGAGTACGGTGACAACGGCCAGCTTACGCGACGACGTAAACACGTTTCTTGGCAAGGAGCTCGCCGCGCATCTGAGCGCGATCAAGTCGTTGGATCCGCCGCCGGATCGAGTTCTCGGTGTGCCCACGACCGGTGAGTTTTCGTGGGGAACGTTCATGCGCTCGCTCGCAGCGTACGCCGAGACGACCGGCAATCGTGAGCTTGCCGGACGTGACATCGCGAAGTGGGTGGGCCAGATCGGTCTGATCGAATCACGCGCGGGCAGCAAAGCGTTTTCGCAACTTTACGCCGCGCTTGCCTTGCGACATTTCGGTCGCGACTTGAAAACGAATCCGCTCTGGCAAAGCTTGTCGCCGGAGGAGCAGAAGGCGTGGCGCTCGTTGCTCAATCCCGAGCGTTTCTACGATCCGAAAACGAATCGCGTCATCAATCTCGCTGAGAATTATCTCGGCGTTGCGGCGCGCATCGCGAGTATCGGTTACGAACTCGGCATTTCGAACGATCGCGCGTTTCTCGACAAGCTGCTCGATCGCGCGGCGGTCCAGTTTACGGAAGGGAATCTTTACGCCGACGACGCGCCGCCGACTGGACGTTTTGATCGTTATTCAAACGAGTACGCGCGCTACATCTGGGAAGCTGCGGAGACCGCCGGGCGCAAAGATCTGTTGGACAAGGTGCGGCCGTCGTTGATGGTCCAGATGCGTTTGTGGTGGGACGTCGTTTCGGAGGATGGATACGGTTACAACTGGGGGCGCAGTCAGGGCGTGGTCAGTTATCTCGACACGCCCGAGATCGCAGGGTTTCTGGCGTCACATCCGGAGTTCAGACCCGCGCCGCTCGCTGACATCGCGGCGCTGTATTACCAGGCATGGAATTACCTGCTGCACGACTATCGCAGCGACGCGCACCTGCTCTCGATCTTTGCCTTCGGACGTGGCAACTACGCGTACATCTCGCGCGATCGTGAGTGGCAACAGACGACAGGGTTCTTCGGTAAGCTGGCGAATTCGCACACGCCGATCATGAACGCGTTGGAGAAGGAAGGTATCACGACGTTTCCGGTTGTGCCGTCGTTGCGTGAGGTGGCGCGATTTGAGTTTTTCAGGAAATCGCCCGAGCGATCGGCAGGTGTTTGGGTGGTGCGGCAGGGCGCGTTGCGTTTTGCGTTGCCGATCACGACTGGTCCAAAGCCGGGTATGTCAGACTATCTGCCGGCGCCGCATGGATTGCCGGGATTTGCTGCACCGGTTGAGCAGATCTATCCGGTCCTGACGCCGTACATTGAGCTTGCCGATGGGCGGACGGTTGTTGCGACCGATGGCGCTGATGTGATCGAGCCCGGAAGTAATGGTCTGTCGTTGCGCGTCCGTTGGACGAAGTGGGCTGTTGTTGGTACGCCGTCGGGAAAGGTGCAGGATGTTGGGCTCACGAGCGAGGTCGTGTGGGCGATTGAAAATGGGACGCTGACGCGCGAGGAAAGATTCAGTTCAAAGGGGGCTGTTAGGATTCGTCGTTGGTGGCTCGCTGTGCCGAGTACGTATGATCAAGTTGAAACTGACGTGATTAAAGGCGTGCGGGTTGATCGATTCTATTCCGCGAAGAGATCGCTCGAGGTGCGGATGATCGACGCAAATTTCCCTTTGAAGACGGCGATCGTGGCGAGCGGCAATAGCGCGCTTGGACGTGGAGTGCATGGCGCGATACCGTTGCATCTCGTATTCGAAGCCCAGGATGTTCAGGCGCCGTTGAAATATAAGATCGCGCTGACGCCGAAGTAAGTTTTTTACAGGATCACAGGATAGGAGTTTTCATGGACCAGGAAGTAGCTCAAAACCCTATCACTGCGGAGACATGTTTCGTTCCGAAGACCCACGAAGGCAAAGGGCGCCGCACGGCAGTCCGGCCCGGTGCGACCGCCGCGCGTTATCTCCATTATGGCCGCATCACGCTCGCCGCCGGTGATCCACCGTTGCAGTTCAACAGCAACGATCACGAAATCGGACTGATCTGTCTCAACGGCAAAGCGACTGTGCGCGCCGAGGGCGAGACATTCGATCTCGATCGCTACGATGCGGTCTACGTCCCGCGTGATTCCGAGATCGAAGTAAGCACAACAGAGGGCTGCGATCTCGCTGAAGTCTCAGCGCCGGTCGCGAAGCGCTATCCGATTAAATATGTCTCGTACAAAGAAGTTCGTCAAAACCCGAAGCTGCATCTGATCGCCGGCAAACCACCCGCGGAGCGTGACCTGAACGTGCTCATCGGCGCGAATGTCGAAGCGGGCCGCATCATGGCCGGTGTGACTTTTTCGACGCCCGGTAATTGGACGTCATGGCCTCCTCACGAACATTCAAAACTACTCGAGGAGGCCTATCTTTTCATCGACATGCCGTCACCGTCGTTTGGAGTGCAGTTTGTCTACACCGATCCGAATAAGCCGGAACTGGTCCAGGTCGTGCGCGAAGGCGATTGCGTGTTGATGCCGCAGGGTTATCACCCGAACGTCGCGGCGCCGGGCGGGCAGATCAACTTCTTATGGATGATGGCCGCGGTCAGGGAAGGCGAGGATCGTCTGTACGGAGTCGTGAACGTGCAACCCGAATACGCCGCCGGCGGATCGGGCCTCGAAGCTGTTAGCGACAAGAAGTAGAGGACACCAAATGTCTACCACCCTTTCTGAGAACAACGGCAACGGCAACGGGTTCCCTCGACACTTGAACTGGTCCACCATTCCCGTCGAGCACCCGGCCGAGGGAATCGAGCGACAGATGTTCGTCGGTAACCGGATGATGATCTGTCGCTTTCGTTTCAAGCCGTTTCTGGTGACTCCCGAGCACGATCATCCACACGAGCAGATGACGATCGTCGAGCGCGGGCGCGTGCGGTTCTTCATCGAAGGCAAGGAACAGATCGCGTCCGCCGGCGACGTGCTGCACTTCCCGTCAAACTGCTGGCACGGCGCCACGATGATGGATGAAGAGGTGGTGCTGATCGATATCTTCTCCCCGCTGCGTGAAGATTTCCTGAAATGATTCTCGATCAATTTAGGCTACATGAGCGCGCTGCTTTGGTTACCGGTGCGTCGACCGGTCTTGGCGCCGCAATCGCGATTGCACTTGCCGAAGCAGGCGCGCAGGTAGCTTGTCACGGCAACACGCGCTCGCCCGAATCAACCTGTCATCAGATCGAGAGCGCGGGCGGCGTTGCCTATCCAATCACCGGCGATCTCAGCAAAGCCGAAACCGCACAAGATCTAATTTCTCAAACACTCGATCGCTTCGGACGCATCGACATACTCATCAACAACGCCGGCACGATTCGGCGCGCACCCGCGGTCGACTATTCAGACGACGACTGGACGGCCGTGATCGAAGTCAATCTCTCCAGCGTCTTTCGTCTTTCAAAGCTGGCCGGCAAACAGATGATCGACAACGGTCGCGGCGGCAAGATCGTCAACATCGCTTCGCTACTTTCGTTTCAAGGCGGCATCACCGTGCCTGCGTATGCCGCTTCGAAAGGCGGTGTCGCACAGCTCACGAAGGCGCTTGCAAACGAGTGGGCCAAACACCGGATCAACGTGAACGCAATCGCGCCCGGCTACATGCGCACCACCAACACGGCAGCGCTGCAAGCTGACGAAACGCGCAACCGCCAAATCCTCGAGCGCATTCCAGCCGGTCGCTGGGGCGAACCCGAAGACGTCGCCGGCGCCGCGGTATTTCTCGCCTCGCGCGCGAGTGATTACGTAAACGGCCACGTACTCGTCGTCGATGGAGGCTGGATGGGTCGATGATCGAAGAACAGATCCGCATTTATCCGCGTTCATCCGTGGCCCATTTCCGGTGGGTCATCTGCGCGCTCCTGTTCTTCGCGGCCACGATCAACTACATCGATCGCCAGGTCATCGGCATACTAAAAACAACGATCCACGACGAAATCGGCTGGAGCGAAGTTGACTACAGTTGGGTCGTCTTCGCGTTCCAGGCGGCATACGCAATCGGCCTGCTCGGCGTCGGACGTCTGATCGATCGCATCGGCACGCGCAAAGGTTTCTCACTCGCAATCATCTTCTGGAGCGCGGCGGCGATGGCCCATGCGTTGGCTCACACTGTGCTCGGCTTCGGAGCGGCGCGTTTCCTCCTCGGTCTCGGCGAGGCGGGAAACTTTCCTGCTGCCATCAAAACCGTCGCTGAGTGGTTCCCAAAGAAAGAACGCGCCCTCGCGACTGGAATCTTTAACTCCGGTACGAACATCGGCGCGCTCGTGACGCCGCTCGTCGTACCGATAATTACGTTATCGTGGGGTTGGCGCGCCGCATTCATCGTCACCGGCGCGATCGGTTTTATCTGGCTCGTCGCGTGGCTGCTACTTTATCGACGCCCGGAAGAACATCCATCGTTGTCAAAAGCCGAGCTCGAATACATTCAGAGCGATCCGCCGGACAGGACAGTCAACATTCCGTGGGGACGCCTGCTGCCGCACCGGCAAACGTGGGCTTTCTCGGTCGCGAAGTTCATGACGGATCCGATCTGGTGGGTTTACCTCTTCTGGCTGCCTGACTTTCTGCACAAACGACACGGGCTGAGTTTGAAAGACTTTGGACCACCGCTCGTCGTTGTTTACCTGCTGGCAGACATCGGCAGCATCGGCGGCGGCTGGCTCTCGTCGTCGCTGATCAAGCGTGGTTGGACCATCAACGCAGGCCGGAAGTTAGCGATGTTGATCTGCGCGCTTGCCGTCGTGCCGATCGTGTTCGCGGCGCAAACGTCGAATCTCTGGGTAGCAGTCTTGTTGATCGGGCTCGCTGCCGCCGCGCACCAGGGTTGGTCGTGCAATCTCTTCACGACGACGTCAGACATGTTTCCGCGACGCGCAGTCGGATCGGTAGTTGGCATCGGCGGGATGGCGGGCGCGGTCGGCGGCATGATGATCGCGCGCCTCGTCGGCGAGATACTGGAGCGGACGGGGAGCTACGTGCCCATCTTTATTATTGCCGCCTCGGCCTACCTTGTGGCATTACTTCTCTTTCATTTATTGTCACCCAAGCTCGACCCAGCTAATCTCTGAAGATGAGCCACAAAAAGGCACAAAAAGCACAAAAGGGAAGAACTGAATCAAAGTTCTGTTTTGTGCTTTTTGTGCCTTTTTGTGGCTAAAAATTCTTATGAGTGGTTTGGTGGCGAAGACGAAGAGTGGTTGTCGCTGGGACATTGTGAGTCTCGGTGAGGTGATGCTGCGGCTCGATCCGGGCGAAGGACGTGTGTCGACGACGCGGCAGTTTCAGGTTTGGGAGGGTGGCGGTGAGTACAACGTCGCGCGCGGTCTCAAACGATGCTTCGGAATGGACGCCGCGGTCGTCACGGCGCTCGCTGACAACGCAGTGGGCCGGCTGGTCCAGGATCTGATCTACCAGGGCGGCGTAGATCAATCCCACTTGAAGTGGGTGAAGTTTGACGGGGTCGGACGTACGGTTCGCAACGGACTAAATTTCACGGAGCGTGGCTTTGGCGTGCGCGCGGCCGCCGGTTGCTCCGATCGCGGTCACACCGCAATTTCGCAACTACGGCCGGGCGACATCGACTGGGAACAAATCTTCGGCGCAGAAGGCGCGCGCTGGTTTCATACCGGTGGAATCTTTTGCGCCCTCTCGGAAACGACGCCTGCCGTGGCGCGTGAAGCAATGGAAGTCGCGCGCAAGCACGGCACGATCATCTCGTACGATCTCAACTATCGCGAATCACTCTGGAAGTCGATTGGTGGCCAGGCGCGTGCGATCGCTGTCAATCGCGAACTGGCGCCGCTTGTTGACGTGATGATCGGTAATGAAGAAGACTTCACTGCCGCGCTCAGTTTCGAGGTTGAGGGACAGGACGAGCACCATTCGAAACTCGACGTCGCCGGCTTTCATCGCATGATCCAGCGCGCCGTAGCTGAGTTTCCAAACTTCAAAGTCGTCGCGACAACGCTGCGGAATGCGAAGACCGCGACGATCAACGACTGGGGCGCTGTTTGTTACACGGGTGGCGAACTTTACGAGGCGCCGGTGCGAGAGAATCTGGAGATACTGGATCGCGTTGGTGGCGGTGATTCATTCGCGTCAGGATTGATTTACGGTTTTCTTACGGAGCGTGGACCACAATGGGCGGTCGAGTGTGGCGCCGCGCATGGTGCGCTGGCGATGACGACGCCGGGTGATACGACGATGGCGACATTGGCTGAAGTTGAGCGAGTAATGAAAGGCGGGACAGCGCGCGTTGCCAGATAAAACTGAGGTCATTCAGAAGATCAGAGACACCGGCGTGATTCCCGTGGTGCGCGCGACGACGGCTGACGAAGCGATGCGCGCGATTGACGCGATTCGCGAAGGCGGGATCTCGGTGCTCGAGATCACGATGACGGTGCCGGGCGCGGTGAAGGTTATCGAAGACGTCGCGAAGCGTTATGGGAACGATGCCCTCGTGGGTGCGGGAACGGTGCTCGATCCGGAAACAGCGTCGGCGTGTATTTCGAGTGGAGCGCAGTTTATTGTGAGTCCCGCGCTCAATCTCGAAACGATTGCGCGTTGTCGCGAGTTGGACATTGCCATAATGCCGGGTGCGTTGACGCCGACGGAGGTGGTCCAGGCGTGGAATGCCGGCGCGGATTTCGTCAAAGTATTTCCGGCGGGTGCCGTTGGTGGACCGAGTTATCTGAAATCCTTGAAGGCGCCGTTGCCGCAGATCGAGCTCGTGCCGACTGGCGGCGTCTCGCTCAAGACTGCCGCAGATTTTATTCGTGCCGGTGCGGCGGCGCTCGGTGTTGGTGCTGACCTCGTTGATATCAATGCGATTCGCGAAGGGCAGAGTGCGTTGATTACAGAGCGGGCGAAACAGTTTATTGAGATTGTGCGCGAGGCGCGTGGTGATTAAAGACATCGCAACTCCAATCAGTGACTACGCCATCATTGTTGGCGTGGACGATAACGTCGCCGTCGTCAAAAAGGAGACCTTTGTCGATCTCGAAGTGCTGCTGCCGGATGGCGCACTCGTGAAACTACGCGATGCTGTTCCGCCCGGACATCGCTTCGCCACGCGCGACATTCCCTCCGGAGAATTCGTCACCCAATTTGGCCAGCCGATCGGAACATCGTTAGGCATCCAGAGCGGCGCACAAATCACGCACGCCAACATGTCGAACGACGTGCCGCTCATTCGTGATCTACCCGATTCGCTGCACACGCCTCCACCTGATTACTTCCCTGAATCCGAGCGCCGCACCTTCATGGGCTTTCGTCGCGGCGATGGTCGCGTGGGCACGCGGAACTACGTGCTCATCGTGCCGACAAGCATGTGCGCGAGCCACGAAGCGTCGCAGATCTCGATGATCTCTGAGTTCACGATTTACAACCGCGACAAGTATCCAAACGTCGATGGCGTTGTTGCGATCCCGCATAACAAAGGTTGTGGCTGCCAGGATGGATCGACGATCGATGTGATGTTGCGCACGCTTTCAAACTACGCAGACCATCCGAACGTCGGCGGCGTGATCCTGATCGATCTCGGTTGCGAGAAGACGAATCTTTCGCAGGTCGAGAAGTATTTGCTCAAGCGCGAGAAGTCGTTCGATAAGCCGGTGGCGAAGATCGGCATTCAGGAAGCCGGCGGCACGCAAGCGGCGATTCAGCAGGGGCTGAAGGAAGTCGAGCAAATGCTGCCCGAGGCGAATCGTGCGGCGCGCGAAGAGTGTTCGGTGAGTGAGATCGTTCTGGGTGTGAAGTGCGGTGGATCTGATGGCTTCTCGGGGATCTCCGCGAACCCGTCGCTCGGACGCGCGGCGGATCTGCTCGTGCGATCGGGTGGCACGGTGTTGATTACTGAAGTGCCGGAGTTTTGTGGCGCAGAGCATCTGTTGGCGTGTCGTGCGAAGGATGTTGAGACTGGACGCGCGGTTTATCGGATGGTGGATTGGTACAAAGAATATGCGTCGAAGTTTGGTGCGGTGCTCGCGCAGAATCCGAGTCCCGGCAACACTATGGGCGGGTTGCTGAACATCACGATCAAGTCGCTCGGCGCGATCGCGAAAGCAGGGACGACGCGTGTCGAGGGCGTGTTGGAATACGCGGAGAGTTGGAGGACGCGGGGACTGAATCTGATGCAAGGGCCGGGATACGATCAGGAATCGACACCCGGGCTCGTTGCGGCAGGTGCGACCGTTGTCGTCTTCACGACCGGCCGAGGTACAACGATCGGAAACGCGATCGCGCCGGTGATCAAACTCGCGTCAAATACGCCGATTTTCGAGCGGATGAAGAACGATCTCGATCTGTCTGCGGGTGGCGTAATCGATGGAACGGAGACGATCGATGAAGTGGGTGAGCGCGTGTTCGATCACGTGATCGAGGTTGCGAGCGGTCTCGAAGCCAAAGCCGAAACACACAAGCACCGCGAGTTTCAATTCTGGGCTGAGCAAACGGTTTCATTGTGAGTCTTGTTAATCTTGAAAATCCTGTAGTCCTGTCAAACATTATCGAAGAAGCCCTCGACGTCATCCAACCCAGTGAACGCGTCCTCGCCATCATCCCCGACAAGACCCGCGACGATAACACGTACGAGCTTTTCCCGATCGCCAATGAGTTTCTAAAGAAGCGCGGGGTTGCGTCTTTCGATGCGCTTGTCGCGCAGGGCACGCACTCGCCGATGTCCGCAGCGCAGAAGCTTTCGAAGATCGGGGACACGGATTTCCGCGGATCTTTGTTCGATCATCGCTGGGACGATCCTGACGAATTGATCGCGCTCGGTGAGTTAAGTGCTGAGACAGTACGTGAGCTAACTGGTGGATTGATCGATCACGCGGTGCCCGTCAGTATCAACAAGCTGCTCGCACCCGGAATCTACGACACGGTGCTTGTCTTTGGGGCGACAGTACCACACGAAGTCGCGGGTTTTGCTGGCGGTGCGAAGTATTTTTTCCCTGGTGTAGCGGGACCGGAGTTGACGCACACCACGCATTGGCTCGGCGCGCTCGCCGGCATCGAAAACATCATCGGACGAGTCGAAACACCCACGCGCCGTTTGATCGAAGCGGCCGCCGATCTGATTCCCGCACGCATCATCTCGCTGAACACGGTCGTCTCGAGAAACGACGGCGCGTTGGTAACATACGCGCTCTTCACTGGTGATATCAAAAAAGCATTCCGGCAGGCCGCTGAAGTGAGTCGTCAGGTCCACATTCGTTACACCGGACGTAAATACAAACGCGTGATCGCGCTGCTCGATCCGCATTACGATGAGCTTTGGGTTGGTGGGAAGGCGAGTTACAAACTCGGTGCGATCATCGAGGAAGGTGGCGAACTGATCATCTACGCGCCGCACCTGACAAAGCTTTCCGAGACGCACGGTGAATTAATCGAGAAATACGGTTATGCGCCGCTTGAAAGCGTGCGAGACATGCTTGGTGTGTCGCAGGAGCTTCGTGAAAACTTGTGCATCGCGGCCCACCTCGCGCACGTCGCTTACGCCGGACGGTTGGACCAGCACGGCAAGGTCGTCCCGCGTTATCAAATCACGATGGCGACGGGCGTCGATGAAGAAACCTGCCGCCGCGTCAATCTTGGTTATCTTGATTACCGTACGCTCGACTACGAGGCGATGCGCGCCGATCCCGACACTTTAGTCGTTGCAGATGCCGGAAGGGATCTCTATCAAGTCTCGTAAAAAGTTTCTCCCGCAGCGGCGCAACGGCGCAACGTTTAAGACCTTCGGATGCCGGAAGTTTTAACGTTGCGCCGTTGCGCCGCTGCGGGAGAAATCTTTTACGCTACTAACGCCGTCGGTGCATCGACGTACTCCGCAATAAATTCATTCAACTGCCATCCACCGAGCGGTGTTGAGAACAGATACCCTTGCCCATTCTCACACTCGAGCTTTCGCAACAGCTTCAACTGGTCTTCCGTCTCGACACCTTCCGCAACCACATCCATCCCGAGGTTCTGCGCGAGCGCGACGATCGTGCGCACGATCGCGAGGTTCTCCTCGTTCTCCATCATCTGCGTCACAAACGAACGATCAATCTTCAACGTATCGATCGGAAAACGCTGCAAATAACTGAGACTCGAATAGCCAGTGCCGAAATCATCGATACTCAACTGCACGCCGAGCTCTCGCAACTGCGTCAACAGCCCAACAGCCGCCTCGATATTGTCACTAAACACTGACTCGGTAATCTCGAGCTTCAAACAACGCGGCGGCAGTTGGAACCGCTCCAGCAGGCTCGCGATATTTTCAACCAAACCCGGCTGATTAAACTGCTTCACTGACAAGTTGACGCTGACAAACAACGGCGGCGCCACCGGATAAGTCTGTTGCCACTCGCGCGCCTGCCGGCACGCCGACTCCAGCACGGTCTGTCCAATCGTCAGGATCTGTCCCGTCTCTTCCGCGACCGGAATGAAATCCTTCGGCGGTATGATCCCAAACTCCGGATGACGCCAGCGCACGAGCGCTTCGAATCCGATCAACGTCTGACTTCCGAGCGACACGATCGGTTGATAATCGACAAAGAGTTCATCGCGCTCGCACGCGTGACGCAGATCAGTCTCCATCTTCAAACGACTCATCAGCTCGCCGTGCATGTCGTGTCCGAACACTTCATACCGCGCTTTGCCGCGCGCTTTCGCCTGGTGCATCGCCGTCTCCGCATCGCGCAGCATGTCTGACACCTGCTCGTAATCGGAAGCGAGTGCGATGCCGATGCTCATCGTCGTGTAAACTTCCTGGCCCAACAGGTTGAACGAGATCGAGAGCGCCTGCTGAATGCGCGTCGCCACTGACGACGCTTCTTCTTCACCCGAAACATCGTCGAGCAACACTGCAAACTCGTCGCCACCGACGCGCGCGAGTACGTCGCCCTGTCGCATGCACGTCTTCACGCGCTGTGCGATCTGTATCAGAAGCTGATCCGCGCTCGCATTGCCGAGACTGTCGTTAACAAGCTTGAAGCGATCGACATCGAGCAGCAACACCGCACACTGCTGATCTCGACGAGAAACGCGCAGCTTGAGCAGATCGTAAAAGCGCGCGCGGTTTGGCAGTCCGGTTAGCGTGTCCTGCGTCAGTTTCTCCTCGGCCTTCTTGCGATCGCTGATGTCCTGCACCTGGAAGAACAATCGCTTCGCGCCGCTTTCCGAATCCTTCAAAAGTGAGACGTGCCACTGCACCCAAACCGTGTGGCCCTGTTCGTGGATGTATCGCTTCTCCTGCTCGTGGCTTTGAATGTAGCCTTCGAGCACGCGCTGAATGTACGAGTGCACGTGTCGCAGATCCTCAGCGTGAGTGAGTCGTTGAAAACTCGTCGCGCGTAGCTCCTGTTCTGAGTAGCCGAGCAGTTTACAAAGCGATTCGTTCACTTGCAGCCAACTGCCGTCGACTGACACGACTGCCATGCCGATCGCGGCATTGTCGAAAGTGCCATGACGGCCAACGGTATTTGTCGAGAGCGCAAACGGAACCGATTCGGGCGCGAACTGTGCTTCGTTCTGCGCTCGCTCGGATGTGCGGCGGCGCTTGCTGCGCTTCTGCTCGTACATCGCCTGGTCAGCTTGTTCGAGTAATTCTTCGAAACACGCCATGCGCTCGGGCTCGAGCGTCGCCACACCGATACTGAATGAGAGCTTATGACTACGAGTCTCGCTCGCGTTGTAGGCCCTCAGGTTTTCATTGAGTCTCGCGATCGCTTCTTCTTTACTCGCGTTCAGATCGGTGACGAGCACTGTAAACTCGTCGCCGCCGAGACGCGCGATGATGTCGGAGCTACGGAAACTGCGATTGAGAATCGCGGCGGTTTGGATGAGCGCGTTGTCGCCTTCGTTATGTCCAAAGTCGTCGTTGATCTTCTTCATGCCATCGAGGTCGATGAAGAGCAGCAGCAGCTTTTCTTTTTGGCGGCGCGCGAAGTCGAAGTAAGGCGCGGCCTGTTTGAGCAATCCGCGACGGTTGAATAAACCGGTTAGATCGTCTTTGAGTGAACTGTTGCGCAGCGTTTCTTCGAGATTCTTGCGTTCGGTGATGTCGCGCACGACCTGGACCAGGCCGCCACCATCGACGCTGGAGATCGAGATTTCGAGAGGGAAGGTGCCGCCGTTGAGTTTCAGCCCCATTGCCTCGCCGCGCCACGAACCATCGCGCCAAACAGCGGGCATGATCTGCTCTTTCATGCGGAACAACTCTTCCTCGAAGTAAAACATTTCCCAGTTTGCGCCGATCAGTCGCGTGGGATCTGAGTATCCAAAAGTTTTCGCGTAAGCGTCGTTTAGATAAATGCAGACGCCGGTATGGTCGATGATGGCCATGCCGTCCATCGACGCTTTCATCGCCGCGGCTTGTTGGGCAAGAGAGCCGGCGGCGCGTTTGCGCTCGGTGATGTCACGGGCCACCACTGAGGCGCCAGTCATGGTTTTGCCTTCCATGATCGGGCAGATCGTTAGCGAGACGTCGATTGGAGTGCGGCCCTTCTTGAGGTGGACCATCTCATGTTGCGTTACATTCTCGCCGCGTGTGACTTTTTCAAATAACAACGAAGCTTCCTGGCCGCGACGATGATCGAAGAGCATCGAGATTGGCGCGCCGAGAGCTTCTTTAGAGGTGTAACCATAGATCCCGCGAGCGCCGCGGTTCCAACTCATGATTACGCCTTCGGTGGTGACGCCGATGATTGCGTCGCGCGAAACGTCGACGATGCCTTGCAGACTCGATAGCTCGTGTCTCACGCCGGCGAGTTGTTCCTGAGTGCCGCGCCAGATTTTCCAGACGACCACACTGGCGACTACCTGAGCAACGATGAGAACAACGACGAATTCAGTGAGATTGGATCCGAAGAGCGCGGAGACGATGAAGCAGAGTCCGAGCGCGGATGGAATCACGAAGGTAGGGAGGGGCCAAAGCTTTCGGCTGGCGCGGGAGATAAAAGAGTTGCTATCGAGAAACATAACCGGCTCACAGTAATGTTTGATTCGGATAGAGCTAAGTGGAGTAACTGGGGCTCACCACTCGTGGGTTGTCAAAGCGTGCGGGGCTATTCGCCCACCCGACTGTAAGCCAATGGTGTGCCAGTGTGTATTTGCTGATAAACGGCGGGAAACGGTGGGCCAGTTGAGTCAAACTAACCGGCGGCCCCGGCAACCTGACGAGAATTCGATTATTTTGAATAGCCGCAAAAAAGCACAGAAGTTTCGTTGACAGTGGATCATGCGAAACACATGTCAGCGGTGCGGAACGACCCGAGTAAACCAGCCTTAAAATGACGATGGAAGTGGTGCCGGAGGTCGGACTCGAACCGACATGAACAGTGAAGTTCGCCAGATTTTGAGTCTGGTGCGTATACCAATTTCGCCACTCCGGCAAAGAAGGATGCACATGATAAGGCGCATCCTCCCGGAGTGCAACTACTAACAGTGCGCCGGGTAAATTGTCCCACGATGGAACCAATAGGGATGATTTACCCGGCGCTATCGCGCTCCGTTCTGTTGTAATCCCAAATATTTCAATAATTACGCCCAGCGTAAAAACATGTTTGCCACAGGACCAGCAAACCAGCTAGAATGCCTGAGCCAGGTACTGGCGGGGGTCTACCTAGCCCTTTACCCACGAACTCTCACAAGCTTGTTTGAGCTCTACTATCTTTTCTAGCCGCTGATGCCCTGCCTATCTCAGGAGAAAACCATGCCGACAACCGTGTCGCCCCGGATTCTGATAGTTGACGACGAAGTCGAAATAACCGAAATCCTCGCCGATCTCCTCAGTGAAGAATACGAGTGTCTGCGGGCGGCATCCGCAGAGGAAGCACTCGCGCATCTTCACGGAAGCGAGTTTCAGCTCGTGATCAGCGACATCACGATGCCCGGTATGAGCGGTCTCGACATGATCCCCCACGTCAAGGCACTTTCGCCAGACACCGTTGTGGTGATGATCAGTGGTATGCAGACTGTTGAGAGCGCGATCGGCGCGCTGCGTCTCGGCGCATTCGATTACCTGATGAAGCCTTTCGATCTGCGGCAGGTCGAGGCGGTCGTCAAACGCGCGCTCGAACATCACGATCTGGTGGTTGCGAAGCAGCGCTACGAGAACCATCTCGAAGAACTCGTCGAACAACGAACTGTCGAGCTCGACAAAGCATTGAACTCACTGGAAGGCGCCTATCGCTCGACACTCAAAGCATTAACAGCAGCACTCGAAACCAGAGATTCAGAAACGCACGGACACTCGGAACGCGTAGTCACGTACAGCCTGCGACTCGGACGCGAATACGGTTTGAGCAGCGATGAGATGAAGGCTCTGGAGTTTGGCTCGCTGTTGCACGACATCGGCAAGATCGGCGTGCCCGATTCGATCCTGCGTAAGCCGGCGAAGCTCACGGAAGAAGAGTGGGTACGCATGCGCGAACATCCGCTGCACGGGCAACAGATTTTGCGTGGCATCGAGTTTCTTGAAGGCGCGGCGCGTGTGGTGGCCCAACACCACGAGAAGTGGGACGGTACTGGTTATCCGCTCGGGTTGCGTCGCGAAGAGATCGACATCTGCGCGCGTATCTTTGCAGTTGCGGATGCGTTCGACGCGATCACGAGCGATCGCGTGTATCGACGTGGAAAGCCTTATGAAGCCGCAGCGCAGGAGTTAGACGATTGGGCCGGTCGACAGTTCGATCCGAAGATCGTGGAGGCGTTTCATCGCGTGCCGAAGAGCGATTGGGAAGAGTTGCACCGGCAGTCGTTGATGCCGAAGCCTGATCAGTTTGACGTGCGCCAGGTGATGCGCATGATGGAATCAGGCCTCGAAGCTGCGGTCAGATAAATTAGCCACAAAAGGCACAAAAAGCACAAAAAGAGTGGGCCAAAGCTTGAACTGAACTTTTCTTTTTTGTGCTTTTTGTGCCTTTTTGTGGCTAATTTGTCTGAGGCACGACGTAGCCGCGGCGTGATTGGAGGCTGATGCCGACGCGGCGTGATGCGACTTCGATGCGTCGATACTCGCCCGGCTTCGCTTCGGCAAGTGGCCGCTTCGGACGGTAAGTGACAACGTATTCAGCGCCGATCGCGCGTGCGACTTCGTTCGCCTCGGCCAGCATCTCCTGCGCGTTGAGCGGCAACATCATCTTCCCGCCCGTCTCTTCAGCGACATTCTTCAAAGCTTCCTGGCTCTTCTTCACTTCCGCTTCGTAAGCCTTGCGCATGCGCTTCATCGCCGGATCGAAGCGAACGCCGATGCCAAAAGACGGCGAGCGCGTGGTGCCCGGAGGAAGTGTTGGATCCGTAGCGGTAATCGGGTCGGAGCTCGGTGGGCGTTGACCAGTTGAAACTTTCTTCGACCTGTCAGGATCCTTCTGTCGCACAAATTCTGTATAACTTATGACGTGGACCGTGGCGCGTGCGGCGATCAAATTCTTCATCGCTTCGGCGCGATCGATCTTGCCGCCGGGCGAGTCGACGCCATCAGTAATCATCACAACGTGACGACTTCCCTCCGGTCGATCTTTCAGTTGCGCACCCGCGTTTGCAATCGCCTCCAAGATCCTGGACCGCTTCGCTGAGATCAGTTTGTTCTTCAGCGTCTTTAACACGACCGACTTGTCGGTGGTCCATGGTTGCAACATCTCAGTAGCATTACCCGATTGCATGACCGCGATCGACGCGCCGCCTTCAAGTCTCGCCACGAGCTGCGAAGCGACATCGCGCGTCAGACTAGTCTTTTTCGACATGCCGCCCATGCCGCTCTGGTCGCCGCCGGTATCGAGTACAAACAGCACGTTTGCCGGGATGTGACGGACGCTACGGATCTGCTGAGCGACGCCATCTTCGAGTACGAGAACATCGTCAAGCTCGAGTGTCGGATCGTAGTGTCCGTAAGCGTCGAAGGCCATGACCGGCAGCCGGACTTCTTCAGTAAAGATTTTCTCTGTCTCTTCCGGAGTTGGGGATGGTGACGGTTTTGGTTTCGCGGGTTCCTGGCTGGAGATCTGCGTGGCGGCAAGTGCGAACAAAGCCGCAATGACTAGAAGGCCAGTTGTGCGTTTCAGCCAACACATTGTGGGAATCGGGTGTTTGATGCCGCGAAAAAGCGAACGTTGCCACAAAAAGGCACAAAAAGCACAAAAGAAATTTTATTTGGACCTCCTGCTTTCCATAAACGTTTTGTGCTTTTTGTGCCTTTTTGTGGCTATGTTTTTCGTGCCTGGGCTTGGACGGCTGTGATCGCGACAGCGTCCACGATATCGCGCGCTGTGCAGCCCCGAGATAGGTCGTTTGCGGGTTTGTCCAAACCCTGGAGAATCGGTCCAATGGCGGTGGCCCCGGCCAGGCGTTCAGTCAATTTGTAAGCGATGTTTCCAGCCTGGAGATCGGGAAAGATCAACACGTTGGCACGTCCGGCGACCGCAGATCCCGGTGCTTTCGATTGGGCGACGGCCGGAACCAGCGCCGCGTCCGCCTGAAGCTCACCATCGACCTGTAACTCAGGCGCACGCGCCTTCACGGTGCGCGTCGCTTCAACGACTTTATCGATCAAACGATGTTTCGCGCTCCCTTTTGTCGAGAACGAGAGCAGTGCAACGCGGGGCTCTGTTCCTAGTAACGCACGGCAGGAATCTGCCGCCGCCAGCGCGATCTCCGCAAGCTCAACAGCGCTCGGCTCGATCACCACGCCACAATCCGCATAGATCATCGCGCCATCGTGTCCGAAATTCGCATTCGGCAGCGCCATCAGAAAGAAACTCGACACCAGCTTGAATCCGGCCCTGACGCCGATGCAATGGAGCGCCGCACGAACAGTGTGACTCGTCGTGTTTGTCGCGCCCGCAACCGAACCATCAGCAAGACCCGATCGGACCATCAAGTTGCCGTAATACAAAGGATCTGACACAAGCGTGCGCGCCTCGTCAGCCATCAACCCTTTGGCGCGGCGCAAATCATGAAACGAAGAGACCATCTTCTCGAAATCAGCCGCACGCTTGTGATCGATGATCGTGACGCCACCGAGATCGAGTCGATTATCTCGAGCGATCGAGCGAATCTTTTCGTCGTCACCGAGGAGTGTGATACGTGCCAGACGCTGGCTCGTCGCTTCGGCAGCCGCGGCGACCGTGCGCGGGTCATTACCTTCCGGCAGAACGATGTGTTGCGGCCTTGACGCGGCGCGCTGTCGGATTCGGTCGAGGATGTCCATGGGCGTTAATGTTGCCACAGATTACACGGATCAGCACGGTTCTGTATAATCCTCCGCATGTCAGAATTAAACCTGCGCAGTCGTATGACCAACCTGCTCCTCGTCATTCCCAACCTGCTTTTCCTGAGCGGGCGGTTGATGGTCGATCCGAGAGTGCCGGCAAAGGAACGGCTGCTCGTCGCGGGTGCGATTCTCTACGCCTTCATGCCTCTCGACTTCATCCCGGACATGCTGCCGTTTGTCGGTCAGGTCGACGATGCTTACCTGATCGCGTTGACGTTGCTGCGTTTGATGACTGTGACCGATCCGCGCGTCGTGCGCGAGCACTGGCGTGGCGGCGGAGACGTCGTGGAGCTCGTCGGAGCGACGGCACTCCTCGCAGGCAAACTACTACCGAGGCGAATCCGGCGCGTATTGACATCAAACGTCGAAGCACCGAAAACGACGCGCGGGCAGAAGGACCCGACGAAAACACCGTTACTCGTCGAACGGCCCATCATCGAATCCGAATCTGTTCAACCTAATTAGGCGGCGAGCGACCAATCGATCACGCCTTCAACTGCGTTCGCCAGCTCGGCAACGTATTGCGTGTTACTCGTCTTCAGCGCCCAGTATCTGATCTGTTCGGGGGTCGATTCCGAGCCAACCTCATCAAAGGCCACGAGGGCGCAGCTCAACGACTTTGAGTGTGTAATTACAAACCACTCGCGGGCCAGCCGAAAATCCTTATTCAACGTGATGAGCCTGATGTTCGGATGTCGTGGCGGTCGCCAATCGTCCTGACCGAACAGGTAAACCGACTCTGATACGTCTGCGATGCGCATATAGCGATCGATAATCGGTTGCAGCGCCGAAAACTTCTCGACGCCTGCGTAGACCCGTCCCGAGCGATTTGTTCGGAGCAGAATCGCGTTTTCGATCATCAGGCAGCCATACTCGACCGAGGCGGTGGTGGTGTGACAGATAAAACTTTCGCGTTGGAAGTCTTGTCGGGCGAGGCTCGCAATTTCGCCAACGTTCTCAACATCCTGTGTGGTGGAGAACTTGAGGGCTCGCTCGAAGATTGAAAAGTTTCTCACTGAGGAGGGCCTCCCTGCTTAGCCAGTGATAACTTTTAGCGGACTATATCTGCGAGAGCGTTACAAAGATTTCGTTAAAGTGTGTGCGTCAGGGGACAGACGGATGTGTTATCGGAGGGCCTTTAGGATGCGTTCGTGGATGCCGCCGAAGCCGCCGTTTGACATAATCGCCACCACATCGCCCTCGCGGAGCTCTGGAACGAGGTGGGTGACGATTTCGCCTGCGTCAGGCAAAGCAATAGCGGGTTTTCCCTGTTTCGAAATCGCGTCAATTAACGCGCGGGTATCGAGTGCGCGTCCCTTTTCTGTGACCTTGTCGCTGTCGAAAACAGCGGCTATCACCACATAGTCAGCGGCTGCGAAAGCGTTGGCGTAGTCGTCCTGAAACACAGCCAGTCGCGACGACCACGAACGCGGCTCGAAAACGGCGATCAAACGACGATCACGATATCTCGCTCGCAAGGCGCGGAGCGTTTCACGGACGGCGGTCGGATGGTGGGCGAAGTCGTCGATCACGAGCACGCCTTTTTCCTCGCCACGCACTTCCGCACGTCGCTTCACGTTCTGAAAACTCGCGAGGGCGCTACCGATTTTCTCTTTGCTGACACCCCACGCATCAGCCGCGACGATCACCGCCAGGCAGTTGAGGAGATTAAACTCACCGACGAGCGGCGTCTGAAACTCTCCCCACGATTGATTCTCACAATACACTTCAAACCGCGACAGTCCCTCTCCGAACTCAGCGTTACGCACTTGCCACTTCGCACTCTCGTCAGTGCCGAAAGTCTCGAGGCGCGTGAAGAGTCTTTCACCAAACGATTCGACAACCGCTCGCACGTGTGGACTATCCCAACCGGCGATCAGCCTGCCGTTCTCAGGCACGAGATTCATAAAGCGACGAAACGCGAGTTTCACTGCATCGAGATCGCGATAGATGTCGGCGTGATCAAATTCGATGTTGTTGACGATCGCAAGCTCGGGCAGGTAGTGCATGAACTTCGGACCCTTGTCGAAGTATGCCGTGTCATACTCATCCGCTTCGATGATGAAGTAATCGCTGTCAGTGACGCGAAAGCTATGGCCGAAGTTCTGCGCGACACCGCCGATCAGGAACGTCGGATTGAGCCCACCCTGGTCTATCACCCACGCGGCGATGCTCGTCGTCGTTGTCTTGCCGTGCGTGCCCGCGACCGCGAGTGAGTGTCGCCCGCGAATGAACTCTTCCTTCACGACTTCGGCTTGCGAGCGATAGAGAAGTTTGCGTTTGAGCGTCTCTTCGACTTCCGGATTACCACGCGGGATCGCATTGCCGACGATCACACAATCAGGGGCGGGCGTGAGATGTTCGCGTTTGTAACCGTGGAAGACGTTGATGCCGAGTTGTTCGAGCATCGTGGACATCGGCGGATAGACGTTCAGGTCAGAGCCGGTTACCTGATGGCCGCGCGCCTGAAGCATGCCGGCCAGAGAAGCCATCGCTGTTCCGCAAATGCCGATTAAGTGATAGTGCATGTAAGGTGAATTATCTTAATTCGCCTGCATAGACCTTCATCGATTCCGCCAGCGACATGGGTGCGAAAGAAATCTGTTGCCGCGCGGCGGAGATGTCAGCGTAAAAATCGAAGTCGGATGTTACGCGATCGACAGGAGTAATGTCGCTCTTGCTACCGAGTGCTTCAACGAGAGCGCGCGCGTATTCCAGGGTTGTGATCCGTTTGCCGCAACCGAGGTTGAGAATCGTGAAGCTTTCGGCGGGTGGTTGCGCGATACAGTTGTCGATTGCGCGCAGTACGTCGCTGATGTGAAGTGCATCACGGACCAGCTCACCGCGGGCGAGGAGTTCGATCGGCTCGTCGCGTTGCGCAATGCGTGCGAGGCTGTCGATAAAACTCTCCTGTTGATCCGCTCCGTAGACGCTCGGTAGACGCAGCACAATGATTTTGGCGTAGCGTTGAAATCTCTCGAGCAGTTGTTCGGCCCAACGCTTCGTGGCGCCATACGGTAGATAGCCGCCTGCGGGACCAGCTTCATCGACGGGAATCACGGAAGGCCGGCCGTACACGCTCAAAGTCGAAGTGTAAATAATCAGGCGCGGTGGTTGTTGTGTCAGACCTTCGATCAGGTTTGAGGTAGCGTGAACATTCGCATTGACGAAGTCTATTAACTCACCGGGACCCGGTTCTTTCGAGTAGGCGTGAACAACCACCTCGGGAGCAGCTAGCTTTTCGATCACGCGCGGTGAATCCTGCGCCGTCAAATCGATCGTGACAGACTGGCTTGCTGCAGCGCAGTGTTGCGGCGAGAGCGCTGTGACCTCATGCTGGTTCGCGACGAGGTGTTGGGCCAACCTCGTGCCGAGAAATCCGTTACAGCCGGTTATCCAAATGTTCAAGCGAATCTTCCCCACGTTTCTGGCATTCCGCAAAAGATTTTCCCCCGCAGCGGCGCAACGAACAACCGTCTTACGTTGCGCCCGTGGCGCCGCTGCGGGAGAAAACTTTAAAGAAATCTAACGAACTAATTGGTGTTGTTCCAGTTCGGCAGTTGCCTGGGTCGTGTTCTCTGCTTGTTGTTGTCGCACCCAATCGAGGAGCTCAGGAATGCCGTCTGCCAGTTTCACTTTCGGTTCATACCCGAGCAACTTCCGCGCGCGAGATATATCTGCAACGCAGTGTCGAATATCGCCCTCTCGGTATTTGGCTGTGATTTGCGGCTTGATGTCCTTGTGCAGACCTTGCGCGAGCATCAAAGAAATATTAGATACAGAAATCGGAGAGCCCGTGCCTATGTTCACTGCCTCGTAATCAGCCTTATCGGTTTCCAAAGCGAGCATGTTCGCTTGCACGATATCGCTGACGTGTACGAAGTCACGCGTTTGCGCGCCGTCTTCAAAAATCATCGGTGATTCATCGTTCAACAAGCGTCCCGAAAAAATCGCGCACACGCCCGTGTACGGATTCGAAAGAGCTTGCCGCGGGCCATATACGTTGAAATAGCGAAGAGCAACGACGGGAATGTCGTAGGCCCGGCCCACGACGAGGCAAAACTGTTCCTGGTCCTGTTTTGAAATCGCGTAAACCGACGACGGAAAGAGTGGCTTGTCTTCGTTTGTCGGAACCGGCTTGGCTTTCGCACCACATTGAGGGCAATTAATCTCCCAATCACGATCGAGCAGTTGTGACAATGGTCTCAGCTTCGGTTGGACAGGTCCACACTTGTCACAAGCGTATGCGCCTTCACCGTATATCGACATTGACGATGCTACGACGAGTTTTTTGATCTGTGGCCGGCGCTTCACGATCGCTTCCAGCAACACCGCAGTGCCGAAATCATTGGCGCGAACATAGCGACCAATCTCATACATCGATTGGCCGACACCTACCTCCGCCGCCTTGTGGTAAACAACCTCGATTCCATCGAGGGCACGATCGACCAGATCGGCGTCGCAAACGTCGCCCTGCAGAAACTCAGCCTTCGGGTTGAGGTACTGTGGACCGGCATCGCCGTGGACCTGTTCCACTAACGCATCGAGAACTCTGACGCGATGACCTCGGTCGATGAGCGCATCAACGATGTGAGAGCCGATGAAACCGGCGCCGCCTGTGACAAGAATGTTCTTCAATTTAATACTCCCTTAGCGCGTTTGAATATGGTGGTCAGGCCCGAGACACGTGCTGCGAACAACACCTCGTCATCATCGTCTCCAATCAGGTTTCGCCGCAATAAAAACAGGTCCGTGGCGTGATCATTCGTGCCGGCGTCCGTTGTCAAAGCACAAGTGTACGGAAGCTTTCGCGTCATCGCGATAGTTGCGTCAGAGTACGAGCCGTAAGGGAAGGCGAGTGGCATAGTTGCTTGCGACAAACGCGTTGCGATTGTTTGGTGCGATGCAAGCAATTCGCGTTCGGCTTCAACCGGCACGATCTCCGACAACTTACGATGTGAACAAGTATGCGAGCCGATTTCCACGCCATGCTGCTGAAGTGTTTTCACTTCTTCCCAGGATAAGAATCGCTCGTCATCAGACTCGGACCACCCATTAACGTGCGGGGGATTGTCTGACTGAATGCGATCCGTGATCAAGAAGATCGAAACGTGCATGTTGCGAGCTGCGAGTCGCGGTAGCGCGCAAGTAAGAAAGTTGCGGTAGCCGTCGTCGAATGTCAGCACCACAGAATAATCGGGTAGCGGCACATTGTTTTGACACGCTTTGACGAACTCAGCGAGTGATATCACCTGGTAGTGCCGGCGTAAGTAGTCCAATTGTTTTTCAAAACGATCTGCGCGAATGTGCAATCCGTGAACGTCTGACGGGTGACGTTGGCTGCGCTCCGTTACGCCGTGATAGCAGAGGATGACCACACGCTGACGGTTCCACCAGGCAGCGAGCCGGGTGATTTGAAGTTTCTGAAGAAGTGAAAAGAAGCTTCTCTTCATCATGTCTCCTGTTGGACACAGTCAGTACCACCTGCGATAGCGGGTGGGTGCGTAGCTGCGCGGCGACTAAGCTCTTCAACACAAGCGTGAAGGCTGCGCACCCACCCGCTATCGCAGGTGGTACTGACTGTGTCCAACAGTGGATGCTGACTGTCAATCACTTCTTATAACGGCCCACGAATCCATGCGCCCAGAATGACACGAAAGCGCCTCTCTGTGCGTGCCATCTCTCAAACGGCATGTTCATCCGCATAGTGGGCCCCGGCGCGACGCGCGTCAACGGATAAGCAACAGGCGTGAAGTGATATTGAGATCCACCATCCGGAGTCAGTCCCACTCGCCGCGCCGCCTGGTCCAACTCATCAGGCTGTAAGCGCAAACGCGGCAAATGATCGGCAGTCGCCGCGCCCAGCAACTTCGCGAGTAGACGAATTGGCTTATTGGCCGCCACTGTTACCCGGCTAACGTGCCAACGTTTCGGCACGGTAATAATGGCGATGCCACCGGGCTTCAACACGCGCTTTATTTCGGCGAGCGCCTGGTCCGGAGTCTTCAAATACTCAATGACTGCCATGCAGATTAGCTGATCGTACGTGTTATCGGCGGCATCGATCGCTTCGATGTTTCCCTCCGCAAAAAGAACGCCCCGCAGATGACCAAACTTCTCCTTCGCTTCACGAACCATCTCCGGCGAAAGATCGAGCCCATCGAAAACACCGCCTCGCTCGAGCACGGCCTCGGTCATCACGCCTGGCCCACAGCCAACGTCCAACACACGGCCCAGTTTTTGAGGTAACAGCTCGAGGACACGATTGCGGCGCACATGAAAGTGATAGTTGCGGCCGTCGGCGGAAGCGTAAAGGCGCGACCAATCACCCTTGGACGCGAATTTGTCGAAGTGTTCGATGACGGCGCCAGCCTGGGCCGGTGAGTTTTCAGTTGCCATAAACTATTTGCGCCTTCTGTTCTTTTT
>Ga0134121_10001173_pt1 | contig 25222 bp, 22 predicted proteins | sample KB301_FD_96463 | JGI IMG/M metagenome (GOLD analysis project Ga0134121, IMG submission 96463) | Terrestrial soil microbial communities without Nitrogen fertilizer from Kellogg Biological Station, Michigan, USA - KB3-0-1 | ecosystem: Environmental > Terrestrial > Soil > Unclassified ... | reverse complement strand
TCGGCCGGCAGGTCGTAGTCGAACTCCTCGATCTTCATCGGCGGTACGGGAGAGGGTCTCTGGCCCCCGCCTCATGGAATCCCTTGAGACGAAGCCGGCAGGACTCGCAGCGGCCGCAGGCCGTCTTCTGCCCGACGTAGCACGACCAGGTCAGGTGCAGCGGCGCACCGAGCCGGAGGCCCCGCCGCACGATGTCGCCCTTGCGCAGGTGGATGAGCGGCGTCACCACCCGGATCCCGGTCCCCGGTCGCGTCCCGAGGCGGACGAGCCGGTCGAACTGCTCGAAATAGGCGGCCCGGCAATCGGGGTAGCCGCTGCCGTCCTCCTCGACCGCGCCGATGTAGACGCGGCGCGCTCCCGTCACCTCGGCCCAGGAGACCGCCAGCGCCAGGAGGTGCGTGTTGCGGAACGGGACGTAGGTGTCGGGCACCCGCGAGCCGCGGCGGCGCGCGTTCACCGCGTCGCGCCGCGGGTCGGTGAGCGCCGACCCGCCGATGGCGCGCAGGTGATCGAGATGCGTCACCAGCGTCCGCGTCACGCCCCAGTGCCGCGCGATGGCGCGGAACGACCGGAGCTCGCGCGCCTCGGTGCGCTGCCCGTAGCCGAGATGGAGCAGCGCCAGATCGTGCGTCCGGCGCGCGATCGCCGCCGTGACGCAGGAGTCCATGCCTCCGCTGAGCAGGACGACCGCCAGGGGCCGGCGCGCCGCCGCGGCGCCGCGACGGGTCACGGGTCAGACACCCCGCCGATCCGGCGGCCAGATGTACTTGTGGAGCTGCACCTGGAGGCGGACCGGCAGGCGATCCTCGAGAATCCACTCGGCCAGGAGCCGCGGATGCAGGGCGCCGTGCACCGGGGACAGGAGCAGGCCGTGGCGTCCGGCGAGCCGGCGCTCGCGCAGGACGCCGCGCGCCCACTCGTAGTCGGCGCGATCGGCGATCACGAACTTCACCTCGTCCCCCGGTTTCAGGAGATCGAGGTTCGCCCAGCGGTTGCGATCCAGCATGCCGCTGCCGGGGCACTTCAGGTCGAGGACGATCATGACGCGCCGATCGACCGGCGCGATGTCGAGGCTCCCGCCGGTCTCCACCGCCACCTCGTGCCCGGTCTCGCACAGCGCGCCGATGAGGTCGTGCACGCCGGGCTGGGCCAGCGGCTCGCCCCCGGTGACCAGCACGTAGGGCGTTCCGAACGCGGCCAGGCGGTCGAGCACCTCGCCGACCGACGTTTCGGTCCCTTCGTCGAAGGCGTAGGCCGTGTCGCACCACACGCAACGCAGGTTGCAGTAGGCCAGGCGCACGAAGGAGCACGGCCGCCCCGCGTGCCGCGACTCCCCCTGGATGCTGTGGAAGATCTCGTTGACCACCAGCGTCGTGGCGCGCCGATCCGCCGCCGCGCTCACCGGCGCGCTCACCGCCGCGGCTCCGTCAGGCCGATGAGCGTGTTCAGATTGACGACGTCCTCGCGGCAGTCCTCGTCCTTCGGCGTCTCGAGGACCAGCGCCCGGTCGACGAGCCGCTCGTCGTTCATCAGCCAGCGGAACGCGTCGACCCCGAGGTGACCGCGGCCGATGTGCTCGTGCCGGTCGACGCGGCTTCCGAGCTCGCGCTTCGAGTCGTTGACGTGCACCGCCACCAGCCGCGCGAGACCGATCTCGCCGTCGAATTGCCGCATGGTCTCGCGATAGGCGCCGAGGGTCCTCAGGTCGTAGCCGGCGGCGAAGACGTGGCAGGTGTCGAGGCAGACGCCCAGACGGGCGCCGCTTTTCGCCCGCGCCGCGAGCGCGGCGATCTGCTCGAAGCGATACCCGATCACCGTCCCCTGCCCGGCGGTGGTCTCCAGCGCCAGCGACGCGGCGGTGGCGGGGACGCGCGCGTGGACGAGATCGATCGCCTCCGCCATGCGCCGGATGCCGGCCGTCTCGCCTTCGCCCATGTGTCCGCCGGGATGGGTCACCAGCCACGGGACGCCGAGCAGGGCGCAGCGCTCCAGCTCGAGCGCGCAGGCGTCGATCGACTTGCGCCACAGCGCGTCGTCCGGGGAGCAGAGGTTGATCAGGTACGAGTCGTGCGCCACGACGCGGGTCATGCCGGCGGCGCGCACCGCCTCCCGGAACCGCTCGGCCTCACCCTCCGCCAGCGGGCGCGCCGCCCACTGGTTGCTGCTCTTGGTGAAGATCTGGAGCGCCGTGGCGCCGATCGCGGCGCCCCGCTCGACGGCGCGATCCAGCCCGCCGGCGATCGACATGTGCGCGCCAAGCGGCCGCTTCGGGATCGTCCAGTCGACGGGGGCGACGGCAGCGGATCGGGGCATGACGGCGAGCGTAGCATCCGCCTGATCGCAGGGTCAATCCGAGGAGCCGGCGGCCCACGGGGCGGCCGGCGCACCCTTCGCCCTCCCGGAAAGACGCGTCACCGGCCGCGCCAGGACCCGAACGGCCGTGCGCAGCAGATCCGCGGTCGAGTCGAGAAGGAGCGGACGCAGCATCATCCTGGCCGTATCCCCGGGACCGACGACGAAGAACTCGGCCGGCGCCTCCGACCGGAAGGCGCGCAGGAGAGCGCCGCGCACCGCGCCCGGGGCGGTCCGGCGCATCAGGGCGGCGGGCGCCTCTCCCGGAAAGAGAGTCTCGAGCTGCGTCAGGGCCAGATGCAGGGCGATCGAGGCGCGCCGCTCCTCTGCGAGGCATCGCACCCGCTCCGGATCGGGACGCCAGCGCCGCAGCATCTCGCGCAGATCGAAGGCCCACTTGAGCCCGGGCCCGAAGTAGTGGTCGCCGGCGTGCCACACGTGGTAGACGACCGCCTCCTCGCGCTGCAGGAGACGCACGGGTATCCCGTCGATCGCCGCCTCGCGGGCTCCGGACCAGAGGGCCTCCTGATCGAACCGGACCCGGTCCTCGACGCCCAGCCGCCAGTGGATCTCGATCCGGCAGGCGGAGGGACCCGGCCGATACATCTCGAAGCGGCAGTCCTCCGGATAATGTCGCCCCATCTCTCCGACCATCCCGGCCCGCGCCAGGCGGCGGGCGACGCGACGCGCGTCGTCGGGACGGACCAGGATGTCGACGTCGGTCATCGCCCGCGCGCCCGGATCGTCGTACAGGTCGGCGAGGTACGCCCCGCCCTTGAGCAGGATGAACGGCGTGCCCTCGGAGCGCAGCAGGGTTTCGACCTCGCGAAGTGTGGCGATCGCGGCCAGCGAGTCGATCAGGGTCTTGCGGTGAGCGCGGGCCAGCGCGGCGGCCCACGTCTCCGGGAGGCGCCCCGGCTCGTCGCGGTATTGGGCGTGCAGATAGCCCCCGCACTCGTGCCGCGCGAGGCAGGCGTCCAGCTCGCCGGGGGGCGCGTCCGCCTCCGGGGCGTGGCCTCGCAGGGCCTGCACCAGCGCGTTCTGGAGACCGGCGGGCGTGCGCGCTGGGTGCTGCGAATCCATGGGCCCATTATAGGGGCCGGCGTCGGCGCCGCAGCGCGGCGCTCCTTGACTCCCCCAGGCGCGGGCATTAACATCCGCCTGCGCATGACAATGAAACGCTACCTCAGGTGCCGTCCGGAGTGGGCCGCTTTGTCCCTGCTCGTCGCTGCGGCGCTGGTCAGTTCGTGCGGCGGCCGCAAGAGCGAGACGGCGTCGACGACCCCGACGCCCGCCTCGACCGACGCCCAGGCCGCGACCCCTCCGGCGCCTCCCGCCGGCACCCCCGACGGACAGGCGGCCGTCACCGACGACCACCAGTACGATCCGGCGACCGCCGCAGGGGCCGTCCGCGGCGTCCCGGCCCCCACCAACACGGGCACCATCGAGGCGGTGGCGAATTTCTTCACCGAGGTCCCGGGGGTCGATCTCACCGCGCTCGACACGCACACGCGTGAGAAGTTCCTGCATCGCGTCAATTCGGAGCTCTGCACCTGCGGCTGCAAGAACGACACGATCGCGCGATGCGCCGTCAACGACCCGAAGTGCCCGCGCGTGAAGACCCTCGTGCAGAAGGTCTACGACGAGGTCAAGTCGGGCCACTGAACCGGTCCCCCGGCGCCGTACCGCGCCGCCTTCCCTCCCGTTCCGTACCGTCTCCCGGCCCCGCTCGCCGCGCCGGCCCGGGCCCTTCCGGGCGCGATTGTGGAGCCCGAAATCGCTGTGCTATAGTTCGCCCCACTGCCCCCGGGACGCCCGTCACGCGCGGCTTTGGGACGCCCGGCGCGGCCGCAGCGTGAGGTGCCCATGAAGGTCTACGAGGTCCCGGACATCCGCAACGTGGCCCTCATCGGTCACGGCTCCTCCGGCAAGACGTCGCTCGCGTCGGCGCTGCTGTACTCCGCGGGCGCGGTCAACCGGCTGGGGAAGGTCGACCAGGGAACCACGGTCACCGACTACGACGAGGAGGAGATCGCCCGCAAGGTGTCGATCTCCTCCGCCCTCTGCCACGTCGAATGGAAGAAATGCAAGATCAACCTGATCGACACGCCGGGATACGGCGCGTTCATCTCCGACGCGCGCGCCTGCCTGCGCGTCGCCGACGGCGCCGTCCTTCTGATCGACGGCGTGGCCGGCGTCGAGGTGGAGACCGAGGAGGTCTGGGGCTTCGCCCAGGAGTTCGATCTGCCGGTCCTGATCGCGGTGAGCCGGGTCGATCGCGAGAACGCCTCGATGGCGCGCGCCATGGAGTCGATCACCGAATCGATTGGCCGGCAGGCGGTCCCGGTGCAGATCCCCGTCGGAGCGGAGAAAGGGTTCAAGGGAGTCGTCGACCTGGTCACGATGAAGGCCTACGTCTATGCCGGCGACGAGAGTGGAAAATTCCAGACCACCGAAATCCCCCCGGAGCTTCTGGATGAATCCAAGGCGGCGCGCGAAAAGCTGATGGAGATGGTCGCCGAGGTGGACGACAGCCTGATGGAGAAATTCTTCTCCGCCGGGGAGCTGTTGCAGGAGGATCTCCAGTCCGGCCTCGTCATGGCGGTCCGGGCGCGGCGCATCTTCCCGGTCTTCGCGACCGCGGGACTGCACAACATCGCCGCGCACCCCCTGCTCGACGCCTTCGTGTCGCTCGTGCCGCACCCGGGCGAGCGCGCCCCGTTCAAGGGCGAGAAGCCGAAGGATCACGCCGCCACGGAGCGCGCCGGGCGCTCCGACGAGCCGTACTCGGCCTACATCTTCAAGACCATCGCCGATCCCTACTCCGGGAAGATCTCCCTGTTCCGCGTCTATTCCGGCGTGCTCCACTCCGACGCGGCGGTGCACAACGCCAGCCGCGACCTGCAGGAGCGTTTCGGATCGATCGTGCTGATGCAGGGGAAGGAGCTCCAGCCGGTCCCCGAGGTCAGGGCCGGCGATATCGCGGCGATCGCCAAGCTCAAGGAGTCGGGCACCGGCGACACGCTGGCCGACAAGGCCTCGCCCATCCTCTATCCGAAGCTGGTTTTCCCCGAGCCGTCGATCTCCTTCGCGCTGGAGCCCAAGTCGCGCGCCGACGAGGACAAGATCTCGCAGGTCCTGCACCGGGTCCTCGAGGAGGATCCGACCATCCAGTACCGCCGCGATCCGCAGACCCACGAGCTGATTCTCTCGGGCAACAGCGACCTGCACGTCGAGGTCGTGCTCGCCAAGATGAAGAAGAAGTTCGGCCTGGAGGCCGTGCTGCACCAGCCCAAGGTGCCGTATTTCGAGACCATCCGGAAGAAGGCCGAAGCGCAGGGGCGGCACAAGAAGCAGACCGGCGGTCACGGCCAGTTCGGCGACTGCTGGATCAAGCTCGAGCCGCTGCCGCGCGGCGCCGGCTTTGAGTTCGTGGACGAGATCTTCGGCGGCTCGATCCCGAAGAATTTCATCCCGTCGGTCGAGAAAGGGATCCAGGAGGCGCGCGTCCACGGCTTCCTGGCCGGCTATCCGGTGGTCGACTTCCGCGTCATCCTGTTCGACGGGTCGTACCACACCGTCGACTCGTCCGACATGGCTTTCAAGATCGCCGGCTCCATCGCTTTCAAGCTGGCGATGGAGTCGGCGGGCGCGACGCTGCTCGAGCCGATCATGGAGGTCGAGATTGTGGCGCCCCAGCAGTACATGGGCGACCTGATGGGCGATCTGAACTCGCGGCGCGGGCACGTCCTGGGGATGACGACGCAGGGCCGCACGGACGTCATCAAGGCGACGGTGCCGCTCTCCGAGATGCTCGCCTACGCTTCGACGCTCAAGTCGATCACCGGCGGACGGGGCTCGTACCGCATGAAGATGCGCGGCTACGAGGAGGTCCCCGCGGCGATGCAGGCCAAGATCGTCACCGCCGCGAAGACCGCCAGGGAAAAGGAAGGGGCGGCGAGCCACTGACCTCTCCCCCGCGCCTCCAATGACGCCCGTGAGCCCACCCGTCTCCTCGATCCGCCGGATCGGCACGCACGAGGGCGAGACCGTGCGCATCGACGGCTGGCTCTACAACAAGCGCGACAAGGGCAAGCTGTCGTTCCTCGTGCTGCGGGACGGGACCGGCTATCTCCAGGCGGTCGCCTTCCAGCCCGAGGTCGAGCCCCGCGTCTTCGAAGCCTGCCGCGCCGCGACGCAGGAATCCTCGCTCTCGGTCACGGGCAAGGTGCGCAAGGACGACCGGGCGCCCGGCGGCTTCGAGCTGGCCATCCAGGACGTCGTCATCCACCAGGTGGCGGTCGACTACCCGATCGGCCCCAAGGAGCACGGGCCGGAATTCCTCCTCGATCACCGCCACCTGTGGCTGCGCTCCTCCAAGCAGCACGCGCTCTTGAGAGTGCGCAACGAGGTGTGCCAGGGGATCCGCGACTTCTTCTACGAGCGCGATTTCGTCCTCATCGACTCGCCCATCCTGACGCCCGCCGCCTGCGAGGGCACCTCGACGCTCTTCGAGACCGACTATTTCGATCGCAAGGCGTACCTGAGCCAGTCCGGCCAGCTCTATCTCGAGCCGGCCTGCATGGCGTTCGGCAAGGTCTACTGCTTCGGCCCCACCTTCCGCTCGGAGAAGTCGAAGACCCGGCGTCACCTGGCGGAATTCTGGATGGTGGAGCCCGAGGTCGCCTACCTGGAGCTGGCGGGCCTGCTGGATCTGGCGGAGGACTTCGTCTCGACCCTGGTGCGCCGCGTCCTCGATCGCTGCAAGACCGAGCTCGCGACTCTCGAGCGCGACGTCACGCGTCTCGAGAAGGTGACGCGGCCGTTCATCCGCATGACCTACGACGAGGCGGCGGCCATCCTGGAGCGTCCGGCGAACCAGGACCGGGCGCGGGAGCAGAACGCGCCTCCGTTCGTCCGCGGCAACGACTTCGGCGGCCTCGACGAGACCATCCTCACCGAGTCCCTCGACCGGCCGGTGATGGTGACGCACTGGCCCGCGGCCATCAAGGCGTTCTACATGCAGCCCGATCCCGCCCACCCGGATCGCGCCCTGTGCGTCGACGTCCTGGCGCCCGAGGGTTACGGCGAGATCATCGGCGGCAGCCAGCGCATCCACGACCACGACCTTCTCTTGAAGCGCATCCAGGAGCACAACCTCCCGGTCGAGGCGTTCCAGTGGTACCTCGACGTGCGGCGCTACGGCTCGGTCCCGCACGCCGGATTCGGGATGGGCGTGGAGCGATTCGTCGCCTGGGTCGCCGGCATCCACCACCTGCGCGAGACGATCCCCTACCCGCGCACCCTCAACCGGCTCTACCCCTAGGGCCCGGGCCGCGGCGATGATCAAGGTCGGCATGGTCAGTCTCGGGTGTCCCAAGAACCTCGTCGACAGCGAGGTGATGCTCGGCACGCTCGAGGGACGCGGCTACGCCCTGACCCGCGACCCGGCCGACGCCGACGTCATCGTGGTCAACACCTGCACCTTCATCGGCCCCGCGCGCCAGGAGTCGGTCGACACCATCCTCGAGATGGCCGAGCACAAGAAGACCGGACGCTGCCGCAGGCTGGTGGTCGCGGGGTGCATGGTGCAGTCGAGCCACGACGAGCTGCGCGACGCGATCCCGGAGATCGACGCCTTCGTCGGTCTCAACGACATCGAGCGCATCGCCGAGGCCTGCGCCCTCGAAGCCGGAGCGCGCTTCGAGACCGGGCGCGCCATCGCGACCTACCTCTACAGCGATCGCTCGCCACGGCTCCTGGCGACCCCGGGGCACACGGCTTATCTGAAGATCTCCGAGGGGTGCGATCACACCTGCGCCTTCTGCGCCATCCCGTCGTTCCGCGGCGTGCAGCGCTCGCGGCCGATCGCGTCGATCGTCGAGGAGGCGCGCCGGCTGGCGGACTCGGGCGTGGTGGAGATCAACCTGATCGCCCAGGACACCACCGATTACGGCACCGATCTCAGGGACGGGACGACGGCCGCCGCGCTGCTGCGCGCCCTCGACGGCGTCGAGAGGGTGCGCTGGTTCCGCGTGATGTACGCCTACCCCAACCGGATCACGCCGGAGTTCATCGAGGCGCTGGCCGCCGGCCGCCGCATGGCCCGGTATCTCGACCTGCCGCTGCAGCACGCCGACACCGACCTGCTCAAGGCGATGCGCCGCGGCGGGAGCGGCGCCTCGCATCTGCGTCTGCTCGAGTCGCTGCGCCGCGCCATCGAGGGGATCGCCCTGCGGACCACCGTCATCGTCGGCTTCCCCGGCGAGACCGAGGCGCAGTTCCGGACGCTGGCGTCGTTCGTCGAGGCGGCGCGCTTCGATCACCTCGGGGTCTTCACCTACTCCGAGGAGAAGGGGACACCCGCCGCCGGCCGGCCCGACGACGTGCCCGCCGAGGTCAAGGAGGCGCGCCGCGCCGAGATCATGGCGATCCAGGAGCGCATCGCCCTGCGCCGGCATCGCGAGCTCGTCGGCCGCACCGTCGAAGTCCTGGTCGAAGGGCCGCACGAGGAGAGCGATCTGCTGCTCTGCGGTCGCACCGAAGGGATGGCTCCTGAGATCGACGGCACGGTGATCCTCACCGACGCGCCCCGCGTCCTGTTCCCCGGCGAGATCGTGGAGGCGCGGATCGACGAGGCGCACCCCCACGATCTGGTCGGCGCCGTGGTCGCGGCGCCGGAGCCCGCCGCCGCCCGCACGTGAGCGGAGCGAACCCCGCCACCGTGCCTTCAGGCCCGCCGGCGCCCGCCGGCAGCCCCGCGCGTTCGTCGCCCGTCGATCGCATCGCCTGGGCGGTGGCCACGCTCTGCGGCGCCGGCCTCTCCCCGATCGTCCCGGGCACCGCCGGCACGCTCGCCGCCCTGCCGCTCGCCCTCGGCCTGGCCTACGTCCTGCCGTCGTGGGGCTTCGTCGCCGCGACACTCGGCGTCACGGTGGTTGGCATCTGGGCGGCCGACCGGACCGCGAAACGACTGCGGCTGAAGGACCCCGGCGTGGTGGTGGTCGACGAGGCCGCCGGGCTCATGGTCACCCTCATCGGCATGCCGCTCGACGTGATGTCGGCCGCGGGCGCGTTCGTCCTCTTCCGGGCCATGGACATCCTCAAGCCGCCCCCGGCGCGCCAGGCCGAATCGCTGCCCGGAGGGTTCGGCATCGTGGTGGACGATCTGTTCGCCGGCGTGTACGCCAATCTTCTCCTGCGCGCCGCGCTCTGGGCGCTGCACTCGCTGCGGTGACCGCGTGATCGTCCGCGACGCTCTCGACGCGGGTCTTCGCGCCATTCTCCACGAACCCGTCGCGACCATCGGCAACTTCGACGGCGTGCACCGCGGCCACCAGGCGATCCTGGCGCGCGTCCTGGAGCGCGCCCGTGTCACCCGCGGCACCAGCCTGGTCGTCACCTTCGACCCGCACCCGCTCAAGGTCCTGGCCCCCGAGCGAGCCCCGCGCACCATCTCGACGCGCCGCCAGAAGCTCGCCTCCATCGAGGCCGCCGGCATCGACGCCGTCCTCGTCCTGCCGTTCGACCAGCGCCTGGCGGCGGTCAGCGCCGAGGCGTTCGTCGCCGACTACCTGGCGACGGGCCTGGGCCTGCGTGAGGTCTACGTCGGCGGGAACTTCAACTTCGGGCGCGGCCGGGAAGGAACCGCCGACACCCTGGTCGCGCTCTGCGAGCGTCACGGCATCACCGCGGGCAAGGTGCCCGAGGTCCGATTCCTCGACAGCCCGGTCAGCAGCAGCCGGATCCGGCGCGCGGTCCTGGCAGGCGAGGTCGAGCTGGCGCGCGCCCTCCTCGGACGGCCGTACGGCATCGAGGGGATCGTGGCGCACGGCGTCGGGCGCGGCGCCACGATCGGCGTCCCGACCGCCAACCTGGTCCCCGACAACGAGCTGATCCCTCAGGACGGCGTCTACGTCACGCGCGCCGTGATCGACGGCGCGACCTGCGCCGCGGTCACCAACATCGGCTCGCGTCCCACGTTCGAAGGGGCCACGTTCGCCGTCGAGACGCATCTTCTCGACGTCGGACCCGATCTCTACGGACGCCGGGTCGAGATCGCCTTCCTGGCGCGCCTGCGCCAGGAGCTGCGATTCGATTCGGTGCAGGCGCTGGTGGAACAGATCCACCGCGACATCGAGAAGGCTCGCGCCTTCTTCGCCGAGGGCGCCGGGTCGGCCTGAGCCCTCCGGTCGCTGTGCTAACATTTCGCCTTCTTCCGGAGAACCCCGCGTGCGCCGCTTCATCACCTTCGAGGGGATCGAGGGCTCGGGCAAGACCACCCAGATCCAGCTGCTCTCGGCCCACCTGGAAGAGCGCGGGGTCGACCACGTCCTGACGCGCGAGCCGGGCGGGACGGTGATCGGCGATCAGGTCCGCCGCCTGGTGCTCGATCCGGCCGTGCCGATGGTCCCCGCCTGCGAGCTCCTCCTGTACGCCGCCGCGCGCGCCCAGCACCTCGACCAGGTGATCCGGCCGGCCCTCGCCGAGGATCGTCTGGTGCTCTGCGACCGGTTCGCCGACGCGACCATCGCCTACCAGGGATACGGCCGCGGCCTGCCGATCGACCTGATCGAGACATTGCACGCGCTCGAGGCGCTGGCGCTGGTCCCCGACCTGACGCTGCTGTTCGATCTCGACCCCTCCGCCGCCCTGCCGCGCGCCCGCCGGCGCGACATCTCCAAGAGCGTCGACGAGACACGGTTCGAGAGCCTCGGTCTGGAGTTCCACGAGCGCGTGCGCGCCGGCTATCTCGATCTGGCGCGCCTCAACCCCGGACGCTTCGTCGCCATCGACGCCCGCGGGAGCGCCGAGGAGGTCCAGACCCGCGTCCAGGCCGCCGTGACCCGGGTCCTGGGCCCATGAGGCTCGACGGCCTCGCCGGCCAGCCGCGCGCCGTCCTCGCGCTCTGCCGCGCCTTCGACTCGGGCCGCTTCCAGCCGTCGCTCATCTTTCACGGACCGCCGGGGGTCGGGAAGCTGACCGCCGCCGTGACCCTGGCGCGGGCGCTTTTGTGCACGGCGAAGGACGACGCCCCGTGCGGCCTGTGCTCCGCCTGCCGCCGCGTCGACGACCGCTCCAACCGCCACCCGGACCTGCGTGTCGTCTTCCCCGAGAAGCTCGACGACTTCCGCAAGGGCGAGGGGGCCGAGGAGGGCGTGTCGGGAATCGACCTGCAGGAGCGGCAGGCCGCGGCGGTGCGCAACCCCGTCTGGTCGATCCTGATCGACCGGATCCGCGACGCCATCGGCTTCGTGCGCCGACGCCCCGCCGAAGGGACGCGCTCGATCCTGGTCGTCGATCAGGCGCAGCGCATGGGTCAGGAGGCCGCCAACGCCCTGCTGAAGACGCTGGAGGAGCCGCCCGATCACGCGGTGATGATCCTCCTGACCCCGTCGTGGCATTCGCTGCTCCCGACCATCCGCTCGCGCTGCCAGGCGGTGGCGTTCCAGTCGGTGCCGGCGGCCGTCATCGCCGACTGGCTGACCACCGTGCACGCGCTGCCGCCCGACGAGGCGCGGCTGCGCGCCGCGCTCGCCGGCGGCCGGATGGGCGCCGCCGCGGACCTCGACCTCGACGCCTTCCGCGCCCGCCGCGAGGCGCTGCTCCAGATGCTCGAGTCGTTCCTCCGCCCCCCCGATCCGGGCCGCGCGGTGGCGCGCGCCGAGGAGATCGCCAAGGGCGGCGAATCGTCGGAGGGGGATCTCGACATCCTGGTCAGCCTGCTGCGCGATCGGATGATCGCGGGCGCGGCCGGGAGCGCGGTGCCCGGTCTCATCCACGCCGACATCCTGCCGCGGCTGCAGACCCTGCCGGTCTCCGACGCCGACGGAGGCACCGCACCCCTCGCGGCGCTGGAGACCGCGCTCGAAGGGGTGCGCCGCAAGGGAAACCGGCAGCTCCTGATCGAGAACGCCTTCCTGGAGCTGCTCGCCGCCGGCGGGCCCGCGCGCCCGCCGCGCTGACGGGACGGCCCGTGCGCTTCATCCTCCGCCAGCTGCGCCGCCACCGGCGCGATTTCGGGCTCGGCCTGCTGTTCCTGATCGCCACCAACGGGCTGACGCTTCTCGTCCCCTGGATCCTGAAGCGGGCGATCGAGGCGTTGAAGGAGCCCGGCGGCGCCCGGGAGGCGTCACGCGACGCCGCCGCCATCGCGCTGGTCGCCCTGGTGCTGGTGATCGTCCGGTCGATGTCGCGTCTATACGTGCTGGGGGCCTCGCGCAAGGTGGTCGCCGAGGTCCGCTCCGCCCTGTTCGCGCACCTCCAGACCCTGCCGGCGTCGTTCTACGCGAGACGACGCACGGGCGAGATCATGTCCCGGGCGGTCAACGACCTGATGCTCATCCGCTCCCTCTTCGGTCCCGGGGTGCTCAACGTCATCAACGTCGCGCTCCTGTACACCTCCGGGCTGGCGATGATGGCGGTCATCGATCCGGTCCTGACCGTGGCGTCCGTTCTCCCCTACCCCTTCCTGCTGATCACCGTCGGCCGCGTCAGCCGGACGATCCACCAGCGCAGCAACGCCGCGCAGGAGCAGCTGGCGGAGATCGGCAACAAGGCGCAGGAGAACCTGAGCGGCATCAACCAGGTGAAGGCGTATGTCCGCGAGGCGGCCGAGGTCGGCGCGTTCGCGCGTCTGAGCGAGGAATACCGCCGCCGCAACCTGTCGCTCGCGATGAGCCGCGGCCTGATCGTGACGCTGATGGGGGGTCTCGGCGGGATCAGCACGGTCATCGTGCTCTGGCTCGGCGGCCGGCACGTGATCGACGGGACGCTGACCCTCGGCGGTCTGGTCGCCTTCATGTCGTACCTTGCGATCCTGACCGGGCCGACCGTGATGATGGGCTGGGTGCTGGGGGTCTTCCAGCGCGGTCTCGGCGCCATCCGCCGGGTCGAGGAGATCCTGGCCGAGCGCAGCGATCTCCCCGGTGACTCGCTGCCCGGCCCCGGTCCGGATCTGGGCGGGGCCGTGGCCTTCCGGGGTCTGACCTTCGCCTACCCTGGCGGGCCGCCGGTGCTGCGCGGCGTCGACCTCGAGGTGCCGGCCGGCGCCACGGTCGGGATCGTCGGCCGCGTCGGGTCCGGGAAATCGACGCTGGTGACGCTCCTGGGGGCCGTTCACCCCGTGCCGCGCGGCATGCTCCTCCTCGACGGCCACGACTTCAACGACCTGCCGACCGCCGATGTCCGCGCGCGCGTGGCGATCGTGCCGCAGGAGACCCTCCTGTTCTCGCGCAGCATCGCCGAGAACATCGCCCTCGGCGCGCCCGGCGCGCCACGCGAGCGCATCGACGCCGCGGCGCGCGTCGCGCAGATCACCCGCGACCTCGAGGATCTGCCCCAGGGGCTCGACACGCGCGTCGGCGAGCGCGGCATCACGCTGTCGGGCGGCCAGAGGCAGCGGGTGGCGCTGGCGCGCGCGCTGCTTCTCGATCCGCGTGTCCTGGTCCTCGACGATTCCCTCAGCAGCGTCGACGCCGACACCGAGGAGGCGATCCTCGCCGGTCTGCGCCAGTTCATGAAGGACCGCACCACCTTCCTGATCTCGCACCGGGTCTCGACCGTCCTGGGAGCCGACCGCATCGTGGTGCTCGACGGCGGGCGGGTGGTGGAGAGCGGGACCGTGGGCGAGCTGCTCGCCGCGGACGGACTGTTCGCCGCTTTGCACCGCCGCCAGCAGATCGAGCGCGAGATGGAGGCGTTGTGAGCGCCGCCCACCCCGCCCCGCCGCACGAGGACGACATCGTCGGGCGCGTCTACGACGCCCGGCTGGTCGGGCGGCTCAAGGAGTACGTCCTGCCGGAGACCCCGCTCCTGCTGGCGTCGACGGCGCTGATGTTCGTGGTCATGGGGGCGCAGCTCATGCAGCCCTGGATCATGAAGCTCCTGATCGACGAGCACCTCCTGAAGTCGGACGCGGCGGGCGTCGCCCGTCTGGCGCTCCTGTACTTTCTGACCTTCGGGGTGGAGCTGGTGGCGCGCTTCGGACAGCTCTACACCATGGAGCGCACCGGCCAGAACGTCATCCGCGACCTGCGCTGCCGGGTGTTCGCCCATCTCCAATCGCTCGACTCGTCGTTCTTCGACGCCAACCCGGTGGGCCGGCTGATGACGCGCGTGACCACCGACGTCGAGTCGCTCGCCGACCTGTTCGCCTCGGGGGCCGTGTCGCTTCTCGGCGACGTGGTCAAGCTGTGCGCCATCGTCGCGCTCCTCTGGTGGCTCGATTGGCGTCTGGCGCTGGTCACCTTCACGGCGATGCCGGTCCTGTTCGTCCTGTCGGTGATGTTCCGCGGCCGCATCCGGCAGTCGTACCGCGACGTGCGCCGCCGCATCGCCCGGATCAACGCCTTCCTGCAGGAGGCGATCGGCGGGATGCTCCTCGTGCAGCTCTACCGGCGCGAGCCCGAGGACCGGCGCGACTTCGAGGCGATCAACCGCGACCACCGCGACGCCGAGGTTCGATCGGTGGTCTACGAGTCCACCTTCTCGGCGGTGGTCGAGCTGGTCGGCATCCTGGCCACCGCCGCCATCATCTGGTACGGCGGCGGCCGGATCGCTCTCGGCGTCCTGACCTTCGGCACCCTGGTGGCGTTCCTCGAGTACACGGCCCGCTTCTTCGGCCCGATTCGCGACCTGTCGGGCTTCTATGCCGTGCTGCAGGCGGCGATGGCCTCTCTCGAGCGCCTGTTCGACCTCCTCGACACCGAGCCGACGATCGTGGCGCGCGCGCCGCATGCCGCGCTCGCCCCGGGCGCGGCCCCGGACGCCGGCGCGACCCCGGGCGCGGGCCCGGACGCGGGCGACGCGGCGGGTCGCATCGTCTTCGACCGGGTGTCGTTCGCCTACGTGCCGGGGGAGGAGATCCTCCACGACGTCTCGTTCGCCGTCGAGCCGGGCATGACGATGGCCCTGGTCGGCGCGACCGGCGCCGGCAAGACCACGGTGATCAAGCTCCTGCTGCGGCTCTACGACCCGACGGCCGGCCGGATCCTGCTCGACGGGCGCGACCTGAAGGAAATGCCCCCCGAGACGGTGCGCCGGCGGATCGGGGTCGTCATGCAGGACCACTTCCTGATCAGCGGCACCGTCGCGGAGAACATCGCGTTCGGCGATCCCCTCCTGTCGCGCGAGCGCATCGTCGCGGCGGCGCGCCAGGTGCACGCCGATCCGTTCGTGCGCGCCTTCCCGCGCGGCTACGACGAGGCGGTGCGGGAGCGCGGCGGCAATCTGTCGGTGGGCCAGAAGCAGCTGCTGTCGCTGGCGCGCGCGGTGGCGTCGGATCCCTCCATCCTGATCCTCGACGAGGCGACCTCGAGCGTCGACACCGAGACCGAGCTTCTCATCCAGGACGCGCTGCGGGTGGTGCTGCGGGGGAGGACCTCCATCATCATCGCCCACCGGCTGTCGACCATCCTGGCGGCGGATCGGATCCTGGTCTTCCATCACGGGCGGCTCGCCGAGGCCGGCCCGCACGCCGCGCTCCTGGCGCGGGGCGGGCTCTACGCCCGCCTCTGCGAGCTGCAGTTCGGGACGCGCGACGCCGGACCCTTGCGGGCCGCGGCCGATCGTCCTCTTCCGGCGGCCGAAGCGCCGGCGTAGGCGCCGTCCCACCCGAAACACCCGAGATCGATCCGCCCCGCACGCGACACCCGCACTCCTTCGCCGGCCAGACGCCGCGCCTGCCGCCCTCCCTCGCCGCCCGCGTCCCGGGCGCGCGGGCTGATCCGCCCCGACGCGTTGATCACGCGGTGCCAGGGGATCGCGCGGCCGTCGATCCGGGCGCCGCCGGGCAGCGCGCCGAGGGCCCAGCCGACGGTGCGCGCGGCGCCGGGCAGACCCGCCATGCGCGCCACCTGCCCGTAGGTCGCCACGCGGCCGCGCGGGATGCGACTGACGACGCGCCAGATGGAGTGAAAGGTGTTCGCGCCGGCCGCGGGCGAAGGCATCGGGCGGCTCAGAACTCGCGCAGCTGATCCAGGTAGCCGCGCAGGTTGCGGACCATCTCCGCGACCGAATCGCCGCCGAACTTCTCGAGGAACGCGTCGGCCAGGACGAAAGCGGCCATCGCCTCGCCCACGACGCCGGCGGCCGCGATGGCGGTGACGTCGGTTCGCTCCACCTGCGCCTCGAACGGCTGCTTGGTGATCAGGTCGGCGCTGCGCAGCGGCCGCGGCAGGGTCGACAACGGCTTGACCAGCGCCTGGATGCGGATCTCCTCGCCGTTCGACATCCCTCCCTCGACGCCGCCGGCGTGATTGGCCAGCCGGCGGAAGCCCCGCGCCGCCGCGTCGTAGACGATCTCGTCGTGGTAGGCCGAGCCGCGCGCCCCGGGCGCCTCGGCCCCGGCCCCCAGCACCACGCCGCGGATCGACGGGATCGACCCGAGGGCCGCGAACAGCCGCGTGCTCAGCCGCGCGTCCCACTGCCGCGGGCTGCCCAGACCGGGCGGCACGCCGCGCGCCACCACCTCGAACGCCCCGCCGATCGAGTCCCCCGCCGTCTTCGCAGAGTCGACGATCGCCTTCATCTGCTGCTCGAGGGCGCCGTCGGCGCAGCGCAGCGCGGTGCCTTCCGCGGCGCCGATCTCCTCCCAGGTCTTCTGCACGCCCGGCGCGTAGGCGGCGGCGCCCAGCGCCAGCGTGTGGCTGCGGATCTCGATCCCGGCCTCGGCCAGGAGACGCCGGCAGATCGCCCCGACCGCGACCCGGGCGGTGGTCTCGCGCGCCGAGGCGCGCTCCAGGACGTCGCGCGCGTCGTGGGTGCCGAACTTGAGGGCGCCCGCCAGGTCGGCGTGACCGGGGCGCGGCCGTGTCACGCTCTTGCGCTCCGCGTCGCCGACGTCGAGCCGCTCGACCGCCATCGCGACCGTCCAGTTGGCCCAGTCCCGGTTGGCGATCTGCAGCGCCACCGGGCTGCCGATCGTCCGGCCGTGGCGGACACCGGAGAGGATGGAGATGCGGTCCTTCTCGAGGGCCATGCGGGCGCCGCGGCCGTACCCCTGCTGCCGGCGCCGCAGATCGCGGTCGATGTCGTCTCCGCCGAGCTCCAGACCCGCCGGCACGCCTTCGAGGATCGCGACGAGGGCCTGCCCGTGCGATTCTCCGGCCGTGAGAAACCTCAGCGTGCCCATCCGCGCCCTCCTCGCCCGCCCGGCGACCTCGTCCGACCGGCAATCTCTTCCGACCGGCCGATTATATCCGGGGCGCGGTTGACGCCGGATTTCCCCCCCGCTATGCTCCGCGCTGACCACGAGGCCAGAGGGGGAATTCGCATGCCCGACAGTCCGTTCACGAGAGAGTCCCTGCGGAAATACGCCGCGTCCGAGCGCCAGGCGTTCGAGAGCGCGCTCGGGGAGCTGGTGGAGATCCCGACCGTCTCGGTCGAGCCGCAACGCAAGGGCGAGGTGGCGCGCGGCGCCGAATACGCCGCCGGGCTGATCCGGCGCTTCGGGGGCGAGGTGCGCGTCCTCGCCACCGGCGGGCACCCCCTGGTCCACGGTCTGTTCCGCCGCGACCCGTCCTGGCCGACGGTCACCCTCTACAACCACATCGACGTGCAGCCGGCGGAGATGGAGGACGGCTGGGAGACCGAGCCGTTCCGGTTCACGGTCCGCGACGGACGTTACTTCGGGCGCGGCTCGACCGACGACAAGGGTCCCGCCCTGACGGCGCTCTGGGGCGGCCGCTACGCCATCGAGAACGGGGCGAAGATCAACCTCCAGATCCTCTGGGAGACCGAGGAGGAGATCGGCAGCCCTCACTTCGAGGGGGCGATCAAGACCGAGGCCGGCCGCCTGAAGACCGACTCGGTCATCGTCTCCGACACCGTCTGGGTGTCGCGCACCCGGCCCGCCTGCCCCGCCGGTCTGCGCGGTCTGCAGGGGTTCCGCTTCTCGCTCGAGCTGGGCAAGAGCGATCAGCATTCCGGCGTGACCGGCGGCGCGGCGCGCAATCCGGTCACCGAGATCTGCCAGCTGATCAGCGACTGCGTCGACGGCACCAGCGGCCGGGTGAAAATCCCCGGGTTCTACGCCGACGTCGTCCCCCCGACCCGGCAGGAGCTTCAGGATCTGAAGCGCTCCGGATTCACGGTCTCGGGATTCAAGAAGGATCACCAGTTCAAATCGATCCGGACCAACGACCCGCTCGAGGTCATGAAGCGGATCTGGTGCATGCCGACCTTCGAGGTGCACGGCATCGCAGGCGGCTACCAGGGACCGGGCGTCAAGACGGTCATCCCGCCGCGCGCCACGGCGATCGTCTCCTGCCGCCTGGTGCCGAACATGCGCGAGGCGCGCATCATCAAGCTGGTTCGCGACTTCGTGAAAAAGCGCAATCCCGACGTGAAGGTCGAGGCCGAGCACGGCCTGCCCGCCTATCGCGGGCGCACCACCGGGCCGAACGCCGACGCCATCCGCGGCGCCATGGCGTTCGCCTTCGGCCGCGAGCCGGTCTTCGTGCGGGAAGGCGGCTCGATCGGCGCCGTTCTGTCGATGGAGAAGGTCCTCAAGGCGCCGGTCTTCTTCCTGGGGTTGTCGCTGCCGGAGCACGGCTACCACGCCCCGAACGAGAACTTCGACTGGGCGCAGGCCGAAGGCGGCATGGCGGCCTTCGCCGACTACTTCCGCCGCGCCGGGACGCTCCCCGCCGCGTGAGCGGGGTGCGGGGGCGCCCCTCGCGGGCGGCGACCGCCGCCGGCGTCCCTGCCGGACGATGAACGCGCTGCCGATCCTCATCGGCGCGGCCCTGGTCCTCACCCTCGGCTATCGCTACTACTCCGCCTTCCTGGCCGCCCGGGTGATGGTCCTCGACGACACGCGGATCACGCCCGCGCACCGGCTCAACGACGGCCAGAACTACCATCCGACGCCGAAGTGGGTCCTGTTCGGGCATCACTTCGCGGCCATCGCGGGGGCCGGACCGCTCATCGGGCCGGTCCTGGCGGCGCAGTTCGGCTGGCTTCCCGGCTTCCTGTGGCTGGTCCTGGGCGTCGTCTTCGGCGGCGCGGTGCACGACTTCGTCATCCTGGCCGCATCGGTGCGCCGCGACGGCCGCTCCCTGGCGGAGATCGCCCGCATGGAGATCAACCCGTTCGCCGGCCTGACGGCGATGATCGCCATCCTGTTCATCGTGGTCATCGCCCTCGCCGGTCTCGGACTGGCGGTGGTCAACGCCCTCGATCATTCGGCCTGGGGCACCTTCACCATCGCGGTCACCATCCCGCTGGCGCTGTTCATGGGGTTCTACATGCACCGGCTGCGCCCCGGGGCCTACGCCAGCGGCACGGCGATCGGCGTGGCCGGGCTGATCCTCGCCGTCGTCCTCGGCCGCTTCGTCCCGGGCACGGCGATCGCGCCCTGGTTCACCTTCGGCAAGGGGACGCTCGTGCTGCTCCTGGCCGGTTACGGGTTCCTGGCCTCGGTCCTGCCGGTCTGGATGCTGCTGGTGCCGCGCGACTACCTGTCGTCCTTCCTGAAGCTCGGGGTGGTCGCGGCGCTGGCGATCGGGGTGTTCCTGGTGGCCCCGCCGATCCGGATGCCGGCGGTCACCGCGTTCGCCGCCGGCGGCGGCCCGATCATCCCGGGAAAGATCTTCCCGTTCTGCTTCATCACCATCGCCTGCGGCGCCATCTCCGGATTCCACGCCCTCATCGGCTCCGGGACGACGCCCAAGATGATCGATCGCGAATCGCACATCCGTCCGATCGGGTACGGCGCCATGCTGTGCGAGGGGTTCGTCGGGATCATGGCGTTTCTCGCCGTGCTGTCGCTGCAGCCGGCGGACTACTTCGCCATCAACGTCCCGCCCGAGAGGTTCGCCACGCTCGGGATGGAGACCGTCGACCTGCCGGCTCTGTCGCAGGCCGTCGGGGAGCAGGTCGCCGGACGCACCGGCGGCGCGGTCTCGCTCGCCGTGGGCATGGCGCACGTGTTCGCGAACGTGCCCGGTCTCGGCGGTCTGATGCACTACTGGTACCACTTCGCCATCATGTTCGAGGCGCTGTTCATCCTGACCACCATCGACACCGGCACGCGGGTGGCGCGCTTCCTGGTACAGGAGCTCATGGGACGCGTGCACAAGCCGCTGGGCCGCACCGACTGGCTCCCCGGCACGATGATCGCCTCGCTCGCGGTCGTGGCCGCCTGGGGCTACTTCATCCAGACCGGGACGATCAGCACCATCTGGCCGATGTTCGGCATCGCCAACCAGCTCCTGGCCGCGATGGCCCTGTCGATCGGCACCACCGTCATCCTCCACGCCGGCCGGGCGCGTTATGCCTTCGTCACCCTCGTGCCCCTGGCGTTCGTCGCCACCACCACGATCACGGCCGGATGGCTGTCGATCACCGACAACTTCCTGCCGGCGGCGCGCGCCGCGACCGCGGCCGGCCCGCGTTTCCAGGGCTATCTCAACACCGGCCTGACGGTGTTCATGATGGGACTCATCGTGGTCACAATCGCCAACTGCGCGCGGACCTGGACGAGGGTGCTGCGCGGCCGGGCGCCGCAAACTTGATTTGCGCCCCGCCGCCTGTGTAGAGTGGCGTTTCGCTGGAGTCGCGGCGGCGTGGAAATCCTCTCATCAGACGAGATGCGGCAGGTCGACCGGCGCGCGGCCGGCGCCTTCGGCATCCCCGAAATCGTCCTCATGGAGAACGCCGGGCTGCGTCTGTACGACGCGCTGCGCGGCCTGTACCCCGATCTGGCGCGACGCCGGGTCCTGCTGCTCTGCGGCCGGGGCAACAACGGCGGCGACACCCTGGTCCTGGCGCGTCACCTGCACAACGCCGCGGTCCCGTTCCGCATCGTGCTGTTCGGCCGGCCCGAGGAAGTGCGCGGCAGCGCCGGCGTGAACCTGTCGGCGGCGCGGCGCATGGGGATCGCGGTCGAGCCGGTGCGCGGAGCGTCGGGCTGGCGGCGCGCCCGCAGGTGGCTGCGCGACGCCGACCTGGTGATCGACGGCGTCCTCGGCACGGGGCTCGACCGTCCGGTGTCGGGGCTTCTGGCGCGGGTCTTCGCGGAGGTCAACGCCACCCGCGCCGACGTGGTCGCGGTCGACATCCCCTCGGGACTGTCGGGGAGCTCGGCCGCGGTCCCCGGTCCGGCCATCGGCGCCGACCACACGGTCACCTTCTGCCGCCCCAAGGTCCCGCACGTCTTCCGCCCCGGGCGGGATCGCTGCGGCCGCGTGCTGGTCGCCGACATCTCGATCCCGCCGGCCGCGGTCGCGGCGCGCGGCCCCGGTCTGGAGCTGCTGCGTGCGGCCGGGATGCGCGCCCTCCTGCCGCGCCGGCCAGCCGACAGCCATAAGGGAGACTTCGGCCACGTCCTGGTGATCGCCGGCTCGCGCGGCAAGGGAGGCGCGGCCCGGATGGCGGCGCTGGGCGCCCTGCGGGCCGGGTGCGGCCTGGTGACCGCCGCCGTCCCCGCGAGCCTGGTCGACCGGCTGCTGCCGGGCGCCATGGAGGCGATGACCGAGCCGCTCGACGAGACCCCGGAAGGGACGATCGCCTGGTCGGCCCTGCCGCGGCTGCTCGAGCTGGCGGAAGGAAAACGGGCCGTCGCCATCGGTCCAGGGTTGACGACGCACCCCGAGACGAAGAGACTTGTGCGGGCCCTGGCGCGCCGTGTCAGGGTCCCGTTGGTGATCGACGCGGACGGGCTGAACGCGTTCGCGGGGAAGGCCGGAGAGATCCGGGGCCGGGGGCGGTCTCTCGTCCTGACGCCGCACCCCGGCGAGATGGGGCGCCTGCTCGGCCGGACGACGACGCAGGTGCAGGCTAACCGCGTGGCTTCGGCGCGCGCGCTGGCGCGCGCCTGCCGCTGTCACGTGGTCCTGAAAGGCCACCTGTCGCTGGTGGCCGACCCGGACGGGCGCGTCGGCGCCAATCCGACGGGGAACGCCGGCATGGCGAAGGGCGGCTCGGGAGACGTTCTGACCGGTTGCGTGGCGGGGCTTCTGGCGCAGGGGCTCGATGCCGGCGCCGCCGCGCGGCTTGGCGTGTATCTGCACGGCCTGGCGGGAGACGTCGCCGCCGGGCGGACTGGCGAGGTGGCGTTGCTGGCGCGCGATATCCTGTCCGGGCTGCCGATGGCCTTTCGCCGACTGGAAAAGACAGAGACGACCGCGACCCCGTTCGAGGTGATCCCGTGAAAGAGACCCCCGGCTCGCTGCGCCGCGCGTCTTCGCCGTCACCGCGGGCGCGACTTGGCCGCACCCCCGCGCCCCCGGAGTGGGTGCCCTCCCCCCGCGTCATCGCCGCGCGCGTCGTCATCCGCCCGGCGCGCCCCGACGATCTCGAGGAGGCGACGCTGCTCGAGCGCCGTGTCTGGGGAGCCATGGCGGCGACGCTCAACGAGCTGCAGCGCCGCCTGTTCGCGCTGCCGGAATCGTTTCTCCTCGCGGAGCTGCAGCGCCCCGGCCTGCCGAACGGCATCGTCGGGATGACCAACGGGGTCATCTGGACGCGCGATTTTCCGCGCTCCCCGACCGACTACGAGAACCTGCTGCCCTCGACCTCGCACAATCCGCGAGGCGACGTGCTGTACGTCGCCTCGCTGGGCGTCGATCCCACATGGCGTGGACGCGGCATCGCGCATCGCATCCTCCAGGAGGTGAGCGAGGTCGGGCGGCGGCGGCACCTCAAGTACCTCCGCCTGGTCTCCAACAGCCGCAGCGCGCCGCTCTATGCGCGGTGCGGATTCCAGGTGGTGCGGCCCCTGCCGACGCTGTATCGACGGCACCGGAGCCTCATGCCGCATCCCTCGCTGATGGAGCTGCCGCTCCTCTGACCGGGGACGGCCCCAAGCGCCCGGTGTTGAGCCACGGCGAGGCGGACACCCTCTCGTTCGGCCGGAAGCTCGCTGCGGATCTGCGCGCCGGCGACGTCGTTCTCCTGCGCGGCGATCTGGGAGCCGGCAAGACGGTCCTGGCGCGCGGCATCGCGGTCGGACTGGGCGTGCCCGCCGAGGAGGTGCGCTCCCCCACCTTCACCCTGGTCAATCCCTACCAGGGCCGGCTCCTGGTCTATCACCTCGACCTGTACCGCATCGAGCGTCCGGGCGATCTGGACGAGCTCGGTCTCGAGGAGATCCTGGGCGGCGAGGGGGTGGCGATCGTGGAGTGGGGCGAGCGGCTCGGCGCCTGGCGGCCGCGGCGGCATCTCGAGGTCACGATCGAGGATCGGGGCGGGAGCGAGCGCTCCCTCGAGCTGGTCGACGCCCGCGGCACCCCGGACTGAGCCGGCCACGCGGCCGCGGCACGCGGCGGACCGGGGCGGCGGCTACTCGACGCGGTAGTTCGGGGCTTCCTTGGTGATCACCACGTCGTGCGCGTGGCTTTCCTTCAGACCGGCGGCGGTGACCCGGATGAAGCGCGCCTCGCGGCGCAGCGTCTCGATGTCCTTCGCGCCGCAGTAGCCCATCCCCGCCCGCAGACCGCCGACCAGCTGCGGCACGAGGACCTGGAGGCTGCCCTTGAACGGCACCATCCCCTCGATCCCTTCGGGGACCAGCTTCTCCTCGGCCGCCTGCGCCTCCTGGAAGTAACGGTCGGCGCTGCCACGCCGCATGGCGCCTAACGACCCCATGCCACGGTAGGCCTTGAAGGTCCGGCCCTGATAGAGGATGGTCTCGCCCGGGGACTCCTCGGCCCCCGCGAACAGTGAGCCGATCATCACCGACGAGGCGCCGGCTGCCAGCGCCTTGGTGATGTCGCCGGAGTACTTGATGCCGCCGTCGGCGATGATCGGCACGCCGATCTTGCGCGCCGCCAGGGCGCACTGCGCCACCGCGGTGATCTGCGGCACCCCGACCCCGGTGACCACGCGCGTCGTGCAGATCGATCCCGGCCCGATTCCCACCTTGATGCCGTCCACACCGAGACGGCCGAGATCCTCGGTCGCCTCCGCCGTCGCCACGTTCCCGGCGATGAGATCGATGCCGGGGAACCGCTTGCGCAGCGCGCGGACGGTCTCGAGCACGCCCGCCGAGTGACCGTGGGCCGTGTCGACGACCAGGACGTCGACCCGCGCGTCGACCAGCGCCTGGGCGCGCTCCGTCGTGTCCGGCGCCACCCCGATCGCCCCGCCGACCCGCAGCCTGCCGAGGCTGTCCTTGCAGGCGTTCGGGTACTTGATCATCTTCTGGATGTCCTTGACCGTGATCAGGCCTTTCAGGTGGTTCTCCCGGTCGACGACCAGAAGCTTCTCGATCTTGTGGCGATGGAGGATCGCCTTGGCCTCCTCGAGGGTCGTCCCGACCGGCACCGTGACCAGGTTCTCCTTGGTCATCACGGTGGCGACCGGCAGGTCGGTGCGCGTCTCGAACCGGAGGTCGCGGTTGGTCAGGATGCCGAGGAGGCGGCCGCCCTTGTCGGTCACCGGCACGCCCGAGATCCGGAAACGCTGCATCAGCTCCATGGCGTCGGCGATGCGCTGCTCGGGATTGACCGTGATCGGATCGACGATCATGCCGCTCTCGGAGCGCTTGACCTTGTCGACCTCCGCCGCCTGCGCCTCGATGCCGAGGTTCTTGTGGATGACGCCCAGACCACCGAGTTGCGCCATGGCGATGGCGAGCCGCGACTCGGTGACCGTGTCCATCGCCGACGAGACCAGCGGGATGTTCAGGCCGATCCGCTTCGTCAGGCGCGTCGACACGTCGACCTGGCTCGGCAGGACCTCGGACTTCGAGGGCAGGAGCAGGACGTCGTCGAAAGTCAGGGCCTCGGGTGTCGTTCCCTCGAGCATCGATGGTTCTCCTCGGTTACACGCGCAAACCGTGAGGGGTCTGCTTCGCGGCGGGGCCCGCCCCTTCCTGCGAGCCGTGGCACTTCTTGTATTTCTTCCCGGAGCCGCAGGGACAGGG
>Ga0134121_10001171_pt1 | contig 25274 bp, 16 predicted proteins | sample KB301_FD_96463 | JGI IMG/M metagenome (GOLD analysis project Ga0134121, IMG submission 96463) | Terrestrial soil microbial communities without Nitrogen fertilizer from Kellogg Biological Station, Michigan, USA - KB3-0-1 | ecosystem: Environmental > Terrestrial > Soil > Unclassified ... | reverse complement strand
TTGAGCGCAGCAACTAAAAGCTTCGATGAGTCAGCGAGTGTGAACAGGTTCCTGGTGATATCTGAGTCTTCTACAGCAAGCCGCCCTGTTCTGTAAACCACGAATGACGCATCACGAAGATTGTTAAGGAAATAAACATCACGTCGCAGGTATCCTGCAATTGTTATAGCAGGGCAATCAGTATAACCTGCGACGGTTGTAGTTGCCGGATAATTTCTCCCGATGTACTGTGCTGTTTGTTTTCCATTGGAGAAAGGAAAAATCCAATCAGCAATCACGAAAGAAATGCCAATGAAAAATTGAATGAGCAGGATAAGGTTGAAGAGCGAAAACTTCACTCGTGAAAAGTTTTCTTCAGCAGTTTGTTCCTTCGCATCTTTCATCCAAAGAAATGCAACGAAGGCGATGAATAAATGTCCATAGTGACGCTGAAAGCCGGGATACTTGAAGTATTGCAATGCGAGCATGAGAAGAATTGCAGGAATCAAAAACGTAAGCAGCAATTTTATTTTTCCTGAATAAGAAATGAGGATGACGAGAAGCAGCGATATGCCAAGGACGCTTCCGGCTAATGAAGGTCTTAGCCAGGGCTCGCTCCAGAATGGGAATTGAAACCGTGGAATAGGAATGAATGCGTTCCAACTGTTGGTGAATGTCTGAATGAACCGCTGGTAATCGAAGGAGATGTGAATGGGCAAATAAATCTCTGAGTCGGGCGGCGGCGCTGATGTAATGTAAGCGACAGCAAAACCAAATGCAGCGACAAACAGGAACGCACTGGCTTTCGGCCATAAAAATTTTCTGTCTGAGAGACATGCAATAAACAGTGCAAAAGAAAAGCTGATCGAAAACAGGTAACCATAGACGTTGGTTTGGCAAATCATGAACAGCAGGAAGAGGAGCCACCAAAAATTCTTTGCTGTGTTCCCCCACATGGAGCATATCATCACCACCATCATTACTTCAATCATGTAGTTGCGGCTGATGGCAGCATACTCATAGAGGAAGTAGTATCCGAAAACCAAAAGAACTTTTTGAATTGCGGAGAAGGGCGACTTGAAAAGAATGAAGTGAGTCGTGATTGCGGCGAACATAAAGTTGGCCATCTGCATTACTTCAGGCGCTCTGGAAATTTTTGATAACAGCCAAACTAAAATGAACCAAAGTGCGGGATGCCCTTCATAACGGAAGTTGTGAAAAAGATCATAGAGCGATTTACTTGCTGTTGCAATATTCCACACCTCCAGTTCGTCACGCCACATTTCATGTTGCCAAAGGGTGAATGCGACCATGAGGCAATAGACAAAAAACAAAACCTGAAGGATTCGATTTCTACTCATCGCGGCGGGTGAGGAAAGATAAATTTTTTCGGCGGGAAATTATTCTTTCACCCATCTCACTATGCTGTTTTCATTTGCGCCGTTGATGCAGAGAAAATAAACTCCGTGTTGCAATCCTGAAACAGGTATCGAGAAATCGTGCACGGTAATATTTTTTGAGATTATATCCTGCCCCAAAATATTTTTCACTGAAAGAACTGCATCTTCTGATCCTGAATTTTTTATCACCACATTCAGCACATCACTGGCCGGATTCGGATACACAAAAACATTTTGATTCACCGAACTCACTTCATCAATCCCCACGTTGCAATTGTAATACTGCCCTAAGAGCAACATGCTCTTGTACACATTCAACCTTCCCCCAGAAACTGTTCTGCCAACGAGATCGGTAAGCGTATCAACACCGTTGAGAATAAAAGTTTTGATTCGTTGTGCGGTACCCGCCGGATCATTTTTAAAATCATTTGCTAACTGCGTGCATGGAAGTGAGTATAGCAGTGCAACCGCACCCGCTACATGCGGGGAAGACATCGAGCACCCGGTAAGCGAGCCATAGCTTCCCTGGCTCACGGGAAGCGTAGAAAATATTCCGGTGCCGGGAGCACCCAAATCAATCGTTGTTAATCCATAAGCTGCGGAAGGATTTTTTTGATCAGAAGCAGTTGTGTTCGTTACTGAGATCATGTAATCACTCGGACAGGCAGTGGGCATGTCACTGACTATATCAATATCCGCGTTCACATTCGCTGTGGCTGTGGCATGAAGAATTCCGTATTTGCCCATGGAGTCATACATCGCACACCACAGCGGATAATTCGCCGGCTGTCCATTGTTGACACCGAACGATGAATTCGCAGATACGACAAACGCACCGGATGTACCGTTGCTTTCATTGTAGCGCGCCCTCATCTCAAGGGCGTATGCGTAAGCTTTTATCACAGTGTCTTCAATTCCTGAGTTGCCGCTGATAGGCATGATTTGCACATTCCAGTTTACCCCGGCAACGCCAATCGAATTGTTTCCCCGCGCGCCTGCAGTGCCCGCTACATGCGTGCCGTGATGATCTATGAATGGCTCTCCTGAGTTGTCAAGTGCATTCCATCCATCATAATCATCAACGTAGCCGTTGCCGTCATCATCAATGTTGTTGTTGGGAATTTCCCCGTAGTTCTTCCAATAATGAAGATCAGGATGTGTGAGATCAAAGCCCTGGTCAATGATGGCAATCACAATGGTATCACCGCTCGCAGTCCATCCTCCTGTTGCAGCATCCCAGGCAGTTGTTGCGCGAACATCAGCGCCTGCAATTCCGCCCGATTGCCCGATGTTGAGCATGTTCCATTGCTGCCCGAAATCAGCATCGTTCGGTGTGTTCCGGTATTCAACGTAGTGATTGAATTGCGCAATAAGCACATGGGAATTTTGTTTCAGCGCATTGAGCATTTCATTTTCATCCAAAATAGAAAAATCAAAATGAAGCTGCCATATGTTTAGTCGCTGTGAAAGATTTTGTTCGGCTTTCAAACCGGTTTCTTTTCCATTTAGAAGAGAAAGCATTTTAACCACATTATGTACATCGCTGCCTTTCTTCAGCATCACTAAAATATCACCGGCGATGTGATCGGGATGTTGAGCGAAGGCAGTTTCAATTTTCAGAAACAAAAAAGAAGCGACGAAAAAAAAGAGAGCTAAATGATTTGCACACAAAAATTTTTGTCCTGCAGAGACCGTCCGGGTTTTAAAAATCTGCGAAGTCCCGGGAACCAAAATACTTTGCGAAAAAATTTCCATACCCAACGAAAGTTTGTCTCAGTGACTAATCACAATTTTATGCACTCTTACATTTTCTCCCTGAACAATTCTCATTTCATACACTCCATTGCTCAAATCAGAAAGGTTGAAATGAACAGAAGAATGCGCATTCACATTTTGATCGGGTGACAATGTAAACAACATTTGACCTGCCATATTGTAAATTGAAACTTCTGCAATTGCATTATTGGTGTCTTTAAGAATGAGTGATAAAGAACCATCATTCGGATTAGGAAAGATGTTGACACCGGTGTGATCCCAATCATCATTTAAGCCGGAGCAAAGATCAACACGCACCACCTGGGAATCTACGGCAATGCATCCGAGTTCATTCGTGTAATAATAATAAACAGTATGAAATCCTTCACCGGCGATGTTGGGATTGAACAAGCTGTCACTGACTCCGGCACCGGAAAAGCTTCCACCGGTTGGATCGCCGAACAATGGAATTGCAGATTGATAAATGCAAAAAGAGGAATCCAATCCAACAATACTTGCGGGTGTAGGGTCAACTGCGAGAACACCTGATGATGTGCTGCTGCAACCGGAAGATCCGGTCACTTGCACTGTGTAAACACCTGCCTGTAAAGGGGAATAAGAAAAATCAGTTGCTCCGGGAATTTCAACGCCATCCTGTAACCACTGGTATGATAAATTACTTCCGTAGAGTGCGTGCATAGGAGTTCCGACGCAACTCAAAGAATCGCTGCCCCAATGCTCAATGATGGACGCAGCAGGGGTACATGCAGTATCCTTCAGATGATAAATTTTTCCATGGGAAGCATCGGCAACATACAATTCTCTGTAACGATCTTCGCCGAAACCGGTAAATGCATACGCATCACCCGGAATCAGGTTATCTCCAATAGAATCAACAGTGAATGTGCCATCATTATTGTGAGTAATCATTCTGAACTTGCCGCTGCCGTTATCGGTGAAGAAATACTTGCCGAACATTGATTGGTATTGTGCGCCGCGATAAACATATCCACCGATGATGCAGTTATCACCGAAGTGATGGTAGTATTCACCAATGGACCAGGTAACAGGTCCGGCGCCATTACAATTATTGGGTTCATAATTATGGGTGGCCTCGTAACAATCCCAGCCATAATTCTGTCCGCCAGTGTCAGGATATGACATGAAGTCCACCTCTTCCCAAAGATTCTGCCCCACGTCTCCAATCCATAAATCACCGGTTAAATAATCCCAGCTAAAACGCCATGGATTGCGCATCCCGATTGCCCAGAGTTCGGGATAGTAAGAAGCGTCATCAAGAAAAGGATTGTCAGATGGAATTTTATAACCCGAAGCAGTATCGACATCAATACGTATAAGTTTACCAAGATACTTCGCATGGTTCTGTGCGTTTTCATCAGGATCACCTCCGCTTCCGCCATCACCTGTTCCAAAATAGAGGTAACCATCAGGTCCGAATTTGATACATCCACCATCGTGATTGTAGTAGTTTGGGTGAGGAATGCTCATGAGAATCTCCGCACTGCCTGCATCGGCATGATTCGGATTGAGCGAATCAGTTTTGTATCTCGCTATGGTAATGTTGTTACTTCCCCCTATATGAGTATAGTAAATGTAAAATGTTCGATTGCTGGCGTAATCAGGATCAAAAGCTAATCCCAACAAGCCTTGTTCACTTGAAGTTATGATCAGCGTATGAACATCAAGAAAGGCGGTGGGATTTTTATTACCTGCTGAATCACAGATGTAGATGTAACCGTTTTGCTGAACGATGAACAAGCGCCCATCGCCACAGTTCTCAATATCTACCGGACTATTGTATCCGGCAGAAAATTCCTCCAGTGATATATGAAGCGCTTGTGAAAATGAAATGCCCGTGACGAAGCAAAGAAGAAATGCAAGTGAATATCTTTTCATTGGTGTAATTTGAATTAAAGGTCGGAAATTTTTTTTGGGGAGAAGAAAGTCAGATGCCATAAGACAGATTCGGCGACAACCATTTCTCCACTTCCTCGACTGAAACTCCCTTTCGATTTGCATAATCTTCCACCTGGTCTTTTTCAATTTTCCCTACGCCGAAGTATTTTGATTCAGGGTGAGAAAAATAAAATCCGCTGACGGAAGAAGCAGGATACATCGCGAAACTTTCAGTGAGTGTGATGCCTGCTTTTTTTTCTGCTTCAAGAAGATCAAACAGTTTCCTTTTCTCGGTATGATCAGGGCAAGCGGGATAACCGGGTGCAGGACGAATGCCCTGATACTTTTCTGAAATCAAATCATCCGAAGAAAGTTTTTCATCTTTTGCATAACCCCAATATTCTTTTCTCACCAGTTCATGCAGTGTCTCAGCAAATCCTTCAGCGAGGCGGTCGGCCAGGGCCTTTATGAGAATGGAATTGTAATCATCATGATCGTGGTCGAATTGCTCTATGAGTTTTTCAATGCCAATGCCGGCAGTGACGGCGAAGAAGCCGATGAAATCACGCTTGTTTTCTGATTTTGGCGAAATGAAATCAGCAAGTGATAAATATTTTTGTCCTGCAGCTTTTTGATTTTGCTGACGAAGAAAATGGAAAACCATTGTAGCGCGAGATTCATCTCGCATTTGGTTGCGACTTGAAAGTCGCGTTACAATGACGTCATCATCATTCATTGTTCCCGCTTCATAAAATCCAATCACACCCTGTGCCTTTAAAAGTTTCTTGCTCACGACTTCATCAAGCAACTGCTGCGCATCATCAAAAAGTTTTTTGGCTTCCTTGCCAACTACAGGATCATTGAAGATCGCAGGATATTTCCCGCTGAGTTCCCAGGTTTGAAAGAAGGGAGTCCAGTCAATTCGCTCGCGGATTTTTTCGAGCGGGAAATCTTCAAATACGTTATTCCCCAGAAAAGACGGGACCGGTGGTGAATAATTTTTCCAGTCTATCGGAAATTTATTTTCCCGGGCAAATTGAATGCTCACATAATTCTTGTCGCGCTTTCTTCCCAAAAACTGCTCGCGCAATTCATCATACTCGGTTTTTATTTTGGAAGAAAAAATTTCCTGCTGCTCCTTGCTGATCAAACTTGAAACTACCGGAACACAGCGTGACGCATCAATCACGTGCACGACCGCCCGCGAATAGTGAGGCGAAACTTTTACCGCTGTATGCACGCGGGACGTGGTGGCACCTCCTATCAGCAACGGAGTTTGAAATCCAAGCCGCTCCATTTCTTTCGCTACATGAACCATCTCATCGAGCGAAGGAGTTATCAATCCGCTTAAGCCGATGATGTCAGCATTAATTTCTTTAGCAGTGGCAAGGATTTTTTCACTGGGCACCATGACGCCCAGGTCCACAACTTCATAATTATTACAGCCGAGCACAACACCGACAATATTTTTCCCGATGTCATGAACGTCGCCTTTCACTGTCGCAAGAAGAACTTTACCATTATTTTTTCTTGCACCTTTTTCTTTGGCGGCTTCAATGTAGGGAGTGAGAATTGCAACAGCCTTCTTCATCACCCGCGCACTCTTCACCACCTGCGGCAAAAACATTTTTCCCGAACCGAAGAGATCGCCCACCACATTCATTCCATCCATCAAAGGGCCTTCAATCACTTCAATGGGCTTTGCATATTTCAATCGCGCTTCTTCAGTATCCGCCTCAATGAATTCAACAATGCCTTTTACCAATGCATGCTTCAATCGCTCTTCCACCGAAAGTTTTCTCCAGGTATCTTCTTCAACAATCTTTTTTCCTTTTGATTTTACTGACTCTGCAAAAGTTACCAGGCGCTCTGTTGCATCCGGCCTGCGATTGAATAAAACATCTTCCACCAATTCGAGAAGGTCTTTTGGAATTTCATCATACACTCCTACCATTCCGGCATTCACAATTCCCATGTCCATTCCTGCTTGTATGGCATGGTAAAGAAATGCAGAGTGCATGGCTTCACGCACCGTGTTGTTCCCGCGAAATGAAAATGAGAGATTGCTTACTCCGCCGCTCACTTTTGCATAAGGAAGATTTTCTTTGATCCACTTTGTCGCCCGAATGAAATCAATCGCATAGTTGGCATGCTCTTCTATTCCCGTTGCGATTGCAAGAATGTTCGGATCAATAATGATGTCCTGCGGAGGAAAATGAATTTTTTTCGTGAGCAGATCATAGGTTCGTTTCGCTACTTCAATTCTTCGCTCGAAGGAATCCGCTTGCCCTTTTTCATCGAAACACATTACGACGGCAGCCGCGCCATAGCGTCTTACCTTCTTTGCCTGTTGTAAAAATTTTTCTTCGCCTTCCTTGAGTGAAATGGAATTCACAATTGATTTTCCCTGCACGCACTTCAAGCCCGCTTCAATGATTTCAAACTTCGATGAATCAATCATCAGCGGCACTTTTGAAATGTCCGGCTCTGCTGCAATGAGATGAAGAAATTTTACCATCGCTTCTTTTCCATCCAGCATTCCTTCATCCATGTTCACATCAATGATCTGCGCGCCGTTCTCTACCTGCTGTCGTGCAACCGCGACAGCGGCTTCATAATTTCCTGCAAGAATCAATCGTGAAAATTCTTTCGAACCGGTAATGTTGGTTCGCTCGCCGATGTTGATGAAGTTGGAACCCTCATAAATTTTTAACGGCTCAAGCCCGCTGAGGTGAAGTTGTGGCCGCTTAATTGTGTTGATCATTCTTCGTAGTGTAGCTCAGTAGAATTTTGTTTGGTAACATAAGGCACAACATCTTCCATGACCTTTTGTAGTTCTTCATCATTTGGAAGATATAAGCGATACTTACTCGTAAAAATTTGTTTGTTGGTTTTCGGCAACATGATCTTCACGAGTTTATCATCTCTGTGTTTGCAAAGAATAAGACCAAGAGTTTTCTTTTCTCCTCTTCGGCGAATCACCTTATCGTAGTAGTTGATGTACATGCCCATTTGGCCAACATCTTTTGGAAGCACTTCGCCTGTTTTTAAGTCAATCAAGACAAAACAATTCAGAAACCGATGCCAAAAGACAAGATCAATACGATAACCCTTTTCGTTAATGATGATTCTTTTTTGTCGTGCTACGAAACAAAACCCCTTCCCTAACTCGAGAAGAAATTCCTGAAGCTTATCGAGAATAGCATTTTCGAGATCACTTTCTGAATAATAATCTTTCTCTTCCAAGCCAAGAAACTCAAGCACATGGTTATCCTTGATAGCATCAATAGGGTTATTAATTATCAGCCCTTTGGTGCTAAGCTCTTTCACTTTTTTCTTATCACGACTCAAGATCAATCGCTCATACAATCCCGAGTTAATTTGTCTCTTTAGTTCGCGGAGCGACCAGCTCTCATTCGCTGCTTCAATTTCATAAAATTTTCTTTCGTTGTTATCATCAATTCGAATCAATACAAGATAGTGTGACCAACTCACTTTGAATTGCGGGGTCTCAGAAATCCGAGACACTGTCTCGGATTTCTTGCGAAGTGCTTTTGAAGAAGAAGATTTCCGAGACACTGTCTCGGAAATTGGCTTATTGCCGAAATTATTATAGATCAGGTAAAACTTGCGCATATTCTCCAGGTTGTCAACTGAAAATCCTCTTCCGCAATTTTTTACCAGCTTGCGTGAAAGTTTCTTTAATGTTTTCTGTGCATATTCTGCCCTTAGGTTTCCAGTCTGCTCGTTCTGTACAATAAGTTCTCCGATCTTATAATAGGCATGAACCATTGAGTAATTCACAGCTTGATATACAAACGAGCGAGCTTGTGAAATCACACTCTTGATGCTTTCAAAGAGGGAATCGTGCTTAACAATTTTGTGCTTCATCGTTGAAATGAATTTAAAACTGTAAAACGGGGAGTGATCTTGGAGCTACATTCTTCACTGCATTTGCAATTGCCTTAATGTGATCAGGAGTTGTACCACAGCAACCACCGACAATATTTACAAAACCTGATTCTGCAAATTCACGAATCACTTTTGTCATGTGTTCCGGCGTTTCATCATACTCGCCAAACTGATTCGGCAATCCTGCATTCGGGTAACAACTCACATAGCATATCGCAACATTTGAAAGCTCTTCAATGTACGGGCGCATCAATTCGGCACCAAGTGCGCAATTCAACCCAACGCTTAATGGTTCAGCATGAGAAATTGAATTCCAAAATGCTTCAGGAGTTTGCCCGCTCAAGGTTCTCCCGCTTTGGTCGGTAATGGTTCCGGAGATCATGACGGGAATTTGTTTGCCGGTCGCGTCAAAGTATTCGTTGATTGCGAAGAGTGCTGCCTTTGCATTCAACGTATCAAAGATTGTTTCAACCAAAAGCACGTCAACTCCGCCATCTATCAATCCGCGGGCTTCTTCCGTGTATGCTTCTGCAAGCTGATCGAAAGTGACGGCCCGAAATCCTGGATCATTTACATTGGGAGAAAGCGATGCCGTCTTATTCGTTGGTCCCAATGCACCTGCAACAAAACGGGGTTTTTCAGGATCGAGTGCGGAAAATTTTTGTGCTGCTTCCTTCGCAATTTTCGCAGCGGCCAAATTGATTTCATAAACGTAGTCTTCAAGATTGTAATCCGCGAGTGAAATTGAAGTTGCATTGAACGTATTTGTTTCAATGATGTCGGCACCGGCTTCAAGATAGGCTTCATGAATTTCACGAATGATCTGAGGTTGTGTGAGGCAAAGAAGATCATTACATCCTTTCAGTGAGGTAGGGTGATTCTTAAATTGCTCACCGCGAAAATCTTCTTCTAAAAGTTTGTAGCGCTGAATCATAGTGCCCATGGCACCGTCGAGAATCATGATTCTCTTTTCAAGGATTTCGTTGAGTTGCATGTGAAAGAGTTTTTACGATTAACAAATAACAATTAACCTGTTGTTGCCTATCGCGAATTTCAGAGAGTGAATCTTTCGACCACTTATCTTCTCCCGACCATCTGGTCGGGACAGGAATTAGCACCCACCGGGATGGGTTGCTAAGACATCAAAGGGCCTGTCCCTCCGTCTTTCTTGATAAGATGCAGCAAAGGTAAGCAGTAATTGGAAAATTGAAAACGGAAAATGGAGCGTGCCGAAATCCCGGCTCTCATCGGGATAGAAAGGAGTAGTTTGGTACAATGATAAATGAAGTATTTATTACCGGTGGAACAGGTTATATCGGCTCCCGATTGGTTTCTGTTTTAATGAAAAAAAATTTTCCGGTGAGCGCTTTGGTTCGGAACAGTTCTGAAGAGAAATTGCCGGAGAAAGTGAATGTTGTTTTCGGAAATGCACTCGATGCTTCAACCTTTGCTGATAAAATTCCTCCTTCCAAAATCTTTATTCACATGATTGGCGTGGCACATCCGGGTCCGCGCAAAAAGCAACAGTTCATTGATGTTGATCTGAAATCAATTCAGCAATCTGTAACTGCTGCGAAGGACAAAGGCATCGAACATTTTATTTACATCAGCGTTGCACCGAGTGACATCATGAAAGATTATTCTGATGTGCGAATGCAGGGAGAAAAATTGATCTATGAGAGTTTTTCCAGGGCAACTTTTATCCGCCCTTTTTATGTTCTCGGTCCCGCGCATTATTGGCCGTTGCTGCTTACACCTCTTTTCAAAATCCTTTCTCTTTCAAAATCAGGAAGAGAAAAGGCCAAGCGATTGGGTTTGGTTTGGATTGGGCAGATGGTGAATGCATTGGTTTGGGCTGTTGAAAATCCTGCGCACGGAATTCGTATTTTGGAAGTGAAGGATATCAAAAAATTTCCCAAGAAATATTGATGAGATACTCATTGTGGCTCCCTCTGATTTTATTGCCTTCCCTTTCCTTTTCTCAAAAGATAAAACCAGAATATTCTCAACGGCTTCCTAATGAAATCCATGAATCATCCGGCCTTGCGTTGATGCGGCCGATTCAAGTATTTTCTTACGAAGGAAAAGTAATTGATTCTCTTGGTTTGTGTACAGTTAACGATGGCGGAGACAAGGAGCGGGTTTTCTATATCACAAAAAAATATGGAGAACCCTATCCACAATTTTGGGTGATGAATGCTGCTAATCACGATTGGGAGGATTTGGCGCTTGATGATTCATCCAATCTCTACATCGGCGATTTTGGAAATGGCCTGAATCGAAGAAGAAATCTTGGGATTTACAAAGTGTATGTTTCCCCGGCAAGGTTAAATTTTCCTTTTCCATCCCCTGCATTTGTTGACAGTGCTTCATTAATTTCCATTCACTATCCTGATCAAAAACAATTTCCACCCCCGCCATCCAATTGGAATTTCGATTGTGAAGCTTTCTTCCATCACAGAGATTCGCTTTATATCTTCTCAAAAAATCTTTCGAGTCCCAATGATGGTTACACCAAGATGTATCGCCTGCCTGATCAACCGGGCAATTACACAGCAGAACTCGTTGATAGTTTTTATTTAAACGAGCCGGTGACGTCTGCTGATATTTCTCCCGATGGAAAAACAATCGTACTGCTCACGTATTTTTCTCTATGGGTTTTCAAAGATTTCCCTGACCATAATTTTTTCGATGGGAAAATCTTTCAGTTCCCTTTCAATGGCCTTACTCAGAAGGAAGCAATTTGCTTTGCTAACGATCATGAATTGTTCATGACTGATGAAAGACATTTTGGAAAAGGAGGAAAACTCTACAAGATTGATTTGAATCAACTTGATTTTTCCCGGTCAACTTCAAAATACAAGAAGCAACATTTCAAGCGGGCTATCTATAACGCCTTCAACAATCCTAAAGCGAAATACAAAAGAATCATGAAGCGAGAAGCAGCTCAATAATTTTCGGATACCATTCATATTCCAACTGTTGCACGCGCTGAGCAATTGTTTCTGCTGTATCATCCTCTTCAACAGGAATTGACTTCCGAAAAATAATTTCCCCTTCATCAAACTTCTCATTCAAATAGTGAATGGTAATGCCGGTTTCTTTTTCTTTCGCTGCGACCACGGCTGCATGCACGTGCAATCCATACATGCCTGCGCCGCCGTAGGCAGGCAACAGTGCAGGATGAATGTTGATAATCCTATCAGGAAAAGCGCTGAGAATTTTTTCGGGAATCATCCACAGAAATCCTGCAAGTACGATCAGATCAATGTTGCTGCTCTTCAGTAAATCAAGCACACGATCGCTTTCATACAAATCTTTTTTCGAGATGAGATAATAGGGGATGTTTGCTTCATTAGCCACTTGCAGCACCCCGGCTTTTGGATTGTTGCATACAATGCATTCAATTTTTATATCCGGCTTGTGGCGGAAATATTGAATGATGTTCTTAGCATTGGTTCCCGCTCCTGAAGCAAATATGGCAAGGTGTTTCATCTGCAAAATAAATTCATGTCGCAGTACTCATTGAAAAAACTATAGCATGGTATCGCTCCCAAAGTGTAAAGTGAAAGCGATCAAAAATAAAAGTTTAGAGAAGAGACAGACACAATTGGAATGATCAATTATACACCATGGTATTCTTAAGCGGAATTTCCACCACCACTTTATTTCCCTTTCCGATATATCTCAGTGGAAAAATAGTATGCAGCAGGGCAATACCTCTGCCGTGGTTATGAAACACCCGGTCGTCATCAAGCCGAAGATATTTTTCAAAATCGAAACCGTGACCCTGGTCTTCTACTGTTACCAAAATTTTATTGGGAAGCCGCCGGAAGGAAACCTGCACGAATTGATCACGATGCTCGCTTTGAGATAGCCGCTCTTCTACTTCTTCATTCAGGCGATTCTCAGAAATCAGGTGTGTTTTTTCGTCGTAGGTCAAACCAAGATTGCCATGCTCTACTGCATTGGCAAAAAGTTCTGAAATTAAAATTGCCTCCTCGGGATTGGGACATTCATGAGCAATGTGTACCGCGAGAAAATCACCTTCCTTCACCGTGCGAAAATGAAATTCACCTTCTGTCAGAAAACGAAATGCGCCCTTGCTTTCTTCTAATTGCTTCAATAAATCGCGCTTGCGCTCATAATCGAGGATTGCGGCTTTTACCGTAGAGGATAACAATGCCGGGGTAACAGGCTTCACCAAATAAAAAAAAGCACCGGCATCAATTCCATCCTGGATATTCTGAGAATCGCTCATCACGGTTTGCATAATCACCTGAATTTTTTCAAATACTTTTTCCTGTTTGATATCGCGCAGCAATTCAATGCCGGAAACATCTGGCATGCTCCAGTCGAGGAGCATCACTTCAATTTCGTGGGCATGTTCCTTCAGAATTTTTTTGGCATCATCGGCGTGATGAGCAGCTAACACGTTGTACCCTTCTTTCTCAAGGACATTTTTAATCACCATTGTGAAAGGAACATCATCATCAACCAGTAGGACAGTATGTGGCAAGAGGTAAGTATAAATTTAGCAGGTAGAATTATCTCAAAAACTTAAGGGTAGTGAGGCTTACAAAGGTATGATTTAAGAATCTGATTGAATTGTTGGAAAATTCAGGCGGCTATATAATCCGCGACAAATTCAGGATAAATACCCCTGGGTCATCTTGAGATGGAAATAGGGAGAGTCCAGAGGAAGTAAATAAAGAAGAAATGGTCACGATTTTCTTGCGGCTACAACACAAACTTTTTTGAAGCGCTTAACAGTTCCGTCAAGATCAAAAACTTCTACAAATACAATGTAAGAACCCATTCTTGCTTTTTCACCACGTTCCGTTATTCCATCCCAGGTGAAAGTCCCGCTCGGCGAAAGCAATGCGTTACGAATGAGATTGCGTACTTCTCTTCCCTGGGCATCAAAAATTTTTATGTTGGCGGTAAAGCCCGCCTGATTGAATTGATATGAAATGTTCAACACATCATTGTAGCCATCCTCATCAGGAGAAAAAACCTGCGGTGACAGCGTGATTTCGTTTCCGGCATTCGGTTCGCTGAACTGAGAGTTCTTGTAAGTGGGAGTTCCGTAACCCACCGTTGTTGCAGCCGAGTGCCAGTTCATCGAATCCTGAGTCAGGCGATTTGGATCAATGCGCTCGAGTGAAACACCCTCTACATTGGTGATTAATGGAAATTGCCACTGATCGAAGTAGTGCAGTTCATCAATTCGTTCATTGTTGGAATTCAGAAGAATGACTCTTCCTTCATCATCATTGTATGAAGGCATGCTGGTGGTAATGAACCAATCGGGATTCTGCGCAAAATAATTTTGTGTCACCCAATCAGGATTTGCTGTGAGCACGATGTATTGTTGGGGAAAGAAAAGATAACTCGTTGCAGAAGCCGGAGATATTGTTTGCAGCAAATCATTGTCATCAGCATTGGCAATTTGTAAATTCTGAAGGTCGAAGATTTTTTCAGTGTTGTTGTAAATCTCCACGTAATCATAGCCACCGCTTTTGGGATTGAACAGAATTTCATTGATGATGATGTCACCAATTTGTATTGAAGATGGAATTGCAAACTGAGCAGAATCAATTGCTGTCATCACGTTTCCACTGCAGTCATCCATGCCGGTTGCCACGACTGTATACACAATGTTTGAATCAATAACGGGAGTAATGGTGATGTCTACTTCAGTGAAATCACCGACAGGAGCTGCGGAAAGAATTGTGTTGTAGGAGGGAAGAATAGAATAGTTGGAAACATTCATCGCACCGGTACCATCCACACTCTCATTGAAAAATAAAGCAATCGTGCTATTGTTGATCACTGATGCACGAACGAGGTGAGGCGCTGATGTATCTGTAAATGCACTGAGATCAGAATTTTTTCTTCCCGGAGTTCCGCCGCTCACATCAACGCTTCCATGCCAGTTGGCTGCACTTGCGCAAGTGCTGTTAGCATCAATTCGCTCAATAGACCATCCTCCTGCTGACTTTACATCATCATGGTACCAGGTGAGATCATAAATCACTTCATTGATCAAATTTCCTGAAGCATCTTTCAAAGTGAGATCATCACCATCATTATTCAGAGATGGAAAAGAAGTGAGTGACATCACATTTCCGTAAGGAAAAAATAAGGAAGCATCGGTTGATGAGCATAAAATCAAAAAGCTGTCAGGTTGCAAAGTGAAGGAAGAAAATGTTGCAGTGGAAGTTCCGTCACTGAAGGTCCACCCGGTTAAATCAACAGGTGAAGAAGAGTGATTGAAAATTTCCGCGTACTCAGCATCAGGTAATGCAACCACCGGCGAAGGATCAGCCATGATTTCATTGATGATCACATCGCCGGACTGTGCCTGGTAAAATGTGAAGGGAAGAGAAGCTGAAGTGAGAATATTTCCTGCCGGATCCGCGACGTTGGAGATCGTGATCGTGTTGATTACTCCGTTCTGAAAATTATTCGTGAACGTGAGATGCACTAATGAATGATCGGCGCCATCCTGAATTGCAGCCGATGGATTTCCGATTCCATTATTCACGGAGTAGTTCAAAACATTTTGCGAAGAATCCGGATCAACTGCTTCACTAAAGAGAACATCGAGCTGATTTTGAGAAATTACATTCACCTGTATTACTTGTGGCGGAATGGTATCTATTATGGGTGCACCAACATAAATGTTATCAAAATAAAAAAGTGTTGACCGCGAACTTGTGTAGTTGCAAAGAAATCCAAAGTATAAGGTGGAAGTAATGGTGTTATCAGTTCCTGTTCCTTCGAGAGTGTAACTTGTTGCTCCTGTTGTATCAGAATAAATCGCCCAGTTGCCGGAACCATCGCGGGTAACTTTCACTGAAACATGATTTGTGCTGGCAGCAACACGGCCTGCAATGCCGTGAATGATGAGCGTCTCAGTGCTACCTTGTTGCAGATACAACTCAATTGAATCATTGCTTCCGTTCTCACCCACTTTTAAAAAATATCCGTTGAGTGGTTGCTTAAAATTTTGTTGGTCGGAAACGAGATACACTTTCAAGTAGTTGCTGGCTGATGGTGAGAAATCGAGAATGAAAAAGAAATCCCATTCGATGTTATCAATTGCTGTGTTCGGTGTTGAGAGGTACGCAGTGTCAGTAACCGCAGGAGCATTGAGGTGCAATTGTTTAGCGGCATTTATTTCAAACTTTGGGACATCGCCCGCCCAGGCCGGGTTCGAAGAAAAATCACCATCGGTGAAATCATCTGATAGTTGAGCGAACAAATAGCCATGAGAAACGCAAAGGAGCAACGTGAAAATCCAACTCTTCATGATATATGATAATGAAATTACTGAGTGAAAGGTAAAGAAATTCCAACAGCACGATGAGTTGGGTGCATACCAAATTGTCTTTTCAGTCACCCTGAGCCTGTCGAAGGGTTGCGCGCGCAAATGGTTCGACAAGCTGCTCCAAGACCCTTGCACTGCGACAATTTGGTATGTTACCAATGAGTTTGATATTTGAATGGAATGTCTCCTGTTTATTAACTTGCATCCTCTGTATGTCGCAACACATTTTGCCCGATTCTGAATTGCAGGAAGCTCAGAAATTATTCAGGCAACCACTTATTCCTGAAACTATCAGCATAATTATTCGCTCACCGGCAGCCCGTGAAGCGTTTACTGCCTGGAATCTCTACCGCTCCGATTCAAAAAATAAATGGCAGAGAAAAATGATTCGCCGCGAAGACTGGGAAATTGCTGAAGCAAAAGTGATCGAAGCGATCCGGTTGTTCTTATCCAATGGTACCATCACTTTTCCGCCATTCATGCAACCGATGAAGCGTGTGTTGTTTGTATATGCGAGTCCCGGCTTCGACAATTTGAATCCGCGATTCGACCGTGAAATAAAAATGATTGATGAGGCGCTCATTAAAAGCAGGTATCGTGATCATTTTGAATTGAAGCCGTGCCCGCAAATCATGCTTTCTGAATTCAATCTTAGAGTGGCGGAATTTCAACCGCACCTGATTCATGTAGCCATGCACGCTAATCAGACAATCGGATTGCTGTTTTCCAACGATGAAAATATGGAGGCTGCCATTACCGCGGAACAGTTTGCGCGCAATCTCGAATTACTCCTACAGCAATGCCCTATTGAAGGAGTGATCTTCAATTGCTGCCATTCGATGCAACATGCAGAAGAAGCAAGTAAGCTGATTAATTTTTCCATCGGAATGCAGGGACCTATACCGGATGAAACCTGCCAGTTATTTTCGCAGGGATTTTATCAAATGTATTTCGACCATAAGCCATTTGACTTTTCAGTGAGTGCAGGAGTGCTTGCCGTTGAAAACAGCAGCAAGCCAGCAATAAAGAACAGTAGCAAGCAAATTCAATTCTTCAAAAAACCTGAGCCACAATGAGCGAAAATGTGTTAAGAAAAAAGGGGTATCTGCTTTTGGTGAATCCGGAAGTAAGAGTGCAACCACTTGAATTGTTATTGAAAGGAAAGGGATTTATCGAGCGACAGTATTCTGCTATGGAAGAGCTCTTCAGGCCAAACAACATTGCTCCACCGGTTGCCAGTGATGATGTTTCAGCCGGTGACTTGATAGAAGGCACTACCGATCTCGACTTGGGTGCATCCCTGAATTTTTCATGGGCAAATGCCATCCTGAAATGTTTCGGTGCCAAAGGTGCGCAAGCATCCGCTGCACTTAATATGAAGAGGACAGCACGGTTTTCGTTTCAAGATGCTAAAGCCAATCACATTGGCCTGGTGGCTCTCACGAAATATCTGAAAGATTCAAACTTTGATTACGATAATGACACCTTCACCGATCATCTGAAGAACAGCGATCTCTATGTGATCACTTCTATTTTAAAAACCAATTCCTTTTCTATTGAATGGCTTTCTGAATCATCAGTTCAGACACATGGTGAAATAGGAGATGAAAAAACTCTGGGGATCAAACAAGATTTTAATTTCAATAAAGATACCACTGATAAATTAGTGTACGACAAACCTGAACCCATTACGTTTGCGGTAAAGGCCCATCGCATTTTGTTCGAGCGGCAGGGACTGTTCAACAAGAAAACAATTTTCAAATTAGAACCGGCGGATGATCAGGAGGTAGTTCGCAGTGATGAATCATTTCACGGCGAAATACTCGAGACAGGCGATGATGTTGTGATGTTTTGAATTCATGAAATTTTTTCTTCGACATGCTTGATATTGATTGGGATGAAATTCTTGAGAATCTGAAATCGGGACAATGTGTTTTTGTTCTCGGCCCTGAACTTTTCCCCTCTGTCCAATGCGGTAAATCTTTATCTGATGCCATGCAGGATTTATTGCCGAAGAAAAAAGACAACCGGGATGAAGTTGCATTCTATCGCGAAGACGGTTTCTTTTTCTTCACGGGAAGTCTCTCGCAAACGCTCAACAATCAGCTTGCATCACGATTAAAAAAATTCTATGAGCCGGAGGCTTCGCAAAGTAAAATCTATGAAATTTTAATTGAGATTCCCGCGCTCATGTACATATCGCTCTCACCCGATTGCATGATCAACGAGGCCTTTGAGAAGAAGAGGTACTCTTATGTTTTTGACTTCTTCAATTATGAGAAGAAGCCGAATGAATTTGATCCGCCTTCGGTCGAAAATCCATTGGTGTATAATCTTATGGGTTGTGTGGATGATCAGAATACGCTTATTCTCACCTACGACAAGTTATTCGATTACCTCCCGAGAATTTTCAGCAAAGAAACCGAGCCCAAATCACTCATCAATGAGTTATCGAAAGTGTCACGGTTTATCCTTCTCGGCTTTCAATATGATAAATGGTATTTCAATTTATTATTTCGCTTGCTGGGGATGAATAAAACCGAGAGCAACGCCTTATGCAATATTGATCCCAAAGATCCAAACCTGAGCTTCTATTCACGGCACTTTCGTTTTGATTTCATCAATACCGATCCGCAATCTTTTCTGCAGGAGCTCACAGAAAAATGCACCGAGCAAAAAATTCCACTCAGAAGTCAATTGAATAAAGCTGATCCAATCAAGCGAAGGCTGCTCGATCTTTTAGCAGACTTGAAAAATAACTATGGGAAGCTACTCGATCAGATTTTTAAGGATTATCCGATACTTGGTAACGAGGTGGAAGAAATAAGAATACAATATAAAAGGGCCCTTACTGAATATAATAAAAGCGGAAACAGACAACTGTTCGATGAAGAAGAAGACAGGGTCACCGGGCGGCTTCATGATTTGATCAATGAAAATTATGACTGATGGCAAGCAACCGTTATCGTTACCCGGGAGTAAAGCCTTTTACCGAGGAAGACCGTGATCTTTTTTTCGGCCGCGAGGATGATATCCGCAGGTTTCAACAATTAGTGATTCTCGAATCGCTCGTAGTGTTGTTCGGAAGGTCGGGGTTGGGGAAATCTTCACTCCTCGATGCAGGAATAATTCCGTTGTTCAGGGAAGGAGTACAAGGAGGTCAGAAAATCCGGTTCAAGGAATGGAGAAGCGATATAGCATTTGAAGTAAGGAAGATCAGGTTGTTCAACTATAACAAAGATCACCCGCTTTCACCTGTCGACCGAACGATTCAGGTGCTTTCTGATATATCGAAAACTTCGGAGCTTGAAAACTTCTTTTCTGCTATTACTCCATCTATATGGAAAGCAGCGAAGCAATTCCAATTATCGCATCAAAACAAAAAAGCGCTCTTACTCTTCTTCGATCAGTTCGAAGAATTATTTTCCTACCCCCCTGAAGACGTGAAGCGATTCTCTGAAAATCTGGCGAAGCTGCTCAGTAACAATCTTCCGGAAGAGGCACAACGCACGTTGAATAAATTAATGGAGGAAGAGCACGAAGTGCAGGATGAGCAAATGGAGTTACTCTTAACACCCCTGCCGGTGAAGGTGGTGATGGCCATCCGGTCTGACAAGTTTTCGCTGCTTAAGCGAATGAGTGAATTTTTACCCGGCATCATCAGCAGCACGTATGAGCTTCAGCCCCTCTCACCGCAACAGGCAAAAGATGCCATTACTAAACCGGCAGGAAAAAAAGATGATTTCAAAACACTGCCTTTTGAGTTTGAACCCGATGCCATCGAAAAGATCCTTGACATGCTGATGCGCCGCACAGAGGATTTGTATGAAGAGAATGAAACCGGAATTGATTCGACTTACCTTCAAATTGTTTGTGAGCACGCAGAACGTGAAATAGTAGAAGCGCGAAAGGATGTGAAGATTAGCGCAGATGATTTGGGAAGAATGGAATTGATTCTTCAGAATTTTTACGTGAAGCAATTAAAGGAATTAGAGGTTAGTGAAACAGCGTCTGACTTAAGAAAGATTCAGAATTTGCTGGAAGAACGATTGATTAAAAATGAAAGACGGTATGCGCAATCCCGGAAGGAAATTTTGGATGAGCTGCAAATGGAATCCCGCCTTTTCGATGTGCTGATTGACAGGAGGCTGATTCGCTCAGAGCAACTATCGAGCGGGATCTATTATGAGCTGAGTCATGATTCATTGGTACAGCCCATTTTAAAAGTAAGACAAGAACGAATTACAACGGAAGAAAGATTGAGCGCGACTGCCAATGAAATTCAGCAGCAATCAGATCAGCTCAATGAGGCACCGGGCAAGGATAAGAGAGAGGAAGAAAGTGATGAGACTTATATCTCGTTAGGATTAAGTTTATCGCTGAGCGGACAAAACGCAGAAGCGATTAAACAATACACGAAGGCTCTTGAGTTGAATCCAGACAGAGCACTCACCTACCGCAATCGAGGAATCGTATATCAGAGCATGAATGAAACTGAAAATGCAATTCATGATTTTGAAAAAGCCATAGAGCTGAATCCCAAATATGCCGATGCTCTTAACGATCTCGGAGTGCTTTACCTGAACATAAAAGAATACAAGAAGGCTATAACCTACCTCAACATGGCCATCAATGCCGATCCGCAATACATTTACTCTTACAATAACCTTGGTGTTTGCTATGAGAAACTGGTGCCTGAAGAAAAAGCAACAGATGAAAAAAGTTACCAGGAAGCGATTGATAGTTATTCGAAGTGTATGGAAATTGATCCCTTCTATGCCACTGCAATCAAGAACCGCGGACTTCTATACTACAAGCTTGGTGAATATCAAAAGTGCATTGATGACCTTGAGCGTTACCTGCTGCTTAAGGTAACAGATTCTGAAGCCATTAATGAAATCGGACGGTCGTACTATCAATTGAGTTTTTCAGAAAAAATTTCTGTTGATGAAAGAAAAGCAAATGCAGAAAAAGCGTTGGAGTATTTTGAAAGAGTTTCCCAAATTGAGCCGAATGGCCCTTACGCATTAAATAACTGCGGCGCAGCATTAAAGCAATTGGGACGATTGGAAGAAGCATTGGAAATGTATTCAAAAGCCATTGGATTCGATCCTGATTATGAATCAGCTATTCGTAATCGCGGACTCGTATTTAAAAAACTGGATCGGAGAGCAGAAGCCATTCTTGATTTCAGAAAAGCGCTGTCCGTCAAAGCATCAGAAGAAAACTTTTACAACCTCATTCTATTTCTGTGCGAGGATGGGAATTCAGAAGAGGCAGAAGAACTGATGAATACTGCCTTTAATAGTTTTCCTGACTACGATAAGTATGTATATCCGTACGTTAGTGAAATTCGCGATAGCAAACAATATGATGTAGCATTGGCGCTTGTCGAAATGCTGATTGCGAAAAAGCCCAAAGAGGAAGATTACATTCTGAGTAAGGGCAACATTTATTTTTATCAAAAAAAATATGCAGAGGCAAAAGCATGCTATGAACAAGTGATAAAACTGAATGAAAATTATTCTATGGGTTACAATAACCTTGCGGCAATAGAGCAACGATCCGGAAATATGCAAGACTCAATCCCGCTGTTGGATAAAGCGATTGAACTCGATCCTAACAACGAATTAGCCTTCAGCAACCGCGCCTATGCAAACATTAAACTCGGGGAGTTTTCTTCTGCCCGGGATGATTTGGAAACTTCTTTGAAAATGAATCCATCGAATGGAGATGCTTTCGCCTACAAGGGATTTATTGAATTGTTACAAAATAAGGATGAAGAAAAATTTTTTTCCCTGCTGGAAAATTCCGTCAATCAATCCGAGCCGTATCAATTGCAGGATGAAATAGAGGATGAAGCAATTCTTCAACCGTATAAGAATGATTTGAGAATGAAAACCCTATTGTACAAAGTTGAAATTAAGTATGGAATTTTTAAGGGTGTCTCATTTGCGGAAGACAAGAAACGGCTTAGCTGATTGCGCCCGCAATTCTTCCCATAACCTCCTCTGTCAGCATCGGAACAGCATCGAGCGCCGTAAGATTTTCTTTCAGTTGCTTAACTTGAGTAGCCCCCAGGATCACCGTGCTCACATTCGGATTTTTCAAACACCAGGCAAGCGACATTTTCGTCAGTGAAATTCCGAGGTCATCAGCAATTACTTTCAGTTTTTTTACTTTTTCAAATTGGGAAGGATCACTCGTCTTTTGTTCTTTCAGCCATTTCAGATTCTCCATTGATAATCGCGACCCTTCGGGAATTCCTTCGATGTATTTTCCTGTTAGAAGTCCGGATGCAAGCGGCGACCATATCGTTGTCCCCATCCCGTATCGGGCATACAGCATCGCATATTCTTCCTCAAATCTTTTCCGGTGAAGAAGATTGTATTGCGGCTGCTCCATCGAGGGTGCATGCAGGTGATGCTTCTCTGCAATCGTATGCGCTTCAATGAGCTGATCGGCACTCCATTCACTGGTGCCCCAGTAAAAAACTTTCCCCTGCCTGATGAGTATATCCATCATCCACACGGTTTCTTCAATCGGAGTGTCAGGATCGGGGCGATGGCAGAAATAGAGATCGAGATAATCAACGTTCAATCTCCTCATCGCCTGGTGGCACGCTTCATATACGTGCTTGCGGTGCAATCCTTTCTGCAACAGGCTTTGTTTTTTTGCACCGAAAAAAACTTTACTTGACACGCAGTAAGAATCACGGTCCCATTTCATCTTCTTAAAAATTTTTCCCATCACCTGCTCTGACTTTCCGCGGGCGTAAGCTTCCGCATTGTCGAAAAAATTCACGCCGCTTTCATACGCAGTGACCATCAGCTTTTCTGAAACCTCTTTATTAATCTGGTTCCCGAATGTTACCCATGAGCCGAAAGAGAGAGCGCTTAATTTCAATCCTGATTTACCGAGTCGTCTGTATTCCATCCGTTAATTTTTGAACAAAGAAAAAAATTCATTGTGGTTAAGATCTTCGCTTCAAAGAATATCATCATGCAAAAATAAGATCACCTTTAGCTTTTGATATTTTTGTGTTGCCCTGAAACTACTCCTCATGAAAAACTTTCTTCCGCTCATCATTTCAGTTTTTGTTTTTGCATCGTGCTCGAACCCGCCCGCGGTAAAAGTAACCCGCATCGGAGAGCTGGAAGATTTGATCAAGAAGGGTGACATGCAAACGCATGCAAAGCTGCAGGACTATGCGAATGAACAACATCTGTACGCCTTCGGCTCTCTGACCAATCTCAGAGGGTTCACGCAGATCATTGACAGCAAACCATACACGGCAACAGTAGAAAACGGTCAACTGAAAATTGACTCTTCGTTCAATTCCGAAGAAACATTATTTCTCTATGCGACTGTGGATGACTGGAAAGAACTCGATCTTCCTGCCGATGTAAAAACGTGGAAGCAATTGGAACAATTCATCGGCGATCAGGCAATCAAATACAAGGTTCCGAAAAAATACCCGTCACCTTTTTTGCTGAAAGGAATTGTTGCAGATGTAAAGTGGCGGGTGATTGACTGGGACCCGAATGATAAAGAAGTAACGTACAAGAAAACGGTGCAGTCGGGAATACATGGTGAGTTGCAGAATGAATACATCACGGCAATCGGTTTTTATTCTGTGGAACCATATCAAGTGCTGGCTCATAAAGAAACCAAGATGCACATTCATGTCGTGAACCACGATCATTCCATTGCCGGGCATGTTGATGATTTGGGTTTTGACGGGGGGATGAAGTTGTATTTGCCGAAGAAGTATGTGGAGGGTAAGTGAGTTCAGTAGCAATTAGAACAAAAACCATATCCTATTAAAAAAGTCCGCAGCTTTCGCACTGCGGACTTTCAATCAATAAACCAATACAAATAAATTCTACCACCCCGGATATAACAACAACCCAAACACACCATTTGAAATTCTGTTTGCCTTAGCGGATGAGGAATTATTAAACGGATCACGCAAGGGCCGCTGGAACGGAATCGCATAATAACCTTCCAGCACAAACGCTCCCAAAATATTTACGCGCAACGATGCTCCTGCACTGAATACCGGAATGCGCGTTGGGTTTGTGGTGAGCTCATCATAATCCGTTGTGAATTTCAATGAAGGCGTTGCATTGCTCCACGCCATTCCTCCATCGAAAAAGAATTGAAGTGTTGAGGGAAATGCTAAACTTTTTATCGGCGCAATTTCCCTCGGACCGGTTACCGGCAATCGCACTTCCATATTCAGCACGCCGATTTTACTTCCGTAGAGGCGATCAATTTCAGGAGTGCTGCCATCTGCATTCGCCGGCACTTCGCTATAGTCAAATGAATAAGTATTATATCCCCGCACAAAAAAATCTGCGCCAACAGTAAGCGGACTGATGGTGTTGGGATCATTCGCATCGCCAAAATATCTTCCATAGTGAATCACACGAGCAGCAAACGAAACCGGCTTCACATATTTGTACGCGCGAAAATCAGTGAGTAATGTTCCGAACTTGAAGGGGCCAACTATTCCATCCGTTTCAATCCTGTAGCGATAACCATCGAGCGGCGACGTAAAACCAAATTTTGAATTGTCAGCAACGAACGCAAGTGATACAGTTCCGTATTGATAACCTTTCGGAGCAGGAAGCTTGAAATTCTGCTCACTCACCAGATAGGTCGGATTTCCAAACGCATCAATCATGTATGTTGCGCGCTGATCAACATAGCTGTAATTCACGAACGTAATTCCCAAACCACCTTCCACACGATAAACACGCGAGAGCGGGTAATACACGATGCCGGTGAGCGCATCATCAAACTCGCGAAGGATGTATTGATCAAGATTGTACACGTAATTAAGCTCACCATCAATTCTTGCGGTGTCATAGAACGCAAAGAAGTTGGAGTAACCATAAGGCACGTGTGAAAAAGTAGCGCCCCATGAAAGCCTGTGCTTCTGATTCAAATAACCCACAATGCCTCCGATG
>Ga0134121_10001170_pt1 | contig 25298 bp, 28 predicted proteins | sample KB301_FD_96463 | JGI IMG/M metagenome (GOLD analysis project Ga0134121, IMG submission 96463) | Terrestrial soil microbial communities without Nitrogen fertilizer from Kellogg Biological Station, Michigan, USA - KB3-0-1 | ecosystem: Environmental > Terrestrial > Soil > Unclassified ... | reverse complement strand
GAAAAATGGCGTTGGCTAATCATGTTGAATCCCATGTCGGGGATCATCGAGGGTTATCGCGCCGCGCTCTTCGGACTTCCGTTTGACTGGCCCGCCCTCGGCATCGCGTCTGCGCTGACCATCGTGGTCCTGCTTTACGCGATCTATGCTTTCGGACGCGTGGAGCGCAGCTTCGCAGACATCATTTGATGCAGCCGATCATCAGAGCCCAGGGACTTTCTAAGCAGTACCAGCTTGGTGGTGCGCGCGTCGCCTACTCGACCTTGCGCGAGTCGCTCATGGACCTCGCGCGCCGGCCTCTTCGCAGGAACGGCAGTGAGTCGACTACGCTCTGGGCCGTGAAAGATCTCGACTTCGAGATCGCGCCGGGCGAGATCGTCGGCATCATCGGACGCAATGGCGCCGGCAAGTCGACGCTGCTCAAGATCCTTTCGCGCATTACTGAGCCGACGCTCGGTCGTGTCGAGTTGTATGGGCGCGTCGCGAGCCTGCTCGAAGTCGGCACGGGTTTTCATCCGGAGCTCACCGGCCGCGAGAACATCTATTTGAACGGGTCGATTCTCGGCATGGCGCGCCGCGAGATCGAGCAGAAGTTTGACGAGATCGTCGCGTTTTCTGAAGTCGAGAAGTTTCTCGACACGCCCGTCAAGCGATACAGCAGCGGGATGTACGTGCGGCTCGCGTTTGCGGTCGCGGCGCATTTGCAGCCGGAGATACTCGTCGTCGATGAAGTGCTGGCGGTTGGTGATTACGCGTTTCAGCAGAAGTGTCTGAACAAGATGCAGGATGTTTCGACGGGTGGTCGGACGGTGTTGTTTGTCAGTCATAATCTCGGCGCGATCAGCCGGCTGTGTAATCGCTGTCTGCTGCTCGATAGCGGTCGTTTGCTTGCATCGGGACCGACCGCGCACGTCGTGCAAAACTACCTGACGAGTGGTCTGGTCCAACGGCCTGAGTACATTCAGTCGAGCAATCGTGAAAAGTTGATAAACTTGCTGCGCGTGGCACTAAGAGGCGCAGATGGTGAGATTCGCAGCGAGATCCGTTACGACGAGAGTTTATCGATCGAGTTTGATTATGAGACGAATCAAACCGTGTCGGGGACGAGTCTTGGAGTGATGGTCTACACGCTCGATGGGACGTGTGCGTTTACTTCGGCAGACATCGATGGACATGCTGAGCTGCTGGGCGCGCGCGAGCCCGGGAAGTATCGAGCGCGCGTGACGATTCCGGCGAAGTGGTTGAACGTTGGGCGCTACACGGTGACGGTGGCGCTGGCAAATGCGATGAGTGGCGTCGTTTACGATAACGTCGAGGCGCTCGTGTTTCAGATCGTCGACACCGGAACGCCAGGATCGCTGAACGGGATCAAACGCCCCGGCGTGCTTCAGCCCCTGTTGGATTGGGAAACGCGGATTGACGCGGAATAAAATCCGGATTTTTATCCGTGTCATCCGTGGTTAAGTTTTCTATGAAGTTATTCGAGCCGAATAATCTCTCGAGACGCACTCCCGAATTCACTCCCATTGCACAGATCTCGGCTTTTGTCGGCGCAAACGTTTCCGCGAATAACTTCAAGATTGAGACTGATGGGGCGAAGTATTTTCTTAAATCGCGCGACGTGGCTGCGATCGAGAAGATGCGGACTGAGGCGGAGCTGGCGTTTGCGCTCAGCGAGTTGGGACAGCAGGTGCCGCGGATTATTCGTTCACCCGATGGGGCGCTCGTCAGTGCGGTTGCAGGCAAGTGCTGGGTGCTTTATGAGTTTCAGGAAGGTAATTACTTCGCAGGGAGAGGTGATGAGTTGCTGGCGGCTTCTGAGGAGTTTGGCAAGCTCACGCGCGCGGCAACACAGATCGTACCCGTTGATGAAGTCGACGCGATTCCGTCTGGTTTAGCTGAGCTCGTCGAGCGATCATCGATTGACGTCGAACAGCGCGCGAAGATTTTTGAAAGCTTGAGCTCGGTTGAGAAGCATCGCGAGCTGCTGAACAGTCGCGTGCTGCCGATGCATCTCGACTATCATCCGTTGAACTTGTTGATGATTGACGAGCGTGTGGCATGTGTGGTCGACCTGGAGCATCTGAAGCCGTATTCAGTAGTTTCCGGGCTGGGGTTTGCGGCGTTCAAGCTGATCCGGCAGGCGATGGTTGACGAGGAGTTTCGTGAGCGTGAGTTACAGGAGCGCTGGGCGGTTTCAACGTGGTTGAGTGGGTGGCGGAAGAGTTTTCCTGATGACGGATACACGTCGAGTGAGCTGGGTATTGGGGCGCGGGCGAGAATTCTTAAGTTGATTCAACTGATACTTGATGCTTCGCTGAATCGAGGTGACGAGCGGTTGACTTACGATCTCGAGAAGCAGATTGTGAGTTTGTATGAGGTAGAGGTAGTTTTTAGACAGGATTGACAAGATTTACAGAATTGACAGGATAATCCTGCAAATTTTGTAAATCCTGTAATCCTGTCTAATATGGCGGCGAATGCTTATCAATCTTACCGGTCACACGGCGCTAGTCACTGCGAGTAGTAAAGGCATCGGCTTCGCGATCAGCAAGGCGCTGTTCGACGCCGGCGCGAATGTCTGCATCTGCTCGCGCAACGAAGATAATCTGCGCGCCGCGGAACAGAAATTAGCAAATGCCGAGCGTGTCTTCGCGATGGCGGGCGATATCGCGGATGCGGAGTTTCTGAAGCAGCTCGTCAATCACGCTCAAGAGCGTTTCAAGACGATCGATATACTCGTCAACAACAGCGGTGGTCCACCAGCCGGCGAGGCCCTCTCGTTAACGGAAGAACAATGGCTCGCCGCGATTAACGGCAACCTGCTGAGCGTCGTCAGGCTTTCTTCACTAGTGATTCCGGGGATGAAGAACAACGGCTGGGGACGAATTGTAAATCTGACGTCAACGGCGGCGCGAGAGCCTGGAGCGGGCATGGCGCTTTCGAACGTGACGAGAGCGGGTGTCGCTGCGTACACAAAGACACTCGCACAGGAAGTCGGACCATTTGGCATCACTGTCAACTCGATCCTCACTGGCGGCGTGTTGACCGATCGCCTCAATTCACTGCTCGAACGGAACATCAAAGACACCGGCGAGTCGATGCAGGACGCGGTCGCGCGCATCGAGAAGACGATCCCCGTGCGACATATCTCGACCCCCGACGAGTTTGCGGCAATGACGCTGTTTCTCGTGTCACCGCAAGCGAGCTATATCAACGGCGCGGCCATCCCGGTCGATGGTGGAGCTTCCAAGAGCATCTTCTAATGATCAACTTTTGTTTGCGACCTGTTGCAGTTGAGGCTGCCGAGAAAGTCGCCAGCATGATGGAGCGGCCGGAAGAGACTGAGAAGACACTGCTGCAACTCTGCGACGAGCGGTTGTCAAAATCCGAGCTCCGAAAGGTTAATAGCGCGCTCGCGTATGCAAAGTCGCTCGAATCAACGGACCCCAATCACCCATCGATGCGAGCTTATTTCAACCACCCGTTGCGCGTCGCCCGTATCGCGCTCCAGTTGCTCGATCAACCTGCGGCGGAAATCGTTTCGATGGGGCTCGTGCACAATGTTTTTGAAGTCTCGGGACTCACGGAAGGAGATCTGCTCGAAGCCGGATTTAGCGAGCGGCTCGCGATCGGCATTCGCTTGACGACGATCGATCGTAAGCAACAGTACGATGAATCGTATCTCGTGAAGTTTTATGGGCGCATTCGCGAGTTCGGCGATGACCTCACGCTGATCAAGTGTGTGGATAAACTGGATAACCTGCTCGCGTTTCAATTATTCGAGCGCACGCCGGAGATCGAGCGATACATCAATCTCTGTGAGCAGTTTGTTGTGCCGCTGGCGGGTGGATTGTCTGCTGCTTTTGGAGATTATGTGCAGGAGACGATTGATTACATGCGAGCGGTTGGTTGCGACGACCAGTTGAAAGAGCAGTATCGCAGGATTTCGGTATGAAGATCGCCGTTTTTATTCCGGTGCGTCTCGATTCCACGAGGCTGCCGCGCAAAGCACTGCTCGATATCGAAGGCAAGCCCGCGATCGTGCACCTGATCGAGCGCTTGAAACTCGCTTCGCGTCCACACCAGATTGTGCTCTGTACGACGACTCAGTCGCCCGATGACGCGCTCGTCGAAGTTGCGGAGTCTTGTAAAATCCGTCTGTGTCGTGGGAGCAAAGAGGATCTGCTGAAGCGATATGGGCAGGCGGTCGAAGAGAACGGCGTCGATCTAATCGTGAACGTTGATGGCGACGATATCCTGATCGATCCCGAGCAGGTGGACCAGGTCGCGGAGTCGTTGCTGGCGACGGGCGCGGATATCGTAAAGTGTGAAGGGCTGCCGTTCGGTGCTGCGCCGCTCGGTGTCAGGGCTGAAGCGCTCGTTAGCGTACTTGCGGCAAAAGACGACAATGACACGGCTACAGGCTGGAGCAGGTTTTTTACCGATTCCGGTGAGTTCAAGATCGAGACGCTTGTGTTTGACGATCCCGAGCTGCGGCACCCGGACATTCGCATGACGCTCGACTACGAGGAAGATTACCAATTCTTCCGCGCGGTGTTTCGAGAACTGAGCGAGCCAGTGCGGTTGCGAGATGCGATCCGGTTAATCATCTCGAGACCTGATATTCGCGGGCTCAACGCCGGGTTAGAGGAAAGATACTGGGCGCACTTCAATAGCAATCTGCCGGCAAGTTTGAAGTGATCGAAAGAAGTGTTCTCCCGCAGCGGCGCAACGGCGCCACGGGAGATCAAATCGTTGCGCCGCTGCGCCCCTGCGTGAGAAATTTTCCGGTTTGACTGAGGAGCCACGGATGCGCTTTTTAATTGTTGGACTGGGTTCGATGGGCAAGCGCCGCGTTCGCAACCTTCAACATCTGAAGGCCGGCGAGATTGCGGGTTTTGATCCGCGCGCGGACCGCCGCGATGAAGCCCAATCGAAGTACTCGATCCCCACCTTCGCAGACTTCGACGAGGCACTCGCAAGCTTTCGCCCAAACGCGCTCATCATCTCGACGCCTCCCGATCTTCACGTGAAGTACGCGAAACGCGCACTCGAAAGCAACTGCCACTTCTTCTCGGAGGCCAGCGTCGTCGACGACGAGATGGACGAGCTCATCAGTGTCGCAAACGATCGTCCGAAGCTTGTCGCCGCGCCTTCGTGTACGATGCGATTTCACCCGTCGATCCAGGCGATCAAACAGATCGTCGATAGCGAGACTTTTGGAAGGCCGCTGTTGCTCACGTATCAATCCGGCCTGTGGCTCCCTGACTGGCACCCCTGGGAAGACTATCGCTCGTTCTACGTCGCCAAACGCGTGACCGGCGCGTGTCGCGAGATCGTGCCGTTTGAGCTCTCGTGGCTCACGTGGCTGCTGGGCCCGGTCGAGTTTGTCACCGGCATGCGCGGCAAGCTTTCATCGCTCGACGTCGATATCGACGACGCTTACCAGGTGTTGCTACAGTTTCGATCGGGACTGCTGGGCCATGTGCTCGTCGACGTAATCTCGCGCGCGCCGGTGCGCTCGTTTCGTCTCAGCAGTGACCAGGCGACGATCGAATGGGACGCGATGTTGAAAACCGTGCGACTGTTTCGCGCTGATACGAAGGAGTGGGAAGTGATTCCCGAGCCGGAACAGATCAAAGAGCCCGGCTACATCACGGCTGAGAACCTCTACATCGAGGAGATGCGCGCCTTCGTCGACGCGTGTGCAGGCCGGAAGCAGTGGGGCTACTCGCTCACAGAAGACAAGCGCATGCTCGATCTGCTAGCGGCGATCGAGCAGAGTTGGGACAATCACACACAAATCCAAATGAACGAATCAGCATGACAAAATTTTCTTTTGAGAAGTCACGGGCACTCTCACGCCGCGCGCACGAGTTGATTCCGGCGGGCGCGCACACCTACAGCAAGGCTGACGATCAGTTTCCACTGAACGCGCCGGGCTTCATCGAGCGCGGCGAGGGTTGCACTGTTTGGGACGTTGACGGAAACCAGTTTCTCGATTGGGGCATGGGTTTGCGCTCGGTAATCCTCGGTCACGGTTATCCCGCAGTTAACGAAGCCGTCTTCGCACAGATCGCGAAGGGAGTTAACTTTTTGCGCCCGTCGCCGGTGGAAGTGGAGCTGGCGGAGTTGCTGCACGAGATCATCCCCTCGGCGGAGATGGTGAAGTTTGCGAAGAACGGCTCGAATGTCACGTCGGCTGCCATTCGTTTGGCGCGCGCGCACACCGGTCGCGAGCTGATTGCCTTCTGTCGCGAGCATCCGTTCTTCAGTTTTGACGACTGGTTCATCGGCACGACCCCCGCAAACGCCGGCGTACCTGACGTCATCACCGCTCAAAGTCTCGCGTTTCATTACAACGATATTCAGAGTCTCGAACGATTGTTTGCAGAGCATCCGAACCAGATCGCCGCAGTGATTCTCGAGCCCGTCACCATCGACGCGCCCGCCAATAACTTCCTGCAACAAGTGCGCGATCTCACTCACAAGAACGGCGCGCTTTTGATCTTCGACGAAATGATCACCGGCTTTCGCTGGCACCTCTCGGGCGCGCAGACTTACTTCGACGTGATTCCGGATATCTCGACTTTCGGCAAAGCGATTGGCAACGGTTTTTCTGTTTCGGTGCTGGCCGGAAAGAAAGAGGTCATGGAGCTCGGCGGCATCAAGCACGGCAAACCGAAAGTGTTTCTGCTCTCGACCACGCACGGCAGCGAGACTCATTCACTCGCCGCCTGTATAGCCACGATCAGGGAGATCGCGCAGCGCGATGTTGTCAGTCATCTCTGGAAGATCGGCAAAGCGTTACAGGATGGTTTCAATGACCTCGCCGCGGAGATGGGCGTAGCTGATCATATCGCTTGCATCGGTTACCCGTGCAGTCCGGCGATCGTGACGCGCGATCGCGAGAAGCAGGTGTCGCTCCCGTTCCGCACGCTGTTTCTTCAGGAGATGATCCAGCACGGCGTTTTAATCCCTTACGTGGCGACGTGTTTCTCCCACACCGAGAAAGAGGTGGACCAGACGCTCGAAGCTGCAACTCATGCTTTGGACGTTTACGCGCGGGCGCTTGAAGAAGGAGTTGATAAGTATCTGGTTGGGCCCGCAGTCAAACCGGTCTTCAGGAAGTTCAATTGAGAGTAGCCGCCGTACAACTCGAAATCAGGCTCGGCCAGTCTGAAAGCAATATCGGGCGCGCACGCATTCTGCTGTCTGAAGCGAAGCAGCAGGGCGCGGAGATCGTCGTGTTGCCCGAGCTGTGGACCACGGGCTACGACCTCGAGCGGGCAGCGCAACTGGCAATTGATCTCACGAGCGATCACGAGATCTCGAAGCTCGCGCGCGAGTTTGGCGTGTATCTCTGCGGCTCCGTGCTTGAGAAGAGTGAGGGGAAGTTCTACAACGCGTTCACGATCTATACACCGCAGGGCGAGCTGCTGGCGGTGTATCGCAAGCTCCATCTCTTTGCGCCACTGCAAGAGCCGCGGTTTTTATCGCCGGGCGACGAGCCGGTGGCGGTTGAGCTTCCGTGGGGCAAATCGGGTTTGGCGATCTGTTACGATCTGCGTTTCCCGGAGCTGTTTCGTTCGTACGCGGTTGCCGGCGCGCGACTGATGCTCGTTTGCGCCGAGTGGCCACATCCGCGGCTCGAACACTGGCGCACACTGCTGCGCGCACGCGCGATCGAGAACCAGTTGTACGTTGTTGCCTGTAACGCAGTCGGTTGCGTAAACGAGACTGTATTTTTCGGACACTCGCTTATCATCAATCCGTGGGGTGAAGTGCTGGCGGAAGCAGAAGAAGCTGAGACAATACTCTCCGGCGACCTTGATCTGGCCCAGGTCGATCAGATACGGCGTCAATTCCCCGTATTGACCGATAGACGCGAAGAACTGTTTACACAAAACATAGATGCAAAACATTCGAGTCGCTGAAAAGTTGATCGGACCGGGACAGCCGGTTTTTGTGATCGCTGAGGCTGGCGTGAATCACAACGGCGATCTGGAGATGGCGTGCGCGCTGATCGACGTGGCCGCCGAGGCGGGCGCTGATGCAGTCAAGTTTCAAACGTTCCGGGCAGACCTCCTCGCCACGGCCGACGCGCCGAAAGCCGTTTATCAACTGCAAACCACTGGCGACGCTGAATCGCAGTTCGAGATGCTGCGACGGCTCGAGCTCTCCGCGGATGCGCACCGCGAGCTACAGTCGTACTGTAACAAGCGCGGGATCATTTTTCTTTCGACGCCTTTTGATGAAGAAGCTGTCGATCTTCTCGACGAGCTTGGCGTGCCGGCGTTCAAGATCAGCTCCGGTGATCTGACGAACTCGCCGTTGCTCGAATACGTGGCGCGCAAAGGCAGGCCGGTGATTCTCTCGACCGGCATGTCAGAGCTTGCTGAGTTGATCGAGGCAGTCAGCGTTTTGAATACGGCGGGTTGTGAGAACCCGGTTTTGTTGCACTGCGTCTCGAATTATCCCGCCGATGCGAGTGAAGTAAACTTGCGCGCGATGCAGACGATGCGCTCGGCGTTCGACGTGCCGGTCGGGTTTTCAGATCACACGGAAGGGATCGACGTGGCGCTCGCGGCTGTGGCGTTAGGAGCGTGCGTGATCGAGAAGCATTTCACGCTCGACCGAACGCTGCCTGGACCGGATCACCGGGCGTCACTCGAGCCTGCAGAGCTCGCGTCGCTAGTGCAATCGATCCGCAGAGTCGAGGCAGCGCTTGGCAGTGGTCGGAAGGTTCCGAGTGCAAGCGAGACTGAAACTGCAAAGGTTGCAAGGCGCAGTCTGGTCGCAGCGCGCGACATTCCCGCGGGCGCGATTCTGCAACGCGACATGGTCGTGCTGCGACGCCCCGGCACCGGAATGTCGCCTGCTATGCTCAATACATTGCTTGGCCAGGAAACCGTGCGCGCAATTTCTGCCGGCACGCTTTTAGATCCAGAAATGTTTCTCACGCAGCGGCGCAGCGACGCAACGTAGTATCTCTTCCGCTGCGCCGTTGCGCCGCCGCGTGAGAAATCTTAATTTGACCCCGAGGGAAGATTCGCTTGAACATCTGGATTACGGGTTGTAGTGGTTTTCTCGGCACGAGGCTGGCCAATCACTTCGCAAAACAACATCACGTCACCGGTCTCTCGCGCCGCGCCTGCCCCAACGCAACTCGCTCCGTAAACATTGATCTTGCCAAGCGTGACGCCCCACGCGTGATCGAGAAACTCTCCGCCGAAACCGGCGTGCCGGAAGTCGTCATTCACGCCGCTTCCAAACAACCCGGCCTCGGTGATCTCGCCGACTTCGTCGACGCAAACGTCCACGCGACTTCAAACCTGATCGAGGGTCTAACACTCCAACCACCGCGCCTGATCGTCTACACCTCGACGCTCAGCGTTTACGGCCGCCCGTCAGTAATCCCGGTGGACGAATCAGGCCCGGCCGGCGGCTCGTTGCCCTACGGCGCCACGAAGCGTTGGGGCGAGCAAATGCTCGAAACGTTTCAACGCTATTCACGCATCGTCGTGTTGCGCATGCCGAGTCTTTACGGCGCGGGCCAGGCTGATAGCTTTATCGACGGCCTCGCACGCACCGCCCAACTCGGCGATTCAATCGAGCTTTTCTCTCGTGGCGAGTTGATTCGCGACGCGCTGCACGTCAGCGACGTCGTGCGCGCAATCGACGCGGTGCTCGCGCAACCGCCCGGCGAGCCATTCTCGATCCTGAATCTCGGCTGCGGTCAACGTCTCAAAACGAGCGAGTGGGCGCGCGCGCTCGTTGACGCGCTCGACAGCAAAAGCGCTATCATTCCCGTCGAGCGCGAAGCATCACAGTTTGATCTCTACGCCGACATCTCCGCCGCGCGGCAACAGATCGCTTTCGCACCGATGTCACTGGCCGAATCGATGAAAGTTTATGCAGATGAGCTACGAGCATGATCCCGACCACCCGCTGACGACTGCGTTTCCTTACTTTCCACCGGAGGAGCAGCAGTGGTTGGCCGGCGAGCTGAGCCAGATACTCAACGGCATGCTCGCGATGGGTCCGCGTGTCGCGCAGTTTGAGAAGGAGTTTGCATCGTACTGCGGCCAGCCGTACGGCATCGCGTTTCCGAGTTGCACGTCGTCGATGGAAGCAGCGCTACTCGCGTTTGGAGTTGGACCAGGCGATGAAGTGCTCGTGCCGGTCGAGACGTTCATCGCGACGGGCATGGTTGTTTCACTTGTGGGCGCGACGCCAGTCTTCACCGAGATCTCGGCGAGCAACTTCGCGATGGATTTTGACGATGCGTGGTCGCGCGTGACGGATAAAACACGCGGCGCGATCCCCGTCCACTTCGGCGGTTTCATCTCGCCGCAGCTTCCGGCGTTTGTCGAGAAGATGCGCGCATCCGGTCGCTTTGTGATCGAAGACGCGGCGCACGCGCCCGGTGCGGAGTTGAATGGAAAACGTGCCGGCAGCATCGGCGATGCGGGCTGCTTCTCGTTTTATCCGACGAAGATCATGTCGACGGGTGAAGGCGGAATGCTTGTCACTGCGCGTGAAGACATCGCGAAGACTGTTCGCAGTTTGCAGCTACGTGGACGCGATCTCGACGCGCCCGGCGAGCTCTACACACGCGCCGGACGAAACAATCGCTTCACTGAAATCGCCGCTGCGATGGGTTTGAGCCAGTTGCGAGCGTTGCCGGAGTTTCTCGCGAGCCGCAGGCGTGTCGCGGCGATCTACGACGAGATGCTGCTCGGTAGTGAGCTCTTTGTGCCGTTGCTGGCGGAAGATGGGAGCGTGCCGAGTTACTGGCGGTACGTTGCGATTCCGACGGTTGAGATCGATCGTGCTGCGCTTCGCGATCGTCTCGCTGCCGACAAGATCACGATCGACTGGGCCTACGATCCGCCGTTGCACCTGCAACCGGTTTTTCAACGCACGATGGGTACGCGCCCGGGAATGTTGCCGCGTTCGGAGAGCATCCTTGCGAGACACATTTGTCTGCCGGTACACGCTCGCATGCGCGATAAAGACGCCGAGTTTGTCGCGCAGAGATTGCTCGCTCACGTCACTTCTTTATCCACAGATTACGCAGATTCTGTGTAATCTGTGGATGACTATACTTCGTGAAGATCGCCATTCACCAGCCGCAATATTTTCCCTGGCCGCCTTATGTGCACAAAGTAATGTCTGCTGATATATTCGTCTACCTTGACACGGTTCAGTTCAGCAAGAACGGCGTTCAAAATCGCAATCAAATCAAGGCGTCGCAGGGTGCGCAGTGGCTGACGATCGCGGTGAAGCACGAGCTCGGGCGCAGCATTCGCGAGACGCCGCTCGCCGAGTCAAACGCGACGGTGAAGCACTGGAAAACGTTGCAGGCAAACTACGCGCGCACACAAGGTTTTCAACGCTGGAAAGACGAGTTGCACGACCTCCTTACCCATCAATATCGAACGCTGGATGAGGTCGCGATCGCATCGACGGAGTGGATGATCGACAAGTTGGGAATCAGTAACAAGCGCGTGCGAGCTTCGGAGATCCCTGGTACACATGGACATGCGTCGGAATTAGTCGCATCGATCTGTGACGCGCTCGAAGGGGATCAATACCTGACCGGCACGGGTGCCCTCGCTTACATGCAGGCGGAGGATTTCAAACGCATCGACTGCGAAGTTCTCGTGCAACGCTGGCAGCCGTTTTCCTACGAACAAGCGAACGGCGATTTCATTCCCGATCTATCGACACTCGATCTCTTGCTCAACGAACCGGACAATGCAGCAAATTTGATCTCGGCCGCGGGCAGTTGGGAGGCGCTATGACTAAACGACGCGTCCTCGGCATCACGGCGATTCGTTCTGAGTATTTCCTACAACGTCCGATCCTGCGCGCGATCGTCGATCATCCCGAGCTGGAGCTCGAGCTCGTCGTCACCGGCGCGCACCTGTCGCCGTTGCACGGTTACACAGTCAAAGACATCGAAGCCGATGGTTTTCCGATCGTCGCGCGTATCGAGAATCTGATCTACTCGGATCGCGACGCCGCGCGGCTCAAAGGCGCAGCGTCACAGTTGCAGGTTTTAACTCACGTTGTTGACGAGCTTCGTCCCGACTGGCTGCTCGTGCCGGCAGATCGCGAGGAATCGATGACGCTCGCGCTTTGCGGCACCTACATGAATATTGCCACCGCGCACTACGCCGCCGGCGATCGAGTTGTCGGCAATGCAGACGACATGATCCGTCATGCAGTCTCTCGTCTCTCGCACCTTTTGTTAACAACTCACGAACAGGCACGCGAGCGCTTGATCAAAGCTGGTGAAGAAGAGTGGCGCGTTCACAACGTCGGACACGCGGGAATCGATCGCCTTCGCACCACTGAACAGCGCAGCTCCACCGAGCTCGCCAAAGCGCTCGGTGTCGAAAACATCGATGACCAGTTTGCAGTGATCATTCAGCATCCATTGACTTCCGAGATCCACAACGCTGGCCCGCAAATGCGCGAAACGATCGCCGCCGTGCTCGACCTCGGCTTGCAAGCCTTCGTGAGTTATCCCAACTCCGATCCCGGCAGCAATCAAATAATCGAAACGATCGAAGAATTCAGGCAAGATCCGCGTATATCCGTGTTCAAAAATATCCCGGATAAAGAGTTCGTGAATTTGTTAAGACGAGCAACAGTCCTGATCGGCAACTCGAGTCTCGGCTTACTCGAAGCCCCGTATCTAAAACTGCCCGTGGTAAACGTCGGCCGCAGGCAGTCCGAGCGCCATCACGCCAGCAACGTCTTCTTTGTGCCGGCGGAACGCGAAGCAATCGTGCGACAAGTCAAAACGATCATCGGCCAAAAGATCACCGACATTGAAAACCCCTTCGGCGACGGCCACACCGGCGAGCGCGTCGCAGAACTACTCGCCACGACACCAATCAACGAAAGGCTCTTGAACAAAGACTTAACTTATTAATGCCAAACTGGGACGACGTTTACAGCAAAAACTTCATGACGATGTGGTATCCGCACGAGGATATCATTCGCTTCTGCGCGCGGCTGATCCAGAAACAACTCACGCACGACAAGTTTGACGTCAAACGTCCGGTCGAGCGCGTGCTGGATCTCGGCTGCGGCAACGGCCGCCACGCAATCTACTTCGCCCGTCAGGGCTTCAAAGCCGCGGGCATCGACGTCTCCGAACAGGCGATCGATTGGGCGAAAGATTGGGCGGGCCGCGAAGGTCTCGAAATCGACTTCCGTACCGGCAACATCGAAGCCCTTCCATTCGCAGACAAAACCTTCGACGTCGTCGTCTCGCACGGCGTACTCGACCACGTTCACATGGAAACCGCTCGCAAAGCTGCCGCCGAAGTTCACCGTGTCTTAAAACCAAAAGGACTCTTCTACTGCGACCTACGCTCGACCGAAGACTACGAATACGGCGTGGGCGAACAGGCCGGCAAGAACACGTTCGTCGTTGGCGAAGGCTACGAGCGCGGGCTGGTCCAGCACTTTTTCTCGCGCCCCGAGACAGACGAGCTATTTGACGGTCTTTTTCGAATCCTCTACAGTGAAATCGCTGAGTCGCGACTCGGGCCTGACTTCCAACGGAAATTTTCTCGGTGGGTTTTCGCCACTGAATCGCTCTGATTTTGAATGCGAATACTGGTCATAGCTCCCCATCCCGACGATGAAACCCTGGGATGCGGTGGCTCTTTACTGAAACACAAGGCAAACGGCGATAGCCTCTCGTGGCTCGTGGCGACGCGCGGCCATGAGCCGCAGTGGTCCGCCGAGCTCCTCGAACAAAAGGAGCGCGAGATCAGCGCGGTCGCCGCGGCTTACGGTTTCGACAACACTCTCCGGCTCAACTTTCCGACCATCAAGCTCGACCAGATCCCGCTCGAAGAGATCATTGTCGCGATTCGCGATGCTGTCACGGATTCGAAACCTGATTGTGTTTACCTGAATCACGCGGGCGACGTGCATTCCGATCATCGCGTGCTGTTTGAAGCAACGATGTCAGTGCTGAAACCATTCTACAGCGGCAAGCATGGCGTGAAGCGGGTTTTGAGTTACGAAGTGTTCTCTTCGACGGATGCGGCGCCGGTTAATCCAGCGCGCGCGTTTTTGCCGAATGTGTTTACCGATGTGACTGGGTTTCTCGAAAAGAAGCTCGAGATCATGGGTATGTACGAGTCGGAGTTGCAGGCGTCGCCGCTGCCGCGCGCGCTCGACAGTCTGCGCGCGCTGGCGCGCGTGCGAGGCGCGACGATCGGTGTCGAGTATGCCGAGGCGTTCATGCTCGTGCGCGAGGTGAGCTGATGATCCCGGTTGTCGGCTTCGGCGCGGGCGGCCACGCGAAGGTCGTGATCGAGATACTGCGGTCGTTGCAGGGATATCACCTCGTCGGTCTGCTCGATCCGCAACAAGAGCTTTGGGGCCAGAGTATTCTCGGTGTCGAAGTGCTCGGCGACGATTCGATGATGGCGGAGTTGAAGCAACGAGGCACCGGGCACGCGTTTATCGGAGTCGGCACTGTTGGTGACTCTCGAATACGACGCGAGCTTTACGAGAAAGTGTCGGGCTTCGGATTTCAGCTCGTGGCGGCGATACATGCAGCGGCGGTTGTTTCTTCGTCCGCGACGATTGGTGATGGACCAACGATCATGGCCGGCGCGATCGTCAACGCGGATGCCGTGATTGGAGACAATGTGATCGTCAACACGGGATCGATCGTCGAACACGATTGCGTGATCGGTGACCACGCACACATCGCCACTGGCGCACGCCTCGCGGGCGGCGTTCACGTTGGCCCAGGCGCGCACATCGGCATCGGTGCGGTTGTGCGACAGGAGATCAGGATCGGCGAAGGTGCGATCGTCGGCGGGGGCGCGGTTGTGGTGAAAGATGTTCCAGCGGGAAGAACCGTAATGGGTGTACCAGCAAAATGAATGAGCTAGCTCGAGTAACGGTCAATCCAGAGAACTCCGTACGGCAGGTTATGGAGTGTATCGACCGGTCTGCCAAGGGCATCGCGCTTGTGCTTGATGAGCAACGACACCTGATCGGCACCGTGACTGACGGCGACATCCGTCGCGCGATCCTCGCCGGAATGGATCTCGAGCTCTCGATCACCGAGTTGTTGAGTCAACGCCAACCGGGGTTCGCGTTCGGCGCGATCACCGCGCCGCTCGGCACCAAAGACGCGACGCTCCTGCACCTGATGTCTGAAAACGGTGTGCGACATGTTCCGCTCGTCGACGACGACGGCTGTGTTGCAGGTATCTCGTTCCTGACTGAGCTCGTGAAGGAGATCGACTTGCCGCTGCGAGCGCTCGTGATGGCGGGCGGCCAGGGCAGCAGGCTGCGGCCACTGACGGAAGAATTGCCAAAGCCGATGTTGCCCGTCGGTGACAAACCCTTGCTTCAGCTAATCGTCGAGCAGCTCAAACAGGCGGGCATTCGCCAGGTCAATGTTGCGACGCACTACAAAGGTGAAGTCATCGCCGAACACTTCAAAAACGGTGAAGCGTTTGGCGTCGATATCCGCTACGTCAAAGAAGATCAGCCACTCGGCACTGCGGGCGCGCTCAGCCTGCTCGAAGAAGTTGACGAGCCTCTACTCGTGATGAACGGCGACATACTTACGCGCGTCGACTTCCGCGCCCTCCTGCATTTCCACCGCGAGCACAAAGCTGATCTGACGGTGTGCGTGCGGCAGTATGAGCTCAGTGTTCCGTACGGCGTGATCGACACGGACGGCGTGAACGTGAAGGGTATCTCGGAGAAGCCAGTCGTGCGCCAGTTCATCAACGCCGGGATCTACCTGCTGAATCCGCAAGTGCGACGGTTGATCCCGAATGGCCAGCACTACGACATTCCCGATCTGATCGAACGTTTGATCAATGAACAGCGCACCGTCGTCTGCTTTCCGATTCGCGAATACTGGCTCGACATCGGTAAAGTCGATCAGTACGACCAGGCGAAAGCAGACATCGCCGCCGGTCGCTATTAATCTGTGGCTAAAGATTTCTACCAGTTCAAGCACGAGCGGGAACGCGAGTACGCACTGCAATCGATGCAGGCGTACCTGCGCAACAAGCCCGAGCAGGTTAAATTTTTCGAAGAGATTATCGGTCCGTATCTCGAAGACGAGATCACGGTGCTCGATGCGTGCTGCGGTATCGGCGACCTGATCTATTTCCTGACGCAACTCAATCCCAACGCTCATTTCACTGGCGTCGACAAAGCCGAATTTCTGATCGAAGAAGCGCGCACACATAATTCAAACGCGACCTTTGAGCCTGGCGATATCTACGCGCTCGCGGATCAGTTCGGCGCAAATAGTTTCGATCTTTCGGTCTGTAAACAGACGCTTTCGTGGCTGCCGTCTTACGAGAAACCAGTCGAAGAGCTGATGGCAGTCACGCGCCGCGCCGTCTTCATCAGCTCGCTCTTCTACGACGGCCGCATCGATTTCGAGACGCGCGTGCGCGAACACACTACCGAGGCGGGTCGTGACGGCTATAATGCTTTTTACAACGTCTACAGCTTCCCGATCTTTAGGGAGTTTTGTTTGGAGCGGGGAGCGAAAGACGTGGTTGGTTTCGACTTCAACATACGACTAGATCTCCCACGGCCCGCGAACCCGGACCGCATGGGGACTTACACAGTGCAGTTACAATCAGGCAAGCGCCTGCAGATCTCCGGCGCGCTGCTGATGCCGTGGAAGATCGTGAGGATCGATTTGTAGAAGAAAATTTCTCACGCGGCGGCGCAACGGCGCAAAGCGCTGCCGCGCTACTAAGGTTTCGTTGCGCCGCTGCGCCGCTGCGTGAGAAATCTTTTAAATAACCTATGAACTGGACCGATAAGAAGGTTTTGGTGACCGGCGCCGGTGGATTCATCGGCAGCCATCTGACCGAGCGCCTCGTCGAGCTCGGCGCAAAGACGCGCGCGTTCGTGCGTTACAGCTCGACCGGCTCGTGGGGCTGGCTCGATCAGTCGCCGCTGAAGAACGATTTCGAGGTCGTGCTCGGTGATATCCGAGATCAGGACACCGTCACACACGCGCTGGCCGGCGTCGATGTCGTCTTCCATCTCGCGGCGCTGATTGCGATTCCCTACTCTTACCAGGCGCCGCTTTCGTATGTGCGCACGAACGTTGAAGGCACGCTGAACGTGCTGCAGGCTGCGCAGCGTGACGAATCGGAGATCGTGGTCCACACGTCGACCAGCGAGGTTTACGGCACCGCGCGCACAGTCCCGATTGACGAGAACCATCCGCTGCAGGGACAGTCGCCGTATTCAGCCAGCAAAATTGGCGCCGACAAGATCGCCGAATCGTTTCATCTCTCGTTCGGCCTGCCGGTCGTGACGGTGCGGCCATTCAATACGTTTGGTCCACGGCAGTCAGCGCGCGCGGTTATTCCGACGATCATCGCGCAGGCGCTCAACGGCTCCGAGATTCGTCTCGGCAATCTCGAGCCGACCCGCGATCTCAACTTCGTCGCCGATACAGTCGAGGGATTCATCAAAGCTGCCGAGACACCGAAAGCGATTGGCGAGACGATCAATCTCGGCTCGGGACGCGAGATCTCGATTGGCGACCTTGCCGCATTGATTCTCAAGCTGATGAATCGCGACATTCCGATCGCGCTCGAAGGTACGCGCGTGCGGCCGGAAAATAGCGAAGTGGATCGGCTGTTGGCTGACAGTCGCAAGGGCCAGTCGATCCTCGGCTGGAAACCGAAATACTCACTTGAAGAGGGACTGGCTGCTACCATTGAATGGATACGGGAGAACAGTGAGCGATACCGAACAGGCGTCTATGTCATTTGAGCCCGGCGCAGCGGTGGCCGCGGGTGATATTCCGCTGTGCGTGCCCGAGCTGCGCGGCAACGAGTGGCGCTACGTCAAGGAGTGTCTCGATACGGGTTGGGTGTCGTCGGTTGGTCCATTCGTGAACCAGCTCGAGAAGAGTATGGCAAGTTACGTTGGCGCGGCGCATGGTGTCGCAATGTCGACGGGAACTGCGGCGCTGCACATCGCGCTTTTGGTTGCGGGCGTGAAGCCTGACGACGAAGTACTCGTTTCTGATCTGACGTTCATCGCGCCCGCAAACGCGATTCGATACGCGAACGCGTGGCCCGTGCTGATCGATGCTGAGCCCGTGTACTGGCAGATGGATGTCGAAATCGCAATCGATTTCCTCGAAACGCACTGCAAATGGACAGACGGTAAGCTAATCAACAAAGCTACCGGCCGTCGCGTGAGCGCGATTGTGCCGGTGCACATTCTCGGGCATCCCGTCGATCTCGATCCGCTGATCGAAGTCGCAAACAAATACGGGCTCGCGATTGTTGAAGACGCGACGGAGAGTCTCGGCGCGGAGTATCACGGTCGCAAAACTGGCAATCTCGGTAATGTCGGCTGTTTTAGTTTCAACGGCAACAAGATCATCACGACCGGCGGCGGCGGCATGATCGTCACCAACGATCCTGCACTGGCAGTGAAAGCGAAGTATTTATCGACGCAGGCGAAGGACGATCCGGTTGAGTACGTTCACAAGGAGACGGGTTTCAACTACCGGCTCACTAACGTGCAGGCGGCGCTCGGCTGCGCGCAGATGGAATTGCTCGACGAGTTTGTCGCGATCAAACGCGGCATCGCGGCGGAATACGCGAAAGCTTTTGCGGATTGTCCCGGCGTGAGGTTGATGTCGGAAGCTAGCTGGGCGCGCAGTATCTTCTGGCTCAACACGGTGCTGATAGATGAAGACTACGGTGAAAGTAGCCGCGCGCTCATGAAGCGACTCGCCGCGCGTGGCATACAGGCGCGGCCTTTGTGGGAGCCGCTTCATAAATCTCAAGCGCTTGCAGGCGTGCAGAGTGTCGGTGGCGAAGTCGCAGAAGATATCAATCGACGCGCGCTGAGCTTGCCGAGCTCAGTCGGAATGACTCCGGAACAGGTGCAGGAAGTGATCGGCGCAGTCTGTGGGCCGGGACGTGCAACGCGGTGACGATCGGCCGGCGCATCAGCGACTCGTGGGAACGCGATGGCCTGCCCGGCACGTTGCAGCGCAGCGCGCTCTATTTACTGCGGCGCGTTGGTTGGCGTACTGATGCATGGTCCAAAGCGCTGGATTATCGACTAACCGAGCAGTCGATATTGCGCAAGTACGGATCACTGCTCAAGCGAAATGAGAAGTTTCGCAACTGTCATAAAGGCCAGCGCTGTTTCGTGATCGGCAATGGACCGTCATTGAATTCGCAGGACCTGGCGCCGCTTGCCAATGAAATCACGTTTGTCTCGAACTACTTTCATCATCACAAGATCATCAGCGAATCCTGGCAGCCGAAGTATTATTGCCTGACGGATCCGGTGTATTTCGATGGGACCGAGCCGCTAGAGCTTATGCGCGACATCGTGGCAAAAGTGCCGGCGGCCCCGTTCTTCGTGCCACACTACGCGAGTGATTTCCTTTCGCAGAGCAAAGCGCTGCCTGAGGATCGAACGTACTATGTCGGGCTGTGTGGTGGGTTGGAAGATGAGTGGGATGAGCTGCCGGATTTTACGAGCGTAACGCCGGGCGTGCAGACGGTGGTACAGCTCGGGATCATGGCGGGAATGTTCATGGGCTGCTCGACGATCTACCTGATGGGCCTTGACCACGACTGGCTCGCGCAAGGTGGCGCCGCGAATTTCTACAGCCAATCGCAGGCAGATATGGGAGGATGGAATTACAAGTCGCTGATGGTGGCGATTACGACGATCTGGCGCGTTTACGAAATGCATCAGCGGATCGCGGAGCGGCATGGGATTAAGATTGTTAACGTGACGAATGGCGGTTTTCTCGATGTATTCCCGCGCGCCCGGTATGAAGAAATAGTTTAGACACGATTACAGGATTTGCAGGATTTACAAGATAAATCCTGTCAATCCTGAGACTCCTGAAAATCCTGTAAAAAATTGATTCGCGATCTCAAAAGTTTAATCTTCCACGCGCAGCATAAGCGCAAATATTCGCACGTCAAGATCGGCTTTGGTTCGCGCGTGATCGACTCAACTTTTGATGGCGATCAGATCGAGATAGATAGAGACTGTTATATCAGCAGATCCAGCTTTGGTAAGGGCGCGATTATTAAAGACGGCTGTACCATCTTCGATTCGAGTTTCGACAAGCACACCGCCGTCCACCGCAACTGCACGCTGAGTCACGTTAAGTTCGGAGCGTATAGCTACGTCGCCGAAAACGCCGCGATGGGCCGCGTGACGCTTGGGCGGTTCACCTCGATCGGCCCTGATTTTATCTGCGGTTATGGCGAGCATCCGACAAATTTCATCACGACGAGTCCCGTGTTTTACTCAACGCGCCGCCAGTGTGGAATTTCATTTACCGAAACGAGTCGTTATGATGAGCAACACCAGACGACCATCGGCAACGACGTCTGGATCGGCGCGCGCACGTTTGTCAGAGACGGCGTGAAGATCGGCGACGGCGCGCTGATCGCCGCGGGCGCGGTCGTGACGGCGGATGTTCCCGAATACGCGATCATCGGCGGCGTGCCCGCGAAACTGATTCGTTACCGTTTCCCGGAAGACGTCGTGCAACAACTACTCGAAATACAATGGTGGAACTGGAGCGAAGACCGGCTTCGTGAGGCTCAGCCGCAACTTGCTCAGCCTGATGTGAATTCGTTTCTCGAATGGGCCAAACGCTACTGATGCTGAACTCAATCAAACAAGCGATCAAAAAGACTCTACCTGACGACGTGCTCAAACTGCGTCGCGATCTCGAGGCGCGTCGCGCGTGGGAAAAGCAGGGCCGCCCATCACCGCCGCCGCACGTCGTCAAGGAAGAGCTGATCCGCGACTACGCCAAAAAGTTCCACACGAACATCCTGATCGAAACGGGAACATATCTCGGCGACATGGTCCACGCGATGAAGAAATCCTTCTCGCGCATCATCTCGTTCGAACTGGATCAAACACTCGCCGCCCAGGCCCAAAATCGTTTCGCCAAAGACGACTACATCGAGATAGTTCAGGGCGATAGCGGCAAATTACTCGGCGACCTCCTCGCGACGATCAACGAAGCGTGTCTCTTCTGGCTCGATGGTCATTACTCAGGCGGCATCACCGCAAAAGGAGCCCTCGAAACGCCGATCAAGAATGAGCTGATCGCGATCCTTTCACATCCAGTCGACGGTCACGTGATCCTGATCGACGACGCGCGCTGCTTCACTGGCGAAAACGATTACCCAACACTCGACGAGCTGCGAAACTTCGTCGCCGAACGTAAACCCGATTACAAATTCAGCGTAAAACACGACTGTATCCGCATTCACAAATGAAGGTAACCTTCCCAATGTGGATCGGCCGCAGGCATCAGGGACTCGGCAACGAGCTCATCCCGTGGGCCAAGGCCTTCATCGCCAGCGAAGAGCTGAACATCAAGTTTCTGCCGCCCGCGCTTGGCCTGAACGATCGTCGTTATTACGAATACTTCGGCACCTCGCGCTTCGACTGGATCTACTACGCGATTCTGAAAAAGCTGCTTCCCTGCTACGTCTTCACTGAAGAAGAGTACAACGCCACGGGGGAAAAAGATTTCGCGCGCGCGATCCGCGTCTACGCCGAGAAGAAAGGACTCGCAAACAAGAGCTCGTACGCGCTGCTGACCGAAGGCTTGTGGGGCAACTGGTATTCAGTTCGCAAAGCGCGTCACTTCGTGCTCTCGCAGCTCTATCGCACGCGCCATCTCACGCACAATCTCTATCAACTCGATCGACAGATCGCTGACAAGCGACTCCTCGTCGGACTGCACATTCGCATGGGCGATTTTCTCCCCGTCGCAAACCCGGCCGAGTATCAGGGACTCTGGAACACGCGCGTGCCGCTCGCGTGGTATGTAAACATCTGTCGCCAGTTAAAAGCCGCGCTCGGCGACAAGGTCACGTTCATGCTGTTGACTGACGGCACCGAAGCCGAGTTGAAAGACTTCGTTGCCGAGTTTAATCCGATCACAAACTTCGGCCAGCGGCATGCAGTCGTCAGCGATCTACTCGCGCTCGCAACTGCGGACGTGCTTGTCTGTTCGATCTCTTCATACAGCATGTGGGGCGTGATGCTTTCGGGCGCGCCATATTTCTGGTACCTCCCGAACTTGCGCGATCTCGATGGTTACCTGACACTCTGGCAGGAACGCATCGCCGGCATTGGCGACGACACTGCAGCAAGTGAAATTCTTCCTCGCGGAGTTCCACTCGCTGAAAACGGCCGCATTCCCGACTCGGTGCTCGACTACCTGCGTTTGAAGATCAAACTCAACTCTCTTTCTCTCGATCTCGTGAAGTCGGGCGGCGTGCCCCTCGACTACGAAACGGTGCGCGAACAATGCATTACCACTTAATCGGCATTTGCGGAACTGCGATGGCTTCACTCGCCGGCATGCTGCAGGCGCGCGGCCATCACGTGACCGGCTCTGACCTGAACGTCTATCCGCCGATGTCTACGATGCTCGAACAGCTCGGCATCAACGTCTTTCACGGTTACAAACGCGAACATCTCACGCCCGCGCCTGATTGCGTCATCGTCGGCAATGCGATCCCGCGCGGTAATCCGGAAGTCGAGGAGACGCTCAAACGCAAACTTCTCTATCGCTCACAAGCTGAAGTCGTGAAGGAAGAGTTTATTCGCGGTCGACACTCGCTCGCTGTCGCAGGCACGCACGGCAAGACGACGACGACGAGCATCGCAGCGTGGGTGATGGACCAGGGTGATCTGAATCCGACATTCCTGATCGGTGGCGTCGCGCAGAACTTCGGCCATAGCTTTCGCGTCACTGACAGCGATTACTTCATCATCGAAGCTGACGAGTACGACACTGCCTACTTCGACAAGGGTCCGAAGTTTATGCACTACCTGCCCGAGCTCGCGATCGTCAACAACATCGAATTCGATCACGCTGACATCTATCGCGATCTCGATGCCGTGAAACTCGCGTTTCGTCGCTTCATGAATCTCGTGCCTGAGAATGGCAGGCTGATCGCGGGTTGGGACAGTCCACACGTGCGCGCGGTAGTCGAATCGTTTGGCGAAAGACTCTTCACGCGCCTCGAGACTTTCGGCACTGATTCGAGCGCGAAGTGGCAAGTGCGGAATGCCGAGTTCGGCGGCGAACTCTCGCGGTTTGAAGTGTTTTGCGAGAATGAAGCGTGGGGCGAGTTTCGGACGCCGCTCGTCGGAGAGTTCAATCTGTTGAACTGTCTCGCCGTGATCGTCGCGGCTGATGCGTGGGGAGTCAGCAAAGAGAAGATTCAAAGCGCACTGGCGAGCTTTCAGAACGTGAAGCGACGCGCGGAAGTGCGTGGCGAGGAGCGAGGCGTGCTCGTGATCGACGACTTCGCCCATCATCCGACCGCCGTCCGCGAAACGCTGCGCGCGTTGCGGGCGCGATATCGTGATCGTCGTTTGATCGCCGTTTTCGAGCCGCGCTCGTGGTCCTCGCGGCTGGCTGTGTTTCAGGACGACTACGCGAACGCGTTCGCCGCCGCGGATTACGTGGTGATCGCCGCCGTGTTCGACAGCGACAAGGTCACAGAAAAGGGACGCGCTCTCGATACCCGCGCGTTAATTGACGCGATTTCGCAACAGGGAAAACCCGCCATTGCCTTGCCTGATGCCTCTGAAATCGTCACGCACCTCGTACCGGAGCTTCGCGAAGGCGACGTGGTGGCGATTATGTCAAACGGCGGCTTCGGCGGCATCCACGAGCGCATCCTCAACGCCCTCCGCTAATGTCTCTGCGTAGCCTCTGCGTTCTCTGCGTCTCTGCGGTTTAAGTCAGACATCACCGCAGAGACGCAGAGAACGCAGAGGTTACGCAGAGAAGTCTGTCTGTTGACGCACACACTTTAACGAAATCTTCGTAACGCTCTCGCAGATTTAGTCCGCTAAAACTCTATCGGCTAAGCAGGGAGGCCCTCCTCAGTGAGAAACTTTTCAATTTTCGAGCGAGCCCTCATGTTCTCCGGCGCCCAAGACGTTGAGAACATCGGCGAAGTTGCGAGCCTCGCGCGACGAGACTTTCAGCGCGAAAGCTTTATCTGTCACACCACTACCGCGTCGGTCGAGTACGGCTGCCTGATGATCGAAAACGCGATTCTTCTCCGAACGAACCGCTCGGGCAGGGTTTACGCGGGTGTTGAGAAGTTTTCGGCGCTGCAACCGATCATCGATCGCTACATGCGCATCGCAGACGTGTCAGAGTCGGTTTACCTGTTCGGACAGGACGACTGGCGGCCGCCGCGACATCCGAACATCAGGCTCATCACGTTGAATAAGGATTTTCGTCTGGCCCGCGAGTGGTTTGTAATTACACACTCAAAGTCACTGAGCTGCGCCCTCGTCGCCTTTGATGAGGCCGGTTCGGATTCAGTACCTGAGCAGATCAGGTACTGGGCCTTGAAAACGAGTAACACGCAATTCGTCGGCGAGCTGGCAAACGCAGTTGAAGGCGTGATCGATTGGTCGCTCGCCGCTTAATTAGACGGGACAGGATTGGATTCGACGACGGGCCGTTCCACGAGCAGCGGCGTTTTCGTCGGGTCGCTTTGTTCGCGCGGGGGCTTCGGGGCTTCGACGTTTGCCGTCAAAACGCGCCGGATCCGTCTCGGTAGTAGTTTGCCTGCCAGCAGTGCAGTCGCTCCCACCAGCTCCACCACGTCTCCGCCGCCACGCCAGTGCTCGCGCACGACGCGCGGGTCGGTCACAGTCATCAATCGCAGCAACGTCAACGCGATCAGGTAAGCATCGTCGACCTGGCCGACGAACGGCAGCATGTCCGGAATGAAATCAAACGGCATGAAGGCGTAGAGAATCGCACCCGCGACGAGCAGCCGTTCTTTTGCCGGCACTCTCGGATCGACCATCAACCGCGCGCTCAGGAAAAGCAGGTTGGGAATGACGAGGAGCAGGTTGGTCATACGACTTCGCAGGTTTAATTCTGACATGCCGGGATTATACAGAACCGTGCTGATCCGTGTAATCTGTGGCAACATTAACGCCCATGGACATCCTCGATCGAATCCGACAGCGCGCCGCGTCAAGGCCGCAACACATCGTTCTGCCTGAAGGTAACGATCCGCGCACGGTGGCCGCGGCTGCCGAGGCGACGAGCCAGCGTCTCGCGCGTATCACGGTCCTCGGTGACGACGAGAAAATTCGCGCGATCGCTCGAGATAATCGACTCGATCTCGGTGGCGTCACGATCATCGATCACAAGCGTGCGGCTGATTTCGAGAAGATGGTCT
>Ga0134121_10001169_pt1 | contig 25299 bp, 17 predicted proteins | sample KB301_FD_96463 | JGI IMG/M metagenome (GOLD analysis project Ga0134121, IMG submission 96463) | Terrestrial soil microbial communities without Nitrogen fertilizer from Kellogg Biological Station, Michigan, USA - KB3-0-1 | ecosystem: Environmental > Terrestrial > Soil > Unclassified ... | reverse complement strand
GTTTCGTCTTCACGCGCAGCGCGTCTTTCTTGGCATCGTAAGTGAAGGCTCCCCATTGTCCCGGATCATTGTTGAAGATAATGGTCCATTCGTCTTTACCAGGCTTGGCTTCGAGACTATACGTGCCGGCCTTCAAGGGTTGTCCATTGATGAGAACGTCGTCGCTCACCTGAAACATCGTCGCTTCATTAGCACCGGCGCGCCAGACGTGATTGTAAGGAACAATCGGTTCACCCGGCTTGCGCTCGTTCTGATTGTCGAGCGTCTCTTCGCCCGGATGTCGTGCCTCCATGTCCGCCGGCGCATCGGCAAAAATCGGCCGCCCTTTCACGGGCGGGCGGCTGTAAGTGATCGTGATGTCGGTGACGCCAATCGTCTGCATCACAACTGCCTTCTGACTTGGGCGAATCGGCTTAATCGCCAGCGGCGGGGTTTGACCAAAAGCGTGGCCCCAGCAGCCGGCGCCTAACAGGATCACGAGATGAAAAAGCGATAGTCGTTTGAGCGAAATCATGGTGGCACTCCTCAGTCTTGGAATTTGGCGCGCATTATGTAACGCGAGAGTGGCGCGCGGCAAGTAGCCCGGTCAAGGTCCGTACCGGGACCGGTAGTGACCGGGTTTCGTTCCCGCAGGAGTTGGCGCTCAGGTAATCATGACCCGGACGCTACCGCTCCCGGTAGTGACTGCGCTACTGCGGCTCCTTACATTTTTCCGGCCTTCAGATCCGCCAGGAACTTTTCGAAGCGCGTTGTATCGGTACCTTCAGCTTTTCCGCGCGCGACAGCTTGCTCAGCGACGGCAATCGCTTCCTGCTTCTTACCCATCGCGTTGAGCAAGTTCGCCTTGGTGCGGAGGTTCGGGAAGGTTTCCTTTACCTTGATCGATTTGTCGGCCCACGCCAGAGCATCTTCGAACTTGTCGTCATTGAAGTAAGCGTTAGCGACGGCCAACGGAATCTGCCAGTCGGTTGGATTCGCGGCGATCATCGCGTCAATCTTCGAGCGCACGAGCGCATCCTGATTCGGCACTTCGATCGTGAAAGGCACCGCGATCTTTTCCCAGCGCAGGACCACTTGGGCTGAATTTGCCGACATCAAAGGAATGTCGTACGACAACTGTTCCTGCGCATCCTTCAACCACATCGGTTTCACTTTTACGCGCAACGCGTCCTGCTTGGCATCATATCGAAAGCTGCCCCACTGATCGGCCGTCTTGTTGAAGATGACTGTGAATTCATCCTTGCCGGGAATGAAATGAATGCTGTAAGCGCCGGCGGCGAGTTTCTGTCCGTTGATGAGCACGTCATCTGACACAGTGAACTTCGTCGCTTCGTTCGCTCCCGCTCGCCACACATGACCGTTCGGAGCCATGGGAAAATCTTTGCCGCCGCCCTGCGCGCCGTCGATGGTTCCCTCACCGTCGGCACCGGGTGCGACTGAGTTTGCCTTGAGCAGCGCCGCAACTTTTTCTGACGTAATGTCTCCCCAGAGGGTGCGGCCGCGCACCGACGGCCGGTGATAAGCGATCGAGATGTCGGTGATGCCGATCGTCTGCGAGACAGTCGCCGCGGGACTGGCTTGCGGCAGACGAACCTTTGGCGGCTGCTGGGCGACGGTGACCAACGCCGCGCAAGTCACAACAAGAACAGAGATGAGCGAAACAGAAACGTGTTTAATTGAAAGCATGGTGGAATCTCCTTACTGCAAAGTGTGCGCGCATTATGTGTCGCCGTGGAAGTATCACGCAATAAGGGAGGAGGTGAATTTACAACTTTTTACAAACAGTACAGAACCGCAAGCGGTAGCGAGCGGGACAAACTGGTTTATGACCCATGAAGGCATTTTTGATCCGGTCATTACAACTACCGGTCTTGACCGCACTTCTTTATCCCGCTCGCTACCGCTCGCGGTTCTGTAACTGTGGCTACGGCTTTACCCTCACAACGATCTCAGAAAGATCAGCAACTGATTCTTTTGCAGATCGCTCAACCCGCGAAAGTTATTGATCACAAATCGCGATTCGCCATCATGACGCAGAATCGCGTCGCGCGGAGTCAACGAATTCCCGTCATGCATCAGGCGTGTCCGCACGCGCAACCCCCACAACGGCGCCGTGCGAACTTTGTTACGTGAAAATGGTCCGCCGTTCTGCACGATGCCATCACCGGTGCCCACGTCGTGCAACAGAAAGTCGCTGAACGGGTGAATGATTTTCGCTCCCAAAGCATCAGGCACCACGAACTGGCCCGCGTTGATGACGGTGCCGGCCGGCGCAGTCTTCAAGGTCGTCGTGTGACAGACGGCGCAGCCCACCTGGTTGAACAACTGCGCGCCGACCAGAGCATCTGCGGTTGCAGCCAGAGCGGTATCGCGTGATGGAGCCTTGGTCGCGCGAATGAACTCGGCAAACTTCGGCACGTCGCCGTCGGTGTCTTCCGGGTCAGCGACGGTGTCGTAAGCCGCAACTGAGTTTCCGTTCGAGGTGTTCTCAGTCGGTTGCAACGTGCTGGTAATACCCATCTCATTCAGATAAGCATCGGCGGCGAACGAGACGAGACTCGAATTCTGGTTCTTCCAACCGAAGCGCCCCACCCGTAATGCGCCACCAGCTTCAGCGACCGGGACCTTAATCACCTGACCGGCAATGCGGCCTCCGGTGAAGAAGAATTGAAAGCGAGCCAAATCGCTGAGGGTGTCGTCGTCGATCGCTTCGACATAGCCGAGGCCCAGCGCGCTCGGCGACAGCCGCAGCGTGCGCACTTCGTTACCGGCGAGAATGCGTTCCTGGATCAGCGAATCGATCGAACGATCGTTGATTAATGAACCGCCGGGATGCGCGATGAAGCTATGTCCATCGTAATGGCCGGCGCGCAGTTCGGTCACCTGACTGCTGCCGCCGGATACGGGATTGCCATGACACTCGCCGCACGAGCGCGCATTGAAAACCGGACCGAGACCTTCGTCGATGTCTTCCTGCGCATCGAAGGTCTCTCGATCGGCATCGAAGGTGGCCTGATCGATCAAGCCGTTAGGTTGATTGTCGAAACCGGTGGGGGCTTCGGTGAAAGTTACGGCGGTTGCGGTTGATGTTTGTTGGGAACTAAAAACCAAACTCGCTGCCAGAAACAGCAGCAGAGCAATCAGGGAAACTTTTATCTTCATGGGTAGCTCCTTCTCTTGTTAATGGGCCAACGGGGCCCCGGATCATCAGGTCAGTCGGGCAAGAGAGAGCCGGTGATGTGGATCATCCATAAATCAGCGACGACCGAAGTTCGGCGCTTACGGAGCAGAGGATTGGTTTAGAGCAAGAGTTGAAACGGTGAAGATGTTTCAGCGAAGCCTAATGCGGGGTACAAGACTTCTACGCCTCTGGCGAAACAGAGTCAACAAAAATCTGGTTGGGAAGCCTATCAATTTGACGAGATCAGCTGGACGAGACTATTTCGCGTCGTGGCGCTGATATTTCTCGCCCGCGGGAATCGCAAACGGCAAGCGATTCTGCTTTGGTGGCAGCGGACATGTGGCGAACTTTGTGAACGCGCACGGCGGGCTGTAGGCCTTGTTGAAATCGATCACGACATGGCCTGAAGCGTCCGGCGGATCGACATACAGGTAACGGCCGGCGGGATAGGTCTCTTTGCCGCTGGTCTTGTCGGCGATGATCATGAAGAAGCGCGGTTCATCTTTCTCAGTGATCGCATCGAGCCGATAATCCTTACCGTCAACCGTGAACTTGATTGCTCCGGGCGAGCTTTCGGCTGATTCCATGTTGAGCACGTTCACGATCGGCATCTGCTTCGGCGGTTTGTAAGGTTCGAACTGCGCATCGATCCGCCAGTTCACGTCGGCGGGATAGAACTCGGTGTTCTTGAAATTGAGCCGATCGGGGTTCTGCGAATCCTTCACGCGCACGCCGAGCCTTTCGCCCCGCTTGATGATCTGAAAACTCAGGGAGCCAAGCCGCATGATCGTCGGTTTGGCGTCGTCATCAGTCTTCAGTTCCAGTGATTGGACAGGCTTAGCATCAACTGTAAAGCCTGACTGATTAGCCTCGAGTTTTACCACGCCCTTCTGGAGATTGAAGCTTCCCGCGTGTGCGCTGAGTTGCTTGTTAGGAAGTGCCATATCGTTGGCCGCATCGCTGCCGAACTTGTTCTCGCCATCTTTCAACCAGAACAACCCCACGAGTGTCAGCCAACCAGTTTCACTCTTCAGATCCGCCCAACGCTTCTCTTGCCATTGCGAGAGTTCCTGGGCGTAAGCCGCTTGGTCGATTTGCGATTTAGGAGCCTTACGCGCGCACGAAGCGGATGAAAGGACCAGCGAAAGAAGCGCCAGCAGTATGACGATCGACCGGATTGAATTCAGCTTGAAACCGCTGATTAGAAAAACATTTTCCATGCTCATGGCCGCTCAGAATTATCATCGCTCCGTTCAGGAGCGAAATACTTATAGCAAGCGTAACCTCAGAATGACGGGAAGCTCCTTTAGGAGCGAAATGAACTGCATTCTCATCTCGCTCCTAAAGGAGCTCTATCGTGCTAACCAACCAGCCTCTATAACCATCAGGCTCCTACGGAGCCAGGATAGGGCGGGCCGTAGCCCGCCTCTAAACGATCCGCCGGCAAACCACCTACCAGATCACACAGCGATCCTTCTCAGGTCTCACCATCGGATCGCCATCCTTGCATTGGAACGCCGCCGCGAACTGCGGCATGTTGGACAGCGGACCGTTGACCCGGAACTTAGACAGCGGATGTGGATCCTGGAGTACGATCAAGCGCGCCAGTTCAGGACGAATGTTGGTGGCCCACCCGCGAGCAAAGCCCAAAAAGAAACGCTGCTCAGGCGTGAAGCCGTCGATATTCACTCGCGGCTTGCCTTCCATCGCTTTCTGAAAAGCGGCATACGCGACCACCAGACCGCCCAGATCGGCGATTGATTCGCCCTGGACCAGTGAGCCGTTTTCGTTCAGGCCTTTGTCGACTTCAAACGAATTGAATTGACTGACGATGCAGCCGGCGCGCTCTTTGAAAGCCTTCAGGTCCGCGTCGCTCCACCAGTTAGTGAGATTACCTGACGGATCATACTTCGCGCCTTGATCGTCAAAGCCGTGGGTCATCTCGTGACCAATGACTGAACCCATGCCGCCATAGTTCAACGCATCATCGGCAGACGGATCGAAGTAGGGCGGTTGGAGGATGCCGGCCGGGAAAACGATTTCATTGTTCTGCGGGTTGTAGTAAGCGTTGACCGTCGGCGGCGTCATCACCCATTCCATGCGATCGACTGGTTTACCGACCTTGGCCCAGTCACGATCTTCATTAAACTTGCTGACGCGAAAACGGTTCGTTTGATAGGAACCGCGATCGACATTCAGCGCTGAATAATCGCGCCATTTGTCGGGATAACCAATCTTGTTCAGGAACGCGTCGAGCTTGACGATGGCCTGTTTCCGAGTCGCATCGCTCATCCAGCTCAAAGTGGAAATATCGCTCTTCAGGGCAGCTTCGAGGTTGCGCACCATCGTCAGCGCCCGCTCTTTGGCTGCCGGTGGAAAAGCCTTCTGCACATAAACCGCGCCCAGGGCTTCACCCATCGCGCCATCGGTCGCCGCGACGCAACGCTTCCAGCGCGGCAGATTCTCGGTCGATCCCTGCATCACCGTGCCTTTGAAATGAAAATCCTCATCCACGAATTTCGAAGACAACGCTGCAGCGGCTCGATTGACGATGTTCCAGCGCAGGTAAGTCTTCCAATCGTCGATTGACGTCGCCGTCAATTCAGTATTCATCACTTTGAAAAAGTCCGGCGTCGCCACGTTGACGTCGGCCTTTGAGTGAGCGACGGTTTGGAAATAGCCCATCCAATCAAATGCCGGCGCGGCGTCCTTTACCGCCGTCATCGGCATCCGGTGATAGAGCTTTTCCGGGTCGCGCAACTCGACCGGCAATTTCGAGCCGCCCGCCAATTTGGTTTCAAGCGTCATCACTGCCTGCGCTTCGCCGGCAGCCTTGGCCGCATCGTCGCCCATCAGCTCAAACATCTTCGCAACGTGCTTGACGAATTCGTCCCGGATCGTTTTTGACCGAGCGTCGTCCTTCAAATAGTAATCGCGCGTCGGCAGACTGAGTCCGCCCTGAAAAATTCCGATGATGGTCTCTGACGCATTCTTGAAATCGCGGTTCGATCCTGAGCCGAACAAAGCGTTGTAGCCCAGGCTGTGCAAATGGGCGATTTCCATTTGCAAAGATTTCTGATCAGTGACCTTGTTGACCAGGTCCAGTTCTGCCTGGATCGGTTTAAGGCCGTCAGCCTCAATCTTCGCTTCGTCCATGCAACTGGCGTAGTAATCGCCCACCTTCTGTTCGTTGCTGCCCTTCTTCGCCGCTGTGTTCTTAGCGGCGGCTTCCAGAATTTCGTGCAGCACGTCGCGGTTCTTTTCGTTCAGCACGTTGGCCACGCCCCACGCTGGATAGGCGGCCGGAATTGGATTGGCTTTGAGCCATCCACCATTCGCGTACTGGTAAAAGTCGTTGCACGCCGGGGCGCTGGTGTCCATGCCCGCGATGTCAAAGTGGGCCTGGCCGAAAGTGGCCGTGACGCTGAACGCGACGACCAGCGATAACGAAACGATTGCTTTAAGACCTCTCATGCTTGTCTCCTGAATTGATTTGTTGATGGCTGGGTACCGGTTGAAGATACGACTCTACAATCTTCTAACGCTCGATGCCAAGCGCGGCCGGTCTTGAATAAACTGTCCGGACGGAGCAGGGCGACCACTTCGCTTTGACTCTTGTCCAACGAACTACAAACTTGACGCACTGAACTTTGGCTCATACCGTCTCAGACACCTTGAGCGAGAATCGACTGATCCAAACTCGTTGTTGCATTGCCGGTGGCGGGCCGGCGGGAATGATGCTCGGATTTCTGCTGGCGCGCGCAGGTGTCGATGTGGTTGTGCTGGAGAAGCACGCGGATTTCCTGCGCGACTTTCGCGGCGACACCATTCATCCTTCGACCCTCGAAGTCGTTTACGAGCTCGGCTTGATTGAGGAATTTCTTAAGCGGCCCCACCAGGAGATTCGCAAGTTCAGCGCACAGATTGGCGACGAGATGATCCCGGTAGTCGACCTCACTCACTTACCCACGCATTGCAAGTTCCTGGGGTTCATGCCGCAGTGGGACTTTCTCGATTTCATTGCCGAACAAGCGCGCGTTTATCAGGCTTTCAAACTGATCATGCAGGCGGAAGTCACTGACTTACTGATCGAAGGAAACACGATCGCCGGCGTCAAAGCTACAACGCCTGACGGCGAGATCGAGGTGCGCGCCACCCTGGTAGTTGGTTGCGATGGCCGCAAGTCTCTCGTCCGTGAGCTGGCGGACTTGAAAGTCGAAAGCCTGGGCGCGCCGATCGATGTGCTTTGGTTTCGTCTCACCCGCAAGCCGAGCGACCCGACGCAGGTGCTGGGCCGATTCGTGCCCGGCAAAGTCATGGTGATGCTCAACCGCGACGAATACTGGCAGTGCGCATTCGTGATTCGCAAAGGCGCCTTTGAAAAGATAAAACAACTCGGCCTCGAAGCATTTCGCTCGGACATCGCGGCCATCGCGCCTTTCTTAAAGGATCGAGTTCACGAATTGACCGATTGGGAGCCGATCAAATTGTTAACCGTCCTGGTTGATCGTTTGCGCAAGTGGTATCGCCCGGGACTCTTGTGTATCGGCGATGCGGCGCATGCGATGTCGCCGGTGGGTGGTGTCGGAATCAATCTGGCGATTCAGGATGCGGTCGCCACGGCGAACATTCTCGCGCGGCCTTTGGCTGCGAACTATGTCTCGTTAAGCCATCTGCAGAAGGTGCAGTGGCGGCGCGAATTTCCCACACGCGTCACGCAAAGAGTTCAGGTGATCGTGCAGGAGCGAATCTTGAGTTCGGTCCTGGGAACCCAGGAGAACTTTCGCCCGCCCTGGTTCATCCGGCTGTTCAAAACATTTCCGCTGTTGAGAAGAATACCCGCGCGTTTGGTTGGACTGGGTGTGCGACCGGAGCAGGTGAAAACACGAGATGTGCTGAATCCCGGGCCGTCATGTCACGCGCCGCCTGACAAATTTTCCTTTTTAGATCTGCTTGGATTCTTTCCATGGTAAGAGCTGCCCATCCGCGAAGCGGACGATTGATAATATGGTTCAAAATGAATTAAGCCCGCGAAGCGGGCGAAAGATTTCCTGACGCCATGAGGCGCGGCTCACAGGCGTTGAAATCCATTGACGATTAACGCTGGACGAAATAGGATTGCGCCTCGCCACGTCCTTCGGATCGGCGCTAAACGCGTAAGCGCTCTAAAGTCCCACTATGGATCCACCCCCCACTGTTGCCTCGGCGGCCAAAGTTGGCGGCACACTGCCCAGAATCAGTGTTTTCGTAAGGCTTGCGATGGCGATCCTCCTGGTGTTGATCGCCAGCGCGATAACGATTCGTCAATCAACGCGACCGGAAGGCGTCGGACCGCCGCGCGCGCTACTTTCGCTAAGTTGGTGGCGTTACCCACTCGAGTGGAATGTCACGAACCGTTTGCTCGCGATCGGCGTGGATCTCAATGCGATCCAAGTCGCGCCCAACACTTCTCATGTTTGGGCCGCCGGTAGTCAGGGCATGGTCGTCGTGAGTTCGGACGGTGGGAATACCTGGGAGAGAAGAGGAATCAAGGCAGACCAGGTTGTATATCCTCCACCGGCACCGACGCCGTTACCCATCGGTACGTCCCCGACGCGATCCCTGGTCTCGATCGAGTTTGCGGACGCGAACCGTGGCGTGGCTATGGGAGAACAGCATGAAGAATTTACGACGACTGATGGTGGAACGAGTTGGAGCCGCTTGTTTATTTATGACAGCTTAGACATATTTGGGCGGCGCAAGCGCGACCCAATTTTGGACGCTGACCTGCGGGCTTTTCAGTGGTGGCCGGGGCTTGCTCCGGAGAATCGTTCGGATTTCGACTCACGCTTTTACATTGCGATCACCTCCCAAGGCGTTCCGTATCGTGTCCTCCCACATATGCCGTCTGAGATTGAGCAGTCGGCCTTTCGTGACGTCAATTTACCAGCGTACAACGTGCAAATTACTCGGCAGGGTAAAGTTTGGGTTGTCGGGGGTTACGGCCGGATATGGAGCGCAGACTATTGGGGCTACGCAGGACAAGCCCGACCCGCGCCCAGCACGGATGATCTTCACGCGGTGTTTTTCCTTGATGAAACCCTCGGCTGGGTTGCCGGCAGTAACGGCGCAATCTTCGTCACCTACGACAACGGCAATAATTGGCAACGACAACACAGCGGCACCCGCAGCCAACTCAACGCGATTTACTTTCTTCCCGACGGCAAACGTGGTTGGATCGCGGGTAACGACGGTCTCATCCTGAGTACTGACGACGGCGGGGCCACGTGGGTGCATCGGACCCAGGGCAAAGACGCAGCAGGCATCTATCTTAGATTTCCGGCGCCATGGTTTTTTGTGGTTTTGCTTATCGCGGGAACGCTTCTCATGCGCCGCCCGAGGGAGCAAACACCAGAATCGGAAGAATCAGTAGCGGACGTCCTCGTGTCTGATCGACCGCTTGATACTTCCGCTGGCGACGTTCTCGCCTTCAACTCGATCGCGCTCGGACTTTCCCGTTTTTTGCGTAACGAGAACACGATGCCGCCGCTCACGATCGCGATTATCGGCGAATGGGGGACGGGTAAAAGTTCACTGATGAACTTGTTGCGCGCCGATCTGCGTTCGTACAAGTTCCGGCCGGTCTGGTTCAACGCCTGGCATCACCAGAAGGAAGAGCACATGCTCGCGTCGCTTCTTGAGAACATCAAACTTCAGGCCGTGCCGCGTTGGTGGAGTAATCGTGGTTTGGGGTTTCGCGCAAAGTTGCTCGCGATCCGGGGCTGGCGACACTGGCTGCCGCTCGTGCTGCTGCTTTTCTTCATCTACGTATTGTTGATTTACCACTTTGGACGCGAAGGAACGGACGCGTCTTATGCCGGCTTGATGAGTTGGCTGACGGCAGCAGTTTCACATCCGGTGGACACCGCCCAGAAGCTGGTTCCCGTCGTGCCGCTGGTTGCCGGCATCGGCGCGTTTCTCGGCGCCGTCTGGCGCGGGATTACCGCTTTCGGAGTTAAGCCCGCCAGTCTTCTGGCCAGGGTTTCCTCTGGCTCGAGTATTCGTGGCCTCGAAGCCCAAACCAGTTTCCGGCAGAAGTTCGCGGTCGAATTCAATGACGTCACGCGAGCGCTGGGCAAACGCAGCCTGCTGATCTTTATCGACGATCTGGATCGCTGCCGGCCTGAAAACGTTTTGGAGACGTTGGAAGCGGTGAACTTCCTGACGACGTCTGGTGAATGCTTCGTCATCATCGGGATGGCCCGCGAATATGTCGAACGCTGTGTAGGCCGGGCGTTCAAGGATATTGCAGAAGAAATGATTGACAATGTCGACAAACCACAATCCGCCAATGGTGAAGACCAGTCTCCCGATGAGCTGGCGAAGGAAAAGCGGATTGAGTTCGCGCGCCAGTATCTGGACAAACTAATCAACATCGAAGTGCCGATCCCGGTAGCAAAACAAGCGCAGTCGCTGAATCTTTTGTTAGCGGGCGCTTACCAGCCGTCCGAACCTGAACCGAAAAGCCGTTGGCAAGAATTCAAGTTTTCGATTACGGGTGGGCTTGCGCGTCACTGGCGAGTGTTGCCCGCGCTATCCGCATTAATAGCGCTGTCGACACTTGGTTATTTTCTCGCGTTCAGCCTGATCGCTCAATCACCCGGGGACCAGTTGAGTCCGACTCCAGATTCTTCTTCGAGTCCGCCGCAGGCGGCACGTGGTGCGTCGCCAGCAAGAGAATCCCGAACTCCGACTCCGAGCGCAGCAGCAGCGGCGCTGTCTCCGAGACCGTCCCCACTTCCGGCACCGACCGCCGAACTCGTCAGAGAACCCGCCGAGATCACCGCCGGAGAACGAGGTCCCTTCTCCCGGGGCTTTCTGCCGGCCATTGCTCTGCTCGGGATGATCTGGTTGGGAGTGACAGTCTTGACGCGCCGACCTGACCTTGTGGTGAAAGATTCGCCGAACTTTGTTGACGCGCTGAAGATTTGGCATCCGCTTATCCACTCTCGACAATCGACGCCGAGAACGATCAAACGTTTCATGAATCGCATTCGCTATCTGGCGATGCGACAAAGGTCGCCGGCGGACCCTCAGCTCTCTTGGTTTGGCAGATTGTTCGGGACGAAGGGACAACCAGTAGGAGTGCGAGGCGAAGCTGGATCCGCAGTCGCCGAGGCGCCATCGGAAATCATTCCCGATGAAGCACTAGTGGCTTTGGCGGCGCTGGAACACTTTAACAGGCAATATTTCTTAAGCCTTGGGCTGGGAGCAAGTAAATTAGCGCTAGCCTCAGCTGCCAGTGCTGCCGTCAAGTACGCTGGACTTGATCATGCCCTGGTAGGCACTGTACTCAAGACGCATGAAAAACGGTTCGGTAAGTTGGGCGTGCTTAAGTATCGCGACCGATACTTGGAAATGTCGGCTAGCGTGGAAGTGCGATAGCTTCGATTAGCTTGCCAAGAGGCGCTCAATAACCGAGAAACTCGCCTGCAAAGCTTCGCCGAGTTTCTCGGGATTGCTGCCGCCGCCCTCGGCCATGTCGGCTTTGCCGCCGCCACGTCCACCGATGATCGGCGCCAGTTCTTTGATGACCTGGCCGGCCGGAACTTTCTTCGTGAGATCGTCAGACGTGCGCACAATCAGGGAAGCCTTGCCATCGTTGGCCCGGCCGATTACCACGACGCCTGATTTAATGCGCGCGAGCAGAGTGTCGGAAAGCTGACGCATGCCCGCAGCATCGAGACCGCTGGCTTCTTTCGCCAGAACTTTCACGCCCGCAACATCACGCGCTTCGTCACCGTTGGAAGCTGCGCCGCCGATCGCGCCGCTGGCGATCTTTAGTTTCAGATCCTCGGCTTCGCGTCGCGCTTTCTTCAGCTCGTCCTGGAGTTTGCCGATGACGTTCGGAAGATCCGCGCGTGACGTGCGCAGGTTAGCGACCGCTGATTCAATCAGCATTTCGTCTTCGCGAAAACGCTCGTAAGCATCGATCCCGGTAATCGCGCGAATGCGACGCACACCGGACGCGATCGATTCATCGCTGGTAATCTTGAAGACGCCGATGTCGCCGGTCGCGCGCACGTGGGTGCCGCCGCACAGCTCTTTCGAAAAGCCCGGCACCGTCAACACGCGCATCATGCCCGAATATTTTTCGCCGAACAGAGCCATCGCGCCCGACTTCATCGCTTCTTCGACCGGCATGACGTCGGTATCAACTTTCACATTGCGCAGCACCTGTTCGTTAACCAGCCGCTCGACTTCCTTCATCTCCTCTTCAGTCATCGGCTGGTAATGCGTGAAGTCAAAACGCAGATAGTTCGGCGCGACGATGGAACCGGCCTGCTTCACATGCGATCCCAAAACTTCTCGCAAGGCCGCATGCACCAGGTGCGTCGCAGTATGATTCCGGCGCGTGGCATCACGCGTCTCGACGTCGACTTCGGCAGTAACGGTGTCGCCGACTTTGATCGAGCCTTTTTCGATCCTGACCTTGTGAATGATTAGTCCTTGAACCGGCGAATAAGTATCGGCGACGCGGGCAATGGTGGCGCGCGCATCCTGCGCGTGATCCACGGGCGAGACGCCCGTGCCACCTCCGACAATCGTTCCCACATCGCCAACTTGCCCACCGCTTTCCGCGTAGAACGGAGTCTGATCCAGCACCACGCTACCGTCATCGCCTTCCTTCAACTCGGAAACCTCTTCATCACCGCGAATGAGCGACAGCACCTTCGCGTCATCAACTCGCGTGGTTTCGTAACCTCGGAATAATGACTGAACGCGAGCCGCAACGTCCGCATATAACGGTTTCGTCCTGGTTTTCTGTTCAGTTTTTCCGACGGAACTGGTTTGTTGTAGTTCCTGAAGTGCGAGATCAAATCTTTTTCCGAAAGTCTCTTCATCAAACGTGATGAGGCCACGCTCTTCCAGCGCAACGCGAACAAGGTCGCGTGGCGTGCCGAAGGTATCGTAGAGCTTCGCTAATTCCTTAAAGTCCGGGTACTCACCTTTCGAAGTCTTTGCGAACAGCTCTTCTAGTTTCTGCAACCCAACCGTCAGCGTCGATCCGAATCGCTCTTCTTCCAATCGCACCATCTTCGCAATGAAATCGCGATGCGCTTCGAGTTCCGGATAAGCTTCGCCCATCTGATCGATCACAAAGTTCGTGACCTGGTGAAAGAACGAACCTTCAAAGCCCAGCGCGTGCCGTCCCTGATAGATTGCGCGGCGCATGATCTTGCGCAGCACATAATTGCGGCCTTCATTCGCCGGCAGAATTCCATCCGCGATCGAGAACGCCGTGGCGCGCGCATGATCCGCAATCACGCGCATCGCGAATCCTGCTTGATTTTCAGCTTCGTACTTCTTACCGGAAAGTTGGGCGACGAAATCCACGATGTTCTTCAGCAGATCCGTTTCGTAATTCGACTTCACGCCCTGGAGGACGACCGTCAGTCGTTCCAGTCCCATGCCGGTATCGACCGAAGGGGCGGGGAGCGGCGTGAGTCTGTATTCTTTTGCACCCACTGTAGCTGGCCCGCCCGCTACCGCAGGCGGTTCCGCCACTACTTCGCTGCGATCGAATTGCATAAAGACGAGGTTCCAAATCTCGGTAATCGTGTCGCCCGGACCGTTGACGTTTGCGGCACAGTTTTCGGCATCCGACGGATCTTCGCCCATGTAGTAATGGATCTCGCTACACGGGCCGCATGGTCCGGTCTCGCCCATCTGCCAGAAATTATCTTTGCGTCCAAAGCGCAGGATTCTTTCTTTGGGCGCGCCGACCTGTTCCCAAAACTTTTCCGCGTCTTCATCGGGTCCAACTTCGGCATCACCTTCGTAAACCGAAAACCACATGCGCGCGGGATCGAGCTTGTATTCATTGACCAGCAAGTCCCAGGCAAACTTGATCGCGTCTTCCTTGAAGTAATCGCCGAAGCTGAAGTTCCCGAGCATCTCGAAAAACGTTTGGTGCCGCGCAGTCTTGCCGACTTCGTCCAGATCGTTGTGCTTACCGCCGGCGCGCAGACATTTCTGCGACGAGCAGGCACGCACGTAATCGCGTTTTTCGTTCCCGAGAAACACGTCTTTAAATTGATTCATCCCCGCGTTGGTGAACAGCAGCGTTGGATCGTTGGCGGGCAGCAGCGGGCTGGAACGCACACGTGTATGGCCGTGCCGCTCAAAGTACTCCAGGAATTTTTCGCGAATTTCGTTACCAGTCATTGTCAGTGGTCAGTGGTCAGTGGTCAGTTGCGATGCGTTTCAACGGACAACTGACTACGGACCACTGACTAATTCAAAGTTTAGCATGCGTGAGTGTGTTACAGAACCGCGAACGGTAGTGAGCGGATCAAAGACACAGCTTCGCGATGAGCACGCACTTTATCCTGCTCGCTACCGCTCGCGGTTCTACTGTTGGCGCGCCTCGCGAGTTGAGTCAAACCTCATCTTGGGCGATTATTTATTCGTGATTCGCCCGGTTCATCTTTACGTCATCGCCATGACTCTCGCGTTCACGTTCCTCAGCGCGTGTAACGAAACGCCGCCACGTCCTGTGGCCAAATTCTCCGGGCGATTGCTTTTGCTGTCTGGATCTGGCGCGAATGGAGCGAACCTGATTGAGCTCACGCCGTCCGCCGACGGCAAGTCATACACCCTTTCCACGATTACCAACGGCGTCACCGAGGCGACGGCCAGCGCGGATCAAACGGAACTCCTTTACACGACGAAAAGCGAGATCGGGGTTCGCGACCTGCACAGCGGCACGACTAAATCCATCATCAAGGGCGAAGGTTATTGTCTGACGTGGTCGCCGGACGCGAAAAAGTTTAGCTACAAAGAAAAGCAGGGGACCTCAACGAAGCTTTACATTTCGGATCTTGAAGGCAAGCCGAAACTGATCTGGGAAGACACCTCGGGTGTCGAACACGATGCCATTCGTTATTGTGCTCAATGGGTCGCACCGGATCGCATAGTCTTCGATCGATTTGTCGGCATGATTCCGAAACAGTCAACCAGCGAAGGTCTCAAGCCCAACACCACCACGGTCGCGACGGTCGGCGACTCAGTCAAGTTTGTCGACGGAGAACGCAAGTGGTCGATCCAGGGTATCTGCCCATCCGGCAATGTCCTCGTATCGCCGGCGGATCAAGCGCAACCGACTCTGGTGGCCAAGACGACTGACAATTTTGCCAAGCTCAATCCGACGCCCGCCTCATCCGAAGGTCGCTTCATCGGATTCGCGGCCAAGAGTTGCGTGCCATTCTTCATCTCGCAATCGTTGAGCACCACCACGGATTTGTTTTCGTTGAATCCGACCAACTGGCAACGGTTGAGAACGACTTCGATCACTTACACGTTTTCGCTGAACGCAAAATTCCTGATCAAGTCCTCGGCCAAATTAATGATCGCGGGAGATGCTCCGGACAAGTTGTTGCTGATCGATACTGAGAGCGGTGATGTAACGCCGCTGTTCGAGCATGGTAAAGGCGACGTGTCCTCGCCGGTGCCGATAGTCTGGATTGAAAACTAGGTGAGCGCCGGCAGACTATTCTTCAGAGTCACTCTTGGCCAGCGCGCGCACCTTCTCGCTGGCCAGCTCAAACTCAAACCCCTGTCGTAACAAATGATCGAAGAGCTTTTTTGCGTCTTCACGCGTCTTCGGTTTGCCTCGCAGCCGGACACGTTTGGCAATTGCGCGATCGATCAAGTCTTCTTCCGGCGTGGCTTCGAAAACTTCGTCGAGGGCTGTTTCGGCGGTTTGCTTATCAATTTTCTTTAGCCATAGATCGCGTTCCAATCGTCGCCGACCGATGGGACGTTCGCGCAGGCGCAAGCTGGCGTAACTTTGCGCGAACTTCGTGTCATCGAGATAGCCGTACTCACTCAGGCGCGCGATAACTTCCTCGACATTTGCTTTCGTGGCGCCGCGGCCTTCAAGCAAACGCTCGCGCAGTTCTTCGACTGAGCGTTGCTTGGCCGTCAGCAACTTCGCCGCGCGTTGAAACACTCGCTCGCGCGCCTTGGCCGGATCGAGCGGCAGCTGCTCTTCGTCTTGATCAGGGCGTTTTCTTCTTTGCCTCAGATTGGTTTTCCTCTGTGTCCTCTGTGGTAAATCCACATTTAACCACGGAGGGCACAGAGGGACACAGCGACAATCGCTAATCAAAACCCTAGAATGCTGGCAATGAACGGCGTGCTGTTGATCGATAAACCCGCGGGCATGACTTCGCACGATGTCGTCGCGCGGGTGCGCAAGATTATCGGCGAACGAAGAGTCGGTCACACGGGTACGCTTGATCCATTCGCAACGGGCTTGCTGGTCGTGCTGGCGGGCCGGGCCACGCGGCTGGCGCAATTTCTCAGCGGTGCGGAGAAGGAATATGAAGCTGTAATTCGATTTGGATACGCGACGGACACCGGCGATGTCACAGGTGTGCGGATCGAATTAGAATCTCACGCAAAGACGCGGAGCGCGCAAAGTTTGCCCAAAGAGGAGATTGAGGCGGCAATGGCGGGACTGCGCGGCGAGATCGAACAGGTGCCGCCCATGTACTCCGCCAAAAAGATTCAAGGGAAGAAGCTCTATGAGTTCGCCCGCGCAGGGCAGTCAGTCGAACGCCACCCGGTGCGCGTGACGATTCGTGAATTTGAAATGTGGGCGCCTGCTGACGAATTGCTCAGCGCGAATGATGACGGCTCAGTCGACCTGCGCGTTCGGGTGCTCTGCTCCGCCGGCACTTATATCAGAACGCTGGCCGAAGATTTGGGGCAGAAGCTTGGCATCGGAAGTCACTTGGCGGAACTGCGAAGAACCCGCGCCGGCGCGTTCCAAATTAACGGGGCGCTAACGTTGGAGAGGCTCGCGGAAGTTTGCAAACTGGAAATCCTTGACGATGCTCTAGTGTCGCCTTACTCCGCTCTGTCGCATCTTCCCGAAATCGAATTGGATACCGAGCAAGCGCGCCGCACCATGCACGGCCTGGCTTTAGAATTTGCGCCCGACGGGCCGCCATCATTAACTGACGGCGACGCAATTCGCTTGAGTTTGAATAATGAACTAATCGCCGTGGGTAGATTCGACGCGAGCCAGAGCGTAATTCATCCTGAGGTGGTGCTGAGAACTGAGTGAGCGTGTCTGCAGTCTCCAGCGCTTTCGATCTCTAAGTCAGCGAGTTAATATTCCTTCGTTCCCCCATGAAGAAACGTTACCTACTCGCGGGACTTTCGGGCGTCGTGGCCGGCGCAGTCGCCACCAAATTGCTTACTCGGCCCACTGACGTGAGTTGGGCCGACAGCCTCGACTTCATTTACTACCCCGAATACTCATGGTTCACGCGCGTGCACGGCGTGCGCATTCATTATCAGGAGGCCGGCGACGAGCAGGCTCTGCCGATAATTCTGATTCACGGCTTCATCTCTTCAAATCTCGTTTGGAGTCATGTGCTGAAGCCGCTCGCGCAGAAAGGCTTTCGCGCAATCGCACCTGACTTGCCCGGTTACGGTTACTCGGAAAAACCACGCGACGCTGAGTACTCGATCAACGAACAAGCACGCTCTGTCATTGGCTTGATGGACCGGCTGGGAATTCGCAAAGCCGTGATCGCCGGTGCGTCCTACGGCGGAGCAGTCGCCGCGACGATGGCGCTCGATTATCCCGAGCGCGTGGCCAAACTGATCCTGGTGGGCGCGGTCACGAACGACGAGGTGAAGAAAAAGTTTTTGATGCGCGTGACCGTGCTGCCGCTCATCGGCGATATCGCGACTCCGTTGTTCCTGGGATCGCGCTGGATTCTGCGCAAGCGCATGGAAGATATGTACCGGCGCTTGCAGCGACCCATCAACGAAAAGATGGTGGCGTCACGTCATCATTTGCTGGAGACAGCGAACGCGCATCGAGCCATGATTCGTACCGCACGTCGTTGGAGCGCCAACCGGATCGGCCGCCAGGCTTCACTCATTCGCCAGCCCACGATGTTGGTTTGGGGGGATCGGGACGATCATATTCCGCTCGATGATGCTTTCCGGTTGCGCGATGCGATGCCCAACGCGAAACTGATCGTCTTCCGCAACTGCGGACACCTGCCGCCCGCGGAGCAACCCGAAAAATTCGTGGCAGCAGTCGCGGAATTCTGCAGGTGAATGTGTGTGCGCGGCGGAAGACGCCTTGATTGTGTCAGTACCGCGAGCGGTAGCGAGCGGATCATATTAGAGGATAGGCTCACTTGATCCCGTCGCTACCGCTCCGGGTACTGAGACGCTGATTATTTACAAAGGGCCTTCAAGCCGGCACACTCCAACTAGGCCATCCTCAGTGCTTTGCCCACCGCAGGGTCCCTTCGCACGCGCCAAATTTTCGAATCGAGATAGTAGTGAATGAAGGCGACGCCCCACAGGACGGCCACGCCTAATTGAATCGCGACCGGCAAGGCGGCGGTGGGTACGCCGTGCGTGGCCTTCAATCCGAAATAACCAAGAATTTGGCGCGGGGCTTGATACATCAGGCCAAACAGAATCCCGAAACCGATGTAGTAGACGAGTCGGCGGCTAATGAATGCAGCCGGGCCGTACTTCGCACGCGCGCCATCATTTGCGGCTTCGCCGCCCTCCCGTGCGGAAAGGCTTTGCCTTTCCGGCATATCCGGATTTGATTTGTCGAGGCTACGCCTCGACGATGCGGACGAGACGTCCGCGCTCCCAGCTACATACTTCTGGTTATGAAACCAGATCAGCCGGTGATATTGCAGGTTGTGATAGATCGTCAGAATTGCTACCAGCGCGATCGGCTTCGCCGGCATTGGCGTCAACAAAACAATCCAATGCATCGGAATCGCCGCGGCGAGCAGCAGATACTTCGGACCATTGAGTGGCTGGCGCATCACCGCGCGTTGAATCTGACGTACTAACCAGCCAATTCCCAACACGATTGTTCCAATCAGCAGAAGCAAAGCGACCAGGTTCACGCCGCCGCGGAGAACCGGCGGCACGCGCGCCATTGCCGACTCGTCGTTGGCGATGAACGCGACAAACGGATAATTGAAAGCAAATAACAGCAGCAATCGATCGAGAGCATTATCAATCGGCGCCAGATCGTTGTTCTTCTTTTTGTAGAGCACCATGAAGCCGTAGTGTTGCTTCACCAGGTGGTAATAGGCCCATAGCGCGGCGATAAAAAAGAAGGTGAAGCCCGCGCCCAGCAGGACCATCACTGGACCAACCACGAAGAACAGCAGCGATCCCAGCATCAAGCGCTTGCGCGTTTTCCATTCGGATTTGTCGAAGTAAGTTCGGGAGAGAGTGCCGAAGACATGCGGCGCATCGATCAGAATTGCCCAACCCGCGACCATCGGAATCAGCGGCAGGATGCCGGTGACGTAAAGGATCAGAAGCAGGTAGCTCGACGCGACTGAGCCGATAAACCAGATTAGATCTTCGCGGGCGTTGATGATCCAGCGCAGAGAAATGGCGCGCGGTTGAGTTTGGTCAAATGTTTCAGTTACAGCGGCCATTTTCTAGCGCGACCGCGAAGCGGTCGAATTTAGTAGCCGTGGGCAGCGCCCACGGGAAAACGGTAAGAAAAACATTATGACCGTGAAAGGGTCAACAATATCATCGCCTGATTCGACCCTTACCGGGTCGTGCGGCACTCGCCCATTGCATCCGGTGGCGTTGCCACCGGCTGTTGAATTCGTCCGCTGCGCGGACGTCTAACTTTCCCGCAAATCGCTTCCCGTCATCTCAACCGGCTGCTCAATTCCCAACAGCCCGAGCATCGTCGGCGCCACGTCTGCCAAAGCACCTTCGCTGCGCAACTTCACGCCAATCGAAGTTTCATCGATTAGATGAAAAGGGACGGGGTTGCTTGTGTGCGCCGTGTGCGGCTCGCCGGTTTTCGGATCGATCATCAGCTCCGCGTTGCCATGATCGGCGGTAATCAAAGTCGTTCCCTTCGCGGCGCGCATCGCTTTGGTAATCCAGCCCAGACACGTGTCGACGTACTGGCACGCTTCGATGGTTTTGTCGAGCTTGCCCGTGTGGCCAACCATGTCCGAGTTCGCAAAGTTGACTATGAACACATCCGCTTCGCGACCTTCAATCGCCCGCAGAAACTTGTCGGTAATTTTGAACGCAGACATCTCGGGCATCAGATCGTAAGTCGCGACTTTGGGCGAAGGCACCAGCAGTCGCTTCTCATACGGGAGCTCGCGTTCGGTGCCGCCGTTGAAGAAGTAAGTGACGTGCGCGTACTTCTCGGTCTCGGCCAAACGAAAGTTGGTCACACCCAAACCGGCAAACACGTCGGCGAGAATATTGCGCGGCTGTTCCGGCGGAAACGCGACCGGCAATGGATAAGTCTTGTCGTAGACCGCGAAACACACAAAGTGCGTGTGTGGTCGATTGGCCTCTGGAAATTCGTCGAAGCCAGGTATGGCGAGCGCGCTGGTGATTTGGCGCGCGCGGTCCGCGCGAAAGTTGAAGAAGATGACTGAGTCGCCATCCTGAATCGTTCCGACCGGTGCGCCGTCTGCGCGCGTCATCACGATGGGTTCGAGAAACTCGTCGGTTACACCGCGCTCATAACTCTGCTTGATCGCCGGGACCGGATCGGTAGCGCGCTCGCCTTCACCGTTCACCAGCATTTGGTACGCGCGTTGAATTCGGTCCCAACGCTTATCGCGATCCATCGCGTAATAGCGACCGCACAACGAAGCGATCTCGCCAACGCCGATCTCCGCGCACTTCTCCTGCATCATCGCGACGTACTTGTAAGCAGATTCCGGCGGCGTGTCGCGGCCATCGAGGAAGCAATGAACATAGACGCGACGCACTTCACGATCTTTGGCCATCCGGAGCAATGCGTAGGCGTGCTCTTGCGACGAATGCACGAGCCCATCCGAAACAAGGCCCATGATGTGCAGCGCGCGATCGCGCTTGACGCAACCGTCCATCGCCGCATTCAGCGCGAGGTTGTGAAAGAAGGCGCCACTCTCGATCTCGTGATTGATGTGCTCGATGTCTGTGCGCACCACGCGGCCCGCGCCCATGACTAAATGACCGACGTTTGAATTTCCCATCACGCCGGGCGGCAGACCCACGCACTCACCCGAAGCCTGAATCAAGGTGTGCGGATATTTTTCGAGGAGTTCGCGATAGTAAGGCATCTCGGCTTGCGCGATAGCGTTGCCTTCGCGTTCCGCGCGATAGCCAAATCCGTCAAGGATGATTAATGCCAGTGGAGTTTTGCGTGACATGTGATGTCAGTACCGCCTGCGGTAGCGGGCGGTTGATCCTAAATTATCGAGCGAGTGATCGACCAGGATTAACCGCCCGCTACCGCAGGCGGTTCTGACTCATTGCCAATAATCAGGGCTCTCCTGCATCTTCGGATCAAAGCGTTCCATCCAACGCTCGGGCTTATTTAGCGGTATGAATCCGAATCGTTCGTACACTCTGTGCGCGTCTTTGGTTGAGAGCACCCACCGGCGAAACCCCTGCAACTGCGGATGAGCGATGATTATTTCCATCAGCCACTTCGACAAACCCCGGCCACGATGCTCCGGCAAAATGAATACGTCAGCGACCCAGGCGAAGGTCGCGTAATCCGTGACGATCCGCGCGAAGCCGACTTGCTCATCGCCCTGGTAGATGCCAAATGGCAGAGAGTTTTCGATCGAGCGCTGCACCACATCGCGCGCGCGACCCTTCCCCCAATAAGACTGATTGCAAATGAAGTCGTGAATCAGATCGAGATTAAGGCGGGCACGATCTGTGCTGATGGTGTAGTTGTCGCGTTGCCAAGTGTCTGACTCCCTCTCCGCTGGGGTGAGGGTTTTAGCTGAATCCATTTTTTTATTTTCTTTTTCTCTTGCTGCGCTACGCCCTCACCCTAACCTCTCCCAGAGGGAGAGGGAATCTCATTTCGGCGAAATGTCGCTGCGCAGGTAGAACAACAGATCAGTCGATGGCGGATCAATCCCCAGCTGGCGAATCAGTCCGACTACTTGTCCGCGATGCATGGTCGCGTGATTCGCGACATGTCGCATTTGATCGACGAGGCGCATCGAACTGGGATCACCGCTCAACAAGCTGAAATGTAGTTCAGCGCCAAGTCTGTCTTCGTCCAAATTCGAGATGAACTGCGCGCGGCGAAAGACAACATCCTGCCAGCGCTCATTGAGTGTCGCCAGATCTCGACATGACTCGGGCGTCCACATGGTCCAGGCTTCTACTTTCGCCGGCGAGCGGCCATGCCAGCGCTCGAGCCAAATCCATTCGGCGCCGGCCATGTGTGTCAGCGTTCCGAAAATTGATCCGTGGCTGATGCCGGTTTCGCGATGCAGATCCCCGTCGGGCAATTCGTCCGCGGCTTCCATCGCCAGGTCGTTCGCCCACTCGGTGTAATCAAAGAGATGTCTGATGTCTTGAAGGTTCATGATGAAGTCAGAACCACCTGCGGTAGCGGGTGGTTGATCTTTGTCTTTACCTGGCCCCGAGACTTTGAACGGCCAACCGCCCGCTACCGCAGGCGGTTCCGACCAAATGCCGCGCGCCCCAGGTACCGCGCCGCGTCGCCCAACTCTTCTTCAATCCTTAGCAGTTGATTATATTTCGCGATCCGATCGGAGCGCGAGATCGATCCCGTTTTGATCTGCCCCGCGTTCGTGGCCACGGCGAGATCGGCGATGAATGCATCTTCCGTTTCGCCGGATCGGTGTGAAATTACCGCCGTGCGGCCATTTGATTTCGCTAATTGAATGCAGTCCAACGTCTCAGTCAGCGTGCCGATTTGATTAACTTTGATCAGGATCGAATTGGCCACACCCAGATCGATTCCTTTTTGCAGGAACTTTGTATTTGTGACGAACAGATCATCGCCGACAAGTTGAGTGCGATCGCCGAGTTCGTTGGTCATCGCCTTCCAGCCGTCCCAATCATTCTCAGCCATGCCATCCTCGATCGAAATGATCGGATACTTATCCACCCAATCTTTCCAGAACGAAACCATCTCCTCGCTGGAAAGTTTGCGTCTGTCGGATTTCCTGAAGACGTAAGACTGGCCATCAAAGAATTCCGACGACGCCGGGTCCAAAGCGAATAAGACGTCGGCGCCGGTCTGATAGCCTGACAAATGAATCGCTTCGAGAATTGTTTCGATCGCTTCTTCGTTCGATTTTAGATACGGCGCGAAACCACCTTCGTCTCCCACGGCTGTTCCATAGCCTTTCTTCTTCAAAACCGATTTGAGCGTGTGAAAAATCTCCGCACCCATGCGCAGAGCTTCACTGAACCGGGGCGCGCCAATCGGAACGATCATGAACTCCTGGAAATCGACGTTGTTGTCAGCGTGCGCACCGCCATTGATGATGTTCATCATCGGCACGGGCAGAGTGTGGGCGTCTTCACCGCCGAGATATCGATAGAGCGGCTGCTGGCGTTGACTTGCTGCGGCGCGCGCGTTCGCCATCGAAACCGCGAGCAAAGCATTCGCGCCCAGATTTGACTTGTTCGGCGTGCCGTCGAGTTCGATCAGTTTCTGATCGATGCTTCGCTGGTCGAGCGCGTCCATGCCTTTCAGCTCGCGCGCGATCACATCATTGACGTTGGCGACAGCTTTCAGCACGCCTTTGCCGCCATAACGCTTTGCGTCGCCATCGCGCAACTCAACGGCCTCGTGCTCTCCGGTCGACGCGCCGGAAGGAACAGCCGCGCGGCCGCGCTCTCCGGTCAACAGGATTACATCCGCTTCAACAGTTGGATTGCCACGCGAGTCGAGAATCTCGCGGGCATGGATTCGATCAATTTGGCTCATTGAGACGAAACTCTACCATCAACATTCTCATCAGCGAAGCGAGCGTTTTGCTAGACGTGAGATAAACCACGGAGGTCACAGAGGAAGACTCCGCGTCAATGCGATTCTGCGGCTTTCTCTGTGTCCTCTGTGGTTAGGTTTTCTGATAGACTCGCCAGACTTTGGCCGCCGCTTCCGAAAACCTGCTCGTCGAATTCCGTGAGGTCACCTTCGCGGTCAATGGCGGACCACCGATCATCGATGATTTGAACTTTACGGTCGCCGCCGGTGAAACGCTGGTGCTACTCGGCGAATCTGGTTGCGGCAAAACAACAACGCTGCGATTAGTCAATCGGCTGCTGACGCCGGCAGCCGGACAGGTTTTGGTTGAAGGCAAACCAACCACGGAGTGGGATGTCATCCGCCTGCGGCGACGCACGGGATATGTGATTCAGGAGGCCGGTCTGTTTCCGCATTTCACGGTGGCCGAGAACGTTGCGCTGGTACCGTCACTCGAAAAGTGGCCCGAAGAGAAAACCCGAGCGCGGATGGAAGAGCTGCTGTCACTGGTGGGCCTGGAGCCGGCCCGATTCGCTGATCGATATCCACGCGAACTTTCCGGCGGCCAGAGACAACGCGTGGGAGTCGCGCGCGCCCTCGCCGCTGATCCGCCACTGCTTTTGATGGACGAGCCGTTCGGCGCCCTGGATCCTTTGACGCGCGCATCGTTACAGAAAGAGTTCGTGCAGTTGAAATCCAGTTTAGGTAAAACCGTAATCTTCGTGACGCATGACGTGCGCGAAGCTCTGCTGCTTGGGTCACGCATCGCTTTGATGGACAAAGGCAAGATCGTTCTGTTGGAAACACCAGAAGGATTTCGCAGATCGACGAATGAATATGCGCGGGCGTATCTGGAAACCATGTCAGAACCACCTGCGGTAGCGGGTAGTTGATCTCCGATTTCCCCAGATAAACCACCCGCTACCGCAGGCGGTACTGACTTCATGCTCGAATTCCTCAAATCCAACTGGGCCGACATTCTGGCGCACGTCGCGCAGCACGTCTGGCTGGTCTTCATCTCGATCGCCATCGCCGTGGTGATCGCGCTGCCGGTCGGCGTTCTCATAACCCGCAAGAAGCGTCTGCGCAGTCCGATCCTCGGCATCGCGAACGTGATGCAGACGATCCCCAGCCTCGCGCTTTTCGGTTTTCTGATCCCGCTTCCATTCATCGGCGGCATCGGCCCGCGCACGGCAATCGTGGCGCTGGTGTTCTATGCGCTCCTGCCGATCATCCGCAACACCGTTACCGGAATTCTCGGCGTTGACGCGTCGGTACGCGAAGC
>Ga0134121_10001168_pt1 | contig 25302 bp, 20 predicted proteins | sample KB301_FD_96463 | JGI IMG/M metagenome (GOLD analysis project Ga0134121, IMG submission 96463) | Terrestrial soil microbial communities without Nitrogen fertilizer from Kellogg Biological Station, Michigan, USA - KB3-0-1 | ecosystem: Environmental > Terrestrial > Soil > Unclassified ... | reverse complement strand
GCCACCTCAGCAATCAAAAGAAGCGGGTTACGGACTCGAAATAGACGATCACGTGATGCCCGATCTAGTACGCCAGTAGGGCGGCGGGGAACGGATCATTGACGACGAAGGCTTTCTGCAAATCGAGGAGTGATAGTTTGTTGGGTCGAAGCGCATCGCTGGCGGATTTGATCGGGTCCTAACACCGCATCAGGTCGCCAGCCTTGAGAGATACGGCTTCAAACCAAGGTGTTTGTACCTTAGTTGTTCCTAAACTCAGAAAATCTGCATTTTTAATGAGGAGTTTTAAGATTCCTGGTGCCGAAGGGGAGAACAGCACCCCCCTCTGTTTTACGGAGTTTTTTCATCTATTTTGCAAATATGCTACCAAAATGACACTTTCTGTCAGTGCATAAATTGCTCTTGGTGCTTTTAGTGCTTTTTCGTGTGACTCGGATGTGACACCAAAATTTTTTTAGCCTTCGCCAATAGCAACCAATCTCAAATTCTTTCCTGACTAAAATTTGGTAGGCACATGGGTTACTAGTCTGGCCTTTGGTCTTTGGTTTTAGGTCTTTGACCATGATGGAAAGCTCAAAAGCCAAAGGCAATTTCCAATCTGGTCGGGACGACTGGATTCGAACCAGCGACCTCACGCACCCAAACCGGTAATGTAACAGCGCGCCTGTTACGTTGTGATGACCCTCACCAACATTTACACAGATCGCAGCTTATTTTCGTTCACACCTATTGGCGACTGAAACAGCCTGTTTCAGTTCAATACCGACACAGTTTTCCACACAGTCAGGTCTCAGCACTACCTTCATCAAGCTCCATCGATCTTCGTCCAATCTGGCTCCCCACACTGGACAGTCTTCGCAACTTGGTATACACCCCCGGTTGGGCGAGCTGGATGTTCTAAATCCTTATCCTAATTGTTCCTGCATTGCTGATCTGTCCATGTGCTTTTACTTTGATAGTACACGTGCCGACCGGTAGGTTATCCGGTAACCTGAAGATCACTTGTGTGAAGTTGAAGTTAGGTACAGGCCGCACGTCTTCTGCGGCGATGTCGTAACTTTGGTTGTTACTATCTCTCAAAGCGATTCCAGTAGGCGGAGTTGTTATCGACGATAGCGTTCTCATCTTTGAAGACTAAGCTAACGAGCGCAACACGGTGATTGAACTGATTACACCAATCGCAAAGAACTGACCAGCCAGAATCGAATCTGTACATAGACTTGTAAAGGCTAAACGATTCAGTCTCCTTCAACAGCACACCAATCTGATAACCAGTCTTGGCGACAATTTCTTTAGCACTTTCCAATTCCAGGACTTTCCTTCGATACTGTCCGGTACTGGCAAATGATCCTTCGAGCTGATCGAATTGTGAGATCCAACGTTTAGCGGAGTCCGAATAGTAAAGAATTGTCGATATCTGCTTGGCAAACCCATTCAGATCGGTGCACTTTACAAGTAGCTGGTAAAGTCGCTCACGTTCCTTACTAGACAGGTCCGGTAAGCGTTTGCCGATGTTTCTTTGAAAGGAATGCGTGGCAAACTGAAGCAGCCAATCATTGTTCTCGACCACTCGCCAATCAAGCTTCCCATTAAAAACCCACCACTGGGGAGCGTTACCATCGGCAATTGCCTGGACAGCATCAGCTCGTATCGATGAAAACCAGGCATCCAGGGCCTGGCAACGCTGCGCATCATTCTTAGCCGCAACAAAGGTAGGATTCGCGGTGATCTGGTCGCTTTGCTTTAATCCATCCTTGGCGGTCTGCTGCTGCGAAGGGCAATCTTGAGACCCGGCGGTAATAATAATGATGATAAAGCAAAGGCTTGTGAGAAACTGACACGCTCGTGCTTTCATCGGTTCTCCTCCAGCAAGACTAAATTGGAACGGTTCGATGGAGAGTTCTGTCGCGCTACGGTCGATGCACGCGACAAACATTTACCTTTACTTCGAACTGTCCCGAGTTGTTTTCCGGTTCCTTATCGTTGACGTCAAGTTCTAACGTGGTGGGATTATCCAAAAGAAAGCCGCACTCCTAACATGTCGCAACCATATTGACAATCGCCTTCACAGATGGACAACCTCCTATAAACAGCATCATGCTCATCTAACACTTCCGGTGAGGTCGGTCACTCTCATTCGGTCCGCGACATTTCCTCTACTACCTTTCGAATTCCTTGCGCGATATTCATAAAAGCTTCTTCTCGATCTTTCCAATTCGAAACAGCCCTCGCATCCGTTGGCAAAGCCTGGAGCTTACCAATGGGAGAGCTTTGCCAGTCCACTGGGCGCAGAATCCCTTGGGATAACTCGTGCCTCCCTAAGTCCGTGCGCTCCAACGCTCTTCTCAGCTCAACGCTGTTGCAATAATCGGACGCCATGAAGCTGGCGCTTACGAGCAGCAGGATGATGTCCGCTTTATTCAGGTGTTCCTCGATTTTACCGACCCACTCCTCGCCACCGGTTATATCGCGATCGTGCCAAACTGAGATCTTTCCCTGTCGCTTAAGGTTTGATAAGTGATCTTCCAGCTTATTTCGGAGTCTTGCGCCTCGATGTGAATAAGAACAAAAGACTGATCGTGGTCTCACAGCGATGGCCTCAGAGCTGACCTTCGGACTCTCAGATTCACCTTCAAAGAGATCGGTGCAGCACAGCAAAGAATCGGGTTAGTTTGCTCGGGTGGGATTGGTTTTTCAACTTTCTCAAAGTAATTTTCAAGGTAAAAAGATGCGCCGAATCGCTGTGCTAAAATGTGATCCATAACATCGGGATAAGCGGTGAAGATGGCGACTTTCAACGTCGGGTAACGCACGTGAATTTCCTGAAGCAGCTCAAGTCATCTTCACCACCTTGTAATTTGACGTCGAGTAGTACTCCGTCTAACTTTTCGGTTTGAAGTATCGTTAACGCTCGTGAGATGGTGGTGGCTTTTAGTATTTGAAATCCATTCTCCTGAAACAGCTCAATACTCGCATCAATCAGTTTCTCGTTATCGTCCAGCCAAAGGATTTTCTTCATTTAATATCACCCGAACAAGCAAAGCTTCAGATCAACTGATCGGTAAATAAACGGAGAAAGTAACACCTTTGCCCAACCTGGAGGTGAGCTCTATCTCGCCGCCATGCTTACGAACGATATAACGGCTTATCGGCAATCCGAATCCTGCTCCGGCCGCATGTTTCTTCGTTGTAAGAGAATGCTCAAAGATTTTGGAGTGAAGTTCAGCTGGAATGCCCTTCCCGGTGTCGGTGATGCGTATTCTCACGTGGTCCTCTTTGACATCTGTTTGAATGAGGATTCGGCCCTTTCGCTCAATTGCATAACCTGCGAAACGTGCTTGAAACGCATTTGCCGGTTTGTTGGAACTGCTATATCGCACCGGAGTTTCGCCTGGACCATCCAGACCTGGTCGTTTTATCGACCATGGCAGAACGGCATCCACGGAGGCACAGGCGGCTCGCCTGTGCCACGTCATCAGTAAGGCGGCCTGTTGCTCGGGTGGGCCCATTCATAAAGAGGAGGTTTATCGATAACACCCGGAACTCTTATGACTCCAAACAGGAGTTTCCGACCGTTGGATCCTTTTCGGCTGTTTCAAACGCCGATGTTCCTGGAGGATCCGTTCAAAGTATTCCGGCCGTTCCTGCCGACGGAAGAAACCATGCCCTACATAGCATGGACCCCACCGTGCGACATCTTTGAGACTGAGAAAGAACTCGTCCTTAAGATGGAATTGCCGGACATGAAGAAGGAGGATCTGGACCCGGGAGGGAACACCGTGCCACGTATAGAGAGTGCTGTCAGGTCTATCTCACCTGGGTAGTACACTCCAAGGTCCCAGTCACTCCCCTTGTCATCTGACCCCACCGCGCGAGCCGCCCAGAACGACGGCAACTGTGCCTCGCCTGGCGGGCTAATTCATCGACGAGCTCGGTAACCGATTGCGGGATGGCATTCATACTTGTTGGATCCCAAACGACCTTCCGACATTTTATACGGTTCTGCACAAAATCGATGGCCCACACACTCAAAGCACATCTGCCGAAATTCTGACACTTCCCGCCACTGAGGTTTCGTTAGGCGGAAAGAGTTTAGCCGCCGATTACACTGAAGACGGAGATCCGAATTCGTTCAGTGTAAGCGGCGGCTAAAAAAGAAGTGACGAGACTGCTTCTCGCAGCGCTTAGCAATTCAAACTAGCAAGCAGATGTGATCAAACCAGAGACGAAGCACGATCCAGGATCCGCCCGAGACGGCCGATGCCGTCTTCTATGAGTGGCTCTGATACATTCGAAAAATTCAGCCGCATGCAGTTCTTTCCCTGTTCGCCGTTCACGCTGAAAGCATTACCGGGAATGAAAGCAACGCGTTCCTTTTCGAGGGCCTCCCGAAGCAACTCACTCGTGTTCACGTTATTATCCAGTTCAACCCACACAAATATTCCGGTTGAAGGTTCTTCCCAACGGGCCGAAGCCGGAAACTGCTCGCGCAGCACGTCGACCATGCGACGGCGGCGCTTGTCATACTCCCGGCGCAACATCGCCAGGCGTTGTTCGATGTCGCAGCTATCGAGATAAGCCGCGATTATTCGGTGGGATAAAGGCGCGGCGTTAATATCGCTGGCCTCTTTTACAGTTCCCAGCTTCGGCAACAATGCTTCAGGTGCGACTACCCAACCGGCACGTAGAGACGGAGCGAGTATCTTGGAGAATGAACCCAGGTAGAACACCCAGTTCTCATCGAAGCTGCGAAGCGGGGGTAAAGGTTTGTCGGAATAATAGAGGAAGCCGTAAGGATCGTCTTCGATGATTGGTATGCTATAGGAGCGGGCCAGACTGACAAGTAGCTCGCGCTTTTTCAAGCTCATGCTAACTGCCATCGGGTTGTGCCCATCTGCGATGGCATATATGAACGCCGGTCGGAACCCACGTGACAATAGCCTCTCAACTGCAACCACATCCATACCTGTTTGTGGATCCGTTGGCACCAGCCACTTCTCAGGAAGATAGGGTTCGATAACCTGCTGGAAACCCGGATAAGCGAGTTCCTCCAGCAAGACTCCACCACCCGGATCCAGAAGCAAGCGCGTCAAGAGGTTGAGTCCCTGCTGCGCACCAGCAGTCAGGAAAATCTGCCTTTCGGTACACTTCACTCCGCGCAATGCCATGAGCTTAACGACATGTGTTTTCAGTGCATTGAAAGGAGGATTGTATTGGAGGGCTTGCAGGTCAGTGCTGACGACGTGAGCTGCAGCTTCCGCGAGACCGGCCGATGGAAACAGTTCCGGCGCCGGCAAACCCAACGCAAAAGAAACGATGCCGGGTTTCGTGGCTGCCGAAAGCATGTCCTGCAGCGCCGAAGATTGAAGCGTGCGTGCCCAGCGAGCGAGCAGAAGTTCCGGGTCGAGTTTAGGTGAAGTCATGTTTTCTTCGTTTACAAGTTGCCGCGAAGCTGCTGTTCGCGCTCAAGTGCCTGAAATAGAGCCTTAATGTTACCGCTACCAAACCCACGCGCACCCTTACGTTGAATTGCTTCCATGAAAACAGTGGGACGACTTTGTACGGGCTTAGTGAAGATTTGCATCAGGTAGCCCCACTGATCACGATCGACCAGAATGTTCAACTTGCGTAATGCGTCGAGATCCTCATTGATGTTACCCACCCGGTCAGTCAACGTCTCGTAATAAGTTTCGGGCGTCCGCAGAAACTCGTGGCCCATTGTCCGCAACGCCGTAACTGTTTTCACGATGTCGCCGGTAAGCAAAGCAACATGTTGAACCCCAGCGCCCTGGTAAAACTCAAGATACTCATCGATTTGCGATCTGCGTTTGCTGGGTGACGGCTCTACCATCGGGAACTTGACCTTTCCTGTGCTGTTCTCCACCACCTTCGAACTCATCGCGCTGTATTCGGTTTCAACGTCTTCCGTGTGCGATTCGTGAAAGCCCATCACGTCGCGATAGAAACTCACCCACTCATCCAAGTCACCCGCCTGCAAACTGACGGCAACGTGATCGACAGCGCTGAATCCGGTATTAATCGAAACCGAGTTCCTGGCGAAGGGAACATAACCAGGCAGAAAAAGGCCTTCGTACTCGTGACGTTCAATGAAACTGTGGACGGTATCTCCGTACACACCAATCGCTGATTTAACCACACGTCCTCTTTTGTCCTCATAGACTGTTGGTTCCATGACCGGGCGCGCACCTCGTTTAACAGTCTCTGCGAATGCCCTGGCTGAATCTTCTACGCAGAAGGCAATGTCTTTGACGCCATCACCGTGCCTGGCGATATGCGCGGCGATGGGACTATCACCACGAAGTGGAGCCGTAAGCACCAAACGAATCTTGCGCTGCTCGAGAACGTAGGAGACGCGGTCACGCACATCAGTCTCGGGCCCGGCGTAGGCAGTATGTGTAAAGCCAAACGCGGTTCTATAGAAGTGTGCGGCTTGAAGAGCGTTGCCGACATAGAACTCGATGTAGTCGTAGCCGTTCAGCTTCACAAAATCATTATCCTTCGAGGGGAATGTTCCTTGCGGGTCTTGCATAAAAACCTCCTTCTGTACAACTTTACCTGTAAGGTCGACGAGCACAACGCCGCCTGCGTCGCTGTGAGTTCGCGAATTAATGTCAAGCGACAGTCGAGCGAAAGTGATTGCGTATCGGGAAACGCGTCGGGGCGCACATGAACATCAGGGGCAAGCGTGAAGCGCCTCGCTCCTGGTTTAAGATCCGAGCTTGTCTGGGATTTGGGAGGCGAGCTTGTGAGTGAATGAGATGCTAGCCGGAGACTTGCTCCATTCTCTTCCTTAGGCTCAGTGGACGCATGTCAGTCCAAACTTCCTTGATGTAAGCCAGACATTCCTGCTTTGGCCCACTCTTACCGGCGTCGTTCCAGCCAAGAGGGTTCTCGCGGTCAGCCGGCCAGATTGAGTATTGCTCTTCATGATTCAGGACAACCTTATAAATGGTGGTGTCTTCTTCGTCGTCTCTCATCTCAGCTCCTTTGTTGTTGTTAGTTGATCTGTATTTCTGTTTACGGGCGTCATTTCGTTGACGGCATCCGGCGGCTCTCTGGCCATCACGCGGTACTCGTAAATTCGTCCGGTACACAAATTGAGGCGCCATCCAGAATCGAGTCGGGCCCGCTCCCCGCTGAATCTTTTCAGTTGGAACTTTGTCCACACCAGTGGCAACTTCGACCACAGGTACCACGGTACACTAAAGAGTCTGCTCGATTTTTTATCGTTTTCCAAACGAGCGAACCCGCGTCCAAGCCGGAAGGCGCGCTGCAACAGCCACCTAAGATCAATTTGATGTATGCCAACGTGATGACCTACAACTGCGGAAGGCACGTAGATGGCACGCTCCCCCCTGGCGGCCAGTCTGAACAGCAACTCGATCTCATCCCCCATCGCGTATTCGCCTTTCGTTGGACCAATCCGATTGCAGAAGCGAACGCCGCCCATCACCTCAGCACGCACCGCGAAGTTTGGCCCAAACGGCATTACGCCGTACTTCAATGGACCTTCAGGCTGTTTGAGTCTGAATCTTGAAAACGCGCCTGCGGCATATTGACTTTCGCGGTCAAACCAATCAGGAAGGTCTGCCGGGTAGATTGGATCAATCGCACCACCGAAGATACTGTATGCGCTCCAGCGCCGTGAAGCGCTGTGGAGTTCCGCCAGCCATTGCGGCGCTGGTGATATGTCATCATCGGTGAAGACCAGCAATCGCCCGGAGGCAACCGGGAGACCTCGATTGAGGGCAGCGCTTTTTCCCGGCTCTGACTCGTGCAGGGCAATCAGAGGCACCGGCGATGCGGCGGCGACTCTCTTAAGCACTGCCGGCGTTTCGTCAACGCTGTTGTTGTCTATAACGATTATCTCCCACCGTAAACGATTTACCTTTTGTTGTTGAATCTTCTTGAGGGTACTCTCGAGTAGTTGTGCGCGATCGCATGTGGCCAGCAGTATGCTGAGGTCGAGAGCTTGTTTTCGACTACTCATACTTCATCCCCTTAGTCCGTAAAGTGAGTTTGCCCTACACCCGGCGATTCCATTTGCGTTCTTTGTGCTTCTTGTAGTGCCAAAGTTAACTCAGTGAGAGCGCCGCCAGTACACTCCCCATCCATCAATGGAAATGATCTCCTCATCGATATCGTGCGCCTCGCGATAGTCATGCACAGCCTGGCGACAGGCAGCGACGGTGCCGTAGTCGTCAACGATCAAGTATCCCCCGACCGAAAGCTTCGGATAGAGACTCTGCAACGCATCCATCGTCGATTCGTACATGTCACCGTCCAAACGCGCTACTGCCAGTTTTTCAATCGGCGCGCGAGGCAAAGTATCGCGGAACCATCCCTGCAAGAATTTCACTTGCTCATCCAGCAGCCCATATCTCTCGAAGTTTGTCTTCACACGTTCGAGCGACACGGCAAGTTCCTTGAACAAGTGCAAAGGACTGGTCGCGTCCTGAGGATACTTTTCCACGTTAGGCGCCGGTAAACCTTCGAACGAGTCGGCCAACCAAACGTTTCGGTCCTTTATGTCATGGGCCCTGAGAACAGCCCGCATAAAGATGGCCGCGCCGCCCCGCCACACTCCAGTCTCGATGAGATCGCCAGGCACCTCGCTGGCAAGTACATCCTGAATACAGTATTGGAGATTATCCAACCGCTTCAGACCGATCATGGTGTGCGCGTCCTGAGGACAGTCGCGACCAGTCTCGCGTTTACGCGGATCGAAGGGCTGAGGCACGGATATCTGCGCCCCGAGTGAGCGCACCTTTGCGGCAATATCTTGATCGAGCGTGGGCGGAAATCTGACCAGCTTCCGTTCAACATCGCCGTAGATCCAGTTGGTCAGGATCTTCTTCATCAAGTCGAGGTACAGGGAACGAATATCACCATTTATCATCGTTTTGCCTTACCTGGCTTGTAAACTCATCGGGTTTGAAGTCTCGATCACGGAGTGAAGGAGTTCTTCAAAATTAAACGCGCCCGCAGTCTTTTTGATCTCTTCATTGAGAGCCGCGAGTTTCTCATTTCTCCTACATGCCGCGTCTCCTGATTCACTCAACAACTCATGCACGTGATCTTTAAAGGTGGTAGCGAAGTCGTCGCACTCTTCCGGCGCCGGTAGATAAACTGACACGCCGATTTCCTGCAGATGCCACGCCACGTCGTCACGGTCATAACACCTTGTACCAATCGTGATCGAAGGCCGTTGATGCATGAGCGGATAGTGATAGGTTCCGCTCCCGCATTGATGGACCACCAGGTCCACCTGCGAACAGACGACGTGCATCGGCAGGTAGCGGGCGTAGTAATACAGCTCCTGCTGCCGTGGAGTAAGTTCGGGAATCTTGATGGTGGTGACTATTGCTATATCACTGTCGAGAAGCGAACTGATACAGTCGCGCACCTGATCGTAGACCTTCGCCATCGTGCCAAAAGTGGCATAGATAACTTTCCGGTTTTTATGGGCTGTGAAGAACCGTTCGAGCGAACCAAAATCGTTACAGTTGCTGATGTCGAGACAATCGTCCGCGGTCCACAGATCCTGTAGCCCTACCTTCTCCATGAGGAAATCGTCCATCAGCAGCGGCCCGGAATAGACGTAAGTGGGATCGTCTTGCAGCTCGGCCGGCAGTACTTCAATCGACCTTATGCCCGGCACGATCTTGTGTTCACCATCAAAAAGGTCGGTGAACGTCGCCGGTTGCCGCAGTCCCAGAAAACTAACGTCAGGCAGTTTCGATACGTCGATCGCGTTCATGCTGTGCCGATGCGCGCTGTTCCGCGGCCGGTAGTTCGGAAAGATACCCGTGCGCTGAATTGCCACGCGTGGGACCTTGCCGAAAGCAGTTGCGAATAGAGTTGTAAGACTTGCATCGTCAACAACCACGTGAGGCGAAAACAGCTTGTAGGCTCGCAGTTCGGATCTGAAGCCATTCGAATCCCACCCCTGCTGGTCGACATCTAAAACGTTCACACCGAATTGCCGTAGGAACTTATGAACGTGCCGCGGCACGAGAAAGGCTGTTTCGAATGCAGGGCGCTTCAGCATCTCGTCGAGCGCCATCAGCGGGATGATATGTGCCGGTCCGCCTTCCGCTTGCGGAATGAATAGAACTCTCGTTGACATTCGAAATAGTCAGTTGCTGCCTCAGCCGGCAGTCTTCTGCGCCTGGATACAGCTCGAGACCGGGTAGTTCTCGTGCTGGTGATCCAACTCAGCGCGGCTCAACTCGTCCGCGGCGATCCCAAAGTAAGCAGCCAGTGTAGTCAGTGGATTTCCATAAATGTAAAGTTTACGGCGCGGGAAGCGAGCGAAAAGTGAATCCATGGCGTCGGGAAGAATGCGCCAATAGTCCTGAGGGACACGATGCACGCGCTGGGCACTCGGCACCATGCAAAACACCTGGCCGCCGGGCTTGAGCCAATGGTAAATGTTGTCGACGACAACCCACGGTCTCTCGCAATGTTCCAGGACATTGAAAAGAATCACCGTATCAAGCGATGCGGCTGCAACGGCGTTAGTGTCGTGAGCATCGCCGGTGATATCCAGGTCGATACCTTTGAGGTCCATAGTCAGATAGGCAGTCGCGTTGGTGAAATCATAAAGCTCGCGATTGGCTTTCCTGCCTCCGATTTCAAGCATGACTCCCTTTACCTCACTGCGAATCTGCGCAATAAATTTGTTGAGGTAATAGCGGTCAATAGAGGTTCCTCGAGAATTTCCAAACTGCGGACAAAATGGAAGTTGGCGCCGGAGATCGCCGAAATCAATGGCGCCCACGGGAATTGTCAGAAGACTTTCGGCGACCAGCCGTTCCGCCAACGAACAAAACTCCTCGAGCGTCAGCGCGGGATACTCTCCATTCGCAGAGTGAAAGTGTGACTGTAGTGTAGCGGCGAGGAACGGTGTCGTTTGGCTCAACGTTGTCAGGTCGTGAATTCCGGAAGTTGTTGTCGTTTTGGCCGGCAATCTGGGCGACGAGTGATCATCAGTCGCAAGCATGTAGGCTTCCACGAGTGACTCGGGCCGGCAAACAAAGACCTTCTCTCTTACGAGCAGTAAAGCGGCCTGACCATTCATTTCACCGACCATCTTCGGTAGCAGATTCGAGCTGATCGTCTGGTCTGATGCTCTTGCTCGACGAACCGTTTCGTAAACGCGATGGGCATCTGCCGGCGAATGATGGTGAGTGAAAATTTCAAGCACAGCGGGAACGTGCGGTTCGTGGATCTGCCACATCTGTTTGGCCTCGCTGGCCCGAATAGAGAATGCGCCCTGCCCGTTAAAGACCAGTCCGACGTGACTCGTGTAGGAAGTCATAACACTTACTGGACTGCCGAAAGTTTATAAGACTTAAATGAACCGGAGTTGATTAAAAAGGATTCGATGAGTCGAACCGCTTCGCCGGAACACTCTCTTTCTCGAAAAATCTTCTTCATTGCCGTCGCGTTCGCACGGAACAAGGGATTGGCGTCAATTCTGTCAATCAATTTGGCGATCTGTTCAACGGAAGTTTTTTGCATTGTGGCGCTCAGACCGAGGTGGTGGTAGACAACCCTGGCTGCGTTGTCCGGCTGATCCCTACCCATCGGGAAAACGATCATCGGCACTCCAAAGTAGATACACTCCTTAATCGTTCCCAAGCCGCCATGAGTGATCATGAGTGAGGCCCGCTCTAGAATTCTCAGTTGCGGGGCGTAATTGACGACGAGGACATTGGCAGGAATTGGCTCGAAGTCGTTGATCTGCAGATGCGTGCCCGCAGCCAGTATTAACTGCCACTCGGATTTTGCCGCCATCACCTGAACTACTGTTTGCAGGAACGCTTTGCTGAAGTCGTACCGGCGACTTTCTGTACCCAGTGAGCAATAGGCCAGACGTTTGCATGGTTGGAGCTGTTGCCAGGGAAAGTCTGTTTCCTTACGCTGGAGATCAATTGACGCTTCGGCGTAGTAGTGTCTCTTCTTCGCAGCATTCTCTGGAAAATCAAATTCACGCGGACAGAGGATTATTAGCGTGTCGGTATTGTCAGGCGAGCCAAAACGGGTCCGGTTGGGAATTGAAGTGCTCAAGAGAATCGATGTTATGCCAGTGTCTTTGAGCGCTTCGGTCATGAATGAATTATCCAGATTGCGCAGGCTCAACATGGTGCAATCAGTTAATACGAGATCAGCGCAAACTGTTCCGACTGCCGCGCGAATCTCCTGCCGCAGCAAATGGTTAAGAACGACTTCATTAGGCGAACCACCTAGCGTTGGAAAGCCATTGGGAAAAAGTGGCGCAAATACAAACTCAGATCGATCGACAAGCCTTTCCAGATCTTTTGTTCCGGAAAAACTAACTCGATGACCGCGTTCCTGAAGCATCCGCGCGATCTTAAGAACCGGAGTCAGGTGTCCTTTCTCCGGATGCATGATGAACAGGATGTTGCCTGTTGAGTCTTGCATTTAGATCTGACCGCCGCGGTGAATAACAACCCTCCGCCGATTCGCTGCGTTAGAGAACCTGAGATAAGTGGCAGGGTTACTAGAAACTGAAGCGAAGTTGCATTTCGATGCGACGATTCCCGCCGGAGACGGTAGCGCCAGTTCCGTCACTAAAAGTTCCGCCTCCGAGACTATTTGAGCGGCCGAATAAGGGGGATGTGAGATTGCCAATTGCCGGCCCGGCGTTGGTATGGTTGAAGAGATTCTGCACCTGAAACGAAACCGTTAACCGATAAGGCTTTTCCGGCGGCGGACCGGCGGGCCTGGCGGCCGGTCGCGGGCCGCCTGGGGCCGCAGCAGAGTTTCGGGAGCCGGGCAGGCTGCCAAAGCTAAAAGTTTTTCCCGCGCGTAACGAGACCCAGAACACACTTGGACCATCACCGAAATTGCGAGGCACCAGTGATTGGCCGGGAGCGGGAGTTGGATCGAATGCTCCGAACGGCGTCACAATGACGCCAGGTTGGTTCGGATCGAGCGCAAAAGCCGGGCGCTCCGCGTACACCGAATCCAGATTGGCGTCGGTACCCGTGATGATATTGAACGGACGGGACGAGGCCATGACCACCAGCGGGTTCAAGCTGATTCCCCACGGTGCATTAATTGACCCGCCTGCGAAAAGACGCTGTCTGATGTCAAAGCCTCCTCGCCCATACTCGTTGCTGAGATCATAAGAATTAACCGGGAAACTATTCACACCGTCCGTATCGTTGCGAACTCGCCCGATCACGTACGACCCGAAGAAGGTCATCTTGCTGCTGAGCCGATTAAAGAAGCTGAAGATGAGTTGCTGCAAATTCTGGGTGCCACTGGCCTCATAAAGGAAAACGTCGCCCACGTTATTGTCGGGACGAGTAAGCAGATCCGGCGGCAGAGGTGCATTGATATTTCTTGACCGCAGCACATGGAGTGTACGAGTCTTGATAAAAGAAACTGAAAAAGTTGTGTTGTGAGGAAGCTGTCGCTCAAGGCTGAGCGCAACTTGCATCGAGTAGGGCTCACGTAGATTCTGCGCGACGCGCCTGATGGAGCTCGGCAAAGTGAAACCCTCGAGCTCGTTGGGAGGCGGTACATTGGGAAAGAAATCCAGAATAAACGGATCGGTAGTGAAAAAGAGTTTTTGGGTATTGCCGTCGTAGCGGTTGGCCGCGAGCGTTAGAGTCTCAGGGAAACGTTCGTAAAAAACTCCCAGGCCGCCCCGAATTACTGTCTTGGGGTTGCGGGTATTTCCGGGCGGCGACCAGGCAAATCCGACGCGAGGCGCAAGATTGATCTTGTTGTCGATATTGCTCTGGACCTCGTAACGCAAGCCGACGCTGAGCGTGAAATTGGGTCGCAGGCGCCAGTCATCCAGAACGAACGCGCCCAGATCCACCTGGTTAACATCGGCTTCCGGATCGCCACCGGCAATGGAAAATTGTGTTGCGCCGCCACCGCGCGTGCGGATCTCGGAATTCGACAGATTCAACTGGTTGAGCACCAGTGTGCGCCGGTAACGTTCGATGCTGGAGATGGGAATGATTACAGGGGTGCCGGTTATGGGGTCAATTACAACTTCGTTATTGGCATCGAGCTGTGGGGCATTGCCTCCCTCAAAGGCATAAGTGCCTCCGAAGTTTGTTTCCGCGAGATCTCTGATGTGCACACCACGCAGCCGAGCACCAAATCTCAATGTGTGCCTGTCCAGAACTTTGGTAGCGGTGTCAGCGAATTCCCAGCGATGATCTTTATAGAGTGAGTGGCCCACGCTCGAGCCCCCGCCAATGAATGACTCGAGCACGCGAACCGTGGGCTCTGAGAGATCCGCGATCTGTGACCGGGTGGTGTGAATGTATTGAAAACGTATCTCGTTGACGAGGCTTGGTCCAAGAACGGCTGTCTCCGTCGCCTGCAATGTGTGGACGCCGAAGAGTGCATCGAAGCTGCGCGATGGCAGGGCGAAATCACCGATGCCCGCCTTATCAAAAAGCGAGCGCGAATAAGAATAACGCACTCCCAGCGTGTGATCCTTGTTCAGTTGGAAATCGGCGCGAGGACTGAACGTGATGAAGCGCTTCGGCGTCACCACCGTTCCAGAAAACGGCGTGATATTGAAAGCCGGATCCAGAATAGTGGCATTGATGACCGCGTTATCGTTAAGCTCACGCCGCTGAAAGTCAATAAAGTAAGAGCTGGTCTTGGCGGTGATTGGGCCGCTCACGTTGCCGCCGTAAAGCCGCGACTGAAAAGGCGCGCGAGTGGGCGCAAACGGGTTACGGGCATTCAGGCTCTCGTCATTGAAATTGAAGAAGGTTTGCCCGCGGAATCTATCAGTTCCGGCACGAGTCAGAATCTCAATGCGGCCGAACCCTAACTGATCAAACTCGGCTGAAAAGGGATTCTGATTGATACGCACTTCGCGGATTGAAGCTTTAGACGGCAGCGCCGCGCCTGTGAAACCATCTACGATAACCTGACCGCCGTTTGGTCCAACGGCCGGTCCGGCCAGACCTTGCAACACTGCCGCCAGATCATCCGGATCGTCCGGCAGAATATCAAGGTCCTTTCCCCGCAGGACGATCGCGCCCGCGTTATTTTCAGGCGATAGCCGCGCTGACCCGGATTCGGAGTTAACCGTCACTTCCTCTTTGTCCAGCGTCACCAGCAGGACGACATCGTGTATCGCGATCCTCGCAGCGCCAATTTCTAGTTCCTCACTTTCATAAGGGCCAAATCCTCGTGCTGAGACACGCAGCAGATACTTACCTCGCTCCACGCCAGTGAACGCATACTTTCCCGTTTCGTTCGTAGTAGTAGTCTTCTCGACGCCGGTTGCGCTTTTGAGCACGACCGTAGCACCCATGATGAGTGCGCCGCTCTGGTCCTTTACCTGACCCGTCAGCATCGTCGAACTTTGATTTGCGCGAACAAAACCAGGCGTCAGACTAAGCGCAAGGATCGCTAGCAAGCGCACAGTGAAGAGAATACTCCTCATTCTATCCCCCTCGTTTTTCGGATCGACGTTTTAAAATCTGGGCGTACCAATTCAAACTTGCAGGGAGGAAGTTGTCGCTGAGATAACTTCAAAATCGGGAGGTGTTAGCACCATAGAACTACGGTAGCGGTATGCCGATTGGTAGACCCGTGTTGGGGCTCGGTCCACTGTTCTTCGGCGGCCCTCCCTGAACCTGTTTCAAGACCACATCCATTCCAGCAACGAGTGTTATCGCAGTGAGACGTGAGGGATCACCACCCTTTGAACTGGAAATGAGAATCATATCGCCTGTCTTCAACTCTGCTATTGATAGTGGAGGTTGCCGTTCCAGTACTTGCTGGAAATCGGCGTTCTGGCCTTCCGCGGGAGCCTTAGAAGCCTCTCCCTGCTTCTTCGGCACAAATTGAATCGCGTCCTCCGATTTCATACGACGCAACACTGAATCTTTATTGACAACCACGGTCAATGGTCTTCGGGTCTGAATATCGTTAATCTTCAACTCACCATTATCGGGATTGACTGCGGTGACCGTGCCCCCGATCGTCTGGAAAGATCCGGCAACCAATTCCTCGGTTATGAAACGCGCGTCAGTCGCACTTCTTTCGCCGCGGGCGCGCAACACGTCGCCGACCCTTAACTCTTCAAATGTGCTTGGTTTGGCGTTACTGAACTTTGCGGAATCCGGCGCATAGCGGTGAAGGCGGGCTTTGTCCAGCGCGAGTGTAATTGTCTCGGCCGCGCCAGCCGAACCTCGCCGTAGCGTGACTTCCTTCTTTTCCGGATTCGTGGCGACAATCACGCCGACAATGCCGCGCTTGCGCCAATCAGCGCTATCCCGTTCGCGCTTCTCGGAGATCGTTTCTTTGTCCATTACGATCAACTGCCGGGTCTGCACTGAGGTTTGCTCCGCTTCAACCTTGCCTTGCACGTAAACACGGTCTCCCACGCTTATGTCCGTTAGCGTGATCCTGGCAGCATTTGCCAGCGAATGATCACTTGCCGCGACACGTCGAAGGAGGGTTTTATCATCGACTATTACCTGAAGCAGTCGTCCGGAGTCGAGTTTCACGGTGAGTTGCTTGGCAGCCACATCAATTGCCGTGACTTCGCCGAGGACACCACTCTGTATCGACTTATCGCCACCCTGATTGGCAGCAAAAGATAGAACCGGCGGCGCTGTGCGCGCCAATGCCTCACTGCTGAGAACCAGCGATAACACAACGAGTGCAGAGAGAATTAACTGTTTGCCGGGATTCCTTTGCAGGTGTGCTATCGAAACCTGTGTTCTATGCCTTCTCATTGTGGCCACTTAATGTAATCTCTGGCGCGCTCGTCCTGAAGCTGCCGCAGCCAATTGCGGGCAAGTACGCGCATTGCGTCGACCCGATGTTGGTTGGCAATATCAGTAAGAATTGAAACAATCTGATCTTGTTTGGCCGTTCCGCTCGATGGGCTATGGAGAGCAATCGCTGCGATAGCCGGGGCTGAAAGCGCGCCGGATTGATCTGAGACTACTATGTTCTGTAGCAGGTTCAAACTTTCTCCGGTTTCCGCGCGGCCCAGCCAGTAGACCGGATAGCCTGCGAATTGCTGTTCACGATCGAGGTTAACAAGCTCCACTTGCTCGAGCACCCCTGTGTCTGTCCGGTAGAGCTGAAACACAGCGAGGTTACGAGTCTCAAAGGCTGAACCCGGTGGAACTGGACCATCAAACGAGCGGGTCCCTCCACTGCTTGAATCAGAATCCACAACCCTGGCTCTATAAGCGTGGCCGGGCCGGACCGAGAACGAATAAGCGAGCCAGAATCGCTGCGCCTCGGCACCGGCACGACCACGCTTAACTGCGGTTTCCCGTCGATCTTTAAAGCTGTTCCCTGCTACTTCGATAAACCCTGGCTTCGGCGCGGCTAACCTTTCGGGAGGAGCAGCTTCCGGTGGCGGCAAACTGAGAGGGCCTCCCGGTCCTTTTGCGTTTGGACTTAATGAACCTGGAAACCCACTGATCGGTCCGCCGCCGCCGGATTGGCTCTGACGTAACCAGAACGCTGCTCTTGTTCTCAATGTATCAGACGCGTCTCCCTCAGCGATCTCCTTCAGTTTTCTCTGCGCCCGCTCTCGTTGTGCATCAGTGTGACCAAAGGTGCGACCCAACGCGCCGATGATGAACTCCTTGATCGATGCATTTTGCTCTTCGCTGTACAACTGAGAGAGGTCGTCAATCGCATGCTCATCACGCAATCTGCTTAACCAGTTGATTGCTTCCTGCCGAAGCTCCAGGTTGTTTGCCGAACGAGCTATTTCCAGGAGCTTCGCTCTGCCCAGGCCCGTCGCAGATCGATCCGCATGCCGAAACATAGAGATCACGATCTGTCGTCTGGCTTCGAAGTCAGGCACGGCAATAAAGATCCGAGATAGAGCATCGAGGCCCAAGTCCCCCTCTCGCGTACCGAGCCAGCGAATGATCCGATCACGCATGTCGACAGATTGCGTGCTGGTTGCCAGTTGTGCGAGGAATTCGAGAGCCTGTGGATTCTTATGCTGCGCCAGCGCAAAGACGGCGGCTTCGCCTATGTCATTGCTCTCTTCACGACGCGTCAGATCCTCCAACAGCGCGAGTTCGTTGTCGCCGCCAACGCGACCCAACGCGCGTATGGCGCCTTTGCGAAACTCGGGATCGGTGCCGTCTCTCGCGATTTGAGCAAGCAAGGGCGCTGCTTGAGTTGCTCCTGACTGAGCCAGGAGATTAATGGCGGCCTCTTTGACACCCTTGCTGGCGTTGGAGTTGGGTTTCAGTATGTCCATCAGAATAGTGAAGGCCTTTTCAGGCTCTTGCCTGGTGAGAGCTTGCAAGGCGACAACTTTCGCCTCGTCATTAGAGGAGCTTTGCGCCGCCTCACCGATCATTTGACTGTTCCCAGCCAACGCAGCTATCTCGAGACGCATAGTGCGCGCATCGTCCAACCACGTTGACTGGGGAAAGTCTTGCGCTAAGCGGGTGAGGACCTGTTCCGCCTGCCGAAGCTTGGCTTGCTTCTTCATCGAGAAAGCCAGCCAGTAAAGGGCGGCGTCCACGCTTTTGCTTCTGGGGTGAGTATCAATGAAATTGATGAAAGCAGTTTCCGCCTTGACCCATTCACCGGTCGTAATATAACCCCGCGCCTCGTCAAAATCTTTGCGTTGCGCCCCGGTATCAGTTCTTTGGGCAACGGCAACGCTAATATAGCTAGAGCAAGGTCCTAACATAATCCCGGCTGTGACGAACAGAACAACCAAAGTCGTACCAAGCGGTCCGTGCCATCCTGCGTGCTTGCTTCCGTTGAAATTCATTCTGTCTCTGTTTCCCATAGATCCTTCTTCTGCATCGATCAGAACACGGCCGGAGACGTTTGCCTGAAATATAACGCCGACACGATTCCTTCCCGCCTCATCTGCTCTTTGATTTGCCGGACATCCTGACTTGAAGTCTTCTTTGGCAAATTCGCAATATCGATCAGGATTGGCTCAAGGCGGCTGAGCAGTTCCTCAGTTGCCAGATCACCTGTAGATTGAGCTTCGCGCCTGAGAAGTATGTTTCGGGCGATCAGTTCTCGCGACTGTCGCTTTTCATAAGACACATCCAGGCCTGCGCCCTTTACCCCCAGTGAATTGCGAAACGAACGGAGCAGCACCTCCGCCTTTTGCACGTGTCGACCAGCTTCACTGTCCCAGGCACCGCTAACGAGTGATGACGCCGGCACGAATTGCTCGCTGCTGTCGCCGGTGGTGGTTACTTTCCTCAGCCACGCTCTGAAATCCTCGCTCCCGGTTCGCGCAACTCTCAGTTCTCTGCCCCGGTCCTTTGGGCCATATCGCCGTGTCGAGACCTGTTGCCTTGAACCGGTCAGAGACGAATCTTCTCTGCGGCTCACCAACGCCGACGGGGTATCGGTCTGCCGGGGCGGTTCGGCGGGCAAAGTAACTTTACGGTTTTCAGCTAACTGCGCATTGTCAGGTACAAGGCCTGGCTTCTGTTGTCGCGAATTGATCTGCATCCAAACCAGAACTGCCGCCGCAACGATGAGCGCCATCGCCGCGAAAACCGGCACTCGGCCTGGTACGGGGAAAACTGATTGAGACCACTCGACGAGCCATGACAAAGATTTTCGTTTCTGACGAATATCTTCAGCCTCGATGCCCTTGCGGAGGTTGGCCCACAAGAGTGGCGTCGCCTCAACCTCAAGAAGAAATCGTGAATAGATTTCCTGTTCGCGCTTTACCAACTGATAGGCTCGCGCACACTCCTCGCATTCACCAAGATGGGACGTCAGCCGATCCTCAGCGTGCTCCTCGAACTCACCGCCGACGTAGTCGTCTAACATTGCCAGAGCCTCATCGCACCTCATCACTTACCTCCAGATATGGCCGAATCATCCGGCGCATCTCTATTTTCGCCCGGTGCAAATCAGTCTTGAGCTTCGAGATCGAGAAACCGCTGATCATTGCAATCTCTTCGTAACTGTGAAACTGGAGGACCTTGAGCGTGAAGACCATTCGCTTGTCCTCATCCAACCGGCCAAGCGCATCACGAACAACGCGTCTGAGTTCGTGATTAAGCAGGTTGTCTTCCGGCGGCAGCGCGGCATCGGCGGGCTCAGCAAGTACTGCCTGGTCATCCTCCGTATTAACCTCGTTCTTCTCGTGCCGCCTGGCGTGGAAGTGTTTGCGGGTGACGTTTCGAGCAATACCGTACAGCCACATCGAGAGTTTTGCTTCGTCTCGCAACGTGCCCCAATTTCGATACGCACCCATAAAAGTTTCCTGCGTCAGTTCTTCCGCCAGATCTCGCCGTCCCACCATCGCGTAGATATATCTAAGGATCGATCTATGATGCTCCTCGAATATCTGGCGAAAGGCCTCGTGGTCCCCGCGGACCGCCCGCGCGGGCAAGTTCTCGGGTCTGCTCATCAGCGTTCCAGTGTATACGCGCGACTGGCCTGCCATTGTCCCTTCCATCGGGTCAGCTAAGCCCTTGCCCGGTTATAAAGTACCCTCTGCGGAAAAAAGGTTGCAGCTTTTATTTCTTCAAGATAGTGGGGCGGTTGCGGTCATCGGCATTTGCCGGAAAATCGGAATATGGGCTCTATAAACATATTCCCGTGACACTCTTACTTCAACTTAGCCCGAGGGGTAATTCTGTTGAGGCCTCTAATTCGCTGATCTCGGTATCGTAAATCAGTTTGCCGTAATCGAGCTTGATAATCCGGTCTGCCACGTAATAATACTTGTCGTCGTGGCTGATGACTATCGTCGTTTTGCCTCGGGCTTTGAGTTCCGGCAAGAGCTGAAGGTAGAAGATCCGTTTGAAAGTTGGATCCTGGTCTGCTGCCCACTCGTCGAATATATAAATCGGACGGTCTTCCAAATACGCCGTCAGGAGTGCCAAACGCTTGCGCTGACCCCGCGATAGTTCCGTAGTCGAGAGGATACCGTCCTTCACCGTGACCTTGCGATCGAGCTGTAACATTGAAAGGTATTCACTCGCCTGTCTGTCGAGGTTCGGACGCGCCAATCCGATCAATTGTTCGAAGAGATAGAAGTCAGAAAACACCACGGAGAAACATTGGCGGTAGCGTTCGCGATTCTGGTCGTTAACCGCCTCGCCGTTCATCCAAATCTCTCCCGCTTCCGGCACATACAGGCCACTGAGCACTTTGGCGAATGTAGTCTTGCCGCTGCCATTTCCTCCGATCAGAAACACCAGTTCGCCGGGCGAAAAAGTTAAATCGAGCGGCCCCAGGACGAAGTTTCGCTCGTCTCCCTCGTGATAGAAACTATGCTGCACATCTCTCACACATAGATGTACCGGGTCGCTAACGGAGGGAGGTCGGGCTTGAAACTCTTTCGCCCCGAGACCAGTCAGCGAGACTCCCAGATCTTCAATTTTCTTCAAGGAGATATTTGCGTTCTTGAAGGCAGGCGCAAGATCCAAAAGCATGATGATCGGCGCGCGCAAATAAAGTACGGTGAGAATGTAACCGGACATCGTCTGCAATCTAACCTCTTCAAACCTTGGCAACGTGAAAAGCACGATCCCAATGAAGATAAAGTAGAGCACCTGGCTGCAACTGTTGGCGATCGCGTACAACTTCTGCGCCTCACGGTCGTAAGTCCGGCCGGTTGTCGCTGTGAGTTTAATGAAGTCTTCGAGAAATGCTTCGCGCCGGTCGTGGTGTAGCTTGAGCTCTTTCATCCCCTCGGTTAGGGCGCGAAAATGCTTCACCGTTTTGTCCCATTCGTCACGCGCGAGCTTCATGTATGCCATCCCGCGCTTTTGAATGATTTCCACGGTAGACACTGACAGCGCCAGGAAAACCAGCAGCGCGAGCAGAATGTTGAAAGAGAGCCAGCCGAGGTAAATCATCGAGCCGAGCACAATGGCCAGGTTGATGAAAAGAGCGGGAATGTTGAGCAGGGTGCTGGCGATCACGTTAACATCCTGCGTGAGTGCCGCCAGCACGCGGTGAGCACCCACCTCTTCAAGACGCCTCAAGGGTGCGGCGGCCACTTCGCGACACAAGTGCATTCTCAGCTCAAAAGTGGCCCGCAGCGAAAGATTGATTAGCAACAGACGCGACCCGAAACTAAAAATAAGCACGGCAATGACGAGCATAACGAAACGCCAAACTAAGACATTCCCGGTGTTCCGGCCGCTATTCATGCTGCTATTGATGATGGCCATCAAAGAAGCACTACAAGCCCCGCTCAAGATTCCCACAATGACGGAAAGCGCGATGTGGCCTTTTGAGTACTTAATTAAGAATGGGATTAACTTCAAACTGGTATTCATCTGTGTTGACGTAATGCTTCATCTCTTCCGCCAGTTGCGCCACGTTCGGTTCCGTGAGCAAGGTATTGTGATTACCGGACACCGCGTGGACAACTACGCCAAGCTCGGCAACTCTCTCCCATTGCCGCAGCGATTCGGGTTTACGCCAGAGAGGCGCCTCAGTTGCCTGAAAAAGAATGACCTGCTGCGTGCACCTTGCGGGCACGTAACTTTGACTCGCCTCAGCATTGATCTTGAATAGCTTGAAGAGATGTCGAAGCTGTGAGATTCCGACGTCAGTTGGAAAGCGACTCGACTGCGCCGCTGCTGCAAGAAAGTATTCGAGCTGCTCGTCCAGACTCATACGCCTGAGATCTGCCAGCGTCTCAGCAGAGCAATCCAAAAGTAGTCCGTGATGTTGGGCGAGGGCCACTACTAACATCGCATCATCGATCCTCTTACTCTCAGCGTGAGAGTGGATAGTCGAATCGATCAACAAAAGCGGGGCCACCCTCTTACCCTGAGCGCGCAATTGTCGAGCCATTTCAAAGGCAATCACTCCACCCATGGACCAGCCACCCAGAAAGTAGGGACCATCAGACTGGACCGCGCTCAACTCCTCGAGATATTGCGACGCCATCTCTTCGACGCGCGCCACTGGTTCGCAGTCCGGATCGAGTCCCCTTGATTGCAGTCCATAGATCGGTTGTTCAGTTCCCATCCGCCGGGCCAGCTCGACGTAATACATTACATTCCCCGAAGCAGGATGGACCAGAAACAGCGGCGGCAAGGAGCCCAGCGGCTGTAGGCAAACCAGCGACTGCTCACTAATCTTGCCGTGCTGTTGACGAAGGGTTTCAGCCATCTGCTCGATGGTCCCTGCTCGAAACAATATGGAGAGCGGAACCTTCTCGCCCACTAACTGCTCAACTTTATTAATCAATCGCACAGCCAACAGTGAATGACCGCCACGATCAAAGAAATTGTCTCTGAGACCAATCTGCTCAACTCTTAAAGTCTCCTGCCAAATCTGAGTGAGTTGGAGCTCCAGGACGTCGCGCGGCGTTGTCAACACCGGCTCTCTGATGAACTGCTCAGACGGCGGCAACGCGCTGCGGTCTAACTTGCCGTTGGCCATCAACGGCAGTTTGTCCAACAGAATAAAGGCGGCGGGAATCATGTAGTGCGGCAGGCTCTCACTTAAGTACGCACGCAAATCATTTACGTCCGTTGCACTCTGTGATGTCACAACGTAAGCCACGATCCGCTTGTCGCCTTCATTCGTGGCGATGACGACGGCTTCGCGTACTGCGGGGTGACTTCTCAGCCTGGTTTCAATCTCGTCTAACTCGATCCTGTACCCACGCACCTTTATCTGACTGTCCGCGCGTCCCAAAAACTCGAGCTGCCCATCTCCGCGATACCGCGCCAGATCGCCGGTACGGTAGAGCCGCATACCTCTTTCCGCACTGAAAGGGTTCGGAACAAACCGCTCCGCCGTCACATCCGGCAGCCCCGCATACCCTCGCGCCAGCCCGCAGCCACCGATGCACAGCTCTCCGGTCACTCCAATCGGGGTCAGCTGCATTTCCCGATCAACAATATAAATCTCCGTGTTTGCTATTGGCCTACCAATTGGCACTGACTGTTCGTAGTCATCGCCAGGTTCGCAGGTGAACCAGGTTGCGTCGACACAACACTCGGTTGGACCATAAAGATTGTAGAGGCGGGCATCGCTCTGCTTGAGAAACTGTTGGGCCAACTGTCGATCGAGCGCCTCGCCGCCGCAAAATACACGACGCAGCAATCCGGTTTTAGCGAATACACCTTCTTCAACAAGGGCTGCCAGCAAAGTTGGCACAGTCTGAATAGTGCTCACCCGATAGCAGCATAACGCCTGAGCCAGGTAATCGACATTCAGATGCCCACCGGGGCGAGCCATGACCAGACCGGCACCGGATAATAGGGGCGCATAGAACTCCCAGACCGAGGCGTCAAACGAAACCGGCGTCTTTTGCAGTACGCGATCAAGCGGCGTCAATGGATATGTGGAGAGCATCCAGTTCATGTGATTGGTCAAAGCGCCGTGCGTCATCATCACGCCTTTTGGCCTGCCAGTTGAGCCTGAGGTATAGATCACATAGGCCAGATTGCCGGCTTCCGGTGTATCTCTGAAATCGGAGGCGGTGAGGTTGCTTTCCTCCTCGCAGCTGATCTGCTCCCACTCTTCGTCCAGTGAGATGGTCGTGCCTTTGTATTTGCTGAGTCTCTCGCGTACGGCTTTCTGCGTTAGCAGTATTTGCAGGTTCGAGTCCGCCAGCATGTAATGCAACCGTTCGAGTGGATACTGCGGATCGAGGGGAACGTAAGTCCCACCCGCTTTCAGCACCGCCAGAATCCCCACTACCATCTCCAGTGACCGTTCCAAATACAATCCCACCCGCGACTCCAATCTCACTCCCAGTCGCCGCAGGTGTCGGGCCAACTGATTGGCTCGCGCATTCAATTCTCTATAAGTCAGCTGCTGCTCTTCATAAAGTACCGCTACTGCTTCCGGCGTCCGGGTTAACTGCTGCTCAAAAATTTGATGCACACACTTTTCGTCAAAGGGCACCAGCGTGTCGTTCCATTGGACCAATAACTTGTGTTGCTCTGTTTCGGTCAGCAAAGGCAGTCGCGAGAGTTGCCGGCCCGGATCAGTGACTATGGCCGCAAGCAGTATTTGGAAGTGTTGGGCCATCCGCTCGATCGTCGCTGTGTCAAACAAATCAGTGCAGTACTGCAGTGAGCCGTGCAGCTCACCGCCACTTTCAACCAGCGCCAGTGTCAGGTCAAACTTCGCAGTCTCATCGCCGCCTCCAGCGCCGCTCGATTTCAATCCTGGCAGCCGTAGTGTCCCGGTGGTTGCATTCTGAAGAATGAACATCACCTGGAAGAGAGGCGTTCGGCTTCTTTCTCTTTCCGGTTGCAGCTCCGCGACCAGTTGTTCAAACGGCAAGTCCTGATGCGCGTATGC
>Ga0134121_10001167_pt1 | contig 25315 bp, 19 predicted proteins | sample KB301_FD_96463 | JGI IMG/M metagenome (GOLD analysis project Ga0134121, IMG submission 96463) | Terrestrial soil microbial communities without Nitrogen fertilizer from Kellogg Biological Station, Michigan, USA - KB3-0-1 | ecosystem: Environmental > Terrestrial > Soil > Unclassified ... | reverse complement strand
TCCGCCACTCCCCTATCGCAAGCCCGTTGCCAACTTGCCTTACAAGCGTTACATTTCCCCTAAGTCATTGATTTTGAAGCGCTTGCCGAATGCTCTCCCGGCGCCGCCCCAATTCGTCCCACAAGCCTGCGCGACATTTTGCCCCACAAATCCACCTGTCTGCCGGATGCGACAGACTGGAAGCCCTATTTTGCCGCGTTTGCAGGATGATTGGGGCTAAATGTCGCGACTGGGGATTTTTGTCGCAGGGTCAAAATCCCTTGCGCTGCAGAGTCTTGCGGTCCAGTCCCAGGATCCGCGCCGCCTCGGTCTTGTTGCCGCCGGCGAGCTTGAGCACGCGGGCGATGTGCCGCTTTTCCAGGGTTTCCAGATCCAGCGGCTCCGGTGACGACTGCGGTGCCGAAGTGCTGCCCATCAACGAGCGCACGAGATCGGCGTCGATGTCGCCGTCCGCCAGCGAGACTGCGCCCTCGATGAGGTTCTGAAGCTCGCGGACGTTGCCCGGAAAGTCGTGATTCAGCAGCAGGGCCAGCGCCTCGGAGCGCAACGCCGGCATGGGGATTCCCTCGCGGCGGCAGAACTCCTCCAGGAAGGCGCGAACGAGATGGGGAATGTCCTGCTTGCGGTCTCGCAACGGCGGCAGATCGACCTCGACGCCCTTCAGCCGGTAATAGAGATCCTCGCGGAACCGGCCCTCCTGGATGAGCTTCTCCAGATCCTGATGCGTGGCCGCCACCAGACGCACGTCGACGGGAAGGGTCCGCCGGCCGCCCACCCGGGTCACCTCGCGCTCCTGGAGAACGCGCAGCAGCCGCACCTGGAGGCTGGTCTGCATGTCGCCGATCTCATCCAGGAACAACGTGCCGCCATTCGCCAACTCGAACTTGCCAGGCCGCGCCTGAACGCCGGTCGCCACGCCGCCCTCGATGCCAAACAGCTCGCTTTCGAGCAGGGACTCGGGCAGCGCGGCGCAGTTGACGGCGATGAGCGCCCCTTCCCTTCCCGAAAGGTGATGAAGGAGCTTGGCCACCAGCTCCTTGCCCGTGCCGCTCTCGCCGCGCACCAGAACGTTGACGCCGCGGGGAGCCACCCGCTCGACGACGTCCAGCACCCGCCGCATGCCGGGCGCGTGGGCGACGATCCGCCGCCCCCCGACCTCCTCGGCAAAGCGGCCTTTGAGGGCCTTGTTCTCTTCTTCGAGGCGTTCGCGCTGAGTCTCCAGGCGCTCCACCTGGCGGGCGGCGTCCAATGCGGCGCCGGCCAGGGCCGATACCGAATCGAGGAACCGCCGGTCGTCGGCCGTGAAGGAGGGGTCCGAGTCGCCCCGCACCTCCTTGTCGAGCACCGCCACGTAGCCGAGAAATACCCCGCGGTAGGCCAGCGGCGCGACCACGAGCTGATCGTAGGAGCGGCCGGCGAGAACGCCCTGGGAGCGGGCCAGGATGTGACCCTCCGTCAGCAGCTCGCGCCAGATGGGCGCCGCCAGCAGCGCGTCGCCGGTGGGCAGATCGTCCACCCAGCCCACCGTCGCCACCCCCCGCGCCCCGCCATAGGCGTCCCGCGTCACCGCCACCGCCGCCGCCGGGTCGAGCACGGCGCACACCCGCTGCAACAGCTCGTCGACCAGCTCCTGCTCCGGCCGCTGGGCATGCAGCGCGATGGCCAGGTCGTAGAGTGTCTCGAGCTGGAGGATGCGCCGCTTCTCGGCGAGGAGTGCGTCGTGGCGCGCCATGGCAACCCATTGTACGACTGAGGCGGTGGAGTGTTTCTACCGGCGCCCACCCACCCGCTTCTTCGCCGCCTTCGCCAGCACCTTCAACTTCGTTACCGCCTTTGGTTTCGGCGCCGGCAGCACGCCCTTCAGATACTGCCCCGTGAAGCTCTCCCGAGTCGCCGCCACGTCCTCCGGCGTCCCCACGGCGATGAGCTGGCCGCCCGCGGCTCCCCCCGCGGGTCCAAGATCGATCACCCAGTCCGCCGTCTTGATGACGTCCAGATTGTGCTCGATCACCACCACCGTGTTACCCAGCTCCACGAGGCGTTGCAGCAACTTGAGAAGCTTGCCCACGTCGTCGAAGTGGAGGCCCGTCGTGGGCTCGTCCAGGAGATACATCGTCCGGCCGGTCGAGCGCTTGCACAGCTCGCGGGCGAGCTTCACCCGCTGCGCCTCGCCGCCGGAGAGCGTCGTCGCCGGCTGGCCCAGGCGGATGTAGCCCAGGCCCACCTCGCACAAGGTCTCCAGGATGCGCGCGATCGACGGCAGGTTCTTGAACAGCTCGTAGCCCTGCTCCACCGGCAGCTCCAGGATCTCGGCGATGTTCAATCCCTTGTACTTCACCATCAACGTCTCGCGGTCGTAGCGCTTGCCGCCGCAGACCTCGCAGGTGACGTAGATGTCCGGCAGGAAGTGCATCTCGATCTTGATCTGCCCGTCGCCCTTGCAGGCTTCGCAACGGCCGCCGGGCACGTTGAAGCTGAAGCGCCCCGGCCCATAACCGCGCATCCGCGCTTCCGGCGTCATCGCCATGAGGTTGCGGATGGGATTGAAAACGTTCGTGTACGTCGCCGGGTTGGACCGCGGCGTGCGGCCGATGGGGCTCTGGTCGATGGCGATCACCTTGTCGAGCTGCTCCAGGCCCACGATGCGCTCGTGCTCGCCGGGCTTGTCCGAGGCGCGATAGAAATGCCGGGCCAGCGACTTGTAGAGGATCTCGTTGATCAGGGTGCTCTTGCCGGAGCCCGAGACGCCGGTCACCACGGTCAGGCAGCCGATGGGGATCTCCACGTCCAGGCCCTTGAGATTGTTCTCTCGCGCTCCCTCGATGATGAGCTCGCCCCGGCCTTCCCGCCGCTCGCCCGGCACCGGCACCGCCAGCTTGCCGGTGAGATACTGGCCGGTCAGTGAATTGGCGGCCCTCTCGATCTGCTTCGGCGTGCCCTGCGCCACCAGCTCGCCGCCGTGCACCCCGGCGCCAGGGCCCAGATCGATCACCCAGTCCGCCGCGCGGATCGTTTCCTCGTCGTGCTCCACCACCAGCACGGAGTTGCCGAGATCGCGCATCCCCTGCAGCGTGGCGAGAAGGCGGGCGTTATCCCGCTGGTGGAGACCGATCGACGGCTCGTCGAGAACGTAGAGCACGCCCATCAGCTTGCTGCCGATCTGGGTGGCGAGACGGATGCGCTGGCTTTCGCCGCCCGACAGCGTGCCCGACGAACGGTCGAGGGTCAGATAGCCCACGCCCACGTCGTCGAGGAACGACAGCCGGTCCGAGATCTCCTGCACCACCTTTTCGGCGATGGCCCGCTCCCGCGTGTCGAGCTCGACCCCGCTCATCCACACCCGCAGGTCCTCCACCGATTGGCGCGACAGCTCGTCGATCGACCGCCCCTTGAGCTTCACCGCCAGCGCCTCGGGCCGCAACCGCCGGCCCTGGCAGGTGGGGCAGGAATGGACCGACATGTACTTCTCGATCTCCGCGCGGATGGCGACGGAGTCGGTCTCCTTGTAGCGCCGGTCAAGCATTGGGATGACGCCCTCGAACTTGCCCGTCCAGGAGTAGCTCGACTTCTTCCCCGAGAGGTTGAAGCTCAGCTCCTGGTCGCCGCTGCCCTGCAGGATGACTCGCCGCGCCTCAGCAGGTAGCTTCTTCCATGGCGTCGACAGCGAGAACCCCATGGCCTTGGACAGCGTGTCCACCATTTTCAGCCGCCACGACTTCGAGCCCTCAGGCCAGGGCGCCACGGCACCGGCGAGGATCGAGCGCTCCGGGTCCGGCACCACCTTTTCGGGATCGACGCCCATCAGCGTGCCCAGTCCCGAGCACGTTGGGCAGGCGCCGTAGGGACTGTTGAACGAGAACAGCCGCGGCGTGATCTCCGTCAGACTGGTGCCGCACTCCACGCACGAGTAGCTCTGCGACAGGGTCTCCTCGGCAGCTCCCTCGGGAGCCAGAACCACCAGTCCGCCCGCCACCTTCAACGCCGTCTCGATCGAGTCCGACAACCGCTTTTCGATACCCGGCTTGACGACGATGCGGTCGATGACGATGTCGATCGAGTGCTTCTTCTGTTTGTCGAGAGTCGGCGGCTCCCCCGCCAGCTCGATCATTTCGCCGTCGATGCGGGCGCGCAGGAAGCCTTCGCGAGCCATCTGGCCGAGCTGCTTCTTGTACTCGCCTTTCTTGCCGCGGACGTAGGGAGCGTAGAGTACGAGCCGGCTCCCCTGAGGCATCTCCAGCACGCGGTCCACCATCTGCTGCACCGTCTGGGGGCGGATGGTCTGGCCGCAGTTGGGGCAGTGGGGCACGCCGATCGAGGCGTAGAGCAGCCGCATGTAGTCGTGGATCTCGGTGACCGTGCCCACCGTCGAGCGCGGATTCTTGGAGACCGACTTCTGCTCGATGGAGATGGCGGGCGACAGGCCGTCGATCGAGTCCACGTCCGGCTTCTCCATCTGCTGGAGGAACTGCCGGGCATAGGACGACAGCGACTCGACGTAGCGCCGCTGCCCCTCGGCGAACAGCGTGTCGAAAGCCAGCGACGACTTGCCCGACCCGGAAACCCCGGTGATCACCACCAGCCGGTTGCGGGGAATCTCGAGGCTGATGTTCTTTAGATTGTGCTCGCGCGCACCGCGCACGGAGATCGTATCCATGGGACCGGCCATCCTAGCAAACAGGGAGAAGGGAACCGGAGTTGGTCCCACCGAAAGGCAAACCCGACACGTCGCTAGGGAATTCCAGGAGCCTAAACTCGATGCAGGACGCGCGGAGCGCTTTACGCGTGCGATGCGCCGCCTCCGGCTTACTCTCTGCCGCCCTGCAACGGCATTGGCCCCATAAGGATTATCCCACCCGATTCTACACGGCCTGCCGAGGCTTCCAGGCCGCCTTTACGGCAGCCCCGCCGCCAATCAAACACAGAACGGACAGAATCAGGGAAGGAATCGGGGAGCTGGGCTTGTCCACCGTTGAATGCCGAGGGTCGGCCGGGTCGAAGTACACGGTGAGGGCCGCCGCCGGATTCAGCGGCCCGCGGACCTCATTCCAATATTTCGTCCCGTTCACCTCGAAGGTGTAGGCCGACCAGTCCACAGTGTAGGTGCGACGTACCATGTCCCTTCCCGGTTGCGCCTCCTTGGTCTCCTCCCGGATCCCGTCAAAGCTTCCCTTGGTGGAGGACCACGAGATCCTCTCCCCTTCGCTGAGGGCGAGGGATGCCGTCAGCCACGCGCTCCCAAACAGAAGGACCGCCAGAAAACCCAATCCGAGTACCCGTCCAGTTCGCCGCATAAGCCGCCCGCTTAGGCTCCTCCTACGATGCCTCTCCCTGGTTCGTCTCCGTCTTCACAGGAACCGGCGCCGCCGGACTGGCCGGCCTCAAGCCGGCCAGCAGGCTCTCAATCCCACTCGGGTCGATCTTCAATAGCTTCAGCAGCCCTTTCACGTCAATACCGAGGGCCTCGACCTGGGCGAGAACCTGGAACACGGCTTGCGGCACCATGCTGGAGACCTTGCCCAGCCCTTGACCGTTGCCGCCCACGTCGACGATCGAGATCTTGTCGATCTGTGCGATCGCGGCCGCCGCCGGACCGAAGATCGCCTGCAACAGCTTGGCGCCGGCGTCGCCGCCGTGGTCGAGGAGACCTGGCAGCTTGTCGAGCACGAGGATGAAGCGGGCATCGCTGGACATCTGGGCCAGTGCCTCGGCAAGTTTCTGTGTGCCTTCGGCCTCCGCGAGGAGCGCTTGCTTCTTGGCTGCGGCGTTGCCCTCGGCTTCGGCGAGCAAAACGGACTTGCGGCGATTCGCCTCGCCTTCGCCCTCGAGAGTCGCGGCGTCACGCTTGGCCTGGGCGGTTCTCTTCAGGTACTCCGCCTCTGCGTCCGCATCGAGGATGCGCTTCTGCTTCGCAGCCTCGGCGTCGATGATGGCTCGCTGCCGCTCCGCGGTGGCATTGGCCACGACCGTGGCTTCGAGCTCCTTGGTGCGCCGGAGCCCTTCCTTCTCCTGCACGACGACCTGGGCTTCGCGTTCCGCCGCGTCGCGCGCCGCCTGTGCCACCCTGAGCCTCTGCTCCTGCGCGGCCTTGGCGATCTCGCCGGCCATGTTGGCCTCGGCTTGCACGGTCGCCGTCTCCTTGAGGAACGCGGCCTTCTTGATGTCGCGATCCTTCTCGGCCTCGGCGACTTTCGCCGCGTTGCCTGCGGCGACGAGAGCCGACTCTCGTTGGGCGTCTGAAACGGCGATGCTCTGCCGCCGGTTCGCGTCTGCGACTTTGATCTCGGCCTCGGACTTGGCGTCCGCCACGGCCTGCTTGCCGAGCGCGTCGATATAGCCCTCTTCGTCGTTGACATCCTGGATCACCAGGTTGATCACGTCGAACCCGACCCGCTTGAGCTCGGTCGAGCTCTCCTCGATGACACGCATGTTGAACTTGTCGCGCTCGCGCAGGATCTCGCCGATGTCCATCTTGCCGATGATCGACCGCAGATGCCCCTTGAGGATGTTGCCGACGAAGAGGACGATCTGGGCGGCGTCTTTACCGAGGAACGACTGGGCGGCGCGGCCCAGGTCTTCCGGCGCGGGAGAGAGCTGGACCGAAGCCACCCCCCGAACGGTCAGCCGGACGTTGTCCTTGTTGGGGATGCCGGTCTCGTCGATCTCGATCTGGAACGCCGACGTCGACATCTCCATATAGTCCTCGACCAGCGGCATCTGAACGCGACCCCCGCCGGTGATGACCAGATATCCCTGAACCTGTCCGGTCGCCGGATCCTTGTATTTGCGTCCATAGAAAACGCCGACCCGGTTGGGCGGGATCTTCTTGTACCTGCTCGCGATGAACCTCACCGCAAGCACGAACGCAAGAGCCACGGCAATGACAAGGGCCGGAAGAAGGAAGCCTCCCAAATGCGATGTGTCCATGGCCTGTTTCTCCTTGTGCTTAGGTGCTGACAGGTGCGTTCACTTCTTCCGCTTCCCGGACGACGAGCTGGCTTCCCGTCGTGTGAACCACCTTGACCTGGCGGCCTTTCGCAATGGCGTTCGTGTCCGCCGACCGGGCCAGGAAGCTGCGGTGCTGGCCGTTGAGGGTAAGTGCGACTTCGCCGGTTCCATTTCTTCCGATAGCCGTGGTGACCGTGCCGATCTCGCCGATGGCGGAGTTGGTGGTGACGATGGACGTGGATTGCTGGCTGTAGATGAGCCGCATCACCCAGTACATGAGCAGGCCCATGAGGAATCCAACCGCCAGGCCGATACCGGATGCCACAGGCGGGCTCGCACCATAGAAGGCTGCGATGGCGCCGCCGGCGCCGAAGCCCATGATGAACGAGCCGATCACCTTGACCGAGAACATGCTCACCGAAGGCTCGGCGTCGTGGCCCCCATCGTGCCCATGGTCGAAATGCCCGCCATGGTCATGGTCCACGTCGTGGTCATGGCCGAAGAGCGAACCGCCGACGAGGAGGATGAAACCCGCGATGGTGATGCACACGAAAATCAACATTTGGCTTTCACCTCACTTCCTGCGGGTGAGAATACAATCGATAGGCTCAAGGCTCTCCTCCGCGAGGGCCTAGCCTGACGCGGTTTTCCCCACCAGTCCCAGTACCTCGCTCGCCAGCCACCAGAGCCCTACCAGCAGGATCAGGAACGGCACGGCGTAGCGCAGCCAGTAGTAGAGCAGGCGGATCGCCGGCCCGGGCTCCCCTCCTCCTAGCTCGCGCAGCACCGTCGCGCGTTTCAGAGTCCAACAGACGGCGAGCACGGCGAGCAGCGAGCCCAGCGTCTGCATCCCCGAGCCGAAGGTCAGATCCCAGACCAGGAAGATCTTCTGGTTCGGCATCGGCGGCAGGGCGATGAGAAAGATCAGCAGCGCCAACCACCAGACCGCCTGCTTTCGCGTGAGCCTCGTGTTGTCCGTAAGAGCCGCCACCTGCACCTCCCAGGCGGCGATGGCGGAGAGGAAGCCGGAGCCCAGGAGTCCCAGGAAGAAGAGGAGGCCGAAGAGCCGGCCCAGCGGGATGGTCGCGAAGACGCGCGGCAAGACGACGAAGATGAGATCGGGCTCGCTGGCCGAGAGAAGGCCCAGGCTGACGACGGCCGGCAGGATCGCGAAGCCGGCCAGGATTCCGGACGCCGTATCACCGGCCACGGTGATGGTGGCATTGCCCGCCAAGCGGTCTCCGGGGGCCAGATAGGAGCCGTAGATCACCATCATCGTGCCGCCCAGCGAGAGAGTGAAAAAGACCTGGCCGAAGGCTGCCGCCATCACGCGCGGCGTAAAGGCCGTCCACTCGAACTTGCCGATGAACCACGCCACACCGGCGCCCGCTCCGGGCAGGGTAAGCGCGCGGATCATCAGCACGATGAGGCTGAAAAAGAGGAGTGGGATGAGAATCTTGCTCGTCCGCTCGATGCCGGCGCGCAGGCCCCGGATGAGCACCGCGGCACAGCCGGCGATGAGCACGGCGGTGAACCCAAACTGGAGAAGGAACGAGCGCAACTCGAAGCCGGTGGCCGGAGGCAGGATCGCGCCTTCGGCCCACGGAGCGCCGACCAGCCGCGCCGCTTCGCCCACGGCGTAGTAGAGAACCCAGCCCAGGGCGTTGATGTAATACCCCGTGGCGGCGAACATGACGAAGAACAGGAACCAGCCCACGGCGCGGCCCCCGGGGAAGCCGGCGCGCTCGAAGGCCCCCACCGGACCGCGGCGGGTCTGCCGGCCCAGGACCCACTCCGCCATCAGCGCCGGAATGCCCAGCAGCACCGCCGCCAGCACGTAGACCAGGACGAAGGCGGCGCCACCGAACCGTCCCACCATGTAGGGGAAACGCCACACGTTCCCCAGCCCCACCGCCACTCCCAGCATGGTGAGGACGAGGCTGAGGCGGGAGGAATAGGTCTCCCGCGAAAGGTCCGGTCGATTGGGCTCCGGCATGGGCGGTGGGGATTGTAGCCTGCTTGTGCCCTTGGATCGTCCCCCCTTTAGGAGCAGCCGGCGTCAGAGGCGGCCGCCGAGCGCTTCCAGCCCCTCCCGGCAAACCAGGGTGTGAGGGTGCTGCTTGCCGAGCCTGCGCTCGAAGACCTCGAGGGCCTGGCGATAGAGCGGCTGCGCCTCGGTGATCCGTCCCACCGTGGTCAGCAGGGTTGCCAGGTTGTGCAGGGTCAGCGCCGTGTCCGGATGGTCCTTCTCCAGGACCTTCTCTTTGATCGCCAGGCACGCCGGTACAGCTCTTCGGCTTCGGCGTACTCTCCCTTGGTCTGGCAGATGGCCGCGAGATTGTTGAAGCTCACCGCCACTTCGTAGTGCTCCGGCCCGTGGACCCTTTCAAAAACGTCCAATGCCTCTCCGTAGAGCGTCTCCGCGGCCTCGAAACGGCCTTGGGCATCGAGGATCGCCGCGAGAGCGGCCTTGTCGGCAGCCACCGTTGGATGATCGGAACCGTGAGCGCGCTCGCGGAGGTCGAGGGAGCGCCGCGCCCAGGCTTCGGCCGCGTCGTACCGCCCCTGGTATTTGTGAAGCACTACGAGCCCGTTGAGCAGACCCGCGATCTCGAGATCGTCCGGCGGGAAAGCCGACTCGGCGATCGCCAGGGCGCGGAAGTAGAGCTTTTCCGATCGCGAATAGCGGCCCAGCCCCTGGCAGAGATTGGCCAGCGTCCCCAGCGCCCCTGCTGTGCGTCCCTGGGCGTACAACGAGCGCGCCTGTTCACGGAACTGCCGCGCCTCAGCCTTCCCGGCCGGAAGACGGAGGGCAGGAAGCGGCTCGCCCAGCGGCAGCGGATCCACAGCGCAGATTCCCGCGACGTCCGGCACGACGACCTTAGCCACGCACCGGCGTGAGGTGATAGTTGAGGCTATTGCCCGGATCGATGCTGGTGAAGGTCTTATTCTCATTGCTGCTCAACGCGGAATCTCCTTTTGGGTTTCTGCTCGGTCTCGGTGTCGGGACCGCGGAGGAGAAACGGCCAGTCCGAGCGTTTCCCCTCACCGTCACCGAAACTCGGGTCTGGTGAACCATCACCAAGAAAAAGATTTTGTCCGGATCTCTCCCCTCAAGGACCGCCCGGAAACGCCGACGTGTCGCCGGCGCTGGCAAATTGTCCAGACGGATTGCGATAGGTTTTCGCGCCGCCGGTCGTCGTATCGGTAACTGTGATCGTGTATTCGACGTTGGACAGCGCTCCGAAGAAAACCCACCATTTGCCGTTCAACGCCCGGCCGTCGAGAACCTTGACGACGACCTCGACATTGGACGAGTTGAAGAACCAGAAAGTTCCCGTGTCGCTCGTCAACGGCGCCGCCTGGCCGGCTCCCGTCCTGCCGGTGAAATCCTTCCAGTTGATCTCGACCCGGAACCGGCCGCCGTTGAGGCAGAGCGCCGTCGGACCCGCGACGCAGGCCGCCTTGCCCGGCAATCCCGCTGTCGCGGAGAAGGGTTCAGGAATCGGCAGCAGCCTGCTGGAATCTCGGGCCGGCGCCACCGACGAAGCAACGGCCGCGGCGCCGCCGGGGAGCGCATTCGTGTCCCCAGCGCTGGCGAAAGTGCCGGCGGGGTTGTGGTACGTCTTGATCGCACCGGTCGTGGTATCGGTAACGGTCAGGGTGTACTCGACGTTGGACAGCGCGCCGTAGTAGACCCAAAACTTGCCGTTCACGCTCCGGCCATCCAGCACCTTGAGAATGACCTCGAGATTGCTGGGAGCGAAAAACCAGAAGGCCCCCGTGTCGCCCGTGAGCGGCACGGTCTGGCCCACGCCGGTGTGACCCGCGAAGTCTTTCCACGTAGCCTCGACTTTGAATCGTCCACCACTGAGGCAGAGCGTCGTCGGTCCGGGAACGCAGCCCGTCGCGCCACCGCCGCCGAGATCCGTTTTCCAAAAACGCAACAACGTCCGCAACGCCTCGGGCGGATTGGCGGGCGCCGTCCGTCCCTGCTGGTCGCGGCTGTTCAGGCCGTGGCAGGAAGTGCAGACGCGGACCTCCCCGGGCTGAAAGGTCAGCCAGTAGCGCTCGCGAACGACGCCCTGTCCGGCGCCGTTGGTAAGCTGCCAGGTGAGCGCCCGCCGGGCCGGGACGAACGCCGCGAGCGAGCCGTCCAGCGCCAGGTTGACGCTACCCGCCGGGCCGCCGGAGGCCGGATTGCGGACTCGCGGGTCGTGCAGCATCTGCGCCAACACCCGCCGGCCGGGGCGCGGATCGTCGACGCCGCCCAGGCCGCGCAGCAAATCGCCCTGGAAGATCTGCAAATGGCTGACCTGGTAGAGCGTGCCGGCCGAGCCCGTGGTTTTCGCGCCACCGCCCGCGACTTGGAGATTGAACGGCTGCTGGCGGTCCGCTTCGTCGCGCGTCGTCACGTTGCGGCTCACCATCACGGCCAGACCGTTGCTGCGCAACCAGGCGCGGAAAGCCTCCGGATTGACTCCCTCCTGCGCGAAGATCGATTGCTCAGGCGATTCGAAGGCGGCGGTCCGAACGGGAGGAGCCGGCCGCGCCCGCACTTCCACGGGATCGAGCTCCCACATCTCGCCCGAGTAAGACACCATCTCGTCGGGGTCCCAATAAGAGATCGTCTTGGTAATCCCCGCAGTGAGCGGCGCACCCGCCGTGAGATAGCCGCCGGGGCCTGCCTCCAGGCGCTTGAGACGGAACGCGTAGCGCGATCCAGGCGTCTGGCGGGTGCCGGTGTTCTCGTCGGCGCGAGTCTCGGCGGCGTGGACGGCGATGAGCGTGCCATCCGCCAGCGGCAGCGGATTGCGGTAGTGCCCCGTGCTCCCGGCCGCCGGCGTGCCGCCCTCGTCAGTCACCTCGCCCGTGCTCGGATGCGTCACGTAACTCACGGCGATGCGATCGGCCGGCAGTCCCAACGGCGCGTTGAGGGCCACGATGCGACCCGACGCGTGGGTTTGAAACTCGGGAGCGTCGATTCCAAGGTAGCGGCCGGGCGTGCGCGGATCTTCCTGGATCTGGAGCAGGTTCTCGATCGAATTCGGATTGAACCGGCCGCTGTTGCTGGCGATGAGCTCCGTCAACTGATCGTCGTCGTGGCGATCGCGGTTGAAGTATTCGTGCAGCTCGTGGCGGCCGATGTGATTGAGCGTCTCGTGCTCGGTGCCGTCGGGATTGATCTGCCAAGGGAAAAAGTGGTTGAAGCTGTGCCCTTCGAACGGCGTCCCCGCCAGCAGATCCTGACGATCGGCGCGCGGCTCGGGGAAAATTTCGGCCCGGCTCGTCAGCCGCGCGGCACCGGCACTCTCGTCTGTGTAGTTGAACGTGCCGTAGTCGCCGCCCTCGGCGTCCGAGTCGGCTTGCTGATCGCGCTGCAGGTGATCCCAGCGCGTGTAGACGACACGGCCGTAGCTGTCGACGAGAGGCCGGAAGACGCCGGATGGCGAGTGATCCAGCAACCGCAGATCGCCGCTCGCCGGATCGAGGCTCCATAGACCGCTGGTGCTGGGCGCCTCCTCGTACTCGTCGAGCTGCGGATAGAGATGGGGCTCGCCGCCGCGCGGCCGGTCGGAAGAGAAGAGAATTCGGCCGTCTGGCCCATAGAGCGGACTGACGTTGTTGGCGTCCGCCGGCTGGTTGGGAACGCGATTGATGACCGCGTGGCCGCCCTCCGCCAGACCCGTGATCTCGTAAATCTGCCAATACGTCGTGATCCACTGGTACTGCTCCGTGGTAGCGCCCACCACCATGCTGAACAGCACCTTCGAACCGCTCCAGTGGACTGCGGGCTCGCGCACGGCGATGGAGCCGTTGCCCTGGAAGCCGGCGTTGCCGAAGCCGGCCTCGTGGGTCAGATTGCGCAGCGTGCCGTTGGGATAGAGGATATAGAGATCGCCGCCCCGCCCCACGCTGTCGACCTCCGCCCGGTGATTGCCGAAGACCGAGGCCACCGTCGTGAAGTCCCCCGGAATGGGCACCTGCGTCACGAACAGGATCGGATTCGCCAGAGCCTTCGCGCCAATTCTGGCCGGGGCGGCCACGGGCTTTGCCACATGAGGCGCCGCACCGAGCGCGAGTGGCAGAATCGCAAGACTCACCACAACCCAACGAGCCGTACGGGCTCGAACAGCTCCAGTCAACAGCATCAGGTCTCCCTTCAGGGATAGCCAGTGATGCATATCTTAGCACGGCTGACCGGCGGGCCCCCGCATCACCCCGGTCCTCCCTCGCACGCCCCAAGCGGGGACCCCTCATCACCCCGACCCTCTTCTCCCACCGCACTCCCCGGTGCGATCGACGCAACCCAGTTGGATGTTTCGGAAAGGCGTCATCGTTCCGTAATCGACGCCACTTCCCCCCCCAATGTAAAGACGCCCCACGGGGAACCCCGTGGGGCGTCTCGGGAGCGGCGCAAGAAGCCGAGATCTCTAATAATTTCCGCGGATTCTCCGTGCCCGCCTCACGCCACCTTGGCGATGGCGAGCCCGGACAGAAACGCCCCGAGCGTCACGTCCGCGATCTGCGCCAGCGTATAGCTGGACGAGAACCCCCACCAGGTCCAGTTCGGCACCACACAGTAGACGGCGGCGGTGAATCCCATGACGGTGATGAACACCACACGTCCCCAGTAGGAAAGCCCCGTCGCCTTGCCGACCAGCCACGTCGCCAGCAGAGCGACGAGGATCAAGCTGATGAAGTGCTTGACCAGCGGTCCCGCCATCGACGGAATCCCTGAATTCTGGTAGGCGATGAAGAGGATAGGCCCACGCTTCATCTTCTCTTGAGAAGCCGCATCCTCTCCATAGGGACTGACGTAGACGCCCCCCTCCGGAGCGTTGGCCGTCACCGCCGCCGCCACCGCGTCCCCATTCGAGAACTTCTTGAGAGTCGCGGCGTGCCACGGCAGCACCGTCCACGACAGAGAGCTCCAAACGAATAGGATGATCGCTCCGAACACGGCCCCAAGAACGAGCTTCTTCACCGAATGCTCCTTTCAGGTGCGCTGCGTGGCTTTGAAACGCGATCTACGCTAAGATTACGCCGATATTACGCCCCGCCATCCGGGGCTGTCAACGACCTTCCAGGAACTTCCAATGAGAATAACCGACGTCCCCTTTGGAACCACCAGCTGGTCGCAGATTGACCCCACCGAGCACCCCGGCGAGACCGGCACCGCCTACTGGCGCACCCGAACCTTCGGCGACCTCCGCGTCCGTATGGTCGACTACACGCCCGGCTACCTGGCCGATCACTGGTGCGTGAAAGGCCACATCCTCCTCTGCCTGGAAGGCGAGCTCCACGTTGAGCTCCGCGGCGGCGTCACCCACATCCTCACGCCGGGTGTGAGCTACCAGGTCGCTGATGACGCCGAGCCGCATCGCTCCCATACGACGACCGGCGCCAAGCTTTTTATCGTGGATTGATCAGATAGGAGCAACCCGGCCTGGCCGGCGAAACCGCTCCCATAGAGCCGTCCCAGCCCGTCCACGTCGCCCTCCTCACGCCATGCCGGCGGGACGGCTCCGAAACGGCAAAGCCGCTCGAACCCTATGGACCGCGGGAGGGGCAAGACCCCTTGATTTTAGGCGGTCCCGAAGGGCTGGCAGGCGCCTATCCGATTTTGCCCACGACGCCCATCAGCGGCTCGAGCATCGCGCTGACCGCAAAGTCGAAAAACCACGCAGCGGCAAGGAAGATGATGAAAGTGAACACCAAGCGAATCCCCGTGTCGCGGAGCAGGAGCTCTTTGCCCACGACGATAAGGATCAGCAGCGTGGCCGCCGGCCAGATATAGAAATTCGATATCGCTATGACGAACCTGGCGGAACCTGGGAGAAGCGACCCCAGCCCTGCGAAGAGTTGGGCCAAGACAGGCGTTCGCCGCCTGAGAATGTAACTCCCCCAGCCGATGTAATGGGCACAGAGGAGGGTCGCCCCCCAGGACAGTCCACGTGCGATGCGGTCGTTCATACCCATCTCCTCTGGAGGCTTGTACAGCCGAGCTTCTCACATCGTAAGCGCCAACTCCGCTCCCTGCGCGGCGGCGGCACTCACATCCTCACGCCGGCCATGAGCTACCAGATCGCCGACGATGCCAGCCCTATCGCTCCCACGCGAAGACCGGCGCCAAGCTCTTCATCGTGGATTGATCCGTCAGGGAGCAACCCGCCCTAGCCGGCGAAACCGGTCCGTAGAGCCGTCCCAGCCCGTCCACGTCACCCCTCCGCAGACTTAGCCGGCGGGACGGCTCCGAAAGCGCAAATCCTTTGCATTCCGGAAAAAGAACTAACGCCAAGATTGTCTCATCACGGGTCCATTTGCATTACCATGTTCGTGCGTACGCGCCATCTAGCCGCCACCTATCTGCAAATCCCTCACAAGTTCTTGTTCATTCGACCTTCGACTTCAACGACCTCCCACGCCTAGCGAGTGCCAGCCGGATACGGCTTAGGCAACGAGCGGGCTCCTTTTTAAGCTGGCACTCCCAAATGCGAAGAACGGACCAACCCTGAGAACGCAACACGCGTATTACCCGCCGGTCGCGGACCTTGTTACGCTCAATCTTCTCTCGCCAAACCCTCTCATTGGTCTCTGGGCTAGGATTTCTTCCACACGCGTGGCCATGCCAAAAACAGCCATCCACGAACACGACGGTTCTCTCCTTCCTCCAGACGAAATCCGGTTTCCCGGGAAGAGGCTGATGACGTCGCCAACCCTTTAGGCCAGCACCAATGAGAAGCTCCATTAACCGCTTTTCCGTAGTCTTATTCCCGATGCTTCGCACCCGCGCCATTAGCTGACCGCGACTGAGTCCACCGAACGGCGTTATCTCTCTCTGGGCGTCACCGGGCCATCTATTCATACGCTCGCTCCAAGATCTTCGTGCATGGACGCAGCTTCGCGGAGTCGCGCGACGGCCCGCTTTTGACGGAAATCAGTCGCCATCATCGCCTTCCCACATAGCCGACCTCTTAGCAAGGCAGCAAGGACGCCTCCGTGAAGTTCTGTAAATAACGGCGGAACTGCTTCGCCTATCATCTCACGGATAGAGTCAATGCCCGTTTCCTTTACCCATTGGAAATCGGCGGGAAACGTCTGGATAATGGCGCATTCCAGCGGACTAAGCACTCGATTTTCCCAAGGGTGGAGCGTGAAATCACTACCAATTTTACCGCTCGCGGTCGTGACGGTTGCGGCAGGGCGATCTGGATACATTCTTCGGTAGCTTGACCTTCGGTGCCCCTTGATTAGTCGCCAAGTACCGGCGGAATCCCGAATAACCGGACGCAAGAGAGGCTGTCGACAGAGGGCACATTCCGCGTCGTCGGGACCCGCGTCGACTGGCCCGCAAGAAATGCACAAATTATTCTCCCAGGCGCTCCTTCCACTTCTGGGCGGTATTGACTCTATCATATGATAACGGCGCTCATCCCAAACCGGAACGCAATGGAGCGCTCGCTCGGGGTCTCTTGCTCCGATAAGAGACTTAGCATCCAGCGGGGGAAGTCCATTTTCCTTGAGTGCCTCCTCAAGCGTCTTACACCGCCAATCGGCCTTTCCGGCTAAGGGTTCTGGATAAGGTATCTTTCCTCCCGATCTGAACGAAGCGAGGCCACGTTCTTCCAGATGAACAAACGTAAGAAAAGCCCGTCGCCTTGTTTGTGGAACTCCAAAATCAGCAAGATCGACGGCAATGGGGTAGAAAATATAAAAGGGCTCAAGCATTTCAATAAGCAAGGCAGCTGCCGTAACACCTCTGCCAGTCTGTGGATGACGTACAAGGCGCCGAAAGAAAGCTGTTACGTTCTCAAGGACTACTACTCTTGGCGAAAGCGCGCGAACAACCTCTGCGATCGGAAGTACCAATAAGTTGCGCGGATCACGGGAACCTTCGTCGGGATTTGAAGCGAGTCCTCGGTCACTCTTCGCGGTGCTCATACCTTGACAAGGAGGACAAGCACAAAGAAGGTCAGGCCGCTCTGCACCTCTGCTTTTCGCCACGCGCACTAACTCTGGCCAAGTTTGGCGGAGATCGCCTAGAACCCCCGTCGCTTTCGGATGATTCCTAAGGGCTACTTCTAGGCGGCGTGCTCTTAGCTCCGCCATGGCGACGAACTCAAAGCCTGCCTTAGCGTAGCCAAAATCCCCAGCTCCGCAATTCGAGTACATGCTAACGGCAGTTAGACTCCTCTCACTCATGGTCGGCACCCATGATCCAGAAGATATCGAAGCCTTCCAGTAGACCCCAGAAGGCCTTCGCAGATAGCAGCCTTAGCTCGCAAGAAAAGAGGAGCCATAACCCCCATACCACGAACCTCGCCCTTGGCCATCTCAACTCTGAGATCACGTCCTTGAATAGGAGGCTCCGCGGCCGAGTAGGCTAGCCCCCATAGCTTCGAGCACGATCGAAGGCGATTGCAGCAGGAACATTTCATGCTGCCCGAGCATTACCCGTATTCTTCCAGCAGCGAGCGTTTCTAGCATCACAAGCTTCTGCTCGAATTGCTCAAATGTCATTTCTGACTTCCACTCAGTCTGCCAGATCCTTCTATAGGCCACTAAGTCTCCGCTAGCCTCGTGCTGCTGCTCGTGCCACACGCTGTTAAGAAGCCTTTCATAGTCGAAGTCTCTCTGAGGAGATTGAAGCCCCTGTATACGCTTCAACTTCTCTGGAGGTGTCTCTAAGGTCGTAAAAACATCTCTAATAATATCGAGCGGATAACCAAACTCGTTCACAATCTCGGATAGGAGATTTAGAGCCTCGACCGTCATGATCGAAACCGATCCTACTGCCCTGCATTCTCCCAAGATGGCTGCCTCTTGCGTGGTAGACCCTCCGAAGCCTCCGAACTCACGCGCTACAATAACTGCATGTTCGGCTCCGGCTTTTTCACGGTGCGAGGCAGCTCCCCCCACTTCGGCCTCATCATTGGCAATCCGATGGCGTGATCCCTTCGCTTCAAAGATCAAGGAATAGGACCCTGGTCCTATGGTGGCCATAAGAAAGACATCCTCTTTCCCAGGATCGCCCCGCCTCTCCGCCACAAAACCCATCGACTCAAGAATCTTGGCAAGTGCCATTTCGAATGATGCGCCTCCGATATATGAGCTGTTAACCAACTCCATAGCCAACTCGGACGGTGCCGCCTCATAAGCTTTTGCCAATTCTCGGAAGAGCCCTTCTCGCCACAAAACAATCGAGTCAACTTGTGCCACTGTAAGGCCGATGTCATACAAATGGCCCTCCAACAAGAGATCGGATACGGCGAATAGATCAAACGTTCGATAGAATTCCTGTGCTTTTCTGCTCTTCCCAAGGCGTCGTTCGAGCACCTTAAAATAGGGATGCGAAGCGTTAACGAGAAAGCCTTGACCATCAGGCGAAAGCTTCGATAGGCGCTGATCCGCACCGAGAGGTCGGCGCTCAACACGTGGCTTCGATATTTTGAAGTCAAGTGGCGCCTTGGAGCCCGCCTTAACAAGCAAGGCCGTGACTGGCTCTCGATAGAATTCTCTAGAACGAGTAGGCAGAGAAGCGAGGTGCTTTTCTTCGTCTGCCCTTTGAGCATCTCGGTTTTCTAGAAACGTCCGCGCCGCCATATATAGTGACTGTTGTAGCAAAGCGAGCTCTCGCGCCTTGGCCGTATCTTGCTGAAGCCGGCTTCGGTCGGCGAGGAGTTCCTCATCCAGCGCGTCTATATTAAGCACAAACTGTGAGCGGTAAAACGTTCCGTACGAGGGCGGCTTCAAAAATAGCTCAGGATCATCAGTATTGAGAAGGCGGCCTCTTACCATGATAAAGAAACCATGGCTTCGGCCGTGTTCGCTCGCCCGAGCGTCGAGGAGTGAAATCTCAAAGAGCCGAACGAAACCCCACACCCAACCCAATTCAGGAAAGAAGGCGTAAGGTATCTCAATTTCGGGCTTCACTGAATCGAGACCGACCTCTCTTCCAAATTCTAATTCTCCCCCAACCTCCCCACGGCCAACTGCCTTTCGCCAATCAGGTTCGAGAGCTTCTTGTACAGGAGTACTAGCTAAATCCCACTCCTCTACGGCGTTTCTTTCTAGGCGCGGACCTACCTCCTCATCGTTGAGCCATACTCTGAAATCTGGACGAAGAGGCATCCCATTTCCTAAGACCCACATAAGTCGGCCCTGTTGAATCTCCTTGCCCTTCAATGAGCCGACAACTACAAGTGTCCAACTTTCCCTAGCCAGTAGCTTCCGCACTTGTGGCTCGCGATCAGTATCAAAGACCTCCGAAACGAACAGGCTGGCCTGGTCTGCCGTAAGCACCCGAATAGGCGCTGAAAGAGGATTTCGACTAGTTACCGGCTCTCTATCACCCCCTGGGTGAATATCTCTGTAGTCAACCGTGACGGCGAAGTACATGTCGTTGGTTCGACAAAGATGCGTTATAGTATCGCCTATTGTATAACTTGCGAGTTTACCAATGCCGAATTTACCTATCATTTTACGTGGGCCGCGAGGACCCTCTGCCACCCTCCCCAAACTCTCCTTGGGGCTGGAAGCAATCATCCATAGGTCCTTAAGTCCGTCGATACCCATGGACCAGCCATCATCCCAGACGGCAACATAATTGGTTGAAAACTGACCAGGAAGGTACACTTGTACCTTCTCTGCATATGCGTCGAATCCGTTTGCGACCAGTTCCTCAATAGCCTTATTGGCTGACCCGTACAAATGGCGGGAAAAATGCTCGATGATTTGGTAGTCTATGTCCAGGGTGACGTGTTCTACGGTCGTCCCCAGGCTAGAAATTGGTGAAGCGGCGATTGTCATCTGATTTGGCCTTGTTGTTGCGCCGATATACTCAATGGTCATAGCATAACCTATCTTTCTCTCCTGGGATAGCCGCGGGCTCGCGTTGCCGGCAGTCAGTCGGGAGACTCTTCCAACTCCCGAGAGTCGAGTAGCCACTGTACTCACCTACTCCTTGAGCGCATCCTCAAAGAGTCTTAGAATATCCCTGACGTGCACCGATTGCCCGGCGAGTCGGTGAGAAGGATTCCCGACCCGGCCACTATCTCCTGAAAGGGACCCGACATGCCCACCACCCTCCGTGCCTCCCTCAAGACCCTGACCGCCCTTGCCCTCCTCGCCCTCCTCGGAGGCGCCAAGCCGGCGATCTCTCAGGAGGCCCCCGGGGCAGCTGGCCCGCCCTACCGGGTCGGCGGGGAGGTTTCCCGGCCGGAGGTCCTGCTGACTACGAGGCCGGAGTACACGGAGCTTGCCCGCAGGGCTCGCATTTCGGGCGTCGTGATCTTGGAGGCGGTCATCGACGAGCAGGGTAATGTCACGGACACGCGGGTGCTCAAGGGGTTGCCGATGGGGCTTTCGAAGGCGGCTGTCGATGCGGTCCAGACTTGGAAGTTCAAGCCGGCCACCCTCGGGGGCAAGTCGGTGCCGGTCTACTACGTGCTGACCGTGAATTTCCAGGTTGACGGCTCGCCCTCCAGCGATGGGCCGAGGTTCGTGAGGTTCCTGGAGCAGAATCCCGACTTTGCGGCGCTGCTACGTGGGAGGCGCTTCCAAGAAGCCGCGAAGCTCCTCGATGGCTGGGCCACGGAGCGCCCCAGGGACTCCGCGATCCCTCTGGCCAGAGTCCATCTCCTCTTGGAGGAGGATCGATTGCAGGATGCCTGGCAGAAGGCACAGGCGGATCACGGCCCCGCACGCTACGAAGGTCTCTGCAGCGTCGGCGCGTTTGCCTGGAAACAGGCCCAGCGGGATACGGCAGGCCGAGCTGAGGATATCGAGCTTGGGCTCCAGGCCGAGACGGCCGCGATAGCCACAAATCCGAAGGGCTTCAAGGCAATGATCGACAAGGCCTGGCTCCTCCGGTCGAAAGCGGAGTTAGCGCAGGATCCCAAAGAGCACCAGGCCTTGATCGAGGAAGCGGACAGGCTGCACAAGCAGGCCGCGGGGGTGAATGCGAAGGAAGCGCCTTAGGGCCGACGGCCCGCGCTTCCAGAAGCATCGGGCCAAAGCCGAAGGGCGCGCCGTCAACCTGGAAGTCTACTGTCAGAGCAGTAGTAGCCTTCATCCCAGCCGCAAGGGGAGAGAGGCGGGAACTTTGTTTCTAGGCGAGGCCCATCTCTTCGAGGGAGTGGGCAGTGAGAACGCGTTCCGCGAGCTTGGTCAGCCGGTCGAACGAGCTGATCGTCTCGACCTGCTGCCGCACCTTTTCCGGTAGAGGCCCAAACTTCTTGGCGAGCTGAAGGAGAAGGACTTGGTGAGCTCCCTGGGCACGCCCCACGGCCTGCTGCGTCTCGGACCATGTCATCTTCATCGCTCGCACCTCCTGGTTCTCTCTTTGGGAGCGAAGGGCCTCGAACTCCGCAACCTCCCAGGGCTCCAATTCTAGATAATTTTCCACGCAGTCGACAAGTAGGTAGGGGTCGATCCGACCCTTCAGCCCGGCGATCCGGCGCAGGCAGGCCATTTTCAGCTCGGGGCGGCTCCACGGAGTGGGGTCCAAGAGTGCAGCGAGGGCCCAGGCCAGAGGCTCGGGGCGGTCCAAGTACTCCGCGGCGTGACCGCCTGCGAGGCCGAAGGCGACGTACCGCGGCTCCGGGAAGTCCGGCCCGAGGCTGCTCTCCCAGGTCTCCAGATTGACGCCGGGACGACCACGCCTCAGGTAGAAGGCGATGGTCAGCACCCGCGTGTCGTAGCGGGCCTGGATCTGGCTACGGTAACGCCACAAGCGCTCCGCCATTCCCGGGCTTGCCCGAGCCTCGATTTCGACGTGGATCAGGAGCGGATGACTGTCGAGAGTGCGGACGCGGACGAGCAGATCCAGCTCGCGCCGGCGGCCGTGCGGACCTCCAGCGAAGAGCTCCTTGTCCAGAAGCTCGGGCGCCGACAGATCCAGCCGTTCCAGCGCCCGCGGCGCGACTAGGCGCAGGAAGTCTTCGAGGAAAACGCGTAGTAGTTGCTTGAAGATCTTGTCATGTTGGGTGGCCATGGCGATCCCAATAGCGTGAGATCGCCGTCCATCGGCGCTCTCCCTCCACCCCTATAAAGACGGAAAAAGCAGGACCAATCTTGCAACCCCCCGCCGGATATGGATTTGCGATGGGGGTTTCGAGCTATTCAAGAGGTGACTGAAATCAAACCCAAGCTAGAACGGCCGCCGGGAAGCCTGGGAAGAGAAGCCTCTGGGCTTGCAATGAAGGGCAGGCCGGCATAGCTCCCATCCTCAAAGAGCCCTAGAATGTTCTGGCCGTGAACCGATTGCCCTGAGATTCGGAGAGTCCAACATGCCCCGCAGACTCCTGGCTTTCCGCCCGACCCTGCCCGCCATCGCTCTCCTCACCCTCCTCGGCCACGCCGTGCCGGCGATCCCGCAGGAGGCGCCGGTTCGGGTCGGCGAGGGGGTTACCCGGCCGGAGATCATCCGACAGATCAGGCCGGTCTACACGGAGCTCGCTCGCAAGAACCGAGTGACGGGCACCGTGATCGTGGAAGCGATCATCGACGAGCAGGGCAACGTCACGAACACGCGGGTGCTCAAGGGGCTGCCGATGGGGCTCGATCAGGCGGCCGTGGATGCGGTCTCGGCGTGGAAGTTCAAGCCGGCCACCAAGGACGGCAAACCGGTGCGGGTCTACTACGTCCTGACCGTGAACTTCAAGGTTGACGATACGCCCTTTGGCTACGGCCCGACGTTCATGAAGCTGGTGAAGCAATACCCCGAATTCGCCTCGGATCTTCACGGCAAACGATACCAGGACGCCGCAGAGCTCCTGGATCGCTGGGCCAAGGAACGGCCGGCGGATCCAGCGATCCCTCTCGCCAGAATCTATCTCCTCCTGATGCAGGGCCGGTTGCAGGAAGCCTGGCGGAAAGCGCAGGATGATCACGGCCCCGAGCGCTACGAGGGTCTTTGCAGCGTCGGCGCCTTTGCCTTGATTAAGGCCAACCGGGATGCGGCGGGCCGCGACGAGGCCATCGAGCTTGGGCTCCGAGCCGAGACGGCCGCCATGGCGGCCAAGGCGGACGGCGTTGAAGCGATCGACTACAAGATCTGGCTGCTCAACCGGAAGGCGATGCTGACGTCTGATCCCGATGCGCGTCAGCCGCTGGCCGAGGAGGCGGGCCGGCTTCAGAAGCAGGCCGCGGATTTGCGTTCACAGGTGCCACCCTAGCGTCGCAGGACGCTGGCTTTACCGGCCTGAATCTTGTAGCCTTCCCTTGAAACACGGGCCCAAGACGTAGATACAGTCTGTATTTGTCGCCTCCAGGCTGTTTTCTCGTGTTACAGGACACGCTCTCCCACTCTGAGCTGAAACGGTCGGAAACAGACTCAGATCTCCTGCTTCATTGTTTTTCCGGCTTTTTCAACCTCCGTTGCCTTGAAACATTGTTTCACCGGCTTTTACATGCCAATATGGCGCCAGAGATTGAAAAAGCCGGAAAAACAACCTGGCACGCCGTGAAACATTGTTTAACCGGCTCAAACAATGTTTCAGGAGAAGAAAATCTGTATCAGGCCGTTCCGGTCTGAATTTGGCCGTGAGAAAAGCTATCACGGGAAAATCAGGGCTACGAGCTGTCGCTAGGCTGAATCACGGCTTCCCAGGATGAAACAGCAGGTGTCAGGCTGAATCAGCAGGCGGCGCGACGAAGCGGGTCGCCGCGGTCCGGTCTGGCCCCAACGACCCCTAGCGCGCTCGACGTGGCCTGCGGCCCTTGCGGCGCCAGACGGATCGGCGCGGAGCGACGCTGCCCGAGGCGCGGACCGGCAGCTCAGACGGCAGGAGCGGCCAGATCAGGGTCTCCAGAATTCGCGAGAAGCGTACCTTCTCCATCCACTCGGTATACGGCTGCCACCGGGTCATGGCACTTGACTCCTATTGGACGACTCGCCCGGCGCTTCGGACAAGATCGGAGCGGGTACGGTCTGCGCAGCGGCGAAGGGCTTTCCCACTAGAACCCAGTAAAACGCCTTGAAACATAAATGTTTCAAATGCCCGACAGGAAAAATTTTGTTACTCCGCTGCCAATCTTCGTCATCCTGCATGTGCTTCGCAAAGCTCATGGATCGAGTTCCTCCCCCGATGAGCGTCGGCATTTTGTGCTTCCCACGCTGCCTTCTCGGCTGATGCCTGAGATAAATGCAAGGCTCGGGCCAAGGCTCCACCGGCCCAACGAGGACTCCACCACAGCGGCAGCGGAGCATGCTCGACGAAACGTTCGAAGGTATTCTGCCACTAGGGAGAATGAACGATCCGATGGCACGCACCTGGATACCGCCAGAGGGTCAGGCGGAGTGGTAGCGCCGGGTCGCCGCCGGCCGGCCGTGACAGATTACATGGTATCCAATTTGCAAAATCGCCGGCCATGCACAACCGGGCGTGGCGTTTTTTCCTGGTGATTTTTGGGGTTTCTCTGGCTGCCAAGGCCGGCCCGCTGACGGTCTCCAGCCAAGTGCGCGACCGCCTGGAGCGGCCGATTCGAGGAGCATCGATCGAGATCGAGCGGCAGCCAAGCGCTTTCGAGAAAGCCCGCGCCCAACTCGAGGAAAAGAACTCGCCTCCCGTCTCGACGGCGGTTTCCGATGAGCACGGACGCTTCCGTGTGGGCGTTCCCGAGCCTGGGATCTGGCGTCTGCGCATCCGGGCTCACGGCTTCGTCCCCTGGGAGAAGATCGAATTCCTGCCGGTCCAAGAGCCCGTCGAAATCGAGACGGTCGAGCTCGCGCCGGAAACGGTACTGAGGGCACGAGTTGTCGACGCCAAAGGCAAACCCGTGCCCGGCGCCAGGCTCCAAGCGTTGTCCTCAAAGAGGGACTATGAGAGTCCCCGAACGAGCACGCGAGCTTGGGGTCGGGCTATCGACATCGCAAGGTCCGGGCCCGATGGAACGGTTTCCATTCCAAAAAGTGATGGAGAAATCATTCACCTGTCGGCCATTGCAGACGGGTATTTGGATACATGGTCCAAAAATCTGAATGATGGCTCGGCGACGCTGCAACTGATCCGCGGCTGCCGGCGGGCCTTGAGAGTGGTAGAGCCCCAGGATCAGCCCGCTGCCGGGGTTCTGGTGCAGGCCGGGCCTTGGAGTCTTGGAAAGACCGATGCCGCCGGCCGGGTGGAGATTACCTCCCCTTGTAAAGAGACGTTGGAATTGCACCTGCTGACCGCGGACGGCCGGAGGATTCGGGATATGTTGCCCGCGGTCCGGGAAGGCGAGTCAGGGGAGATCCGATTCGAGCTGTCGCCGCCGGCCCCGAAACTAACAGGAAGGGTGCTCGAGAAAGGCAGCCGAAAACCGCTCGCGGGAGTCCTGGTCTGGGCTGACGACGATCCCGGCTCCTTTACCTCGACGGACGAAC
>Ga0134121_10001166_pt1 | contig 25382 bp, 26 predicted proteins | sample KB301_FD_96463 | JGI IMG/M metagenome (GOLD analysis project Ga0134121, IMG submission 96463) | Terrestrial soil microbial communities without Nitrogen fertilizer from Kellogg Biological Station, Michigan, USA - KB3-0-1 | ecosystem: Environmental > Terrestrial > Soil > Unclassified ... | reverse complement strand
GAGAGTCATGCGACGTGTACTTCTTGCAATAATAATGGTGCCTATCGTAGCAGGCCGAGGGTATGCGCAGTCCAGCGACTCGAGCGCGATCGCCGAGCAGTTGTTCAACCAAGCACGTGACCTCGTGAAAGCGAACCAGTGGGCCGAGGCGTGCCCCAAGTTCGAGGCGAGCTTACACTACGATCCAGTGCTCGGTACACGGCTCAATCTTGCCGCATGTTACGAGCACATCGGTAAGTTGGCTACGGCATGGGGAATTTACCGAGAATCGATCGAACTCGCAAAGAAGGCCGGCGATGTCAAACGACGCGATTACGCGCAGAAACAAGCGGCCGCGCTAGAACCACGATTGCCCAAGCTCTCAATTTCCGTACCCGCCAAACTGCCTGCTGGTTTTATTGTAAAACGAGACGCTACACTGGTCGATACTGGCGCACTAGGTGTCGCGCTGTACATTGATCCAGGCTCGCACGAGATCATCGCCTCAGCTCCGGGATTTGAAGCATTCAAGCAGACAGTCACCGTCGTCGAAGGTAATGCAAGGACGCTTGCGATCCCCGAACTTAATGCCGCGTCCGTGCTAGCGCTCGGATCATCGGGGCCTCCGATCGAGGAGCACGTCGCAAGAGCCAAACCTGGGACTGCCCCATCGCATGCTCGCAGGTACATCGCCATAGGTGGTGGCCTTGCGGGCGTGGCGGCAGTAGGGGTGAGCCTCCTCTTCGGTGTGAAAGCGAATTCAGATTTCAATGACGCAAAGAGGTTATGCGGTGCAAGCTTAGTCTGCGACTCCACCAATTATGAGAGAGGCATACAGTTGATGCGCGATGCGCACTCACATGCCACAGCTTCAACAGCGTTTGCTGCTACTGGTGGTGCAGCGATCGTTGCTAGCGCTGTCATTCTCCTCGCCGCACAACACTCGCCAGAGCGGACAGCTGCGCAGATCATACCGGTGACGCGAGATCACGGCGTAGGTCTCGCTATCACTGGGAGGTTCTAGTCATGCGTTGCCTCTTACTGGCTATTACATTGCTCACACCTTTCTCCGGTTGTTCACAGATCCTGGGCCTACATGACGTCACCCATGAACATCGCGTGGGTGGTCAGGTCCGTGGGCTCTGGGATGGTTCAGATGGCGTCACGTTGCAACTGCGTGCAGATGGTGTCGACACGTTGCTCACTGTTCTTGCTAACGGCACCTTTAGCTTCGCTGATCAGCTCGCTCCAGGCGCGTCGTACTCGGTTGCGGTTGTGGCCAACCCATTGCAGCACACATGCAGCGTTGATGCCGGTGGTAATGGAGTTATTGCGAATGACGACATGATGGCTATATCGATCGCTTGTGCTGGCCCTGCAGTAGTTGCCCTTTCGGGAGAATGGGGATGGGTGTTTGATCCGACACAGGACTCTCAGAGATTTAAGGGTTCGGTTATTGTGCAGACTGTTGCCTTAATTATCGGTGGTAGTAATATAAGTGGCGCAAGTATTAACGGTACGATTGTGCCACTTAATGAACAAACTGCACCGATAGCATTGCCATTGGGGGAGATGTCAGTGTCAATTTCGGTGAGTGCCAATGGGGGATTGTCAAAGACCTACGAGTGTGTTTTTGATCGAGGCGGAGAGGTGCTTGATCAGATCGTGTACGGTAAGGCGTCGAATGCCCAACGTACTGATGTGTTCGGTTATTCGGTTGCATTGTCTGGTGATACGCTGGCGGTGGGTGCGCACGGGGAATCTAGCGCTGCTAAGGGAATCAATGGTAACCAAGCCGACAACTCCGTCTCAGGCGCTGGTGCGGTTTATGTGTTCGTTCGGAATGGAACGACGTGGGCGCAACAGGCGTACGTCAAAGCCTCGAATCCAGATATGTATGATAGCTTTGGGAGTTCGGTTGCACTGTTTAACGACACGCTAGCGGTTGGCGCATATGCGGAATCTAGCGCTGCCACTGGAATCAATGGCTCCCAGTTGGACAATACCGCGAGTAATGCTGGTGCTGTTTATGTGTTTGTTCGAAGTGGCACGGCATGGACGCAGCAAGCTTATATCAAGGCGTCGAATTCTGGGGCTTTAGACAACTTTGGACGGGCTATCGCGCTATTCGACGACACGCTAGCGGTTGGTGCGCCTAGCGAATCAAGTGCTGTCACTGGGATCAACGGTAATCAAGCCGATAATACATCTAGTAACGCTGGCGCGGTCTATGTCTTCGTACGCAGCGGGACGACATGGACGCAGCAAGCTTATATCAAGGCGTCGAATACTGGAATTGGCGATCTGTTCGGAGATTCGGTGGCGTTGTTCAGTAACACGCTGGTGATCGGCGCGCCTGAGGAGGCCAGTGCGGCAACCGGAGTCAACGGCAATCAGGCAGACAACACAGCAGGAGGTGCAGGTGCGGTTTATGTGTTCGTCCGTAGTGTTACAACTTGGACACAGCAAGCGTATCTCAAAGCGTCGAATGCTGGGGCTGGCGACGAGTTCGGTTGCTCGGTTGCTCTATCCGGTAATACATTGGTGGTCGGCGCATCCGGGGAAGCTAGCGGCGCCACAGGGATCAATGGTAACGAGGCCGACAATAGTGTATTTCATGCTGGTGCGGCTTATGTGTTTGAGCGCAATAATGCTACATGGACCCAACAAGCATATGTCAAAGCAGCAAATACCAGCGACAGCGCCGCCTTCGGTATTTCCGTTGCGCTATCCGGCGACACGTTGGCAGTTGGTGCATACACCGAATCTATTACTGTTACGCCTGAGAGCAATAGCAGCCATCCCTTCGTCGGATTTGCAGGTGCTGGCGCGGCTTATCTGTTCGGCCGCGTCGGAACAACGTGGACGCAGCGATCGTATGTCAAAGCGTCAAATGCCGGTGCGGCCGACGACTTCGGCACTTCAGTTGCGTTGACCGGAGACACGCTGGTGATCGGTGCGCCTTTTGAAGCCAGTGCCACTACGGGGATCAACGGCAACCAAGCCGATAACAGCGCTACCGCTGCTGGTGCGATATATATATATCGCTGACGCCGGCTCTGCTGATACTGCAGGCCCGCGACACGCTGCCGCGCTCGGCGCCCTCGCCGGGCGCACTCCCGATCGCAGTACTGGGCTCGCGCGACGTTGCACAGCCCAGTGGTGCTCTTTGCCGCGATGGGTGGTGACCACCTACGCCGCGTTCAACACACTAGGCTCGCACCGTGAGCATGCCACCGGGCCGAGCGGCCCGGGATGGCCCGGCGGCGTGCTGGGCGGCGCAGCCGCAGCATCGGCCCGGCTCGAGAGCGATGCCGCGTCGGTCGGGAGGAGCGCGGGTGAGGACGCGTTCGGCACTTGCTGGCACGTGGATATCGCGACAGCACCCGCGAGCGTGCGCCATCGCGCTCGATGCTCGCCTGGCGCTCGACTTCGATCGCAAGCTCGCTGGGAGATGGCGGTGCGACAGGTCGGCGCGGCGCGGCGATCCCCGAGCAGCGCGGGCAGGCGGCGCCACGGCGCGGGGGTAATCCGGGCGGCGCGATCCTCCGGGCAGCGGGCGCATTAATCGCCGCGCTCAAATCGCCTGCGATTTCTGGCCGCAAGCCAGCCACCCTCGACGAGGGGTGACTAACCGGTGACTAGCCAGCGATCTCAGGCCCTTCATGAAGGCTAACATCTTGAAACTGTTGAGCGGGATACCAGATTCGAACTGGCGACCTTCAGCTTGGGAAGCTGACACTCTACCGCTGAGTTAATCCCGCAGGTCTGCGTAAAGGTACACGAATTTGGCTGGTGGTCAAGCCGCCCGCTGCGTCGTTCACACCGCGGTTCACACTTCCCGCGCCCCATTCGCGGACGCAAGCACCCGAAAGTTGAGGGAGCACGGTCCGACTCCGGCGTTGAAAGCTGTCGAAACTGAAGGTCACCGTGTCCTCGCGCTCGTGCGCGCTAGGCCGTGGACGCCACCGATTGCGGTCGCACCAAGTTTGGAACCCAGCGCCACACGCAAGAACGCCAGAAGCATCGAGAGGCCCGTCCCTCGTGCGCTGCGAACGCGACAGCTGCCCCCGTCCGATCGACCTCCGTTGGGCTTCGCACTCGGATGCTTCGCCGGCCCGCCATTGGTATCAATCGTCGTGCGTCGTGCGCGTTGGCGGCTGGCAGCGCAGAGCGTAGAGTATCGTCATGGCGCAACCCCTTACCGCCGACGATCTGCTGCCCCTCGTCGCAAAGCTGCCGCACGACGAGCAGGTACGGCTGGCACAGCTCGCGTTGCGTGCCGCCCGCGACTCGACGCGCGATGGCGCCGCATATCGAGCGACCCCTGTTCGTCCAGATGAGTTCTCGCAAGACCAGGAGGGGGCGTCATGGGAAGGCGAGGGGTGGGAGGCGGCCGGTGCGCCGCGGTGAGATTCGCTGGTACACGTTCGCAGCACCGGACAAGCGGCGCCCGGTGCTCCTATTGACCCGAACGATAGTCCGTGCGGCCACCAACGTTACAGACCGGCGCGCGTTCCTTACCTTCTACGATCGGTGGTGGGGTTCCAGGTGGGGTTCATTAATGGCGCGGATCGGCGTTTGGTCGTGGTCTCAGCGAGCCCCACGTGGACCGACCTTCGTCCAGCCTCCGGTTTCGATGCTTGCGCCCGCTGCTGGTGGCCGTGGTCGAGCATGGCTTGCGACGTGGGCGCGACACCGCTGCCTGTGGCAACTCCCGTGCTCCGGACAAGTTTCGCGAGGTCAACGGGAGCATGACGAGCGAGCGATGCAACTCCGGACAAGAGTCGGCCGGTACTCCTGCTCACTGAACTTCGGCTCGGTGACGGCGCGTTGATCGCGTGCAGTGTTCTGGTTCACCGAACTTTGTAGGACCGCGCGTGAACGCACGGCCCTCGACGACGAATGTGACCTGGAGGCACGCTGCTGATCGTTTGAACACTACGATTCTATTGCAGATCAGCATTGACGCGGACCGGTGAGATCCGTTCAATTGTGGCTCGGTCGCTGAGCGTTTCGCGCTTGGCAAAGGAAGGTGGGACGGACCATGGACAGTCATGCTCAGCTGGCGTTGCCCGGGGAGGTTCATCGCGTGCTCGTCGTCGACGACCACCCCGATACGACGGGAGTGCTCTCGGTCATGTTTCACATGCTCGGGTACGAGACCCGGAGCGCGCTGCGTGGCCGCGACGCGCTGCGCCTGGCTCGCGAGTTCGATCCGGAGCTGATCATGCTCGACATCGGATTGCCCGACATCAACGGCTACGAGGTCGTGCACGCGTTGCGCGCCAATGCTCGCATCGCACGTCGCTACATCGTCGCCCTCACAGGGTGGAGCCGCCCCGAGGACGTCGCGCGATCGATGAAGGCCGGGTTCGACGAGCATCTGCAGAAGCCGATCGATCTCGCGAAGGTTCGCCAGATCCTCCGGACCGCGGGCGACCGCGCGCGAAGCCGGGAAGCACGTGTTGCTTGCGGGAGCGCCCGGCGTGAAGCAGACATCACGCTATCATCCGACCTGGGTGCCCCTACATGTCGAGCCCGAACGCGCGCTGTGCGTATCCGCCCGCAGTGAACAAGCCGTTTGCTGTCCGGATTGCCGCGACCAAGGCAACAGCCTATGGACAGCCTGCGGGCAGATCAGTACAGCAGGTGTAGATCGTCAACAAACTTTCCTGGCTGTAAACCTCGTGTGCAGCGAAGCGCCGCTGGTCGACGCCGCAACGTTCGATCAGCGCCGATACTCTCGCAGCCGTTGCTCGATGCTGCACATCGCATCCCAGACCGCCAGCGCACCGTCGTGGCCGGTCCCCTGATCCTCGAGGATCACGCCGTGATCGTGAACCGCGATGTGGCTCGCGTAGCCGCTCGCCGCAGGCGCGATGTTGACGATCCACGCTTCGTGCTCCCCGAGCTCCCGCTCGATGCGCAGGATGCAGTAGCGCATGGAAGCACCGGTCTGGCGGTGCCGTCTCGTGTTCGCGTACTCCGGGCGTCGAACCGCAATCCGTTTATGTGCTCGCGACCTCACGACCATAGTTGTCCTCCCTTCGAAGCGGTCACTCAAGCAACGGACATGCCGTGCGTCGCGCATTCCTTCCCAGCGCGAATTCTGCGGTGATATTATACCGTAAGCGCGCGCACAACGCGCTGGGCAGAACGGAGTGGGTGTTCCAATCGCAACCAGAGCGTAACGAGCATCGCCGAAACCAGTGCGCGTAGTGCAACGGCGAGCGTCGCGCGTAAGGCTGCCAGCGCGGTACATGGCCGTCGGCACAATGCGCCTCGCATCGCGTTCTTGCGCTCGCTAGCACGGGGCACACGATCATCGCGACGAAGAGGCAAGGCTTGATGCGCCGCCTCGCGTCGCGTTCTTGCGCTCAGCAAGTGCGATCGATGGCAACGCATGACTCATTCGTTGGCCGTGAGTCAGCCGCGACGCTCGGGTGGTCCGACACTTGCTCCTCGATCGGAATAGCCATGTCGGATGTAAGCAGGAGCATCAAAGAAGGGATCGGCTTCGGTCTGATCGCGGGAATTGTGTTTGCGATCGCTCAGGTGATCGCCGCTGTCATCGCGAGTGTGCCGGCGATCTTCGTATTTCGCATGTTCGCGAGCGTGCTGCTCGGCGGCCCGGCACTTGCCACCACGCCCGCGCCAGCCGCGATCGGGATCGGCATCATCGCAAACCTGTACCTGTCGGCGATGTTCGGGTTGTTCTACGGCATCTACAACTCGGCGTTGACGCAACCGACGCGGCGGTCGCTCGCGCGTCAGGCCACGATCGGCGCGCTATACGGCGTGATGCTGTGGCTGATGAGCTCGCAGGTGTTCGCGCGGTATCGCTATCCGTGGTTGCTCGAGCTGCCACAGGTGCCTCAGATATTCTTGCACGCCGTGTGCTATGGGTTACCGCTCGGCCTTCTGTACGCGACTGCCGAACGCCACGTGGTTGCCATTCAGCAGCCGTACGGCCACACGCGGTGAGCATCACGCGGCACTCGGCACGGCAAGCGGCGACGATCGGCGCGCTCGCCTCAGCGCACGTCGACGGTGCGCCGCAGCACACTCGAGAGGACTTGCAAGGCGTCGATCGACGTGAAGATGCCTTCGACGCGATTGCCCTCCGTGATGATGACCGAACCAATCTTGAGCTCGGCCATTTTATCGACGACACCGGCGACTTCTTCACCGGGTGTGACGCTGTAGACCTGCTCGGTCATCGCGTCCTCGACCTTGACCTCGTCGGGTTCGGCGTCGCGCAAGGTCTCGATCAGGTGAAGATCACGCTCGGTGACGATGCCTACAAGCTTCCCCGAGTCCATCACGGGAAGATGTCGAATCAGGTGAGTACGCATCAGCTGGTGGGCAGCCGTCAGCGTCGCGTCACGCTCGATGGTCCAGGGCTGTCGCGTCATGTAGCGGCTGATCGGTGGCATCAACATGCTTCGATCTCGAGCAGATGACGTGCCATCCGAGAACCTGGGGTGTTCGAAGAAAGCGGCGCAGATCGCGCAGGCCGTGCGCCAGGAGGTGTGGCCGTGCGCAGGTTGATCGCTCGATCGCCGCCTGGCACCGCCTGGCAGCGGCCGGGACCTGGAACACAAGTTGCTGCTGGTACGGGTATGGACGTGAAGCTCCTTGCCGTACCGCTCGCGTTTGCGTGGTTTACCGCCGATGCGGTCGCCGCGCCGGCGTCGCGCGCGCTGCCGTGGCTTCATAACTTCGCGCCAACCGCCGAGACGTCCGAGGAAACCCCGGACGTGGTCGCCCGCATGGCGGAGTGGCGTACTGCGGATCCATCCTGCAGCGCCTCGGCGTACGGTGGGCTCGAGATCACCGCCGAGGTCGCCGCCGAGCCTGGGCGAGAAACCGTGCTGGCATCGTTCACGCAGGGCGTGCTCGTGTTCGATGCCAAGCAGAGGTTGATCGCGTCGGCGATGCCGCTCTGGTGCGAAGGGTCGGCGGACGAGATCGAGGGAATCGCAGCAGGTGACGCGTACATCGAAGCGCCGGTGATCGCACTCGCGGTGACGACCGGCGGGCATCGCGAGTCCGCAACCTGGCTCGCGCTGTATCGCGTCGCCAAGGGAACGGTCGCGCCGATCTTCGCGGAGATCGTGGAAGATCACACGAGCGACCAGACCCGCGTCGGCCAGGTAACGCTGCTGCCGGGGGCGCTGGTGTATCGCGCGCCGTCCGGCGTGCGGACTTTGTGGAGCTACGACGCGGAGCAGCACCGCTACGTGCAACAGGCCGTCACTGCCCCCGGCGTGTAGGGCCAGGCGGCCTGCCCGGCCAGCGTGCGCCTGCTAGAGCAACGTGCGAACCACGAGGACGTTGCGGTCGGCGTGGTTGACGACCTTGGCCGCCGTCGTGCCGAGCACGTGGTCGATACCGCTGTAGCCATGCGAGCCAATCACGATCAGGTCGACGTCGAGCTCGCGGGCGGTCCGGCAGATGCCATCCCAGGCAGTGGCGAACGAGGTCACGATGCGCTCGACACGGTCTTTGGGCAGGCTAGCCGCGATGCGCTCGAGCTCGGCACGGGCGTTGCCGATCAGCACGTCCTCGAGGCTATCCATCATGTTCAAGACCTCGCGGGGCATGTCCGACGAGCGACCGATCGCCCGAAATAGCACGAGCTTGCCGTCTGCGAGCTCGGCCATCCGGGCCGCGGCAGCGACGACCGTCTCGGCGCGCGGCGAACCATCGAGGGCAACCAGGAGGCGCTTCATGGCTGACCCTCCAGGCGAACCGCCAGGACGGGGCACGGGGCACGGCGCAAGACGTCCTCGGTAACGCTGCCCAGGAGCATCCGCGACAGGCCACGGCGTCCGTGGGTGCCGATCACGATGAGATCGGCATGCACTGTGTTGGCAGCTTTGAGGATCGCGTCGCGGGCGTCATCGTCGACGACGCTGACCTCTCCGAACGTCACCTGCGCACGCCGCCCCGCGAGCAGCTGTTCGAGAGCCGCGGTGTTGTTGTGCCGGATCGTGGACAGCATCTGATCCGTGAGCGCGACGGAGAGCTCGGGGAGCACCGCGCCAATCGCATTGATCACGTGGACTTTCGCGCCGAGCTTGGCGGCAAGCGCGCAGGCATAGTCGAGCGCGCGCTCCGCACAAGGGCTGAAGTCGGTGGGAACGAGGATGTTCGTGGGAATCATGTTTGGCGGGCTGTGCATTCGGGGCGCCAACTCGAGGATCGTGCAAACACGCATTCTTTGCGAGGCACGCGCGATGCACGTTAGGGGGAAATGACGGTGAGTGGAGCGATCATCTGGTTTACCGGCTTACCGGCTTCGGGGAAATCGACGCTGGCGCGCCGCGTCTGTGCGCACTTCACCGCGACCGGCCGCACGCCGGTGCTGCTCGATGGTGACGAGCTTCGCAACATCCTGGACTTCCACTCGTACGCGACGGACGGGCGCGACCAGTTCTACCGCTCGCTGGCCGCGCTGGCCGCGCTGCTTGCGCACCAGGGGTTCGTGGTGCTGGTCGCGGCAACCGCCCCGAAGCGCAAGGATCGCGACCGCGCACGGGCCCAGGTGGACAGCCAGGTGGGCGACCAGACGGGGTTCATCGAGGTCTGGGTCAAGACGCCGCTCTCGGAGTGCGAGGCTCGCGATCCCAAGGGCCTGTACGCACAAGCGCGCCGCGGAGACGTCAACGAGCTGCCTGGCATCGGCGTGCCGTACGAACCACCGCTGGCCCCCGAGGTGATCGCCGATGGTGGGCTCGATGATGCGGCGGTGGCCGCGATCGAATGCCAGCTCGGGGTGTAGCGTGCGGCGTAAGTCCCGAACTTCGCGGCTGAAGCGTCCAGCTGCCAGATCGCGCAAGGCTTGCGCGGCTAACCACGTGAACGCCGGTTTTGCACGAACTCCGGCGCAACTACGCGGATTGTGCTGGCACGATCGTCGCTACATGGGTTGTCATGACCCGTTTGGGACGAATCCTGGTCGTCGATGACGAAGCAAACGCAAGAACCGCGCTGGCGGAACTGCTGCGGGACGAGGGGTACGAGGTAGAGACCGCAGCGGATGCCTTCAAGGCGCTTGGCAAGTACGAGTCGTTCGCACCGCACATCGTGGTGACCGACCTGAAGATGCCCGGGATGGATGGCATCGAGCTGGTCAAGAAGATCCGGGCGATCGATGACTCGACCGGCATCGTCGTCATGACGGCGTTCGGCGCGGTGCAGTCGGCGATCGACGCGATGCGCGCGGGAGCCGCCGAGTACCTGACCAAGCCGCTCAACTTCAACGAGCTGCTCGTGGTGCTCCACAGGGTGCTCGAAACCCAGGCTCTGCAGCGCGAGACCCGGCAACTGCGCCAGCGGGTCCGCGAGCGGGTAGCGCCCGGCAACATCGTGGGGATGAGCCCCCCGATGCAGCGCGTGTTCGAGGTCGTCGAGCAGGTGGCGCCGAGCCGCGCGACGGTGCTCATCACCGGCGAGAGCGGCACCGGCAAGGAGCTGGTCGCGAACGCGATCCACCAGCGGTCACCGCGCGCGCCGGCACCGTTCATCAAGCTGCACTGCGCCGCGCTGGCGGAGTCGTTGCTCGAGAGCGAGCTGTTCGGTCACGAGAAGGGCTCGTTCACCGGCGCGATGATGCGGAAGGATGGTCGGTTCCAGCTCGCCGATGGTGGTACATTGTTCCTGGACGAGATCGGCGAGATCTCGCCGGCCATCCAGGTCAAGCTATTGCGGTTTCTCCAGGAACACGAGTACGAGCGCGTCGGCGGAACCCAGACGATCCGCGTCGATGTTCGCGTGATCGCGGCGACCAATCGTAACCTGCTCGAGGAGGTCGCAAAGGGCCGGTTCCGTGAAGATCTGTATTACCGGTTGAACGTGGTCGCGCTCGAGATGCCGCCGCTCCGCGATCGCAAGAGCGATATCCCGGCGCTCGCGAAGTTCTTCCTCGACCGTTACCTCAAGGAGAACGCCAAGGCGCTCGACGGGTTCGCATCCGAAACGATGGAGATCCTCATGGCGTATGACTGGCCGGGCAACGTGCGCGAGCTGGAGAACGCGGTGGAGCGCGCGGTCGTGCTCACGAGCGGGCCGCTGATCATGCCCCGCGATCTGCCGCCCAACGTGCGCCCCCGCGCCACACCGTCTGGCATGCCGATCATCCCCGGCACGACGCTGCGTGATCTCGAGCGCTATGCGATTCTCGAGACCTTGAAGGCCACCGGCGGTTCAACCTCCAAGGCCGCCGACATGCTCGGGATCAGCGTGCGCACGATCCAGTACCGGCTGCATCAGTACAACGAGGCGCCACGCTCGGACATCCACGTCGTCCGCAAGCTTGCCTCCGGCGCGGAGAGCCCGCGCGAGTGACGTTTCTCGACGAGCTATTCGCGTACGTCGGCTGGAGCGAGGAGGATCATGCGCGCCTCGTGGCGCTGCATCCACGCCTCGCGCCGCAGTTTCCCGCGATCGCGAACCGGTTCTACGAGGCGGTGTTCGCAAGCCCGAGCGCGGCGGCGGTGCTGTCGGGACCATCGCAGATCGAACGGCTGCGCAGATCGCTCGTCGACTGGATGTCGACCGGCCTGCTGGGGCCCTATGACGAGCGGTTCTACGAGGCGCGATCGCGGATCGGCCGCCGGCACGTCGGGATCGGCCTCGGCTCCCACTTCATGTTCACGGCGATGAACGTGGTGCGGATCGCGTATCAAGATCACATCAAGGAGCTGTATCCGGCCGGCGAGGCCTTGCTGGTGATGCGCTCGGTGCACAAGCTGCTCGATTGCGAACTCGCGATCATGGTGCAGCACTACGAGCTGGACACCCAGACCAAGCTGATCACCCGCGAGCGCAAGGCCCAGGACGATCGCATCCTCGCGATGCAGACGATGTCCGCGGGGCTCGCCCACGAAGTGCGCAATCCGCTCAACGCCGCCAAGCTGCAACTCGAGCTGCTCGATCGCCGCCTGCGCCGCCATGCCGACGACCCCAAGCTCACCGAACCGACCGAGCTGGCCCAGAAGGAGATCGAGCGGCTGACCGAGCTGCTCAACGAGTTCCTCGTGTTCGCGCGGCCGCCGGAGCTCCACCCGCAGGAGACCGAGGTCGTCGGGCTCGTCCGCCAGGTCGTCGATCTCGAGCGAATCACCATCGAAGAACGCGGCGCGAGCATGGAGCTCCACGCCGAACCGGCGGAGGTCCTGGCCGAGGTTGACCCTACGAAGCTGCACCAGATCGTCCTCAACCTGGTACGCAACGCGTGCGAGGCGGTGACATCCAATGGCCACGTGCTCGTCGATGTGACCGCCTCCGACCCTCGCTTTCAGATCCGCGTCAAGGATGACGGACCGGGGATTCCAGACTCGGTGCGATCCCGGATCTACGAGCCGTTCTTCTCGACGAAGGAGAGCGGCACCGGCCTCGGCATGTCGATCGTCCATGCGCTGGTGTCCTTGCATGGCGGGGCGATCGACCTCGAGACCGGTCCCCGCGGGACCACCTTCGCGGTCTCGATTCCGCGCTGGCGATGACCAGGCGGCGCCACGGCGGTGCCGCCGCGCCGCCGCGGCCCACCCACCGGGCCGCCCATCACGCGAAGGCGAGCCGGATCCGCGCATCGACCGCGATCGCACCCTCGCCGGGGGCGCGCACGATCACCGGGTTGAGATCGAGCTCGACGAGCTCGGGGATGAGCTCGACCAGCGCGGCGATCCGTTGCAGCACATCGACGAGCGCGGGTCGATCAGCGGGAGGGGCGCCGCGAAAGCCATCGAACAGCTTGGCGCCGCGGAGCTCGTCGAGCATGCTCGCGACGTCGTGATCGCTGACCGGCGTGACGCGGAAGCTGACATCCTTGTAGAGCTCGACCGCGACGCCGCCGATCCCGGCGACCAGGAGCGGGCCGAGCGATGCATCCTTGGTCACGCCGACCAGGGCCTCGACGCCGCGTGACACCTGGCGCTGGACGAGGAAGCCTTCGAGCGCCGGGATCCGCGCGCGCATCTCGGCGGCCGCAGCGGCGACCGCGCCTGCATCGGCCAGGCCGAGCGCGACGCCGCCGGCATCGGTCTTGTGCACGAGCTTGGGTGCGATCGCCTTGAGCACGACCGGATACCCGAGCTCGCCCGCGGCGGCGACCGCGGCAGCGGCGTCTTGCACGGTGCGGTGCGCGGCCAGCGGCACGCCGGCGATCGCGAGCAACTGCGCGATCTCGTCGAACGTCAGCCAGCGGTCGCGCAGGCCGCTACCGCGCCACGCACGAACACACGCGCGCACGGCCTGCTCGCGGCCGGCATCGAGCCGGAGCTGCGTGCCGAGGGGCCGCTTGCGCCACGCGCCGTAGCGTGCCGCGGCCGCGAGCGCGAGCGCGGCATTCTCGGGGAAGCTGTACGACGGGATGGCGCCGCGCCGGCCCGACGACAGCACCGCCGGCGTTCCCTTGGACGACAGGAACACGGTCGCGATGGGCTTGTCGTCGGGGAGCTTCGCGGCACCGCGGGCGATCGCCTCCGCGACCGCCTCGGGCTGGGTGACCAGCGGCGGGACGTAGATCGCGACCACGGCGTCGATGTTCGGATCGCTCCCGACCAGCTCGATCGCCTGCTCGAAGTGCTCCGGAAGCGCCGAGGCGATCATGTCGACCGGGTTCAGCACGCTGGCCTCGCGCGGCAGGAACGCGCGCAGCGCGGCGGCGACCTCCGGGGCGAGCTGTGGCAACACCAGGCCGTGCGCCTCGCAGGCATCGGCGAGCAAGATGCCCGGACCGCCGGCGTTGGTCACGACGCCGATCCGCGGGCCACCGGGCACCGGCTGGCTCGACAACAGCGCCACGACGTCGAACATCTCCTCGAGCGTGGTCGTGCGGATCACGCCGGTCTGGGCGAACAGGGCGTCGATGCCGACGTCGAGGCTCGCGAGCGCGGCCGAGTGGCTCGACGCGGCGCGCGTCCCGGCGGCCGAGCGCCCGGACTTGACGGCGACGATCGGCCGATCGCGCGCGACCTCGGGGGCCAGCCGGGCGAACGCGCGCGGGTTGCCGAAGCTCTCCAGGTACAGCGCGATCACCTTGGTGCGTGGAGCGTCGTGCCAGTACGCGAGCAGATCGTTGACCGACACGTCGGCCTTGTTGCCGATCGAGACGAAGTCGGCGATCCCGAGGTGCAGCTTGTTCGCGTAGTCGAGCATCGCGAGGCCGAGCGCGCCGCTCTGCGTGATCATCGAGACGTTGCCCGCCGGAGGGGACACCGGGCTGAACGTGGCATCGAGGCGCACCGCCGGGTCGGTCGACAGGACGCCCATGCAGTTCGGTCCCACCATGCGCATGCCGGTGCTGCGCACGCGCTCGCGCAGCCGGCGCTCCGCGTCGCGGTCGCCGATCTCGGCGAAGCCGGCCGAGATCACGACGACACCGCGCACGCCGGCCGTGGCACACTCGTCGACGACCGCCTCGACCGCGCGTGCCGGGACGGCGATGATCGCGAGATCGATCGGCACGCCGGCGGCGGCGGCAGCGGCGGTGATCGATGGGTAACAGCGCCGCCCCGCGATCTCCGGTGCCGACGGGTTGATCGGGTAGATCGGCCCGCCAAACCCGCCGCGGACCAGGTTGTCGAGGATCGCCCGGCCGATCGCTTGCCTGGGAATGTGCGAGGCGCCGATCACGGCGACCGAGCGCGGCGCGAAGAACACCCGGAGGCTCCGCGCGGCGGCTTCGCGTTCACGCACGCCGGCCGCCGCGACGAACTGCTCGGTATCCGCGGTCGGAAACTCGACGTGGAACGTGCGCTCGTCGAGGATCTCGCGCACCGAGAACCCGCTCTGGCCGAACATGTCGAGCATGGCGGAGTTATCGGCTTCGACCTCGGCGCAAAATTTCGTGATCCCGTTTGTGCGCGCGATCGTCGCGAGGTGCTCGAGCAACAGCGTGCCGATCCCGCGGCCCTGATCGGCATCGCCGACCTCGAACGCGACCTCGGCCGAGCTCGGGTCATCGAGCACCACGTAGCGCCCGATGCCGAGCGCGCGCTCCTGGCCGTTGTCGCGGACCATCGCGGCGAGCGCGACTTCGCCGCCGCCGTCGAGCCTTGTGAGAAACGCGAGATCAGACTCGGTGAGTTCGATCTTCGAGGTGAAGAACCGGTGCCGCACCGACGCCGGGCTCATCGTGCGAAACACGGCCTGCACGTGAGCGCGGTCGTCCGCGGTCAGCGACCGGATCGTGATCGAGGCACCATCGCGGAGGATGGCCTCGGCGCTATAGAGCGGCATCACGGCCTCTTCGTCTTGCCGTGCAGCTGCGCCGCAGCTTCGAGATCGTGCGCCGCGCGGCGCTGGAGCTCGGGGACGAGCTTGGGATCGCGCACCGTGATCGAGACGGTGATCCCGTCGCCGTCGCCCCGCGCGTCGAGGACGACGTTGGGGAGATCGAGCGGGCAATCCTCCATACCCGACGGGGCGAGCATCATCGCCGCGCGGTGACACTTCATCCGCGCGATCAGGTGATCGGGGGGACCAGCCTCTGGCGCGAGGTACATGATCACGCCGGCCGCCGTGTTCCAGCCACCGACGCCATAGCTCGCGAGCGGCGAGATGCTCGCCTCGCTGGCCGGCAGGTCGCCACAGGCCGCCTCGTACTGCGCGTGGATCTCGCCGGCCTTCGCGCGATGCGTCTCGGCGAGCCGCTCGTGCTCGGCGCCGGTGTCCCACGAGCGGAACCACGGCATCGCAACGGGGTGCCGCATGTCGCCTGGTCCCGTATCGCCTGGTCCCGTACCGCGGGTCTCGGGCCACGTCTCGCGTTCACGTGCGATGGCGTCGTGCTGGCGTGCAATATCGAGGTGCTCGCTCGCGCGGAGGCCGCGGGGTCCACCCTTGGGCTCGGGGGGTGGGGAGGTTGCGCAGCCGATCATGCCGATCAGGCCAATCCAGGGTGATGTCAGGGCGAACAGGCGCATGGTTCGTGACAGAGCATGGAATGTGCCGGCGCAAATCCCGCGAGTTCGCATCGTGGCGTGCAATCCGTGCGGGACCGACCCCAACCCTCGCAAGATTTGCGCGGTCGCGCCCGACGGAGAACAAGGCTCCTGATGCGCCAACCACGCGCGACTTTTGCTGGAACACCTGATGCACACGACTGATCCATGCGCACGCTCCTCCCGCTCCTCGCACTCGCTGCCTGTCACCCGTCGCCTCCGTTGCAGACGACCAGCGTGCCGATTCCGAGTACCCAGTCCGCGGCAGAGGGGAACGATCCAGATGCGTCGCCCAAGGCCTCGCCGGTCAGTGCAACGAACCCCGGCAAGGAAGGCAAGCCGCCCGGCAAATCACCAGACAAGCTGATCGACGAACCGCAACCGCCGATCCCGCCCAGCAAGCAGTTCGAGCACGACATGATGGTGCGCTTTCACATGCATGGAAGCCTCGATCTGCTGCGTGCGATCGAGCGCCTCTTGATCCGGGGCAAGCTCGACGAGTCGCGCACGTTCGCCCGGATGATCGCCGAGGCGCCGTTCGAGCCCGATCTCGGGCCATGGGCCGCACAGGCAGCGATCGTCCGGGAGCGAGCCAGCGCGGTCGCGTCGGCGCCGGGGCTCGATGAAGCTTGTCGCCGCGAAGCGCGGCTCGCCGAGGCATGCGCGGACTGACACATCGAGACCCGCACCCAGCGCGAGCTCCGCTCGGCCCCGCCGCTGCCGCCCGACCTCGATTCCATCCCAGCTCGCATGGCGCGGCACCGCTGGGCAGCCGATCGTCTCTGGGAAGGCCTGGTCGGTGGCGACGACGAACCATGGCGCGCCGGCCTCGCGGTGCTCGCCGCGACGCCGATCCGCTGGCCGGAGCTCGGCGAGCGCAAGGGGCTCGCGCGTTCGCTGCAACAGCTCGCCGAGCAAGCACAGAAGCGCCAGGCCACCGACAGCATCGCGGACCGCGCTCAGCTCTACGGCGAGATGCTCGTGACCTGCACGGCGTGCCACACGGCGAAGTCTGCCAGGTAGTCACCGCCGAGGAGCCGCTGGCGCGGGCCATGCAGTAGCAAGGTCCCATGACCACAGAGTCAGTCAATCCACGTAAGATTCGCGAGCAGCTCATGGCTCACCGCACAGCGTTGCTGTCGCGCTACCAGGGAGCGCTCGAGCGGGCCGACGAAGAGCTCGCCACCCCGGCGCACGAACTCGTCGACGTGGCGTCGGAGCAATGGGATGCGCAAATCCTGTCCGTGATGAGCGACGTCGATGCGCGCGCGCTCGAGAACGTGATCGGCGCGATCCACCGCCTCGACGCAGGCAACTACGGTGTCTGTGCCATGTGCGACGGCCCGATCGAGCCTGCACGCTTGCAGGTGCTGCCCGAGGCCGCTGAATGCATCGAGTGCGTCCGGTTCGCGGAAGAGACGCACCCGCGCTCGGTCACCTCGGTGGAACAGGCGCGCTGAGCTGGAACCTCGCGCCTCGAAGCGCAAGCAGAGGCCGAGCTAATATACGCGGGCCAACAGCGTGTGCTGGCGAAAAGTGAGCGTAGGCCCGGCTAGCGGACCAGCGTGAACAGCGTGTGCCGGCGGTTGATGTCCACGTGGTGCTGTGCCCAGCGGTACAACCCCATCTCCTCGCGGTGCGCGTGCGCACGCAGGGCCTCGACGAAGTGCTGGAGTTGCTTGCACCGGATCTCGTGCAGCTGGATGGCGACCCCGATCTCGAATGCGCGCTCGCGCAACACCGCATGGTCATCGCGCACATCTTGCGCGTTTTTGGGATCCGCGCGCTGATAGGCTGGGAGGAGCAGCCGCTCTTCGGCAGCCATGTGCTCGAGGGTTTCGCGCTCGATGTCTCGCCAACGTAACGCCAAGTTGCGTGAATCGCCGGTGAATGCCGCGCTCATGATCTCGAGGCACGCGACCTCGATCTGGTTGTGATGCGTACCGAGAACGTCATCGACCGGATGGTTCGCCAGGCTGGCGTGCTGAGCTGGTTCCGTGTGAAACATCCCCTTCGCTCCGTGCAAGTCATCGTCCACCCGTGTGCGCTTGCGCCCATGCGAGGCCGATCAGAGCGCCAGCGCTCGCCTTGCGCGTTCTCGTCGACGTATTCCTGGCAGGCAGGTTGCAACACCCGAAGCCATGAGTAACACCAGTTCGCAGGTCGTCGTCGGCTACGACTTTAGCCATAGTGGAAATGCAGCTCTCTACCGCGCGATCGCGCTGTCATCCCGCGCCCCGTTTCACGTGCTGCACTTCGCGTGCGTGGTCGACCGACATGCGCCACTGCCAGCGCTGGCTCACCACGGCAAGGTGGACTATGCGTACACCGAGCACCTGCAACAAATGCTCACCGATCTGATCGCGCAAGAGCTGCGCGCCGCAGACATCCAGAGCCGGGTCCACTTCTTCGTGCATGTCCGGATCGGCAAGCCTGCGGAGGAGCTCCTCGCACTGGCTCGCGATGTCGGCGCTGATCTGATCATCGTCGGCAGCAAGGGGCTCACCGGCGTCGAGCGCTTCGTGCTTGGATCGGTCTCCGAGCGAGTCGTACGCGAGGCGAAGTGCACCGTGGAGGTGGCGCGGCCCAAGACCTACGACTACGTCCAGCTCGCCAACATCATCGAGGTCGAGCCGCACCTGTCGTACGTGCCGCCGCACCGCTACTGGTACGAGGATCATCGCCTCGAGCTGCGCCCCATCGAGTGGCCGCTGTACTGAACCGGCCGCCCACGCGGGGCTCCCCCGCTGCCACAACCTCGGGAGACCGCGAACACGCTGGCTAGCGACGCGAGCCTGGGCTCGCCGCTGCCACAACCTCGGGAGACCGCAGGTGGCGCGCGGTCTCCCGGAGGTGGCGCGCGGGCCGGGCTTACTCGTTTACGTACTCGCGCGTCCGCACCTGGATCACGTCGTCTCGCAAGGTCACCGGGCTGAGGAACGTCCGTTCCTCCGCAGCCATGTGCGCATCGAGCTCATCAACCAGATCGTCGATCCGTTCGGCGATCTCGACGTGCGTCCCGGATAGCAGCTCCCAGAACACGGCGTGCTCGGCAAGATGCTCCTCGAGCATCCGATCGACGAGCAACGAGCCCCACGCGGCAGGACCATGCAACAGCTGCCCGATGATCGCGGTCTCGTCCTGATTGTGCTCTCCGAGCTTCTCACGTAGAAGCCCGAGCGCCTCCTCCAGCTCGGACCCGACCTTCTGGCCGGCGCGATGCATCTTCGCCAGGCGGGTACAGACGGCAAGCTGCTGGCGGATTTGTTCGTGCTGAGCGAGCAGAGCGGTGCGTACTTCGGTTGCCTTCATGTGAGAGGGACTCGCAAATGTTGGGCCTGCTTTGGCGGCTTGCCAGGCATCCGTTTCGCGAAATCTTTGCGTTTCGCGAGGAATCACCGCAGGCCCTGCGGATTACCTACCCTTGCCAAAGGGATGGCAGCCACCACACCGCATCGCGGTCGGTTGATGGTTCACCTGCGCCTGGTGGCATCGCAGGCACGTCGCTCGATCGTCGCCAGGCGCGGCCTCGTGGGCACCGTGGCAGCTGTTGCAGGTGCCATGGCTGGTGACGCGGTGAAGCCCCGGCCGCTGGTCGGCTGGGTGACAGGACACACACGGCGGGGGAGTCGCAGAGCGGCTCGGGCCGTGCGGGCGATGGCAGCTCACACAATCGACGTGCTTGCCGTGGCCCTGGCTCGCCTTGTCTGCATGACAGCTCGCGCAGGGCTTCTCGGGGCGGCGCGATCCGCTGTGCGGCTCGTGACACGTCGCGCACTGCAAGTGGCCTGACGGTGCCGAGCTGGCCTCGCCAGCATGACAGGTGGCGCAGGCAACCGGCGGCGCTTGCGGGCGGTGCGGACCGGCGACGTGGCAGCCCGTGCAGGTGGCGTGACCCGCGCGCGCGGTCTGGGCTTGCTTGGTGTGGCACGTCGCGCAGGCCGGCGGCGGTCGCGCGGGCTCGTGAGCAGCCGTGCTGTGGCACTGCGTACAGGCCGCGTGCCCGCTCGCTGCGACGTTGTTTGACTCGCTCGCGTGGCACTTCGCGCACAGCGCCGGCTCGAGCTTCGGCTTGCCGGCGTGCGGCGCATGGCAATCGAGACACTTGGCCGTCGCGTGATGCGGCTTGTCGTGACAGGTCGTGCACTCGACGGCGATGCGCCCCGACGCGAGGGCGTGCGGCGGATGACAGCCAGAACACGCTGCGGCCGCACCACCGGTGGCTGCTGCCGAATGGGGCGCCGAATGGCTGTCCTGCCGGGTCGCTGAATGGCTGTCCTGCAGGGTCGCTGAATGGCTGTCCTGCGGGGTCGCTGAATGGCCGCCCTGCTGGGTCGCTGAATGGCTGTCCTGCGGGGTCGCCAGGTGGTTGACCTGAGGGGCCGGATGGCTGACCTGCTGGGCGTGACAGCTGGTGCAGGGTTTCGGCGCCGCGCCGTCGTGCTGGGCGTGGCACCCCGTGCAGTTCGTGTGCTTGGCCGGCGCGAGGACCGCCGTCTTGGTGTGGCAGCTGGTGCATGCGCGCGCCTCGGCCGCGCCGAACTTGTGCGGCGTGTGGCAGCTCGTGCACGCGGTGTGAGAGACGGTGATCGCGCGCGCATCGACCTTCGCCGCGCCGTGCTGCTTGGCGTGACAGGTCGCGCAGCGGGTATCGGCGGCGGCATCGGCCTCGTGCATCTGGTGGCAGTCGAGGCAGCTGCGCAGGCCGGCGTGATGATTCTGCTGGTCGGCGTGACAGGTCGTGCAGGGCCTGGGATCGAGCGACGGAGACGCGTGCGCGCGATGACAGTCGCCGCATGGTTGGTCGGCGTGGGCACCGACGGCAGGGACGTGGTTGCCTTGCGCGCTGGCGTGACAGCGTATGCAGTGGTTCGGCGTGATCGCGAGGTCTTTGCCGAAGCCGTGGCAGTCCTGACATGCGGGCGGCTGGGCGTGGCCGAGCGGATCCGCGGGATGCAGCGGCGCGCGGACTGCTGGGTGACATCGGCTGCACAGGTCGGCCGGTGGCTTGGTGAAGCCGTCGTCGCCGTGACAGTCACGGCAAGCGACGTCGTGCTTGCCGACGTGCGCCTGGTGCCCCGCGCTGTCGCGGACCAGGTGCCACGCCTCGGGGACGTGCTGCGGCGGGGGATGATGATCGGCGGCGCCCGCGCACCCGGTCACGGTCGCGTTCACGATCACGGTCACGGCCACGGCGAAGATGAGCCACTTCATCGCGATCTGCTCGCGCCGCTCGGGGTTGATCCGATCGGATGACACATCCGGCACGGCATCGCGGAGAGCGCTTGCCGGCTCGACCAGCCCGGCGGATGGGGGTTGCCGCCGACGCCGCCGACCGCATGGCATTGCACGCACAGCGCCTCGCCGGCGCCGCCGTGGCAGCTCGCGCACGCGGCAGGATCCCGCCGTGCTTCGCGGCCATGCAGGTTGTCGGCTGCGGTGAGGCCGACCCAGCCGAGCGGATGCGGGCTGCCGTGCCGGTCGTCGTTGATGCCGCGGGCGGTGTGACAGCTCACGCAGCGCTCGGGAGCGTGGCAGGTCGTGCAGACGCCCGGCTCGGAGCGAGCCTCGAGGCTGTGCCGCGCGGCGAACCCGGCGCGATGCACGCTCGCCGCGAACGGATCTGCGAACCGCCGCGCCGCCGGCAGCGCCGGCACGGTCCGGCCGTGGCAGCCGGCGCAGAACGACTGCTTGTGACAGCTCTCGCACAGATCGGCCGACGACGCGGCGCGGGTGCCGTGCTCGCGCATCCAGTCGCCGTCGTGGGCGAGGTGCGTCGCGGGCAAGGTCGCCTGGTCCGCGAGATCGCGGTGGCATGCGTCGCATTTGCGGGCGTCGCGCGAGGCGTCATGGTCGTGGCAGCGAAAGCACGTCGCCATCGCCGGCCGCATGTGGTCATCGCCGTCGGCAACCCCGGTGTGGCAACGCATGCAGTTGCCGTTCGCCCCGGCGAGGTGCCGCCGGTGATCGAAGATCAGGTGATCGCGCGCCTCCGCCAGCTCGGCGATCGCGGTCGGCGCGACGTGGCAGCCGAGGCACGACCGCGTGTCGTGTGGCTTGGTGTGGCACGTCGTGCAGCGCGCGTCGTCGGGCAGGTGCAGCGCAGGCGAGCCATCGTCGACACCGGCATGACAGCGCGTGCACGACACGCCGGCGATCACGTGCGCGCGGTGCGGGAACGCCCGCGGCCCCGAGCGCGTGAGGCCGAGGATGCCGGCGCAGGCGACCAGCCCACACAGCACGGCGCCGAGCGCGATGCGACGGATCATGGCATCCCCCAGCGCCGGCTGAGCTGGAACAGCGCATCGACGCGGCTACGGTACTCCGGCGACGCGCTCGCCTCGACGGCAACCGCCGACTGCCAGTCGCCGCGGTCCCAGTTGATCGCGGCGAGCGCCCACGGCCACAGCGTGCCGCGGCCGCGCGCCTCGTCGGGGCGCACCAGCTCGAGCTCGGTCGAGACCGCGAGCGCGTGCGGCAGCGCGAGCCGGCCCGCGCAGCGCGCGCCGGTCCAGGCGTCCATGCCGCTGCCGCTGCGCCGCAGCTCGGCCGATAGCGCGCCCGCGCCGCGAGCGTCGAGCTTGAGCCGCGCGCGCAGCGCGAGCTCGACGTCGATGTCGGTGTCGACCCGGCGCGCGCCGGCGTCGGCGGTCAGATCCAGGCGCGGCGCCGCGGTCCACGTGACCACGGCCCCTGCGCGCTGCGCCGGCACGTCGCCGAGCACCGAGAACAGCGAGGTCGCCGGCAACAGGTGAGACGCGGCGAGGTGGCGCGCATAGACCTCGGTGCGCCAAGTCTTGCCGCGGTGGCTCGCCGTCAGCCCGATCTCCGCGATGCCGGGATTCACGAGATCGTAGGCGAGCCGCGCGCCGATGTCGTCGCGCCGGCCGAGCGCCGCGCCCGCGTCGACGCCGAGCTCCTCGGTGGCGAGCTGGCCGTCGTCGCGACGCTGCTGGTATGCGATGCCCGCCGAGCCCCAGTCGCCGAACCGGCGCGCCACGCGGCCACCCACCAGCCAGTCCCACGAGCGGCTGGTCGCCAGGCCCGGCAGCACCGGCACCCCGGCGGCGAGCTCGACGTCGAACCGCTGCGGCAGCCGCAACCGCAGCGACCCGCCATCGACGTGCACCGGCCGCAACGCCCCCATCACCGCAACGAACCGGCCGAGCCTCGCGGCCCTGGTGCCGTCGCGGCTGTGCGCGTCGAGCGCGATCACGAGCACATCGCCGCGCGATCCACCGTCGAGCGCAGCATTCCCGGCGACCCAGACGACGGCTTCGGCCGATAAACCCGGCTCGGCGGCCGCACTTCCGTCGAGCACGAGCAGGCCCGCGGGCGAGGCGGTCGTCGCGAGCGCGTCGGCCCGCAGCCGTAGCGGATCGGCGCCCGCCGCGCGCCCGAGCAGCCCGAGCAGCCCGAGCACCACAAGCACCGTTGGCGTTGCCGGCGCGAGCTTCACGGCGCTGCCTCGCTCGACGAGCCGTTTGCTGGCACGCTGGATGGACCCGGCGCTGCCTCGCTGGATGGACCCGGCGCTGCCTCGCTGGATGGACCCGGCGCTGCCTCGCTGGATGGACCCGGCGCTGCCTCGCTCGACGAGCCGTTTGCTGGCGCGCTGGCCGCAGCCCTCGCGGCCCGCGCAGCCTTCACGCCCCTGGCGCGCTGCTTGCGCAGCTGATCGACCAGGACCGCATAGCCAAACATCCCGAACGCCACCGTGCCGACCAGCTGGCCGACCGACATGGCAAGGATCACCGGCATCGGCGTCGGCACGAGCATCGACCACACCATCAGCGCCAGGCCGACCAGCGTGAGCCCCGCCGCGATCTGCAGGAGGCGCGTCATCGCGGCGTCCCTTCCAGCGCGGCCGCCGTGGCTTGCTCCGCTCGGATGTGCGCGACCCGCGCAAATGGATGCGCCGGCCCATGGCAGCCGTCGCTGGCGCAGCTCACCGTACCGGCGCGCAGTCGATCGCGCAGGCTCACGTGATCGCCGATCCGGTTCCAGCCCGGCACCTCGGTCGAGTGGCAGCGGATGCACGTCGCGTTCGGGAACGGGTTGCGGATGTGAATCCGCGGCAGCGCTTCGGCCACCGTGAGCTGATGGAAGTGGAGCGTGTACTCGTACACGTGCCGCATCCCGCCCAGCTTGGTCGTGATCGTGCCGAACATGCCGTAGTCGGCGTGGCACGTGTAGCAGTTCTCGTCGCCGAACGCCTCGTTGTGGCCGTGACGGGCTGCGAGCGAGGTGCTGCCGGGGTTCGATGCATCGTCGCCGAACGGCGTCATCACGTGGCACGAGCTGCAGAACGTGCGGGTCTTGGTCGCGTGGTAACCGGCGACGTTGCCGTTGGCCGCCGTCGCGATCGGCAGGAGGCCGATGCCGAACAGGAGCACGATCTTCGTCGCGCGGGTCAGCGCGGGTCGCCTGATCAGGTACCAGATCAGCAGCACGGCCGAGATCGCCGCACAGCCGAGCGCGAACATCAGGAACGGATCAGTGGTCGACATCGACGGTTCCATTCATGTGCTTGCTGGTCAGCCCGCCGGGACCAGGCGTGAGGAGGATCGTTCCGGTCGCGTCGACCGTCTGCGCGTGACAGGTCACGCAGGAGGAGAGCGTCGTCGCGGCGTCGTGGGCCGGCGTGGTCGGCGGGATGCCGTGACAGGTGCCGCACGCCGCACCGCCGCCGCCGGTTGTTGTCGTGGTCCACACCGGCCGCGCCGGGCCGTGACACCACGCGCTCGCGCACGTCGCCGTGGCGTGATCCCAGCCGAGCGGGCGCTGGGGGTCCGAGCTGATGACCTCCGCTGGCGGCGGCGAGTCGATGTGCCCGGCGTCGTTGATCTGCTGCGGAACGCGGTGACAGGTGTCGCACGCGATCGGACCGCGCAGCCCCGACGGCACGTCGAGGTGCGCGCGGTGCGCGCCGACCCCGATCGCGGTCGTGAACGTGTTGCCCAGCAGATCCCTCGGGGGAGCCGGCGAGGTCGCGTCGCCGTGACAGCCATCGCATCCGGCGCTGCGACCGACCTGCACGATCCCGTCGATGTGCAGCGCGGCCGGGTGACAGCTCGCACAGTGATCCTGCGCGTGGCTCGGCGGTGGCGCACCGTGGCAGCGATCGCAGGCGCCCGGCGCCGCCGGATCATCCCAGCGTGGCCGCGTCGTGGTCCCGCCGGCGGCGTGCAGCACGTCGCCGTGGCAGTACACGTTGCTGCAGCGCCCATCGCGATAGCTCGGGGGCGCGGCGCGATCGCCCGGGTTGATCGTCAGCCCGGCGCGCGCGCCGAACGTGACCTCCGCAGGCGGCGGATCGGCGACGCCGCCGCGCCGGATGTGGCCCTCGGCGTCCCACGTCGCCGGCACGACATGACACTCGCTGCACGCAAGCTTGCCGACCTCGCGGTGCACGACGTGCGCGTTCGTCGTCGGACCGGCCCCGTG
>Ga0134121_10001164_pt1 | contig 25393 bp, 19 predicted proteins | sample KB301_FD_96463 | JGI IMG/M metagenome (GOLD analysis project Ga0134121, IMG submission 96463) | Terrestrial soil microbial communities without Nitrogen fertilizer from Kellogg Biological Station, Michigan, USA - KB3-0-1 | ecosystem: Environmental > Terrestrial > Soil > Unclassified ... | reverse complement strand
TGCTCACCAGGCCCCTCGCGCATCAGGCAGAGGTGTGGAGCGCCGCGTTCAGCCCTGACGGGACGCGCTTGGTCACCGCGAGCAAGGACCGGACCGCGCGGGTGTGGGACGCGACGACGGGCAAGCCGCTCATCAACCCCCTTGAGCATCAGGGAGCAGTGCTGAGCGCCGCGTTCAACCCAGACGGGACGCGCGTGGTCACCGCGAGCGGGGACAAGACGGCGCGGGTGTGGGACGCGGCGACGGGCAAGCTGCTCACCAGCCCCCTGAAGCATCAGAACGCGGTGCTGAGCGCCGCGTTCAGCCCAGACGGGACGCGCGTGGTCACCGCGAGTTGGGATAAGACGGCGCGGGTGTGGGACGCGGCGACGGGTCAGCCGCTCACCAACCCCCTTGAGCATCTGGGCGAGGTGGTGCGCGCCGCTTTCAGCCCGGACGGTAAGCGCGTGGTCACCGCGAGCGTGGACAAGACGGCGCGGGTGTGGGACGCGGCGACGGGCAAGCCGCTCATCAACCCCCTCGAGCATCAGGGAGCAGTGCTGAGTGCCGCGTTCAGCCCGGACGGGACGCGCGTGGTCACCGCGAGCAGGGACAAGACAGCGCGGGTGTGGGACGCGGCGACGGGCAAACTGCTCACCAGGCCCCTTGAGCATCAGGGCGAGGTGGTGAGCGCCGCGTTCAGCCCGGACGGCAAGCGCGTGGTCACCGCGAGCGTGGACAAGACGGCGCAGCTGTGGGACGTCCAGCCCGATACAGGAACGCTCGACAAATGGGCTCCTGTCATCGCCGAGCGAAGTCCCTTTGTCCTGAATGGCTCCGCACTCGTGCGTCACTTGCCGCCGCGCCGTGGTGTGGTCGATACAGGTCACCTCGGTGTGATCGACTCGGGAATCGATTTTCCACAACTTGATGATGATGATGATGGGATCCTCAATAAGGATGACAAATGTCCCCATGAGCCTGAAACCTACAATGGGGTTGAAGACGCAGACGGATGTCCAGATCAGGGGGGGAGAGTCGTCGTGAATTCGACATCGATCGAGATTCTCGACCCGATCTATTTTGAGTACAACGCATATATTATTCAGCGGCGCTCGTATCCGATTCTCGACGCGGTCGCTGCAACGATGCAGGCGGACCGGAAGATCCAGATGGTCGAAGTCCAGGCGCACACCGACGAACGCGGCGGCGATGCGGACAACCTTGAGCTCTCCGAACTGCGCGCCATGGCCGTCAAGCAGTACCTAGTTGACCAAGGCGTTGACCCGAAACGCCTGACCCCGCAAGGCTATGGTGAGACTCAGCCGCTCGATCCTCGTCACAACGAGGCCGCTTGGGCCAAGAACCGTCGCGTTGCGTTCCTTATACGCGAATGAGGCTAGTCCTGAAATAAGCGCTAACGTTGTCCATCGCCTGCAGGTCGCAAGAAAGCGTCGTCGCCTTCGGCGACCCTCGATCTCGCCTGCGGTTCGTGGAGGGGAGCCTGTGCGGGGTGGTCCCCGGGACTTCGGTGATCCGGTGAAACTGGTTCCCAGGCTGGCCGGTGACGACAAGCTCGACCGCAGGGCAACCCGCTCGACGCCGGCCCGCTCGCCGAGTCGCCGCGCAGCTCGCCGTCGCGCCGAGCGCGTCGGGGACCAGCACCGCGGTCGAGAAGTAGCAGCTGACCAGGTACGAGATGATCCGGCGAGGTCTGGGCGTTCTCGCTCCAGGCGGTCACCGCGTGCACCGTGCTGGCACTGCCCGGCCAGGCGCTCGCGCAGCTGATCGAGCAGCACGCCGGGCAGCGCCCACCTCGCGCAACTCGCTGCCCGCCTCGCCCGGCCGTAGGACAAGCTCGGCCAGGCCGCGATCGAGATGTCCGCCGGCCACACCGGCGAGCCCAGCGTCGTAGGCTACATGACATCAACGCTGTGCCACTAGACTAGATCAGACTAGATCAGCAGTTCCCGCACACCCGAACGCGAGAAGACCCGGCCGAACGCGAGAAGACCCGGCCGCTGGGCTTCTCGTGAGACGCGATCGTGGCGAACTCGGCCAGGTCCAAACGCCCGGCACCGGCCACTGTGGTCGAGTTGGCGGTTCGTGATGCTGCAGTTGCTAGCTCGGTGCCGGTCGCGATCCCGGCCCCAGCCGAACCGAAAGCCAGCGTCCGAGAAGCGGCCTTATGTCAACTCCGACGCGATCCGGGGCCGGCCGGGTGGTAACAACGTCGGAGCCGCACCACCCCGGAGCAGCCTACGACGCGTTCTAGCCCCTTGTTGTCTGGATGAAGCCGATCGGGAACGGACCGCCGATGGTCTCGTCGCGCACCGTCTGGAACCCCGCTGCTTCGACGGCTTGCCGCAAGGAACGCGCCGTGAAGCGTCGCGTGCCGGGGAAGCCGGTCAGCGCGAATACGCGCGAGAGGATCGCAGCGCCAAACGTCTCGCTGTGCAGATAGGTCGGTGCGACGAGCACGCCGCCCGGCTTCAGGACACGTTGCAAGCTCGCGAGCGCTCGCTCGAGGTCGGGGACCAGGTGCAGCACGTTCGCGGCAAACACCGCGTCGAAGCTCGCGTCGTCGAAGCGCATCGCGTAGAGGTCGGCTTGCTCGCAGGTCACGTTCGCAAGGCCCGCATCGCGCACGCGAGTCTCGAGCTGGTGCACCATCGCCGCGGCGTAGTCGGTCGCGACGAGCTGGCCAACGAACGGCGCGATCGCGGTCGTAACCAGGCCGGTCCCGGCTGCGACCTCCAGCACGCGCGCGCGCCCTCTCGCCGCCTCGACCGCGAGCTCCAGCATGCGCGGCACCGGTCGCGACAAGAAGCGCGTTGAGCGGTCGTAGCGCTTCGCATGACGCTCCCAGTACGCGCGGCCGGGCGTATCAGCAGCAGTGGTCTGCATCGCAGCAGCTCTCTCCTCGAAGGCCTTCACGTCCTTCCTTCATGAGCGATGCCGCGATTCCCAGCGCGGCTACCGGATCGAGGCGCTCGACCGCCGCTGCGTCCCAGATCCGCGTCACTTGCGGCCGAGCTTGATCGGCCGGGCCGGATCGTCGGGCGCGATGATCGCGAGCTTGGGGCGGGCGGCGGCCGTGTCGTCGCACTCCGAGCCCTGGTCGCGCGTGATCTGGCCGCGTAGCGCAAGCTGGTGATCGATCCAGGCTTGCTGGACCTCGGGGTCGACCGCGTGATCGCGCAGGGTCTCCCGCAGGATCTGCAGCCGCCGCTCGAACTGGCCGCCGAAGATCGTGTGCTGGGCGTGTGCGACCCGCATCGGCCGCCCGCTGTAGGTGACGTCCGGCGCGCCGAGCAACGCCGCGGTGAGCTCGTACTCGCGATCGATCAGGTGCTGGCGATCTTTGCCCTGGAACATGAAGCCGATCATCACGTCGCCGAACACGCGGGCATAGAAGTCGGTGAGCACCGCGCGCAATGCCGGGGCGCCGATCCGATCGAACAGCGTGCTCGGCTTCACTTCGCCACGACCTCCACCGGCTGGCCCGTGAGCGCGCTGGTTCCCGATAGCTCGTCGATCACCGCGTGATCGAGGATGTCGTTGATGCTCTCGCCCGGCGTCTGGGTCGCGACCCGCAGCTGGATGCCGCTGCGCCCGTGGCCCCAGCCGTGCGGCACGCTCACCACGCCGCGCATCATCGTGTCGGAGACCTCGACCGGCAGCTCGATCGCCCCGTGCCGGGTCGAGACCTTCGCGACGCCGCCGTCGGTGAGCCCGCGCGCCGTGGCGTCGTCGGGATGGATCAGCAGCGTGCAGCGCACGGGCCCTTTCGTGAGGCGCTGGCTGTTGTGCAGCCAGGTATTGTTGCTGCGCAGGTGGCGGCGGCCGATCAGCACGAGGCCATTCGTCGTCGCCGCGCTGGCTGCCGGATACCGGGCCGCCAGGCGCGACAGGTCGGCGACGTACTCGCGCGGCGCGAGGTGCACCGTGGCGTCGGGGGTCTCCAGCCGCTTGGGCAGCCGCGGCTCGAGCGGCCCCAGATCGAGGCCATGCGGCGTGTTGCGCAGCCGGCGCAGTGAGAGGCGATGCGGCCCTGTGCGCAACGCGAAGTCGATGATGGCCTCGGGGCCCAGCCGGCCGAGCGCGCCCTCGACGACCCGCGACACCGGCCCGAACTTCGACGGTGCGCCGAGCCGGCTCCACAGCGCCAGGCAGATCTCCCAGTCGTGACGCGCGTGGGCCGGACGCTCGAACACCGGCGGCGAGTACTTCGCGACGTTGCGCACCGCGAGCGCGTTGAACGCGGCATCGTACTCCGAGCGCTCGAGCGGCGAGGCCGGCGGCAAGATCACGTGAGCCAGGCGCGTCGTCGCGTTGATGTACGGATCGATCGACACCATGAAGTCGAGCTTGCCGATCGCGCGCTCGAGGCGCGGGCCGCCCGGCGCGGACAAGACGGGGTTCCCCGCGCAGGTGATGAGCGCGCGGATCTGCCCCTTGCCCGGCGTCTCGATCTCCTCGGCGAGCACGCTCATCGGCAGCTCGCCGCTGAACTCGGGTTTGGCGCTGACCCGGGACAGCCAGCGGGCAAACCCGCCACTCACGCCGAGCCGCGCGGCGAGCGGCAGCAGATCGACCGCCGGCGTGGTGAACATGAGGCCGCCGACCTCGTCGAGGTGGCCGGTCAGCGCGTTGATCGCGTAGCACAGCCACGCGGAGATCCCGCCGAACTCCTGGGTGGTCATGCCGAGCCGGCCGTACAGCACCGCACGCGGCGTGGTCGCGAGCGCACGCGCGAGATCGCGAATGTCGGCCGCCGCGATGCCGGTGATCGGCGCGGCGCGCTCGGGCGTCCACCCGGTGACGACGCGACGCAGGTCGGACACGCCGGTGAGCGGCAGGCGCCCGTGCGCGACGAGATCCTCGGCGAACAGGACCTGGATCATCGCGAGCAGGAGAGGGGCGTCCGTGCCCGGCTGGAGGAAGACGTGGCGATCCGCCTTGTCGGCCGTCTCGGTGCGCCGCGGATCGATCACGATGACGCGCCCACCACGATCGCGGATCGCCTTGAGCCGGCCCCGCACGTCGGGCGCGGTCATGAGGCTGCCGTTCGACACCAGCGGATTGGCGCCCAGGCAGATGAACAGATCGGCGCGATCGATGTCGGGCACCGGCAGGAGCAGCTGGTTGCCAAACATGAGGAGCGCCGCGAGCATGTGCGGGAGCTGATCGAGCGACGTGGCCGAGAACTGGTTCTGCGTGCCGAGCGAGCGCAGGAGCAGCTGGCCGTAGGTCAGAAGGCCCAGGTTGTGAACGGTGGGGTTGCCCTGATAGACGCCGATCGCGTCGTTGCCGTGGGCGGCGCGCACCTCGCGCAACCGGGCCGCGACGAGGTCAAACGCCGCCTCCCACCCAAGCTCGCGCCACGAGCTGCCGTCGCGCACCACCGGCCGCTGCAGGCGATCGGGATCGTGGTGCAGATCGGCCAGCGCCGCTCCCTTGGGGCACATATAGCCCTTGGAGAACGGATCGGCCTCGTCGCCACGCACCGACACCACGCGGTCGTCTTCGATCGTGATGGCGAGGCCGCAGATGGCCTCGCACAGCGAGCAGTTACGATAGACGGTGGTGGGCATGGGCGACTCCACCTTAGCAGGAGACGCCCGCAGGAGACTCCGGCTGCTAGGGCGCTTTCAGCCGGGCCAGCGTCGCCTCGATCCGCTTCTTCTGCGTCGCGTCCTTCACGAGCGAGAGCGCCTTGGTGTACGCCGCGATCGCGGCTGGCTTGTCACCCTTGATGGCGAGCGCCTCGCCGAGGCTGTCCGCGGCGTTCCACGAGTTGGGATACTTCTCGGTGATCGACTGGAACAGCTTGATCGCCTCGTCGAGCTTCTTCTCGCCGAGCAACCGGTAGCCGGCCTGGTTCAGATCGGCCTCGGTCGCCAGCCCCTGCGCCTTGGTGCGCAGATCGGCCGCCCCCTTGGCGTTGCCCTGCTTCTCGAGGATCCCCGCTTTCGTCGTCAGGTTCTGGTAGTTCTCGTTCATCTGGATCGAGCGGTCGGCGAACTTCGACGCCTCGTCGAGCGGGCCGCCGTTGCGTAGCCAGTAGTTCGCCGCCTGGTTGTAGCCCTGCCACGAGAAGCCGGGCAGCCCGCGGAGCTGCTGCCGGATGCTCGCCATGACGACCTTCGGGGTCTCGACCTCGATCGTGATCGGCACCGAGAGCTTCTCCCACGACAGGACCAGCGTGGTCTTGGCGTCGGTGGGATCGTCGAACCGGTACGAGAGCCGCTCCTGGCTTGTGGTCTCGGTGCGCGGCGTGACGGTGATGCGCAGCGCGTCTTCCTTCTGGTCGTAGGTGAAGCTTCCCCAGGCGACCGACATGTTGCTGAACGCGATCGTCCAGTCCTTGGCGGTCGGGATCATGTGGAGGCCGTAGGTGCCGGCCTTGAGCGGCTTGCCGCCAACCTTGACGTCCGTCGAGAACATGATCGTCGTGTTCTCGTTGGCGCCGGCGCGCCACGGCTCGCCGTACGGCACGAGCTGGCCCCAGATCGGCCGGCCCCCCACGGCCGGGCGATGGTAGACGACCGTGATCTCGGTCAGGCCAACGGTCTGGCTGACGGTGGCCGCCGGGCTTTGCTCGGGGGTCTTGAGCGCGACCTGCGCGTGTGCGGTGGCGGTGGCGAACAGGACGAACGTGGCCAGGAGTGCTTTCACCGGTAGTGCTTTCATGATGATCCTCGTCGAAGTGAGCCCAGGCGTGGAATACCAGGGAGGGAACCAGGGAAACGAGAACGAACGAAACAAAAAGCGGATTGGACCGTACGCCGGCGATCGTGCGAGGCACGAACGGTGCGCCGGCGGCCACCGTGACCGCCGGTCAATGCGGGGCGCGGGCACGATCGCCTTTACCCCAGCGTCACGGCGGCCGCTATGTCACTACGGTCCCTTGAGCTTGGCAATCCGCCCCTCGATCCGCTTCTTCTGCGCCGGGTACTTCGAGATCGCCAGTGCCTTGGTGTACTCGGCGGTCGCTCCTGCCTTGTCCCCCTTGCCGGCGAGCACCTCCCCGACACCCACGTGCGCGAGCAACGAATCCGGATAGCGCGCCAGGGTGGACTGGAATAGCTTGAGCGCATCATCGGGCTTCTTGTCGGTGCGCAGCAGCTGGAATGCGGCCTGGTTGAGATCGTTCTCGGTCGCCACGGTCTGGGCCTTGGCGCGCAGGTCGGCGGCCGCCTTGGCGTTGCCCTGCTTCTCGACGATCGCCGCTTTCGTCGTCAGGTTCTGATAGTTCTCGTTCATCTGGATCGAGCGGTCGATCAGCTTGCCCGCCTCGTCGAGCGGGCCGCCGTTCTTGAGCCAGTAGTTCGCGGCCTGGTTGTAGCCCTCCCACGAGAACCCCGCCTGCCCGCGCAGCTGCTGGCGGACGCTGGCCATGACGACCTTCGGCGTCTCGACCTCGAGCGTGATCGGCACCTCGAGCTTCTCCCATGCCAGCACCAGCGTGGTCTTGGTGTCGGTGGGATCGTCGAACCGGTACAGCAGGCGCTCGACGCTCGCCGTCGTCGCGCGCGGCGTGACGGTGACGCGCAGCGCGTCCTCCTTCTGGTCGTAGGTGAAGCTTCCCCATGCGGCCGACATGTTGCTGAACGCGATCGTCCAGTCTTTGGCAGTCGGGATCATGTGGAGACCGTAGGTGCCGGCCTTGAGCGGCTTGCCACCGACCTTGACGTCGCTGGAGAACACGATCGTCGTGTTCTCGTTGGCGCCGGCGCGCCACGGCTCGCCGTACGGCACGAGCTGGCCCCAGATCGGCCGGCCCCCCACGGCCGGGCGATGATAGACGACCGAGATCTCGGTCATACCGACGGTCTGGCCCACCGTGGCTGCCGGGCTTTGTTCCGGTGTCTTGAGCGCGACCTGGGCGTGTGCACTGGCAGAGACAAGCAGGATTGCTGTGGTCAAGAACGCTTTCATCGGATCCATCCTCGTCGAAGTGAAACTACTCGGTTGAACAGCCGGGAAACATGATCAGGTGTCCGCTCACAGCACCGTTGCCGGCGGGATGCGCGGCGCTGGTTTCTTGAATGCCTGTACCACCAGCGAAACGACGACGACCGCCGCGCAGCCGATGACGTTGTACCAGAGAAAGCTGAGACTGGACGCGATGAACAGGACAATGACCAGCGCCTGCGCGACGATCGCGCCGGCCAGCACCGGGGTCGAGGTCACCCGCCGCACGAAGAACGCCACGACGAACAGGCCCAGGATCGTGCCGTAGAAGATCGAACCGAGGATGTTCACCGCCTCGATCAGGTTGGCGAACAGCGACGCCGCGCTGGCAAACCCGATCGCGAACACGCCCCAGGCGATGGTCGCCGCCTGCGACACCCGCAGATCGTGCATCGCCGAGGCCTGCGGCCGGCCGAACGCCTGGCGGGCCCGCAGATAGAAGTCGACCGTGGTGGTCACGCCGAGCGAGATGAGCCCGCTCGCCACCGCGCTCATCGCCGCGCACAGGATCACGGCGATCAGGAGGCCGACCAGGCCGATCGGCAGGTGCTCCAGCACGAACGACAGGAATACGTAGTCGTTGTCGTTGGTCTTGGTGGCGAGCGTAGTGTCGATCAGCTTCTTGGTGTCGCGGTGGACGTCGTCGTACCGGGTCGCCGCCACGGCCAGGTTGGCCCGCGCGTCGGCCTCGGCCTTGGGATCGTGCGCGGCCAGAAACCCCAGCGCCGCGTCCCGGCGCTCGACGAACGCCTGGTCGTGACGCGCGGTGAGCGCCGCGATCTCGGCACCGTGCTGGCCGGCGACCTGATCCATCGCCGGACGATCGAAGTATGCCGGCGGGCGGCTGAACACGTAGAACACGAACACCATCACGCCGATGAACAGGATGAGGAACTGCATCGGCACCTTGAAGATGCCGTTGAACAGCAGGCCGAGCCGGCTCTCGCCAACCGAGCTGCCCGACAGGTAGCGCTGGACCTGCGACTGGTCCGTGCCGAAGTACGACAACTGGAGGAAGAACCCGCCGATCAGGCCCGACCAGAGGTTGTAGCGGTCCTTGAAGTTGAGATCGAAGCTGATCGGGTTGACACGGCCCAGCGCGCCCGCGAGCCGGACGGCGCCGCCCACCGAGACCCCGTCGGGCAGCTTCAAGATCACGACGATCGCCGCGACGCCCAGGCCGGCCAGCATGACGATCATCTGCTGCTTCTGCGTGATGCTCACCGCCCGGGTCCCGCCGAGCACGGTGTAGATCACGACCACGATCCCGATCGCCCAGATCGTCGCCTGCAGCGGCCAGCCGAGGATCTGCGACAGGATGATCGACGGCGCGTAGATCGTGATCCCGGTGGCGAGGCCGCGGCCGATCAGGAACAGCACGCCGCCGAACAGGCGAACGCGGACGTCGAACCGGTGCTCGAGGTACTCGTAGGCCGTGCGCACCTTGAGCCGGTGGTACGCCGGCACGAACACCGCGCTGATCACGATCATCGCCAGCGGCAGGCCGAAATAGAACTGCACGAACCGCATGCCGTCGGAGAAGCCCTGGCCCGGCGTCGAGATGAACGTGATCGCGCTGGCCTGGGTGGCCATGATGCCGAGGCCGATGGTCGGCCAGCGCAGCGCGTCGCCGCGGACGTAGCTGTCGACGTTGCGCACGCCGCGGGACCGCCAGGCGCCATACAGGACGATCGCGGCGATCATGCCGATCAGGACGACCCAGTCGGGCCCCGCGAGGCCCGTCACGCGGCCCACTCCCGCAGCAGCAGGAACACCAGGATCTCGGCCGCGAGCAAGCCCGCGACCACCCAGTAGATCCGGCGCCACCGGCCCCAGAACGGCGGCGGCTCGTCGAGGGCACTCTCTGGCTCACTCATCGGCCCGCGCCGATCAGGTTTGCGAACAAGCGATACGCGCCGGGGACGCCGGCCGGCAGCTGACGGAACAGCGCCAGCCCGGTGTAGATGTATTGCCCCTTGCCGTGCTTGGCGACCACCACGGAGCCGTCGAGCGGGCCCTCGCCGGGATCGGAGAACCGCAACACCGTGCGGTAATGCGAATCCCACTTGTGCGCGAAGTATATCCCGCGCTCCTGGACCCAGCCGTCGAAGTCAGCGGGGGTGATCCGGTTGGGCCCGGCCAGCAACGGATCCTTGGGATCCAGGAACACCGGCGCGGCGGTCTCGTCGGTGATGCGGTCGCGGCCGAGCTCCAGCGCGTACGGGCCGACCGGGTCGTCGAGCGCGAGCGTGTTGTACTGCACGATCAGCGTGCCGCCGTGCTCGACGTAAGCCAGCAGGCGTTGGTGCGCCGCGCGCACCGCCGCGCGCGTGTTGTACGCCCGGATGCCGAGGATGACCGTGGCGTAGCGCCCGAGGTCGCCGGCGCGCAGCGCCTCGTCGTCGAGCTCGTCGACGGTGAATCCAACATGCACGAGATCGCCGGCGATCGAGTCGCCCGATCCGCGGACGTAGGCGACCCGGCCCGCGGGGATGCGGATCGCCAGCGGCACCAGCTGCACCGCGGCCGGCCGGAGCACGACCTGCAGCGGGATGTGCGGGTAGTCGATCGTGTCCTCGCGGAGCGACCACGGCGTGCCCCCGACGCGCACGACCGGGCGCGCCTCGCCCGCGGCGGCCCCGGGGCCCGGCGTCACGTCGAACCGGACGGTGGTCTCGTCGCCGGTCTTGGCCAGCGTGACGTCCTGGCTCGCCGGCTTCGCGGTCCACCCGCTCGGCAGCTCGAGCTCGACCTTGCCGGCCAGGGCGTCGCGGCCGGCGCGCACGCGGAGCACCAGCGGCGCGCTCCTGGTCTGGCCCTGGACGAGGGCCATCACCGCGTCGCGCACGGGAGTCACCGTCGCCGGCGGCACGACGACGAACGGCCGGGTGAGCTCACCGCGCACCGGATCGGTCCACGTGTGAATGACCGGCAACGTCACGCGCACGGCGTACCCGGCGATCGTGGCGTCGACCGTCGCCTCGAGCGCGGCCGGCTGGCGTGGACTGCCGATCTGCCGCGCATCCCCGACGACGTAGTGGCCCGGAGTCGGCGGCTGGGTCAGCCAGTACGCGATCGACGGCGGCGCCTGCGCCGGCAACGTCACGGACAGCTTCATCTGCTCCTTGTGCCCGGTGGCAACCGCGACCGGCGTGGTGAGCGGGGTCGCGCCCGGCAACTCGACGCGCTGGATCGTCACCGGCACGGCGCGCGCGACCGCCTCGACGCTCACGTCGACAGCCTGGCCCGGCGCGGCGACCGGGCGCGACGCGGTGGCGCGCGTGTACAGGCCGGCGGCGGCGACGAGTAGCTCGCCGAGCGCGCGGCGGGCATCGCGCACCCGAGGCTCGTCACGGAGCTTGTTGAGCTTGTCGAGCTGGTCGAGCTCCTGGCTCGCGCGGATCAGCGCCGGAACGGCGCGCTCGGGGTGATCGCGATCGAGCGTGCGTTGCGCCTCGGCGATCGCGCGCATGTAGCCCGCCGCCGCCGCACCGTAGCGCTTCCAGCCGAGCTCGACGCCCTCGAACATGTCGGCGGTCATCGGCTTGCCGGCGGTCAACAGGAAGTGCTCGGCGACCGGACCGCGCTCCGCCGAGACCCCGAAGCCCTGGCTCTTGTGCTGGCTCCGCGACCGAGCCGCCAGCTCGCCCATCTCGAGGCCGAGCCGCGGATCGTAGCTGCCGATCTCGAGCTTGACGCCGCCCGCGGGCGACTGGGCGTTGAACCGGCCGGTGTTCTGCAGCAGGCGCTCGGCCTGCCACACCCCGACGCCATCGCGGAGCTGCTCGGGAAACTGCTTGGGATCCGCCGCGGCGGCGAACGCCTCGCGCGCCAGGATCGCCGACGCGGTGTGGTGGCCGTGGTTGGGCGGCGACTCGTCGAACCGCGTGATGATGATGTCGGGCTGGAACGTCCGGATCACCCACACGACGTCGCCGAGCGCCTCGTTGTGGCCCCAGCGTGCGAGGGTCTCGTCGGCGCTCTTGGAGTAGCCGAAGTCCCGCATCCGGGTGAAGAACTGCCGGGCGCCGTCGAGCCGCCGCGCCGACAACAGCTCCTCGGTGCGGATCACGTCGAGCAGCGTCCCCTGCTCGCCGCCGATCAGGTTCTGTCCGCCGCCGCCGCGCGTCATCGCGAGGTACGCGACCTCGAGGTGGCGGACGTTCGCCAGGTACGCCAGGAGGCGCGTGTTCTCGTCGTCTGGGTGGGCGGCGACGTACAGCACGCGGCCGGTGGTGGCGGCCCGATCGAGGGCATGGGCGAGCGCGCCCGCGCTGAGCTCCGGCTCCGCGGCCGCCGAACGGAAGAGACCTGTAAACCCGACAAACGACATCACACACGCCATCACGAGGCTTCCTCGTATCATTGAGAGCTCCCTTTCGTCCGGTTTGCGAGCACCTGCCGGAAGTACGATTCGTAGCGCGTCACCGCGGCCGGCAGGCCGAACCGAGCCTCGGCACGAGCGCGCGCGGTGCGTCCCATCGCGTCGCGGATCGCGCGATCGCGTACGCCGGCCACCACCGCGGCGGCCAGCGCATCGACATCACAACATGGCACCAGCGTGCCAGCCCCCTCCGCCACCACCTCAGGGAGCCCGCCCACGCGGTAGCCGAACACCGGTACGCCGGCCGCCATCGCCTCGAGCGCGGCGACGCCGAAGCTCTCGCTCTCGCTGGGCAACAGGAACCCATCCGCGTGGCCGAGCAAGGCCGCGAAGTCGTCGCGCCGGCCGAGCATGCGCACCGCATCGCTGACCCCGAGCTCGCCGGCACGCCGGGCCACCGCGTCGCGCTCGGGACCATCGCCGACCAGCACCGCGCGCGCCGGCAGCGATCGCCGCACGCGCACTAGCACCTCGACGAGATCGAGCGGTCGCTTGATCGGCCGGAAGTTCGAGACGTGGAACAGGATCGGGCCGTCCTCGTCGCGCGCGAACAGCGCCGCCAGCTCGCCGGCCTCGCGGTCGGGTGCCCCCGGCGGCGCAAACCGCTCCAGATCGACGAAGTTGGGGATGACCTCGATGCGCTCGGCTGCCAGCCCGAAGCGTTCGGCGGCGGCGCCGCGCAGGTACTGCGACGGGGTGGTGATGCCATCCGAGCTCGCGACCGCGAACGCGATCACCGCATGCAGGCTCGGATGCGCGCCGAGCTGGGTCACGTCGGTGCCGTGCAGCGTGGTCACCATTGCGGGCGCCGCGGCGCCGAGCACCTGGCGAACCAGGAGCGCGCTCGCCGCGTGCGGAACGGCATAGTGCAAGTGCACGAGGTCGATCGGCTCGCGCCGGGCGAGCTCCACGAGGTGGCTCGCCACCGCGACATCGTACGGGGCGTGCTCGAACACCGGCGAGCTAGGAACATCGATACGCTCGAACTGGATCTCGTGCTGGAGCTCCGACCTGACGTCGTGTCCACACCCCGCGCGCAGCCGCTCGGGCATCGCCGTGGCGACCACATGGATCCGGTGACCGCGCGCCGCCAGGCCGAGCGCGAGCTCGGAGGCAACCACGCCGCTGCCGCCCAGGCCGGGGTAACACACCACCGCGATGGTCAAGGGACGCGTCATGCCACGTGGGTACCTCTCGCCAGCGAGTCGCGGAGCTGCTCCCCCGCGGTCGATCCATCTCGGCCATTGCTCTCGGTCATGCGAGCGGCTCGAAGGCGTGCGCCTCGGTGAAGGGGTTATCGCGAAACTGCCGCACCGGATCGACCAGCCCCGGCACGTTGGGGCTGCGCAGCGGTTCGCCGTGCGACACCCCGATCATGCTGCCGTAGTAGCGATCGCGCACGTCGATCGCCTCGGTCGCGCGCGGCGAGCTGATCAGCGTCGGATCGGCGTCGCCGCCGGTGCCGCGCCGCGAAACCTGACTCGCGTAGCACGCGATCGCGCGCGCCTTCTTGGCCGCTGCGGCCGAGGTATCGACGATGAAGCTCGGAGTCATGCGGTGGCGCATCGCGTAGTACAGGAGCTGGCGCGGCACGAAGCGCTCGCCGTGATCCGGTGCGAACCGGCGCACGCCGGCGAAGAACACCGCCCGCGCGACCAGGGCACTCGCCGCCGCGTGATCGGGATGGCGATCCTCGGTCCACGGCGCCAGCACGATCTCGGGGCGCCGCCGCCGTAACACCCCGACGACGGCCGCGAGCTGATCCGGCACCGCCGCGAGCCCGGTATCGGGCAGCCCGAGGTTGTCGCGAAACCGAAACCCGAGCACCGCGCTGGCGGCCTCGGCCTCGCGCGCCCGCTCCTCAAGCGTCCCGTGGGAGGCCTGCTCGCCGCGCGTCAGGTCGACGACGCCGGTCGAATACCCGAGCTCGCCCAGCCGGATCACCGTCCCGCCGCAGAACAGCTCGACGTCGTCGGGGTGAGGCCCGAACGCGAGGACATCGACGCCGTGGTTGCCCTCGCTCACCCCGCCAGCTCCTGCAGCGAACCGTCGAACGGGTCGATCGCGGCCAGCACGCGCTCGATCACGGCGCGGTCGCCGATGCGCGCGGCCAGCCCGGCGAGGCCGAGCTTGCGCTCCTGCGGCGCACCGTCGGGCGCGAGCAGCGCGTGCAGCCGGCGAACCGCGGCGACCCGCTCAGCGTCGGCGTACAGCCGGGCGCGCTCGACCTTGCCCGCGAGCTTGCCGACCGAGCGCTCGACCGACCCGCGGGTCCTGGCCAGCGCACGAGCGATCGCCGGGCCCATGCCCGCGAGCTCGGCCGCCAGCTCGCCGTGGGTGGCGAGGAACGGCTCGAGCAGCCGGCGCTTGATGTCCGCGACGTCACCGTGCTCGGCCCCCGGCGGGCGCAGCCGGGCGAGCAACTCGGCCTCCGGCAGATCGACGTCGCCCACCGTCAGGCCGAGCCGGGCGAGCAGCTTGCGCGTCCGCTCGTCGGTGATCCGGAACCGCGCGCGCGGCACCACGAGCGGCGGCGTCCGGTCGAACGCGCGATACAGCGGCGCGAGCTGCGCGAAGTACGCCACCTCGGCCGGCCCGCCGACGTACGCGACGGTAGGCAACAGCGCGTCCTGCACGATCGGGCGCAACAGCGCGCTCGTCGAGAACCGCCGCGGATCATCGTTCAGCGCCTCGAGCAGCGCGTCCATGTCGTGCACGCAGCCGCTGCCCACCTCGGCGAACCGGTCGCGCCCGGCCGGCTCCAGGCGAACGCGCGGGCCGCGCGCCCCGCCGGGGTGAAAGAACGACAGTGGCGCGCCCGGCCGGATGTGCACCGGGACGCGTTGCCCTGCCCGCTCGAGCTCGCCGGCGTGGGCGATCATCGCGTCGGCGATCTCGGCGGCCTGGTCGAGCGCGTGGGCATGAACCGGCGCGATCACCTTCGCGAGCGTCGCGTCGCGCGGATCGATCATCACCAGACCCTCGGGCGAAAACAGCTCGGCCAGCACGCCCGCGAACGCGCTCGCCCACGACACGCCCGGACGATAGTGACGGCGCAGCCGCGCGAGGTGCGCCTCGGCGAGGCTGCCCTCGCCCAGCACCTCGGCGAGCCGGTCGAGACAGCCGGCGATCTCGGCCGGGAGCAGGCGGTGCGCGATCGAGATCCGGTTATCGGCGTCGATCGGCACGCTGACCATCTCGCAGCCCGCGGCGCCGGGAACGCCGCAGCTCGCGATCTCCGCGAGGTCATGATCTTCGGTCTGCAGCCAGAACATCGGGACCACCGGCGTCCCGGTCTCGGCCGCGAGCGTGCGCGCCACCACCACCGCCGACGCCGCCTTGTAGATCGTGTACAGCGGCCCCAGGAACAGCCCGACCTGCTGCCCCGTGACCACCACCGCCGCGCCACGGCCCAGCGCCTCGAGGTGTGCGTCGCGCGCCGCGCTCGGCGCGAGCCCCGCGTTCTGGGCCACGACGACACGATGCGCCTCGGGCGAAAGCGGCCGGGCCGCCTGCGCCACCGCGCGCGCCCGCGCCTCGCGATCGCACGGCCACGCGGGCATATCACCCGGCAGCCGCGCGCCGCCCGAGCCCGCCGATCCGGCCGGGGGTGCCTGCATGATATCTACGCCCACGGTCGCTACTTCCAGCCGGCGATCGTCTTCTGCAGGGTGGGCTTGATGTTCTCCTCGAAGATCCGGTCGCCCTTGCCGAGCTCCTGGGCGCGGTTCGCCGACGCCATCGCCTCGGCCTTGTTGCCCTTCTTCTGCAGGATCTGCGCGCGCAGCCACGCGGACCGCCAGGTCTCCTGGATCGCGGTCGCCCTGTTGACCAGCTCGAGCGCGCGATCGAGCTGGCCAACGTCCTGGAGGTAGCTCGCCCCCGTGAGGTAAGGCCGCCAGGCCTCGGCGACGGCCTTGTCGATGCTCGCGATGACCAGGGTGCGCGTGTCGAGCGTGATCGGCACCTGGATCCGGATCCGCTCCCACTCCAGGTTGAGGAAGGTGCGGTCGTCCTGGGTGTCGTCGAACGTGTAGCGCAGCCGCTCGCGCAGCGCGGGCAGCGCCACCGGCTTCACCGTGATCGTGGCGACGTCGTCCTTGGCGTCATGATCTTCCTGTCTCACGGTGAGGTTCTTGTTGAGCAGCACCGTCCACGATGCCTTGCCCGGGACCATGAACAGCGAGTACGTTCCGGCCGGAACCGACGTCCCCCCGAAACCGAAATCCCGGCTCACCGTCAGCTTGGTCGGCTGGTTAGCGCCGGCTCGCCAGGTCTTGTCGTACGGCACCACGTCGCCCCAGATCTTGCGCCCCTTCACGCCGGGGCTCGAGTAATCGATCGCGACGTCGGTGATGCCGACGCGCTGCTCGGTGCGAGCGTGCAGGCTCGGTTGCGGCACCTCGGGGAGAACCTGGGCCGAGGCGAGCTTTGCAAAGCAGGACAGCGCGAGCACGACAATGGGGGCGGTGGTGATCTTGCGCATGGGGTGACTACAGTAGTAGTAGGATTCGCATTCCCGATCATCGCCTCGGGATCGATCTTTCTTTCAGCCGCCTTCAGCCACCACGGCTCCCGCGTGCGACCCCATGCGTCATACCCGGGACAGCCCCCGATGCCTTGCAGCGGCGGCGGGGGGCCCGCTCACGTTCCCGCAGGAGGGATGTACTCGATGCGGTCCTGCCACTCGTCGTCCTCGCTCGCGTACGCCGCGAGCACCATGAGTTCGACGACGACGCGTACCGACCATGCCGGGCGCATCATGAAGATCCCGGGTGACCGATGACCTCCGGCGAGGTGTGTCGCGAGGTGTGTCGGAATCGTGTTCTTGTCGCAGGTCACCAGGATCCGCTTCTCGCGCTCCGCCCACGCGAGCACCGCAGCGTCGTCGCTGCCCAGCGGTAGATCCGACGGATCGCCGACTCTGACCACATCGATCGGATCCTCCGCACGCGCGTTGTGCCGTTGGACCGCGCGCCATAGCGGCCCGCGAAGGTGCTCGTCGAGCACGAAGCGGATCGCCATGGCCTACGAGGCCAGCGTGCGGCGCGCGGCCAAGCGCTGGCGCAGCTCCGCGAGACCGGGGCCGCGCGGTGCGGTCGATGCATGTCGCTCGATCTCGTCGCGGCATTGCGCGATATAGGTGTCGATGTCTGCGCGGTTCTCTAGGTAGAACCCGATCGTCTTGTGGATGAGCGCGAGGGACAGCGTCGGGAACTCCTCAGCCAGCATCTCGGCCGAGTAGCCTTCGTTGTAGAAGTGGACGACGTGCTGGATGCCAATGCGGTGCCCGCGGAGGTGGATGAATCCGTCCGATGCCTGAGCGAGAAAGTCGGGGAAATCCATGCCTTCGCCTCACCTCCGAGTTTATCACGCGGGCTGGCTGCGAGCACCGCCGCGAATGTCCGATGGCACGTCGAGTACCACGGCCGCTGTCCAGATCGAGCCGTTCGACCTGCGTGCGATCGGCGGACGCCTCTCGACGCGGACGCTGCGATAGACTGTCATCCGCATGACAGCTCCGACCTCGGCAGACACCTCCGGCGACGCGGCGATGACCGCGCAGCAGCTCCTCGCGCTGCATCCGTTTCCCGACGCGTGGGCCAAGGAGAAGCGGATCGAGAAGCTCTGGGTGTTCGACGTCAAGGGCACGCCCGAGGCGCTGTGGCCGCACATCTCCGACACCTCGCGGATGAATCGCGCGCTCGGCACCGCCGAGATGCGGTTCGAAGAACGCGATGGCAAGCGCTGGGGCACCTCGAAGAACGGCGGCGTGCGCCACGAGTGGATCGAGGTCCCGTGGAACTGGGTCGCCAACCAGTGGCTCACTTGCCTGCGGATCTACGAGCGCGGGTTCATGAAGGTGATGTTCTCGATCCACCGCCTCGAGCGGATCCCGACCGGGACCCGCGTGTACCTGTACTTCGGCGCAGTGCCGCGCGGGGCGTTCGGTGCGGCCGCCCTGCGCCTCGGGTTTCCGTCGCTCGAGCGCGCATACCGGCGCGTCATCCCAGCGCTCGCCGAGCAGCTCGATCGCCTGCGCCCCGACGTCCTGATGCTCCCACCGCCGGCCCTCCCCGAACCGGCCGAGCAGCGCCTGCGGCAGCAGCGCGAGGTCCTCGTTGGAGAGGGCCTGCCAGTCGCGTGCATCGATGCGCTGGTCGACTGGCTCCGTACCGGCGACGATCAGGATCTCCATCGCATCCAGATCCGCGAGCGCGCGCGGGTCTGGGGCCTGCCGGAGCAAGATCTGCTGCGCACGGCGCTATATGCCACACGTGCGGGGCTGCTCACCTTGTCGTGGGACACCGTGTGCCCGCACTGCCGCGGCGTGCGCGACGAGAACGCGACACTGGCGCAGCTCGCGGCTGAATCACATTGTGGCGCCTGCGAGATCGCCTTCGCCACCGATACCCCGGAGTCCGTCGAGGTCACGTTCCGCGTCCACCCCTCGGTGCGCGACGTCCCCGACCAGGTGTACTGCAGCGCAGAACCGGCGAAGAAAGACCACATCCGGGTGCAGCGCACGGTGCCGCCAGGTGAACGGGTCGAGATCCACCCCGGCCTCGACCCCGGCCGTTACACCGTGTGGCGCGACCGCGAGGGCGGCTGGTACCTCGATGTCGGTGACGGTGGCGCCGGGACCATCACGTGGGCGACGCACCCCCGAGGTACGGCGATCGCCGCGAGCCCGGACGCGACGATCGAGCTGGCCAACGACACCGCGGCTCCAGGCACGTTCCGCATCGAACAGGCCACGTGGAGCGATCACGCGCTGCGCGCCGGCCATCTGCTGTCCTTTCAAGAGTTTCGCGATCTGTTCTCCGAGGACTACATCGGTGCCGATGTACGCCTCGGGGTCGGCGAGCAGACCCTCCTGTTCACCGATGTGGTCGGGTCAACGGCGTTCTATGCCTCGCGCGGCGACCCGGTGGCGTTCATCGAGATCAAGAAGCATTTCGACGAGGTATTCGCGATCGTCGGCAATAACCGCGGCGCCGTCGTCAAGACCATCGGCGACGCCGTGATGGCGACGTTCGTGAATCCCGTCGACGCCGTTCGCGCGTCACGTCAGATCCACGACGCGTTTCACCCGGGGCGCACCGACACGCCGATCCGGCTGCGAATCTCGCTCAACACGGGCCCGTGTATCGCGGTGCGGCTCAACGCCAACGCCGACTTCTTCGGCGGCACCGTCAATGTCGCGGCCAAGCTGCAGGCGCTGGCCGAGGGTTACCAGATCGCGATGAGCGACGCGACCTACCATTCTCCGAGCGTCGCCGAGTACTTGGCCGAGCAGGGCGCCGAGCTCGAGCTCCTGTCATACACCTCGAAGGCATTACCGGATCCGGTCGCCGTCCGGAGGTGGACTGTCTATCGTGAAGCGTCTTCTACGGCTGAGCGGCCGGCTGGCTGACGGCCAGTGCCTTCGTGGGCTCGAGCTCGGCATCCTCGTCGAGCGACGTGAGGTAACGCCAGAGGATCCCGACCTCCCACGTGCGTGGGCTATCGAACAGCACGCTGACGCCGGCGCGGGTGCAGCACAGGACGATGGCATCGAGCGACAGCCGCTTGTCGACCCCCGGGAGGCCGAAGGTGATGTTGATCAAGGAGCCAATCGGCAACCGGTCGAACTCGAGAAGAGCGCCGGCGACCGACAGGGTGCGGAGGCGGCAGAACATCGAGCGTAGCTCGCGACCGGACACGCGGACGGTTGCATCGATCTCGACGACGTGGTGACGAACCGAGGGATCGAAGTCGTCGGTCGGCTCTGGGGCTCTCACGAACGTGGCTCGACGCGTGGTGCCGTACGAATCGCTCAGCAACTCGGCGGTGTTCATCATCGTGCTTCCGGTCAGTGCATCGTGTGTGCCGGCGTCGATCTTCCCCGACAGACCCGGCACATCAGCCAGGTACGCTGCTTCAATTAAAAAACGGGTAAGCGTCCCCTGGTCCGAGCTATGTCCAGCTGGACAGCTCCCGGCGTCCGCGTGGAACTGCTTACACGGGCACCAACGTGGGATCGATGCTGTACAAAGCCGCGTGTGGCCTGTGGTCATCGGGCCGGCCTGCTCGCACCATCGCCCATGAGCTGTGCGCCCTGCCTCCACAGCTGACGTTGCTTCACCTACACCGGCCTGCCGCCTGCGAGGCGCCCACGAGGTTGCGACGATCGACGCCGCGCGCTCGCGCTACGCGGACAGCCGCTTCTTGAGCCAGCTCATCCGATCGTGCGTGCGTTGCTGCTCAGGTACGAGGCGATTCGCAACGAGCGAACGCGAATCCGCATCGAGGTCGTCGTCCGACTCGTCCAGGTCAGCCTTGTAGTCCTTGAGCCCGTGATCCTCGCCCTCCTCGAGCGCGGACACCGCGAGCTTGTCACCGAGGATGCGGGCGCCGCCCTCGACGGCCTTGGCGAACACGCCCCACGGCCCGGAGCTCTCTGCGGGTGTGCCACCGGCCACCACGATCGCATCCTGCAACAAGATCACGCGTGCTTGATGTGACCGCAGGCAGCTCTCGAGCTCGCTGCGTGCCGTGCTCGCCTTGTCGAGCTTGTCGAGCGCCATGCGATAGGTCTCGACCGCCGCGATCTCACCGCGCAGATAATGATTGAGCTTTTCAATGCTGGATTTCTGACCCATGGGAATCTCCTTGGTTTGCGCAATACGACGGGTGCAAGGCCTGGACCTCTCCATCTCACCTGCGTGACGCGCAATCATGGGAGCTCGACCGCGCGGATCCGCACATCCAGCGAAATTCGTGCGCGCCGCGCACTCTGGAATTTACCGAGCTGCGCTTTGCCGTGCGTGGCATCATCACGCCCGAACACCGAGCCATGGTGCCCGACTTGCAACACCTCCACCGCGACATCGCGCGGCTGACCACCGCGCTCAGCGCCGCCGTGACGGCGCTCGGTGGGGCCGAGGCCAACGAGCTGTGCCGGCGCCTCGGGCGCGCGGCGCAGGAGCTGCGCGCGGGTACGCTCGCCGGCGGGCGCGCCGCGTTCGGCGCCCAGATCGCCGCGCTCGATAGCGACGGGCTCGAGGACCTCGCGCGCGCGTTCGCGCTGCAGTGTCACCTGATGAACATCGCCGAGGAGCGCGAACGGCTGCGGGTGCTGCGGGCACGCGGCGAGCATCCCGCCGATGGCCTCGCCGCCGCCGGGGATCTCCTGATCGATCGCGGCGCGACGGCGGCCGAGCTACGAGCGCTGTTCGATCGCGCGCTCGTCATGCCGGTCCTGACCGCGCATCCCACCGAGGCACGCCGGCGCTCGACGCTCGATCACCTGGTGCGGATCGAGCAGCTGCTCGACGAGCTCGTCGCCACCGGGCGATCGCGCATCGCGGCCGAGCTCGATGCCGGCGTGCTCGCCCTCCACGCGACCGAGGATGCGCGCGCCCGCCGGCCGACCCCGCTCGACGAGGTCGAGAACTCGCTCGACGTGTTCCGCCGCTCGCTGCTCGACGTCACGCCGCGGATCTATCGGACCATCGAAGACCGGCTTGCCGCGCGGTTCGGCGAGCCCTGGCGGCTGCCCGCGTTCCTGCGCTGGGGCACCTGGGTCGGTGGCGATCGCGATGGCAACCCCAACGTGACGGCGGCGGTGACCCGCGCGACGTTCTCGCGCCACCGCGCCACCGTGTTGACCCGCTACCTCGACGACGTCGTCGTGCTCGGCCGCACCCTCTCGATCTCCGCGCTGCGCGCGAGCCACCGATCTGGCCATCCGGACGATCAACCGGCCGATCACCCGCTCGACGAGCTCTCCGCCTCGCTCGAGCAAGATCGCGCGCGCCTGCCCGCGATCGCCGCGCGTGCGCGACCGCGCACCATCCACGAGCCGTGGCGCGAGAAGCTGTGGTACGTGCAGGCGCGGCTGCGCGCCACCCTCGAGCATCGCGACGACGGCTACGTCGCGGCCACGGACTACCGCGGCGAGCTCGCCCTGCTCGATCGCAGCCTGCGCGCCGCCGGGTTCGCGCCCGTCGCCGATCAGGCCCTGCGCGATGCGCTCCGCCGCGTCGATGTGTTCGGCTTTCACCTCGCCTCGCTCGACGTCCGGCAACACTCCGGCGTCCACGACCGCGTTGTCGCCGAGCTCCTCGCGCGCGGCGGGCGCCCCGGCTACCTCGCTCTCGACGAAGCCGGCCGCCGCGCCTGGCTGGCCGACGTGCTCGCTCAGCCGATCACCCCCGAGCGCGAGCGCGCCGGCCTGTCCGGTGATGCCCAGGAAGCCCTCGCCACCCTCGAGGTCGTCGGTCGCGCGCGGCGCGAGCTCGGCCCCGCCGCGTGCGAGCGCTACATCACGAGCTTCACCCGCGACGTGTCCGATCTCCTCGAGGTCGTGTTCCTCGCCCGCGCCGCCGGCCTCGCCCCCGGCGAGCTGCGCCCGGTCCCGCTGCTCGAGCAGCTCGAAGATCTCGAGCGCGCTGGCGAGATCGCGCGCGACGTCCTCGCTCTCCCCGCGCTGCGCACCGAGCTCGGCGGCGAGCTCGAGGTCATGGTCGGCTACTCCGACTCCGGCAAGCAGGTCGGCTACGTCGCGGCCGCGGTCGCCTTGCGCCATGCCCAGCGCGCGCTCGCCGATGCTGCCCACCAGGCCGGCATCACCCTCACGCTGTTTCACGGCCGCGGCGGCGCACTCGGCCGCGGCGGTGGCCCCGAGAGCGACGCGATCCGCTCGCAGCCCGCCGAGGCCGTGCGTAGCCGCCTGCGCGTCACCGAGCAGGGCGAGACGGTCACCGCGCGCTACGCCCACCCCGAGATCGCCGAGCGCGACCTCGAGCTCACCCTCGCCGCCGTGCTCGCCGCCACCACCGCCGAGCGCGAGCTCGATCCGGTCGACGCCGAGCCTGCGATCCAGCGCGCCGCCGGCGCCGCCCGCGCCCGCTACCTCGAGCTCACCGCCGACGAAGATCGCCTGGTGCGCTACACCGTCGCCGCGACCCCGATCGAGGACGTCGCCCACCTCCCGCTCGGCTCGCGGCCCGCCTCGCGCAAGGCCGGCATCGCCCTCGACTCGCTACGCGCCATCCCCTGGGTGTTCTCGTGGACCCAGAGCCGGCATGGCATCCCCGGCTGGTTCGGCGTCGGCACCGCGATCGAGGCCCTCACCGCCGAGCTCGGCGCCGGTGCCGTCCGCGCCCTCGTCGAGCAGTCCCGGTTCTTTCGCGCCCTCGTCACCAACTGCGAGCTCTCACTCGTGCGCTCCGACATCGAGGTCGCCGGCCAGTATGCCGCGCTCGCCGACCGCGATGCCCAGCATAGCTACACCCTGATCGCCGCCGAGCACGCGCGCACCGTCGCCGCGCTCCGCGACACCCTGGGCCGGACCGAGCTGCTCGCCAGCCGGCCCTATCTCGCCGCCTCGGTCGCGCGCCGCAACGCCTACCTCGACGTGCTCTCCCACGTCCAGATCGAAGCCCTGCGCCGCCGCCGCGCCGTCACCGGCGGCGAAACAGACCAGCTCAGTCGCATCATCTACACCACGATCGGCGGCATCGCAGCCGGCCTGCAAACCGCCGGCTGACGCACGCGCGCTCACGCGACCCTCATCGCAGTAACGGACGAAACCATGGTTTTCTGATCGTCCACGGAACCTGGAGCGCCAGCATGACCACCGTCTACTTGAATGGAGAATACGTCGAGAACGCGCGTGCCCTGATCCCGGTCGACGATCGCGGCTTCGTGTTCGGTGACGGCATCTATGAAGGCGTGCGAGCGATCGGCAGCCACCTGTTCGAGTGGGATGCGCACGCCGCGCGGATGGTGGAGGGGCTCGCTGGGCTTCGCATCGCGTTCGGCGCCGAGCGCGTCGCCGCCTTGCGGGGCGTCTGCGACCGGCTCCTGCACGACAACGAGCTCACGAGCGGCCAGGCGTTCATCTATCTCGCGGTGACGCGCGGCACGGCGCCGCGGACGCACTACTTTCCCCCGGCCGGAACGCCGCCGACCGTGTTCGTGAGCGCGACGAAGTTCGTCCCGGGTCACAACCAGCGGCAGAACGACGGCAAGGCGATCACCTTCGAGGACATGCGCTGGGCGCGCTGCGACTGGAAGACGCTGAACCTCCTGGGCTCGGTCCTCGCGCGCCAGGCCGCGGTGGAAGCCGGGGCGTACGAGGCGATCCTCATTCACGATGGGATCGTCACCGAAGGGGCGGCCTCGACGGTGTTCGCCGTGGTGGACGGCGTGCTGCGCACGCACCCGCTGGGCCATCGCATCCTCCCCGGCGTCACCCGCCAGGTGGTGATCGAGTGTGCGAAACAGCTGCAGATTCCCATGCGCGAAGCAGCGGTGACGCAGGCCGAGCTCGTGCGCGCGCAGGAGATCTTCTTGTGCGGCACGATGTCCGATGTCACGCCGGTGGTCATCCTCGACGGCGCACCGGTCGCGACCGGGAGGCCGGGCCCGATCGCGGAGGCCCTCCGCGGCGCGCTCGATGCGCGCCTTCACGCTGGCGCTGGCCGGTCGCGATGACGCTCGAACACGTCGAATGACGTTCGGGTCCATCAAATAATTGGGGTCTCTTTGATTCTCACATCGGTAATCTAGCTCGCGCGCGGAGGCGATCAAGAGTCGATTTCCCGACGAAAATTCGCACTCGGAATTGTTCTTATATCCTAAGTGCACTGGATTTCACGGCCAAAAATACAACATCCAATCGAGCGCTTTTGATACACCGCGCTCGATGGCAACACAGCACAACCTAGCGGCAGCGATGCTTCTCAGTTCGGCAATCTGGGCTGGATGCGTCACGGGACAGGAAACAGCTGGTCAGGGTGGAGTGGATAACGGAACTGCGGGTGATGGCAGCGATGATCCTGGAAGCAACGTGACTGAACCGGCGAGCAACACCGCTCCGGTGTTTCCGACCGCGCATCCCAGAATTTATCTGACGCCGAATCGTGCACGCCTGTCGGCCGCGCTGAGCGCCGGGACGCCGCCCGCCACGCGCTTCAAGACAACGGTCGACCAGTGGGTCGCCGGCGTCGACGTCTATCTGTTTCAGCCATGGTATGCGGCGTTGATAGGCCAGCTCAC
>Ga0134121_10001163_pt1 | contig 25409 bp, 26 predicted proteins | sample KB301_FD_96463 | JGI IMG/M metagenome (GOLD analysis project Ga0134121, IMG submission 96463) | Terrestrial soil microbial communities without Nitrogen fertilizer from Kellogg Biological Station, Michigan, USA - KB3-0-1 | ecosystem: Environmental > Terrestrial > Soil > Unclassified ... | reverse complement strand
GCATCCATCTCGGGCAGGCCGCGGTGCTTGCGCACGGCGTTCAGGGCCGCCTTGAGGAAGTAGGTATTGCTCACTCCGGGAATCTCCACCGGATACTGGAAGGCCATGAACACGCCCTCGCGAGCGCGTTCCTCGGGGTCCATGTCCAACAGGTCCTGACCATCAAAAATTACTTGTCCGGCGGTGACCTCATAGGCCTCCTGGCCGGCCAGCACCCGGGCGAGCGTGCTCTTTCCCGAGCCGTTGGGACCCATCACGGCGTGCACTTCGCCGTCGCGGATCGTCAGGTCGATCCCCTTCAGGATCTCGTTGCCCTCGACGGAGGCGTGTAGGTTTTTGATCTCAAGCATGTTATTTGGATTCCGATTTTGGATTTTGGATTTCAGATTTTGGATTGGAAAAGCTTCGGATCAACCGACGCTTCCCTCCAGGTTGACGGCCAGCAGCTTCTGGGCCTCGACGGCGAATTCCATGGGCAGCTCGCGGAAGACCTCTTTGCAGAAGCCGTTGACGATCATTGACACGGCGTCCTCGGTGGCGATGCCGCGCTGGTTGCAGTAGAAAATCTGGTCCTCGCCGATTTTCGAGGTCGAGGCTTCGTGCTCCATCCGCGCCAACGGGTTCTGCACGTCGATGTACGGAAAGGTGTGGGCGCCGCACTGGTCGCCGATCAGCATCGAGTCGCACTGCGAGAAGTTGCGGGCGTTATCGGCACCCTTGAGGATCTTCACCTGGCCGCGATAGGTGTTCTGGCCGTGGCCGGCGGAGATGCCCTTGGAGACGATGGTGCTCTTCGTGTTCTTTCCGATGTGGATCATCTTGGTGCCGGTGTCAGCCTGCTGGTAGCCCTTGGTCAGCGCCACCGAGTAGAACTCGCCCACCGAGTTGTCGCCCTTGAGGATCACGCTGGGATATTTCCAGGTGATCGCCGAGCCGGTCTCCACCTGCGTCCAGGAAATCTTTGCGTTCGCCCCGTCGCACTTGCCGCGCTTGGTGACGAAGTTGTAGATGCCGCCCTTGCCGTTGGCGTCGCCCGGATACCAGTTCTGGACGGTCGAATACTTGATCGTCGCATCCTTGAGGGCAACCAGCTCGACCACCGCCGCATGGAGCTGGTTTTCGTCGCGCATCGGCGCCGTGCAACCCTCCAGGTAGGAGACGTAGGCGCCCTCGTCGGCGATGATCAGCGTGCGCTCGAACTGCCCGGTGTTGAGGGCGTTGATGCGGAAGTAGGTCGAAAGCTCCATCGGGCAGCGCACTCCCTTCGGCACGTAGACGAACGAGCCGTCCGAGAACACCGCCGAGTTGAGCGTGGCGAAGAAGTTATCCGAGTAGGGCACCACCGAGCCGAGATACTGCTTGATCAGATCAGGGTGATTCTTCACCGCCTCGGAGAAGGAGCAGAAGATGATGCCGACCTCGGCCAGCTTCGCCTTGAAAGTGGTGGCCACCGAAACGCTGTCGAACACCGCGTCCACGGCCACGCCCGCAAGCATCTCCCGCTCGCGGAGAGGAATGCCCAGCTTTTCGTAGGTGGCGAGAATCTCGGGATCCACCTCGTCGAGGCTCTTCGGCCCCGAGCCCTTGGGCTTCGGCCCCGCGTAATAAGCGATCGATTGGTAATCGATGGGAGCATAGTGGACGTTCGCCCACGTCGGCTCCGCCATGTCGAGCCAATGGCGGTAGGCCTTGAGGCGCCATTCGAGCATCCACTCGGGCTCTTCCTTCTTGGCCGAGAGAGCGCGGACGACGTCCTCGGAGAGGCCCGGCGGGAAAATGTCCTGTTCGACGTTCGTGATGAAGCCGAACTTATAGTCCTGGGTCGCGAAATGCTCGATGGTTTCAGTCGGCGTCTGCATGGTTTCCTCTGATTATGTCTTCAAAAAATCGAGGTCCCGGAGGACCGGAGAGCTGTCAAACCTCGTGCAGCGCGGCAGGCGCGAAAGCGTTGCGAGCGGTGCCGGCGCCCAGCGTCACCAATCCCTGCGGACCGGCCGGCCGGCTGCGGGCCATCTCCGACAGGGAGATTCCCATCAACGCCGCGCGCACCGCCTGATTGATGCGCTGCCAGTTGGAGCGCACCGGGCAGAGCGGCTCGTGAGAGCAGTCGCCCTCGACGCTGATGCACTCGGTGAGGGCGATGGGCCCCTCGAGGGCCGCGATGATCTCCGCCATGGAGATCTCTTCCGCCTGCCGGGCCAGCCCGTAGCCGCCCTTGACGCCGCGGTGGGAGGTCAGCAGGCCCTCCCGCGCCAGCAGCTTCAGGATCTTGCTCACCATCGGCAGCGGCAGATGCGCTTCCGCCGCCAGCTCCGGCGCGTTGAATTGACGCTCGGGATAGCCCGCGAGATGAGTCAACAGGACGATTCCGTAGTCGGTCTGTTTGGTGATTCGGATCATTTCGCTTGCCCTTCGGTAACCCAAGTCCTAAAACAGGACTGATTCGGTACGAATTCCATGATAGCAGGGCGGGGGGGATTGTCAACCGGTTACCGGGACCTTGCGCGCGACGCTCCCGTTCCGGCTTCCGTATACTTCAAGAGACAACTCGAATCGGTTCGCCAGGGGACTCGCTATGAAGACCGCCGGCCTCCTTCTCCTTGCAGTCCTCGCCGCGGACCCGGCCGGCGCGCCGCCGGTCGCCCGCGGCCTGCTCAAGATCAGCGTCGCCTCGCCGGCGGACCAGAGCCTACCGCGGGAGCTGGCCGTGCGGGTGCGGCCCAGCCGGGTGCTTCGGGGGCAGGAGTTTGATCCCTGGGAGACCGAGCTGATTGCTCCGCTGCGCGATGGGGAGTGCGTCTGCGAGATCCCGGCCGGGCGGGTCGACCTTCGGTTCAAGGGGACGGCCATGATGCCGGAATACCGGTGGAGCGTGGCGGTGGAGGCGGGGGAAACCAGGAGCCTCGACGTCAAGCTGGAGCGCGGAGCCGCAATTTCCGGCTGGGTGCGCACGCTCGACGAGGAGATTCCGACCCACTCCGTCCTGGTGAGCCTGTCGCCGGAGAGAGTGGGTAGCCTCCGTTCTTCCACCCGGCCAATGCGGACGATCTCCCTGGAGTCCACCACCCGGCCCTGGGGCTTCTTCCGGTTTGCGGGCGTCAAGCCGGGACGTTACGTCGTCCGCGCCAGCGAGCCGGGACTTCCCACCGCCCACTCCGACCCCATCGTCATCGAAGGCGACCGCTCGTTCGAGATGCAGGAGCCCCTCTGGGTCAGGCCCTCGGTGGGGCTCGACGTTACCGTCCAGCCTTTCGCCAGCCCCGATCGCCAGCCCTGGAACTTCCTCCTGCAGCCGGATCGGCGCATGGACGAGGGAGAGACCTGGCGGCCGGTGACCGGCACCACTGACTCGCTGGGCCGCTGGGGGGTTCGGGGCTTGCCGCCGGGGGACTACTGGCTCGCCGTCGGCCTGGCGGAGAAGAACGTCTGGCAGAAACAAAAGGTCAGCCTCGTGCTCGGGACGAAGTCTCTGAGCCTGCAGGTCCCGTTCATCCCCGTGCAAGGCCGGCTCACCTGGCGGGGAGGCCCGCTGCCGGCGGCGCTCGACTTCGACAACCAGCTCGGCAGCGCCTCATTCCGCTCGGATCAGCAGGGGCAGTTCCAAGGGTATCTCCCGAACGAAGGACCGTGGGAGATCGGGGTATCGGGCACGCAGGCGCTGCAGTTCCGCCTCAACCTTCAAGGCCCGGTTCGGGTGTCAAAAGAGTTCCCATTCGCCGTGCTCGAGATCCGGATTCCCGACACCGCGTTACCGCTCGAGATTGTGGACGAGCGGGGGCGGAGCCTCCCTCGCAGCACGGTGAACGCCCTGGGCAAGATCCGCAACCAGGCGATCGCCGACGACTTCGGGAAGCTGAGGCTCGTCGGTCTCAATCCTGGCCCCCAGTGTCTCTTGGCGGCGAGGGGAGATCCCTATCGCTTGAGCGAGAGGACTCCCGTCGCCCTTCGCGAGGGAATCGAGACACCTGCCGTCCGCCTTGTCGTTCCGGACAAGTTGGATATCGCCGGCCGCATTCTCCCCCGGCTGGGTTTCGCCACCGGAGCCCAGGTCCTGGCCTGGCCGGCGGTCTCTGATGCCAGCATCCCCGCGGAGCTTACCGGGACCGACGAGGACGGCAGGTTCGGACTGACTCTCCCGCCGGGTACCAAGAAGGTCAGCCTCGTGGTGCTCCCGCCCGGTTCCGCCCTGCGCATACTCGACGCCGAAGTGGCTCACGTACGATTGCTGGAGGTTCACGTCGATACCGCCGGCGGTACCTTGATCCTCGAATTGCCCGAGCAGGATCTCAAGGCCGCAAAGGACGGAAAAGAGTCGCGGGACCTGGATCCCTGCGACCCCGCCGTCATCGAACACAACGCTCTCACCATGCCGCGCCTGCTACGGCTATGGGCGGAGCTTCAGGGAACGCTGCAGACCCCGGGCCATCTAATCGTGCCCAACGTCGAGCCGGGTCCCTACACCCTCTGCGCCACGGACAAGTCGCCCACCCTCCGTCACGGCGCGCCGCCGGAAGGCGATTCCCGCTGCGTCGGCGGCGTGCTCGAAGCCGCGGGCGAGCTGGCGCTGAAGTTGCCACCGAGCGGCCCGCCCATCGCCCGGCCGTAGGTCAGAGCTTAGAAACGAATTCCTCAATTGCCTTCACCACTCGTTCCGGATCCACCCGGAGACTTTCCGAATAGCACTTCAAAAGTAGCTGTGCAAGCCGTTTGTGATCGGGCTCGTCCTCCCACAGCCTTAGGAGAGCTTTCACCACCGGACGCTCCCGATTCAGCTCAAAATGGAAGGCTCCAGCCCAATAGCCCACACACTGTGCGCGCGTGTTTTCATCGGATACCGCCCAGTCCTTAATGCCCGTAATCTCGGAGAGTAAGTCTGGCGTATCTGTGGGACCTACCGCGGACCTCTCGCGGCCTTCTCGGAGCAGCGACTCGTCTATCTCGATGCCCTGTTTCGCGAACAGTTTCACCAAAAGATGATGGTTGTGATACTGCCCTCCCGCTCCGCTTGATCTGAAGAACGGCGTAATCCGGACCAGGCACTTCTTGGCCTTGGCGAGACGCTGCTCCTCCAACGACACGACTGACTGATGTGGAATCCAGATTGTCACGTGCTCTACGCGCTTGTGTTCATGAGCAAAGAGGGCCTGATCTGCGTCCACGCCGACCGAATACAGGTAAACTTTCTTCTCCCCTGTTTTCTTCAGCCGCTTTGGAAGATCCTTAAGCAACACCAGGTCTGTGTTATGCAGCTGAATGAAGCACGATCGCTCAACCGCCTCCAGTAGGCCCTGCTTCACGTCTTCAGGTGTTTCGGTCGCCTTCATGATGGTCTCGATCGTTTCCCAGACGCTTTTCGGAAAGGCTTCGTTTATCACGTAGCGAGAGCGGCGGAGGAATTCTCCGACCGCCTTGGGGACGGCTGCGATGAGCAACGATTGCAATTCTCGCCATTCAGATGATTCGCGCACAGCCTCGTTGCGAGCGGCCGCCAATGGAAGGAATTTCGTTTCGCAGTCAATCACGCCGCCGACTCCCCGGATGCTCGAGGGGAGCAAATCCATTGCATGCTCTTCCACGAGTACACCAGCCTGTGCGATCTCAATACCCTGCAAAGGCTGCTCCGGATCAAAGGCAATCCAGCCGCCTCGGATTGGCTCCCCGGTTACGGCGACGCTCCGAGTCGGCGTCGGCTCCGGCTTGCGCGGTTCGAGTATGCAGCTTTGGCCGTCAGCGCATAGCTCAACATAATTGATGAGTGTAGTTGGGTAACGTAGATAGAAGCGCAGCCGCTGCAAGGGATCAAAGTCCAGTCCAGTAGGGAGTATCACACTGATCTCGGTGCCCCGTGCAATCGGCTCCGAAGCACTGGAATCCTCACTAGCTCGGGCGCGAATATCACTGAGCGTTGCCTGTTTGCCTTCGACCGATCCCAGCGGACCGAATTCTACCCTGACCGGCCGCATCCGCGTTTTGTGCGATCGAACCACCACGCGGTCAGTGACGGCGAAGACGGACAAGAACCCGATGCCCCACTCGGCGATGAGCTCCAGATGCGCTGCTCTCAGCTCGTCCCGAATCTCGGGGTCATCAATACTTTTGGCGGTAATCTGTAAGACATACGAATCGATGTCGCCCTGATCCATTCCAATGCCATAGTCGCGGAACTGGATCTGGCGAACGTTCTCCGGTCGCCGCATCCCTTCGTAGGTTACCGTCACGTCGATTTGCGCAGGAACGCACGAGCCCGTAGACGCTTGCTGACGGGTGATTGCATCCAGCCCATTCTGCACAAGCTCGCGCATGAAGATGTCCGCTCGGCCGTACAGGCCGCGCACAAGTAGTTGATACAGGCCCCGAGGAAGCACTGTAAACTCTTTCACGGCGCCTAGTCGCTTTTCTTCGCAGCGAATGTCCACCCTCTCATCGAGAAACAGCCCGGCCTCTGCCAATATGGCCGAACATTTGCGAAGTTCGTCCTCGATTCTTTTGACATGCTGCTCAACGAACGTGCGGAGCGAAAGTGAGGAGTATTCAAACTCGACGAACACCTCCGGTAGTCCCGCGCGGCCAGAAGCGAATCCAACGGACCGAATCATGAGATGTGCTTCCCAGTGCTTTTGACTGACTGGATTCATCTCGTAGTGCTGATACAGCAGCCAAGGAGTGCGTGTGTAGGTAATCGCGCAGATGTCGGCAATGCGCAGGATCGAAGCATAGACTCGTGGATACTCGGCAACGTTGGCCGCTTGCCCGCTAGTACGTCTTGTACGCTGGTAGACGCTCTTGGCCGGTAGGAGCGCGGGAGTGTCCTCGCAGTGGTTCCGTGCCACCGCTGAAATGAGAGAGATCTCGCTTTGATCGAACAGATCGGAGAAATACTTGCCCATCAAGGGCTCGATCCGAAGGTGGTGGTTGTTCCGTATGTCAGCGGCGGTCTCGCCCTCCGCCATGGGAATCATACCCGAGTCGTGAAACCAGATTGCGAGTATCAGGTAGTACAGGTTATACGGTTGATTGCGCAGCGGAGAAGCGTCAGGGATGAATTCGCAGAGCTCTGCGGCATACTGCTCGACATCGAGGGCGTGATCGAAGTCGTGCGGCGTGAATGGACGTTTCACCGAGTCTCTCATCAGTGTGCGCAGCCGCGATTCGACTTCACCCAGCTTCTCCGAAAGCGGCTGGGTTGATTCATCAAGGCGCTGTTCGAGCCGTCGAAGAGCGCTCGTCAACGTAGGTCGCGCATCATGTGAAATGTCGGTCATATTGCGACGTTCTACTTGGTTTTGGCGCATGGCTTCATTGTGTAGGGAATTGCTTCTCACCGCAATCCGGGTAGCCCGAGGTCGGGACAGAACGGGCCGCTGTCCCACCGACCCCTCGTGGGCGAACAGTTCGATTGCTGAGCCGCTTCCCGACCCGGCGACTACTTTCGCTTCCCCGGCATGTCACGCCCGCCCTGGTGGAGCACCAGCGCCGACACTTTTCCACCAGCCCCGCGCTGAAATTCGACCTGGGCGTCCACGACCTTCAGGAAGAACCGTGTTTCCGATTCCGGATAGAGCTCGAGCTTCTGCTGGCCGGTGGCCTGGGCGAAGATCTGTCCTCCTTCGCGGGTGATGACGAGAGAGAACCCGGGAGCGAGCTCGTACTCCCCAACGTAGGCGTCGTAGAGGGCGGGGTCGACCTTGACGGCCTGCCGTTCCTTGGGGGGAGCCTCGGTCGTCTTCGCCCCGCGCTCGTCCGGCCCAAAGCTGTGGACCATGTCCGCGCCGATAACTTTTCCCTGTGCGTCGCGCCGGAAGCGGAGACGGGAGTCATCATCCGGGTAGTAGAAGTCATCGCGGCTGGAGGCGAGGATCTCCGCCTTTCTGCCGCCACTCCGCTGCGAGAAAAGCTTGGTTCCCTCGCGAGTGATGATCCGGACGGTCTCCGCGTCAAAGCGGTAGACACCCACGTATTCGTCCAACGTCTTGGCGTCGAGCGCGATGGGCTTGCGATCCTCGAAGGGCTGGCCGAGAGCCTTGGCCGCAATGCGGAGTGCGAGGGCGCCCGGCTCCGGGTCTGAAGCCTCATTGTTGGAGAGGATGACGATCAACAGCCGCTCTTCCGGGACACGGACGATCATGGTGGTGAATCCGAAGATGCCGCCGCTGTGCGCCAACAGGCGCTTGCCCGCCAGCTCGGAAATCCCCATGCCATAGCCATAGTGGGTGAAAAGGCCGGACTTGAGCTTGAACGAAGTGAACATCCGGTCGAGCGACGCTTTCTTGAGCAGCGTCTCGCCGTCGAGAGCGCGGTCCCAGATCGCCAGGTCGTCCACCGTGGACATAAGAGATCCGGCGGCGTAAGGCTGGGTCATGCTGAGGTAGCGCGCATTGTAGAAACCTTTGTCATTTTTCTCATACCCCGAGGCGCGCAAGGGGACGAGCTCCTCCGCGTGGCCATACCGGGAGTGCGTCATACCGAGTTTCTGGAAGATCTCCTCTTCGACGAACTGCTCGTAGCTCTTTCCAGAAACCTTTTCAAGGATGGCGCCGAGGAGGATGTAGCCGGAATTGTCATACTCCCACCGCTCGCCGGGATTGAACTCCAAGGGCTTGTCCTTGAACATCGCGATCAGGTCCGCGAGCTTCATTTCCTCCCGCACCCGCGGCATCCACTCCGGCAGCCCCGTGTAGCTCGGAATGCCGGAGGTGTGCGTGAGCAGGTTCTCGACGGTGATCTTCTGGCCATGCGCGGGGTAGTCCGGCAGATACTTCGTGATCTCGTCCTCGACCTGAAGCTGTCCCCGCTCTTGCAGCAGCAGGATCGCCGCCGCCGTGAACTGCTTGGTGATCGAGCCGAGCTCGAAGACCATGTCGGGCGACACCGGCGTCCCCAGCTCCAGGTTCGCCATGCCGAACCCCTTGCGGAGAACCACCTGGCCGTCCTTGACGATCAGGGCCGAGGCTCCAGGCTGGTCCGCCGGGTACGTGGCCGCAAGAAGGTGCTCCGCGTAGGCGGCAAGGTCGGAGCTCGTGGCCCGGGCCGGGAGAGGGACGATGGAGAGAAGAAGAAGGAAAGCGCCGAGCAGGACGGCGCTGGAGCGGGATCGATTCATGGTTGGCGTCCTCGTGTCTGGTTGGTCCATCCAAGCCCATACGAGTCCGGACGAAGGCAGGTTGCAGAGGAGTGCCGTGGACCCCTTGCCCTCGAAGCCTACTTCCAAAGGGATCGGCAGATGGTGCCAATACTCAAAACCAGAGTGAGAAGCGGGATCGTCCAGATCGTGACGGGCCAGGTCGCGGCGAAAAGCAGAAGAGCGTTCGGATGCCGGCGCTCGTCAGGTTCAAATCCGTAGATCTGGACGATCTCAGTCACGAGAGCCCGAAAAGTGTACGTCACGGTCAGACCCATCAACGGATAGACCACGATGAACACCAACGCGCCAAACAGGAGGACCGCCAGAACCGTCCCGACGCCGAGCATTGAAATCGTAACGTGCTGATAATAGACATCGGGAGAGTAGGCCACCCTGGCCCTGTAGAGGAGGTAAACGCCAAGAAACCCGAAAACCGATACTGCAAAAAACAAGGCGGTGACGATTGCCCAGGTATCCGGCCTCGGCTTGCGATGAAGGCCCGGTTCGACGTTCTGAAGTAGAACGCTGCGAGAATGGCAGTGCGGTGAAGATGTCGTCTGCACCAGGTATATTTTGTGCCGGGATGACGTGCCCATTGCTCTCCCTTTCAGGGTCCGCCGTGGGAACCGATCAAAATGAACATCTCCCCAGATATAGTTTCGAGCGGAGCTCAGCCTTGAGCGGCTGTAGGTCTCGTTTCTCGCTCCGATCGATCGTCGTCGCCCAGCTCACAACCTTGTACTCGTCCAAGACCTTGCGGACTCGAAGCATGGCGAGCTCTCTTGATAGTGAGCCATTGCCGGTGACGGCGCGGACGACACCGGTTACGACATATTCTTCATCCTTGGATTGATCGGAAGGGTTGGTGCTGGTCGAGGAGGCGGCGGAACCTGACCCTTGAGGCGTGGGAGCCGGCTGATTCTCCGCAGCCTTGCTGCTATTTCCTTGTTCCGGCTCAGCGACGATATTCTGCAGCCAGGCATCTTTGAGCGTAAGATTCCTACCAGGAAAATCCTCTATCAAGGCGCATTCGGAAAAACTCCGGAAGGAGGCCTGAGCCTCATCGAAGGTCATGCCTCCACGACAGGCACTCGCCATCAGGGGCAAACAGGAGAGTGCCGCGAAGTAAAGACCTCGCCTCGTTCCGCCCCACCGGAGAGGCGGGCGGTCCGCATACTGTCCCCGCCGCTCTTTGAGGAAATAGCTGAACATCTCCCTCCTCCTCCTGCGACTCAGGGATCATAGACCTCTTGCTAATGCGCGTCAACGTGGATCTCGCCCCTCGAAGACAGCAACAGCCCGCACCGGCGAGCCGGTTCCGCCACGGATCTTGAGCGGCAGACCCATAAACCGGAAGCGGCCTCGACCGACGAGCTGGTACAGATTGACCATGTTCTCGTAGTGCGTAAACCCCAGCTCGCCACAAATATGATGGACCTCCCGGTTGGAAACGTCGATCACGCCCGGTGACATCGTTTCGACGCCAAAGGCCGCGATCCCCTGCCGGCCGAGCCAACGCGTCGCGTCAACGCTGACCCCCGGTCCCCGGTGCCAATCGCCGGTCCCAAACGCGCGCCGATAATGATCGGTATACAGCAGAACGGTATCTCCGGTCTTGATTTCAAGGCCCGCTCCGGAGAGGGCGCTCTCCAAGTCAGCGGGCTCGATCAACTCCCGCAGACCCTTATGAGACAGGTCCAGACAGATGCCCTCGGTATAGAACATCGTCAGCGGCATCGTATCGATCGACTGTCCCCGGTACTGACGCGCCATATGGTTGATGGCGTCGACGTGCGTGCCGGTATGCTCGCCCATCTCCAGCCGGTTCACGGCGGGCGTTACCACTTCACTGTTGGTAATTCCGTCCCACTGTTCATGCGAGGCGTAAACGGTGATCTCCACTTGCGGAAGGCCGGGAAACACCGGCATGCCTGAAAAGATCTCCTGGCTCAAATCAATGATTTCCAGCATAAGAATCTCGAAGGCTGGCCCGAAGATCTCTCCAGGAACCTACAAGCAGGCCGGCAGCTCCACCTTGCCGACCACGAAATCGCCCTTCCTGGTGCGGCAGTCCAGCTGCACGGCGACGCGCATCTCGGTCACAAAGTTCACGGACTTCCCGGTGCTCGCCAGCTCGTATTCGAAGGTCTTGCAGTTCCTGCGCCTCAGGATGATCGACTTCCCGAACTCGGAATCCGTGTAGATCCTGACCACCGGTCCCTGGATCGGATCGAGAACGAGCCGCAGCACGAAGACTTCCTTGGTCGTTTCGTCGAAGATATCCGCGCCGCGGAAAGAGAACCGCCCTCCGGATACGCACTTGTTGGTGACCAGCTCACGGCGACCCAGCGTCGGCCCCGCCATGGCGACGACATTCATGGGCTCGCTCGGGGTTGGCCGGGAGACGGCATGGCGTTTTGCCGCAGGCGTTTTCGCCATGGCGGCGCTTTCCGCGAACGAGGTGATTGCCAACAACACGAACGCTGTGCGCAGGATCATCATTACCGCCTCACCCTTCCGGGCCGTCCCGGCTCTCGGCTACCGGCCCAATCCGCTGCCGCTACCACAAATTTACGGGCTCGGCGTCGTCATCGCTCGACTCGTCGCCCGCTTCGGTGTCGATGTGACCGGGGTGGCCGGTCGGTTTGACTTTGCCGTTGAGGCGTCCGATCACGAGGTGACGCTCGCTCGGCGTGTAGACCTCGGAAGCCTTGGTGACGCTCCAGGAGTAACCAACCCAACCACCGTCCGGGCCGGCGTAGAGACGGAAAAGCCCCTCCCCGACGCCGGAGTGAAACTTCCCTTTGGCATAGTGGCGGGTATCGGTGGGGCCGTGGCCGGTGTGCGAGGAATCGATCACCGAGAGCTCGTATTGCACGGTGCCGGAAACGATCGGCTCCGTCGCGCGGCGCTCGACGGGCCGCGATGCGGCGAGCAGCACGTGACCGGTTGGATGGCTCCCCGGTGGGTACTTGATCGCCAGAACGTCGCCTGGGCGAATCTCCGCGATTCGCGTCACGAGGTCGAAGCCGCGGCCGGCGGCGATGGCGTCGTGGATGCCTGCGGCGCGGGGGAAGCGGCCGCCCAACCAGGAGGCGAAGTCGGCGGACCGGTAACCGTACGCCTGCATCATCAGGTGAGCGACGAGGGCGCTGCAGACGCTCCGGTTCCGCGTCTCGGCGGCACCGTTCACTCCGGTCCAGGTGACGATCGTCGGCCGCGAGGCATAGATGTTGGTGTCGGGAGTGACGCCAGCCACCAGCCGCCGAGCCCACTCGAGGAGATCGGGGCCGGCGGCGGCATGACCCGGCCGGCCGGCTAGCGGCAGAACGAGGAGCGAGATGAGGGCGACGATTGCAAGGCGACGGACTGAAACGCGGTGGCAGAGCATGTCGTTTTCTCCCGGAGAAACGAACCGACTCTACCCTGATTTGCCTTCGAGCCCGCCGGGCCTTCGAGCTCTGCTACGGCACCTGGTTCACGGTGAAAGGCCGCGTCTGAGGATCAAGAAGCGTCCATTGACGCGATGGACGCACCTTTTGGCTCGCAAAACATGTCTTTTGTCTCAACAGACCCTCCTTTTGTCTCATCGGACACGTCCAACGTTAGAAAAGACCTGCCTTTTGCACCAAAAGACAGGTCTTGCGGGACAAAAGGCCTGCCTTTTACGAGGCAAGGAGTGTCTTTCGTGAGGAAAGGCCTGTCTTGCGGATGATAAGGCGTGTCTTGCGGACCAAAAGGTCTGCCTTTTGCGAGGAAAGGCCTACCTGTTGAGACGAAAGACATGGCTTGCGGACCAAAAGACGTGGCTTTTACGAGGGCAGGAGTGTCTTTCGTGAGGAAAGACCTGTCTTGCGGATGATAAGGCGTGTCTTGTGGACCAAAAGGCCTGCCTTTTGCGAGGAAAGGCCAACCTGTTGAGACAAAAGACATGGCTTGGGAACCAAGAGACGCGTCTTGCGGACGAAAAAATGTGTCTGTCGAACCAAAAGGCGTGTCTGTTGAGACAGAAGACATGTCTTGCGTACCAAAAGACGTGTCTTTCAAGCCGAGGGATGTGTCCGTTGAGTCTCCCCCCACGAGGTGCCAGCCGTTTCGCTGGAACCGACGGCGGATCAGGGGCAGGGCGCGGACTCAGACCCGGTCGTTCCGTAGGGCCACCACGGGATCGACCCGGGTGGCTCGGCGGGCCGGCAGCCAGGAAGAGAGCAGGGCGACCAGCAGCAGAGCGAGCGGAACGGCCACGTAAGTCAGCGGGTCCGCGGCCGTGATGCCGAACAGCGAGCTGTGCAGCAGTCGCGAGGCGGCGAAAGCGCCCGGGAGGCCGACGCCAACGCCGACCGCGGCGAGCGTCAGTCCCTGGCGGATCACCAGGGCCAGCACGCGCTGTCTCCGGGCGCCGAGCGCCATGCGCACGCCGATCTCCCGCGTCCGTTCGGCCACGATGTAGCCAAGCACGCCGTAGAGGCCCACCGCCGCCAAGGCGAGCGCGAGGCTGGCGAGGAGCGCCAGCAACAGCAAGTTGAAACGCCGCGCCGCGATCGAGCCGGCGAGGCGTTGCTCCATGGCGGCGACGTCGTGGACGAGCACGCTGCGGTCCGCGTCCAGCACGGCTTTGCGGGCGGTGGCGGTGAGGCTGGCGGGACGGCCCTTGGCGCGGACCATGAAGAATCCGGACCGCCGGGGAGAGAGGTCGAAAGGGCGGTACATCTGCGGCTTGGGAGCGGTTTCCAGACCCTCCTGATGGACGTTCTGGGCCACTCCCACAACCGTGGTCCAAGGCGCGCTCGGGGGCCCAAGCCGCAGCCGGCGGCCCACGGGATCCTCGTCACCCCAAAAGCGGTGGGCCATCTCGCGGCTCACCACGGCGACCGGCGCGCCGGCGTGGATCTCGGCCTCGGTGAACGCCCGGCCGCGCACGATGGGGACGCCCAAGGTGGCGAAGTAGCCAGGGCTGGCGCCGATCACCCAGACTTCGGGCGACTTCTCCGGCGGCAGCGGCTCGCGGCCTTCAATGAACAGGCCGCGCAGCACCATGGTGACGCCTCCGAGGGGCAGTGCGTCGCTGAAGGCCGCCGACTCCACACCGGGCAGCGCCGCGAGTCGCTGCGCCACCGACTTGTAGTAGTTGAGCTGTCGCGCCGGGGCTTCATAGGCCTGCCGCGGGAGGTCCACGGCCAGGGCCAGCACCCGCTCGGCCGTGAACCCGGGATCGACCGAGCGCACGGTCAGGAAGCTCCGCAGCAGCAGACCCGCGAGCACCAGCAGGACCACCGAGAGCGCCACCTCGGCCACCACCAACAGGCCGCGGGCCCGCCCTGGTCGCCGCTGTTCGCCCTCCTTGAGCGGCGAGGTCAGATCGACCCGCGAGGCCGCCAGGGGCCGGCGCCAGGCCGAACAGGAGACCCGTAGCGAGCGCGAGCAGCAGCGTGAAGACGAGGACTGGGGCGTCGAGGCGGATGGGGACTTGGCGCAGCAGCCCGCCCCAGAAGTCGGCGGGCATGAGCGCCACCAGCAGCCGCACACCGCCGAAGGCGATCCCCAAGCCGCAGAGGCCGCCGAGCAGGCCCAGGAGCGCGCTCTCGGTCAAGAGTTGGCGCGCGAGGCGCCGCCGCCCCGCGCCGAGGGCGGCGCGCACCGCCATCTCCCGGCGCCGCGCAGTGGCTCGCGCGAGCAGCAGGTTGGCCACATTGGCGCAGGCGATGAGCAGCACGAGCCCCACCGCACCCAAGAGGAGGAGCAGGGCCGGCCGCACGTTCCCCACCAAGTGTTCGGAAAGGGGCGTCACCTCGAGCTCGGACTCCGGCATGGAGAATCGGCCTCGTCCTCCGAGCCCACCCGGAGATGGACCCCCGGGACCACGGCCCGCGGGCGCGCCGGTAGGTCCTCCAGGGCCTGGGCCCGCGATGCGGATCTGCATGCCTCCGCCCCTTGGCCCGGCCGGCCCGGGAGGTGGGCCGCCCGCGGGGTCGGGCCCTGGCCCGGAGCCTTCAGGTCCAGTGTCTCGCTGCAAGGCGTCCGCGATCGATTGCTTCTGGATTCCCTTGAGCTCCGCCCGCGTCTGACCCAGGGCGACTCCCGGGGCGAGGCGGCCGATCACGCTGACGATCGACATCTGCCGCCTCCCCCTTTCCCGCGCCTCGTTGAGAGCGAGCGGCACCAGCACGTCCACGTCCGGGTGGCCAGGGAAGACGAAATCCTGGGGGAGCACACCCACCACATCGAAACGGCGCTCGTCGAGCCTCAAACCTTGACCTGCCAATGCCATGTCAGTGCCGAAGAGCCGGCGCCACAACCGATTGGAAACCAGGGCCACGGGAGCGGCGTTGAGCTTCTCGTCCTGCGGCCCGAATCCGCGCCCGCGCGCCGGGGCGACGCCCAGCGTTGGCAGGAAGCTCGCCGAAACCTGGGCGCCCACGAGCCGCTCGGGGCTCTCGCCCCCGGTGAGCGTGAAGTTCTCGTCGGTGAATGCCGCCACCCACTTGAGAGAGCGGCTGCCGTCGCGCCACCCCAGATAGTCGGCCCCCGCCGTGAAGCTCATCCCCATCACGCGGAGGGTGTTCTCGACCCATACCAGCCGGCCGGGGTCACGATAGGGGAGCGGACGCAGCAGCAAGGCGTCGACGACGCTGAAAATCGCGGAGTTGGCGCCTATGCCGAGCGCCAGCGTAAGCACGGCGACCAGGGTGAACGCCGGCCGGGAGGCAAGGGTTCGTAGCGCGAAACGGACATCGGAAGCGAGGCGTTCCATCCTGATAGGCCTTCTCTCGGCACTAAGAACGTGCCGGCGGACCGAAGGTTCCCAGGAAGGCTATGTTTGCCCCGTGCTACTTGATCGCCGCCACCACCAGCCTGGCGATCTCTTTTGCGCCGTCCTCGTTCGCCCTGTCGCCGAAGGCGACCACGAAAGCCACTTTAGCGTTGACCTTCACCCAGAGTTGTCGGGCATCCGCGCCGTTGTTGAGGAAAGCCGCTTCGCCAATCCCGGCGACGTCGACCTTCTGAACCAGGGGCTGGGTGTTGTAAACCTCGAGGGGCGTCAAGACGACATATCCGAAGTGGGCTTCCTTGTCCGGGTCTTTCGCTCCCTCATACCAACAGCCACTCGTGCCGGGCGAATCGTAGTACTGGAAGCTCTTGGGGCCGCTGACCACTTTCCGGCCCATCACGGCCTCGATGTCTTCCCGAGGGATCGCCTTGCAAACATCGATCGCCCTCAAATCGCTGCCGAGGATGATGGGTGACACGGGGGTTTTCGGGGTGGAGATGGAGAGGGAAATACTTTGGCCACAGGCAACGACAGAGAGGAGGATAAGCGCGATGACGGCATAGATCATTCTGTTCATCTCGACTGCCCCTCCTAAGGGTCGCGAGGTCAGTAAACGCCAGCCGCCGGTTATTGTGGCAGCAGTTTATTTTCGCTAAATCGGCTCTTCTCGGGCATTTTCTGAAGTCGCAGGAGTGATCTCTTCCAGCGCGACGTGAAGCACGAGGACCTCTTTCATTATCACCTCACATGGTGATTCGTGCCCAGATCATTCCCTGCGAGAATTGCGCTCTACATACTCGCGAAGCACGCCGTCCATTCGCGATTGCCAGCCTTCGCCCATGGACTTGAAATACGCAACGACCTCGGGGCTGTAGCGAACCGAGATCAGGAGCTTCTTGGTCTCGGACTTTGGACGGCCACGCAGCGAGCGCAGTGGAACCATGGCCTTGAGCTGCTTGGACGTAAGCGGCTGAGCGTCGGGGTCGTTCCTTGCCGCCGCAGTGATTGCCCGATCTTCCTCCGTGGTGGGCACCAGCACAGAAGGGCGCTTAGAGACTTTGGACATAGTGTTTTACCTCGCGACGATTGGCGCGGCGCAGGCTGATGATCCTTCGCACTTCGCCACGTTCGACAAAGGCCACGTAGTAGAGGATCTCGGTCTTCGGTGCGAGCGCGATCATGCGCGTCTCGCTGTATCCGAACCTGTCGTCGACCCATACTAACGCGGCGTCCCAGTCGAGCTCGACGGCCATGACCAAAGAGACACCGTGCTTCCCCTGGTTCACCAGGTCTTTGGCTGGATCGAACTCAATTCGCATGCTTTACGGTAGCTACAGTAAAGGGGCTTGTCAACCAAGGACGCAGCCGATGCGGAGAAGGCTCCCGGGCGGGCATCAGAAGTCAAGCCGAAGTCATTGTGGTTGTGGGAGTTGCACTTTCTGGGACCTCACCCTGGATCGGTGTCTGCTACTATCTCCAGCATGGGTGAAGATAGGCCAGCCTACAGCCTCAAGGCTCCCGGTGCCTCGGGCCACTCTCTGCACTTGCCGGGCCGGGGGCCCTTCCCTCCGCTCGACGAGCATCTGGTCGAGCCTGAGGTCACACGCGCCGAGATCATTGGGGGCCGGCGGGTGGTCGCCTCTCCGGCCGAGCCGCCTCATGCCGATCAGCACGGGGATCTTCAGTACGTCTTGCGGGCTCATGTAAACCCCGGCTATATCGCAGCGGTGGACCTGCTGACTCGACACGACATCAAGTCGGACTTCGCCAGCGACGTCTGTGTGCGCAGAGCGGGAGTCGATCCTCAGACGGGCACGCGCTATCTAGAGGAGTTGGCGTTCGAGGTGGTCTCGGAGCAGAAAGAAAGAGACGTGTCGGAAAAGGCGCCTCGGATGCATCGGCGGGGCGTTCGCCGGATCTTTGCGATCTTCGTCAAAAGCCGGCAAGTTTGCGAGTGGTCTCCCGAGAGCCAGGGGGGCTGGCTGCCCTTGGCACCCACCTCGTGGATCGAGGATCCCTGCCTGGCGATGCCGCTTGCGGTCACGGCTCTGTTGGATCCAGCGATGGCGGATGACGCCGTCATTGAGGCGCTGGCTGCCAAGGGCAATCCGGCGATCCGCAGGCGGGAAGCCGAGGCGAGGGCGGATGGTGAGGCCAGAGGGAAGGCTGAAGCACTGGCAGCCGAAGGCCGGGCTGCGGGGATGGCCGCTGCAATCCTCAGGGTCCTGGAATCGCGCGGCATCGCCGTGAGCCCAGCCCAGAGGCAAGAGATTCTGCGCTGTGCCGACCCCGATATTTTGGACCGCTGGTTGGGCCGAGCAGCTCTGGCCTCCTCGGCGGGCAAGGTCCTTCAAGGGTGATGGCCCACCTCATCGAAGGCGTGCGCCCCAAGCTCCTCGGGTGGCAAAAGGAACTCTTGGACCAACGTCTGAGAGACGCTGCCGAGCATCCTGAGGACTGGGTCTCATGGGATGAGGCGAAGCGACGCCTTGAACAGCACCTTCACGGCCAGTAAGAAGCTCCGCCTTGGTCAGTTGCCTGGCATCAGAAGTCATTGTGATTCCGGGCCGATCAGGTTCGTGTCGGTGATCCCTACGAGCTCTCGAACGGACACCCCTCCGGCCCGCGTCAGGCTCATCCAAAAAGGATGTGAAGGCCTTCTGCGACCCGCGCCTGAAGCTCTGGCGAAAGATGCCCGAGTTGCCGGCGGATCAGAGTCGTCGAGATCGTCATCAGGCGGTGCAGTTGCAGAGTTGACGGGACCCGCAGACCTGTCGCAGCAAACCCGGGGTCGCGTGAATCCAGGCCGAGGTCGGTGCGAAGGTGGCTACCTTGAATACGGCTGGTGATGAAAGCAAGGACCACGTGCCGGTGAGGTCCAAGCGGATTCGTTAAACAGACCGCCGGGCGAACTTTGGTGCTCGAAAGGTCGTCGAAGGGAAAGGGGACGAGGACGACCTTATGCTTGGTCAAGGAACGGATCTCCGTCATCTAGCGAGTACACATCCTCCTCCGTACTTTCAAGGTCTCGAAAAGCGGGATTTCGAGCCGCCGCTCGCAGCCATTCATCTTCGTCTATCCCCTCGGCCACCGGGTACAGCACGATGACACGCACACGCATCGGGCCAGAAACCGGCAGGGCTTCGTCTAGCCTCAGCCGATGATCCTCGTCAACCGTTCCGGTTGTCTCGATTGCCGTCATGGCGGCTTCCATATCTTCGACCTTCCTTTCCCGGTGTCAGCAAGCTTGCGCGGTCAATTATGCCCAAGTCGAACCGGGCACAGTGGGAAGTCTAGCGCAAGTGGTCTCGGAGATGAGTGGGAGAGGACGCTCCTCGATGGTGGCACGAGGTCCATGCGACTCGAGCCTGGCTGCGGTTCGCAACTCGCGAGACACTCGGCTGGCACCTGTACGGGGGCACCTGGTCGAGGCGGGTCCTCTCGGCCTCGCTGACGCGAATCGGCGGGCACCTGGCGGGGTCCGTAATCCGCACTGTGGATTTAGCCGGAGCGCAAGGCATCTATTCCAAGTCAAGAGATGGAATCTGTTGCAACCCGATCAATGACCTCTCTGTCGACAGTTCGCTCGCCTTCAGCCAAGCGTTCATTTTTCCTTCGATCTTCTGTCCATACACGCGATGCGAATAGCTGATGGACAAGCCAATCCCTCCCTCCATCTTGAATCTCGCAAATATCGCTTCAGTGATGTGTCCCTGTCTTCCCGAAGAGGCGGCTCCTAAAACAACATCCGCTCCACCGACCAGTACAGCCCCACCGCCGCGATGAGGCAGGAGGCGGGGACGATTACGCGCTGGCGGTACCAGGTCTGGGTGCGGAAGGGCAGGCCCACGAGCAGGAAGGCGACGGCCAGGACGGCGAGTTGACCGCCTTCGACTCCTAGGTTGAAGGAGAGGAGGGCGGTGAGGCGGTCCGCTTGGGGCAGGCCGAGCTGCGTGAGGATGCCTGCGAAGGCCAAGCCGTGGAGGAGGCCGAAGGCGAAGACGGCGACGAGGCGCCACGGCTTCAGCTCCGGGACGAGAATGTTTTCCACCGCCACGAAGACGATCGACAGGGCGAGCAGCGGCTCGACGATCGACGGCCGCAGCGCGACGACGCCATAGGAGGCGAGGATCAGGGTGAGCGTGTGGGCGACGGTGAAGGCGAGCACCTGCCAGAGGATCGGTTTGAGGCGCCGCGAGAGCAGGAAGAGGCCGAGCACGAAGGGGATCGGGTCGGGGCCCTCGGGCACGAAGTGGGTGAAGCCGAGCTTCAGATAGCGTTTCGCCACGGTCCAGCGCGGCGGCGGCACCACCGCCTTGGACAACACGAAAGGCGGGCTCGCGGCGTCTCCATTCAGCCAGCCCCATGTGGCGCTTTCGTCCCCTTCGTTTTGCAGTACCAGCGGATAGGAGCCGAGCGGCATGGTTTGGCGCCACGTGAAGGTGTGAACGCCTCCCGGAATGGGACCGCGAAGCCGTAGTGTCGTCCGCCCCGGCGGCGTGTCGTTGTCCGGCGGCACGATCTCTATTGCGTCCGGCTCGACCTGCCGGCCGTCGAAGGACACCTTGGCACCGTCCACGAAGTGGCGCAGGAGCTTTCCATACTGTCTATCTATTTCCGGGGTGAGGCCGGCGATGATGCCGAGGCGCGTTTTGCCCGCGGGGCCGCCGAAGTCGCCGGGTGCCAGGTGCTCAGAATCGAGGTTCAAGTCGATCCGGTAGGTGCTGTCCTTCAGGAAGGAGGCGTAGACCTGGACCTTGCCTAGATTGTGACCCTGCGCCGCAATGCCGGAGGACAGAAACAGGAGAAGAAAGAGACGCGAGGCTTTCAGATTAGCCTCCCCAGCGGTCCGAGGTCGAGGTTCAGATCCTCGGGAGCGAGACCGAAGCGCGCGGCGATCTCGTGCAGAGTCTCTTCCAGGCGCATGAGGGCGAGGCCGAGCTTCTCGACCTCTTCATCGGTGAGGGTGCCGGCTTCCATGCGGCGGATGGCCTGTTTTTCCATCAGCTTACGCAGGAACTCGGTGATCGCCAGGAGGAGGCGCGCCACCGAGCGCTGCACGTCCTCGGGATCAGCGTTCCAGCGCGGCGCCTCGGCGGCCGTGCGGCGCTCGATCTCGGCGCGCAGTGCGTCGAGCTCTTCGATTTCCAAGTGAACGGCGTCCTGCTGGCTCAAGATACCCCTTCGGGCGCGAAGGCGTAGGGCGGCCAGGGGCCGGTCGCCGCGATCCGCCGTCCGCCGATTCGGTTGCGGGCCTCTTCCACGGCGGCGAGATAAGCAGCGGTTCCTTCGCGAGGAACGAGATGGTAGGCGGTGCCGAGGAGGGGACCGTCGCCGCGCCGCTCGATCCGCTCGGCGCGCAATAGCGGACGCAGGATAGTGCTCAAGGCGCCGATCTCGGGGAGGCTGCGCAGAGCTTCCTGCTCTTGGCGGCGGGTTTCGAGATAGCGCGCGCCGGGTCCACCGGCCTTCGAGGGCGCAGGCTCAGGCGCCGGGTCCGGCTCACCGAAGACGCGGAGTGTCATCTGCACGCAGCCGCGCACAAGCTGCAAGGCCGCGGTCAACTCTTTCTCACGGGGAGCGAGTCGCGAAATGAGCGTGGCGTTGTCCGCCGCGGTCTCGCCGAAGCGGACAGGAAGGAGGGCGGTGAAAAGCCCGGCGAGACGGCGGACGACGGCATCCTGCCGCTTCAGGGTCTCGGCGTCGGGCGAAGGAGCGGCCGAAAGAGAACCTGCCACGGCTGCGAGTCCTCCCGCGGGAACGAGCACGAGCGGCTCGTCTCCGATCCCCGTGCCTAGAGGACCCGCCAGCTCGACGTCGGCGAAGGCGACGGCATAGAGATAGAGGATCTCCGTCACGCCGCGGGCTCCGTCGGCTTCTTGGGCAGGATCCGGTCGGCGGCGCCGAGGACGGCCGAGAGCTGAAGGTAGATGAGGTCGATGCCGGCCAGGCCGATGACGACCTCGCCCGTCAATACCACTCCCTTGTTGAGCAGGTTGTCGACGGTGTCGAGGAGCGACAGGTCGCTGGTTTCGAGGATGTCGACGCCGTTGCCCCGGCTTGCCTCGCTCACGGGGCTTCCTCCACGAAATGGTAGGCGGGCCAGGGACCGGTAAGAGTCACCTCGCCGCCTTTCAGGCCCACGCGGGAGGCGAAACGCTCGACGGCGGCCTCGAGCTCGGCCGCGCGATTGGCAGGGACGAGAAGGGCGGCGTCGAGGTGTACCTTGCCTCCCTGCTCCGGAGCCGTCGCCGGCTGCCGGCGGATCGCCTCGTCCGCCTGGGCTGCGAGGTCGGGCCAGCCCGCGTCCACCTCGGCGCGAAGGCGGCCGGCTAGATCGCGCGACGCTTCCTGCTCCTGCTTCTTGCGCAGCAGGAAGCTGGTGCCGCTGCCGGCCGCGGCGGTGGCCTGGCGGCTCTCGGCGGCCAGGACTTCGCGAGCGCGGGCCTCGTCGAGACGGACGCGCACTCCCCACTCGACGCGGCCGGCCACGCGGTCGAGCACTTTTTCGAGCCGTTGGTGGCCCTCGCGTAGATGGGCGAGAGCGCGCTCGTCCGAGGCGAAGAGGGTGAAGAGCTTGAGCGGTAGGAGAGCGGGAGCGTCGCGGAAATGCTCGACCACGGCCTCGTGGGCAAGAGCGCAGGCGGACACCCAGTCGAGATCGCTGAGCCCCTCCTCGATCCGCTCGCTGCTGAACTCGGGCAGGGGCGCACTGGCGGCCACCAGCCAGAGTCCCCCGGCAACTTCCAGCGCGCGCGGCGCTCCCAGGTTCGGTAGGCCGGGCGGAGCGTCCTTCAGCGACGGCTCGCCGGAGTGGCGCACGAGGCAATAGAGATAGGTAGCGTCGCTCATGCGGATTCCGCGATTACCGTCCAGTCCCGAGCCCAGGCTGCCAGAGCCCGCGCGCCGCGGGGCGGCGGGAACGTGGCGGGAGCTTCGATGATAGCGCAGGGCCGATTTGTCAGGCGGGAGCTCGGTTCGCTACACCGGGGGCAACCAGGAGAATGGACTGCGTTGACGATCACCGCCGGCACTGCGATTCCCAGCCGCTTCAGCGAGCCGAGGAGGCGCTCCGTTTCGCGGCGAGGAAGCTCGCCGGCGCGGGTCACCACCACGAATCGGGCCTGATCGGGATCGCGAAGCAGGGCCTGCAGGCGCTTCAGGCTCCGCGATAGATCCACGAGCCCAGCCGCCAGATCCCCCAAACCCACCGCTTCGCGATACTTCAATAGAAGCGAGAGGAGAAAGCGGTCCCAAGAGAGGGCCAGCTCCGGCATCTCCAACAGGCGCAGGGCATGTCCCGTGGGGGCTGTGTCCACGATCACCAGATCGTAGGCAGCCTCGGCGTCGAGCAGAGAGGAGACGGCGATCAGCTCATCGAGGCCCGGAGGCGTGAAGTCGAGCAGATTCTCGACGCCGGAGCTCTCCGCCGAGAAAGCGCTGACCGCCCGGTCCACCTCCCCGCCATGCCGCTCCCGCCAGCGCGCGAACTCTCCACGGGCGTCGAGCTCGCGGAGGACAAGATTCGCGGTCAGCGACCGCTCGTCATTCCCCAGGAGGATGCCCAGCACGTCGGCCAAAGAATGGGCAGGGTCCGTGGAAAGCAGAAGGATTCGCGCTTCCTTCCGCCGCCGCGCCAAGGTCAGGGCGACTGCCGCCGAACAGGTTGTCTTCCCCACGCCGCCCTTGCCGCCGAAAAAAAGGAGGCGGAGGGTGGGCGGGGCGAGGGCGTCGAGCCACATGAGAGGCGAAGACGGCCCTCCGCCCAAGACCCTCATCACCCCGGCCCTCTTCTCCCGCCCCCTCCCACCCCCCACACCGGGAGAAGAGGGAGACCTGCGAGGCGGCTCCAACCGGGTTCCCCTCTCCCGGTGTGGGGGGTGGGAGGGGGCGGGAGAGGGGTTAGGGGTGAGGGTCTTTGGGTGGGGGCGCTCGGCCATCGCCAGGCGCCGCAACGCCGCCTTCCCCCGAGGCTCCGCCTCCACCTCCGCCAAGAACCGAATCTCCCGGTTCGCAAAGGTCCTCCGAATCTCCCGGATCGCCTTCGCCTCGGATTGGCGTCGCGTGCGGCAGAGGGGACAATCATCGCCACCCTCGGGTAGCACGCGGTTGACGATCAGATCGCGGACCGGGATTCCGGCCTCTTCGAGGGTGGCGAGGGCGTCCTTGGTTTCGGCGAGGGCGAGAGCTTCGGGGAGGAGCACCCAGGTGAGGGTGGTGGTTTCCGGGTCTCGGAGCCGATTCTCCAGGTCTCGGCCTTCGGCTTCGAGGTCGGCGATCAGGGCGTCGGCGGCGTCCGGGCTCCAGGTTCCGAAGTGGGCGGCCAGCTCGCGGTGGCGGTTTTCCAGGCGATCGAGGAGGGCGGCGAAGCGGCGGAGAGTGTCCGGGCTGGCGAGCAGGCGCAGGGTGTGGGCGGTGGGGGCAGCGTCGACCACCACGTTTTCACAGTTGGATTCGCGGGCGAGACGGTCGATCTCCAGCCAGGCGATCAGCTCGTCGCCGCCGGGGGGCGTCAGGTCGAGAAGGCGGTCGACATCGTCGCCGTCCAGATAGGTGCCGCGCTCGGCGAGGGTGCGGACGGCTTGCCGGTGCTCGGCCGTCCAGCGGGCGATGGCCGGGCCGGCGGCGAGCTCGGCGGCGAAGAGCTCGCCGCTCCGGGTGGGAATGCGAGTTGGTTCAGGTGCCAGGCGTTTCGCGAGGGCGTCACCCAGGGAGTGAGCGGGGTCGGTGGACACGACCAAGACCCGCCGACCACCTTCCGCTGTGGCGAGAGCAGCGGCGGCGGCGCAGGTGGTCTTGCCGACTCCGCCCTTGCCGCCGAAGATGCGGAGCTTCATCGACGACCGGATTGAGGCTCGTCACCCTCGAAGGTGACGTCGACCTCGAAGCCGCCGCGGTCGAGGGAGACGGCGCCCGCCGGCCGGCTCTCCTCGCGCGTCGCGCGGAGACGCTCCAGAAGGTCGCGCTCCTCGTCGGCGAAGTCCTCGTCGCTGATCTCGCCCAGCTCGAGCCGCATCTGCAGGGCGAGGATCTCCTCCTTGATCGAGGCCGCGTCGTCGCGCTCGGCGTCGGCCGCGGAAGCGATCTTGTCGAAGACGAAGCTCAGGCCCCCGATCAGGAGGCGGTCGAGGATGAACATCCCGCTACTCGACGCTTTTCATTCAGAATCCGTCGCCCGCTCCAGCTTCAGCCGGATGTTGACGAAGTTGTACGGTGGCCAGGGGCCGGTGTACTTGAGGATCAGGTTCTCGTAGCGCGCGTCGATCTCCTTGACCTTGGCGTCGAAGTCGGCTTCGCGGTCACGGCTGACGAGAAAGGCGGCGTTGAGGATCATCTTGTCGCCGATCGGCTTGTTGGTGCGCGAGGCCACGGAGACGCCGCCCAGGATGTCGAAGATCTCCGCCACCAGCTTCTCGGAGGTCTCCTGAAGGAGCGAGTCGACGAGCCGTCCGTACTGCATGCGGGCGAAATAGGTGGAGCCCTTCTGGTTGGAGATCTCCTGGCGCAGCAGGCGGAGGT
>Ga0134121_10001162_pt1 | contig 25428 bp, 19 predicted proteins | sample KB301_FD_96463 | JGI IMG/M metagenome (GOLD analysis project Ga0134121, IMG submission 96463) | Terrestrial soil microbial communities without Nitrogen fertilizer from Kellogg Biological Station, Michigan, USA - KB3-0-1 | ecosystem: Environmental > Terrestrial > Soil > Unclassified ... | reverse complement strand
TTGAAGCCGCCGGCGAACTGGTTGGAGCCGCCGGTGTAGGTCAGGGCCCCCACCGGCAGCGCCAGGAGAAGCCACAGGAACGGGACCGCCAGAGTCTGGCTTTTCATATCTCCTCCTAAATTCATACGTTTACCTCCCTCGAAACGTTGTGCGGCGGCAGCAGGGACGATCACGGACCGTCACGGACGGACAGAGTGGACTAGGCCCGGAAGGCGACTCCCGCCTGGTTGTAGCCGACTCCCGAGCCGATGAGGACCACGAGGTCCCCGGCTTTGATCTTGCCCCGCTCCCGGGCGTCGTGGAGGGCCATCGGCACGCAGGCGGAGCCGGTGTACCCAGAGTCCTCCATGATCGTGTGGGTGCGCTCCATGGGCAGGCCGAGGTCGTCCATCACCAGCTCGATCGAGGGCTTGCGCACCTGGGTGAAGATCAGGAAATCGATGTCGGAGACCGCGAAGCCGCCCTCCTTCGCCAACCGGCGGACGAGACGCGGCCAGCCCTCGTGGTTGATCTCCGGCGGATAGCGTTCGACGATCTTCACCTGCGTGCGGCCGGCGCGGACGGACTCCTCGCTCGCCGGCTCGGCCGTGCCGCCGGAGTAGATGCCCCAGTAGCCCGCGTAGGTGCCGTCGGCCTGGAAGGCGGCGTTGAGGAAGCCGGGCTCGTTGGAGGGTTCGAGCACGGCCGCCCCCGCGCCGTCGCCGTAGAAGAAGACCATCGGATCGTTGGCGGCGGTGAGCTTGTGCATGAGGTAGACGCCGATGACGAGCACCGTCTTCAGCTCTGAGTTGGCCGCGATGAGCCCCGCTCCGGTGGCGAAACCGGTGGGGAACGAGGCGCAGGCGCAGCCGACGTCGAAGGTGCCGGCGTTCTTCGCTCCCAGCTTTCCCTGCACGACGACGGAGGTGGCCGGAGTGATGAAGTCGGGCGAGTCGGTGCCCAGGATGATGAGGTCGACGTCCTCGGGCCGGCGGCCGGCGGCCTCCAGGGCTTGGCGAGCGGCGAGAACCGCGACGTCGGAGGTGGCCCAGTCCTCCGGCGCCCACCAGCGGCGGCGGATGCCGGTCGAAGCTTCCATCTTGTCGACGAAGTCGGACGGCTCGGGGAAGCGCTGACGCAGGAGGTCGTTCGAGATCTCCCGCTCGGGCAGGTAGGAGCCGGTGGCGACGAGCTTGGCGTAGCGTGGCATTCAGATGCTCCAGGAGGTTCAGGATGAAAGTTGAGCGAGGAAGCCGCGGAGGATCTCCACGGTCTTCTCCGGCTGCTCGACGACCAGGCCGTGGCTGCCGCCGGGGACGATTTCGAGGCGTGCACCGGGGATGGCGGCGGCCAGGGCTTGCGAGTGCTCCAGGGGGAACATGGTGTCGCGCTCACCGGCGACGATCAGCGCGGGAGCCTGGATGAGAGGGAGGAACGGCGTCAGGTCCAGTCCTTCGAGAACGCCGATGATCGGCGCCAGGCCCTGATACCAGGCGGCGGGGAGGAGCGCCACCTGACGGCGGTAGAACGCCAGGGCCGCGGCGTTGGCCTCCATGTACTCGGGGCTGTAGGTGGCTGGGACGACGAGATCGTACACCCGGCCGCCGTCGCCCCCCGCGACGGCTTCCAGGCAAGCGTCGCGCACCGCGGCCGAGGACTCCCACAGCTCGGGCGTCACCTTCTCGGTGGCCGTGATCGCGACGACGGACGCCACGCGGTCCGGGCGCAACGCGGCCAGCCGCAGCGCCACCAGAGCGCCGAACGAGGTGCCGGCGGCGTGGATCCGCTCGATCCCCAGACTGTCCAGCAGGGCTACGAGGTCCTCGGCATGCGGCTCCAGCCGCGGCTCGGGCACACCCGGCGAAAAGAGCTGGCCCCGAAAATCGCACCGCACGACGCGATACGCATCCTCCAGCGCCACGGCGATCTTCTCCCACGCCGCCATGGTCATCAGCCCGCCGTTCAGCAGGAAGACCGGGGGACCGTCCGGATTGCCGGTGACGCGATGGGTCAGGAGGGTGGTCATTTTTCCCTTTCCAGATATAGATCTCTCAAGCTCCCCTTGACCACCTTCCCGTACGCCGTGCGCGGCAGGGCGTCCAGGAAGACGATGTCGCGGGGCAGCTTGTACTTCGCGAGCCGGGCGCCGAGAAATTCGACGAGGTCGTCCGCCGAAGGCGGCTCGACGCCGGGCACCACGAAGGCGACGCCCACCTCTCCCCATGTCGGATGCGGAATGCCCACGAGGGCGGCGTCCCTCACCTGGGGATGCTGCAGCAGCTCGCCCTCGATCTCGGCGGGATAGACGTTGACGCCGCCGCTGATGATCATGTCCTTTTTGCGGCCCGCGATGGAGTGAAAGCCCTCGGCGTCCCGCCGGGCGAGGTCGCCGGTGTGGAACCAGCCCTCGGCGTCCAGGGCCGCAGCCGTGGCCTCGGGGTTCCGCCAGTAGCCGCGGCTGACGTGAGGACCCCGCAGCAGCAACTCCCCCACCTCGCCGGCAGGGACCTCTTCACCATCGTCTCCGATCAACCGGGTCTCGGTGAACATCAGCGGCTTGCCGATGCTGCCGGGCTTGGCCACGGACTCCTCGACCGTCATGGCGAAGCAGTTCACCCCGACCTCGGTGAGGCCGTAGCCCTGCTTGAAGGCGACGCCCCGGCGCTGGTAGGCCGCGATGAGATAGGTGGGGAGCGGCGCACCACCGCTGATGAGCCAGCGGACGCGGGAAAGGTCCGCGGTCTGAAAACCGGGATCGTCCATCAGCAGCTTGAAGATCGTCGGCACTCCGAGCACCACGGTGCAGCCTTCCGCCTCGATCGTCCGCCAGACCTCGGCGGCGTCGAAGGCGCGGTGGAGCACGACGGTGCCGCCGATGGTGAAGATGGGCGCCAGAAAGGCTCCGAGACCGCCGGCATGATAGAGCGGAGTGAAGATGGGACTCACGTCGTCCGCCCGGAGCTGCCAGCCGGCGACGGTGTTGTAGCCGTTCCAGACGATCATGCGGTATGGCAGCATGACGCCTTTGGGTTTGCCCGTGGTGCCGGAGGTGTAGAGCAGGCACCAGAGATCCTCGGGATCGCAGCGCTCGCGGACCCACGAAGTGTCGGGCACGGCGGCGGCCAGGGCCGCGAAGTCCTCGTCGAGCGAAATCCAGTGATCGAGCGTGACCAGATCCCGAAGGGCTTTCACGGTCTCGGCGTGCTCGGTGCCATAAAAGAGCCCGGCAGGCTTGGCGTCTTCCAGGATGCCCGCCAGCTCGCGGGGCGTGAGACGCGTGCCCAGGGGGACGAGGATCACCCCGGCCTTGGGCGCCGCGAAGAAAAGATCCAGATATTCCGGCCGGTTGTCGGCCAGCACGGCGAGGCGCTCGCCTTTCTTGAGATCCAGCACCTGCCGCCAGACCCGGGCCATGCGCACGGCCCGGGCGTCCAACTCGGCGTAGGTGATCCGCTCCCCTGTGGCGAGGTACACCAGGGCGAGCTTCTCCGGCGTCAGCCGCGCCCGCTCGCCCAGGAGATCGCCGGAGATCAAGAGATCCGCCCCTTACGTCCCCACCACCAGCCCGCCGTCGACCGAAAGCACGGTGCCGGTGATGAAGCTTGCGGCGTCCGAGGCCAGCCAGAAGTAGGCCTCGGCGATGTCCTCCGGTTTTCCCATCCGCCCCAGAGGGGTGTGGGCCACCATTCCCTGCAGGACCTTCTCCGGCATGGCGGTGACCATCTCGGTGGCGATGAAGCCGGGAGCGACGGCGTTGACGCGGATGTTGTACCGCCCCAGCTCCCGCGCCCAGGTCTTCGTCATGTTGACCACCGCGGCCTTGGTGGCGGCGTAGTTGGTCTGGCCGAAGTTGCCGTAGAGCCCCACCACGGAGGACGCGTTGAGAATGGCGCCGCCGCCGCCCGCGATCATGGCGGGCACGACGGCCCGCGTGCAGAGAAAGACGCCCTTCTGATTGACCGCGACGACGGCGTCGAAATCCTTCTCCGTCATCTCGGCGAGCTTGCGGTCGTCCTTCCATTTGATCAGTTGATGATCGCGGAGGATGCCGGCGTTGTTCACCAGCACGTCGATCCGTCCCCAGCGCGCGACGACCGCCGCCACGGCCTCCTCGACCGCAGCGGCGTTCGTCACGTCCACCGTTTGAATATCTCCCTCGCCCCCCTGCACGTCCCACACGGCCACCCGGGCGCCGGCCGCCGCGAACCGGCGCGCCGTGGCGCGGCCGATGCCGGCCGCGCCCCCGGTGACTATGACAACCTTTTCACTCATCTCGCCTCCCTAGAACGCCCACCGCACGCCGAGCTGAATCTCGCGCCCGGGCAGTGTCGCACGAGCCTTGCCGAAATTGGGGTTCGGCCGGAACGGCAGGGCCGGGCTGGCCAGCGTGGGACCCGACAGGAACTCGGCGCCGTCGATTGAATTGACGTCGTAGTTCACCGTGTTGGTGACGTTGAACGCCTCGGCGATGAGGTCCAGCCTCTGCTCGGAAAACAGGTGGAGGCTCTTGGTGAGCCGCACGCTCAACTGCCGGAAGGGAGGCCCGTCCTCGTCGTTGCGGCCGACGCCCGCGGGACGGTCCGAGTTCTTGCCGTCGCCGTTGAAGTCGTAGCCCAGGCGGTGGTTCCACGGCTGGCCGGAGCCATACTCGAAGATCGGCGCCACAGTGAGATCCCAGGGCAGGTGGATGATGCTGGTCGCGACGAAACGGTAGCGCTCGTCCCCCTGGCTGCGCCCGTACTCCGCACCGATCTTCGACGGATCGTTCGGGTACCCGGTGGGGAAGGCGGGGCTGAAGTCGTCGGCGATGTTTTTCTTGCTGGCCACGGTGAGCGAAGCGGTGATCAGATCGCTCCGCCGCACGCTGCCGTTGATCTGCAGGATGAGCGCCTTGTATTCGCTGTGCCCGTCGTTGGTGTACTCGTTGATCTGGTTGAAGGTCGTATTGGGCCGCACCGGGTTGGAGTTGCCGCCGAAGTTGACGTCGCGGATGACGATCTCCTTGCGGCCCTTGGCGTAGACGCCTTCGGCGTCGAAGAAGAGGCGCGGCGTGATCGCCCGCGTCCAGCCGGCGCTCGCCTGCGTCGACTCGGGAGTATCGAGCTCCGGGGCGAGCAGCGAGATGTCGGGCTTCAGCAGGATGCCGGTCGTCGTCGGATTGTTGGGATCGAGAACGAAAGGCGCGAAGGGGAGGCCGAACAGGGCGCCGTTGAGCCGCGTATGGCTGACGCGGCCGGTGATGCCGTTCTGCTGGAGCTCCACACCGGCCGGCACCAGCAGGTAGCGGCCGTTGTAAAGGCCGACGCCGCCGCGGAAGACGCTCTTGCCGTTGTTACCCGGATCGGCCGAGAACGAGAGCCGGGGCTGAACGTCGTTGCTGTCCTTCTTGCGCGGTTTGGGAACCAGCGGATGGGTGAAACCGGGATTGTTGCCGCCGTCGTCAAGGTCGTAGCGCACGCCGAGATTGACCGTCACGTTCGACTTCGGCCGCCAGTCGTCCTGCACGAAGGCCGCGTAGCGCCGCGTGTCGTAGGTGACGTCGCTCGAGCCGTCGCCGTAGAGATAGGCGACGGGGATCGCCCGCGTGTCGGTGAGATAGGTGAAGAGGCCGTACTGGAAGGTATCGATGCGCGACCTCTCCTTATGGTAGAGGTACGAGGCGCCGGCCTTGATGTCGTGCGAGCCCTGCCCTTCGAGGCCGAAGTGCAGGGTGTCGCGCAGCTCGTACTCCTTGCCCTCGCCCAGCAGGTTGCCGAGGATGTTGGCCCCCGTCTGCAGGGTGTTACCGGAGGAGAACCACTCGCCGACGGCCGTCGAGTTGGTGGGTTCGTCGAACTTGCGCTCACCCGCCTGCGCCCGCAACTCGTTGAGCCGGGCACCGGAGAACACCGTCAGGTTTTCTACCGTCAGGTTCCAGTTGTCGCGATTCAGGGTCTGGCCGTTGATCACGTCGTTGACGCCGCCGACCCGGAAGTTCTTCTCCTTGTACTTCTCATAGACCAGATTGGCCGCCAGCGACTTGCCCTCGGAGAGGTTGTCGTCGAGCTTGAAAAAGGCCAGCGTCTGATCGAACGGATGCTTGACGTCCGCCGCCTGCGAGGCGAAGGCGCCGCCGGGACGGAAAAGGGTGACGTTCTTCTCGTTCACCTCTTCGGCGTTGACGAAGTAGTGGATGTGGTCCTGGGTGATCGGCCCGCCCAGCGAGAAGCCGTACTGATCGCGAGAGAAATCGTTCTTCTGTTGCTCCAGGGCGCCTTTCGAGCGCAGGGCATCGGCGCGGTAGAAACCAAAAGCGGAGCCCTTGAGCTGGTTGGTGCCGCCGCGGGTGATGATCGACAGGGCGCCGCCCGCCGTGCCGCCGATCTCGGAGTCATAACGGTTGTTGATCACCCGGAACTCGCCGATGGCATCCTGGCTGAAGCGGATCTTGGCGAGGCCCAGCGCGGCGTCGGTGAAATCGACGCCGTTGACCAGGATGGTGGATTGGCTGGCGTTGCCGCCGGCGCCCACCACCGGGCCGCCGGTGATGAAACGAAAGCCGCCCCGCTCGCGCTGCACGCCGGGAGCGATGAAGGCCAGCTTCTGGAAATCGCGGTCGGGCACGGGCAGCGATTCGATCTGCTCGGGCACGATGTTGGTGGAGGTGTCCGTCTTGTAGACGTCCACCAGCGGCACGGTGGTGCTGACGGTGATGCTCTCCGTCACCGCCACGCTCAACGTGGCCTTCACCCGCGCCGTCTGGCCGACGCGCAGGGTGATGCTGTCCTGGGAAACGGGCGAAAAGCCCTGGAGCGAGAGGTCCGCCTTGTAGTTGCCGGGCGGCAGGGCCTCCAGGGTCGCGATCCCCCGCTCCCCCGTCACGTCGGTACGGGTCAGGCCCGTCTCGCGGTTTTGCAGCGTCACCGTCACCCCGGGCAACGGCGCGCCGTCGGTACCAGTGACCACGACCTCGACGCTGGAGGTCGAGATCTGGGCCGCGAGCGGCCCGGCGCCCATCAGGTTGACGACCAGCGCCAGCGCGAGGGCCCACACCAGGGCGGCCCCTCCACGTGGCAGAAACTCCATTCTCCTCAGCATGATCCTCTCCTCGCGTCCTTCGTGTCGGACGCCTTGATCCATGGACTCATTCAACCCGTGGCTCGAGGCCGCGGCGCAAGATCTTCGAGAATTCGTGGACGGCCTGGTGGGAGTCCAGGCCAAAATGCATGGGCACGCCGAAGCACTTCTCGACGGTGAAGAAGTAGAAGAACCACCGCGTCGCGAGCATCACCGCCACCAGCGGGTCCACCTCGCCGAGCTCACCCGCCTCCTGCCGCGCCGCCAGCCGCTCGGCGTAGGTGGCCGCGAAGCGGTCCGCCATGCGCTGGTAGAACGTCTTGATGTGCTTGCCCTTGAACTCGATGACGTCGATGTAGATGAGCAGGATGTGAGAGGAGTTGTCCGCCACCACCTGCTCGATGGCCGCCGCCATCTCCTCGAGGTCCTCGGGAAAGCGGGCGGCGTTGAAGATCTTGTTGAGAGGGAGCTCGGGGTCCAGCAGCACCGCCCAGTACTGATCGATGAGCCGGCCGAAGATCTCTTCCTTGCCTCCGAAGTGGTGGTAGAGGTTGCCGACCGACAGCCCCGAGCGCCGGGCGAGCTGCCGCATCGTCGTCGCCCGGAACCCCTGCCGGGAGAACAGCGACAGCGCCGCCTTCAGCACCTTACGGGCCGAAGCGTCCGACTTGTCCGCCTGGGTACGCCGCTTCGCCATGGGTCTCCGTCCCCCGCCGCCGATCGCGAATTACAGAACGAGCGTTCACGGAACGAGCGTTCGGTTTTTTTGAGATGATAGGCGGGCGGAGGGGAGGTGTCAAGCGGGGGAAGAGGAGGGGGAGACCGGCTGGGCGCTCAGAGACGCGATATACTCGCCCCGAGCCGAAGGAGGCCCCATGGCGAAGTCATCGCAGCAAAACAGCCGACTCACCACCCCTCTCGTCCGCGAAGACGGCGTCCTGCGTCCCGCCACCTGGGACGAGGCGCTCGACCGCGCGGCGGCGGGATTCCGTTCCGCGGTGGAGAAGCATGGCCCGCAGACGTTCGGGCTGTTCAGTTGCTCCAAGACCACGAACGAGATGAACTATCTGGCGCAGAAGTTCGCCCGGACGGTGGTGGGCAGCAACAACATCGACTCCTGCAACCGGACGTGACACGCCCCTAGCGTCGTCGGTCTGGCGACGGTCTTCGGAATGGGCGGCGGTACCACCTCCTACCGGGAGATGGAGGAGACGGATCTCGTCATCCTGTGGGGTAGCAATGCCCGGGATGCGCATCCGATCTTCTTCCATCACGTGCTGAAGGGTATACACAACGGGGCGAAGCTCTACGCCGTGGACCCGCGCAAGTCCCCGTCCGCCCAATGGGCGGTTCCCGGAGCCGGCCACCTGCCGCTCCACGTCGGCACGGACATCCCGCTGGCCAATGCCGTGGCGCGGGAGATCCTCGCGGCCGGCCTCGAGAACCGCAGCTTCATCGAGCACGCGACCAGCGGCTTCGAGGAGTTCCGCCGCAGCGTCGAGCCCTGGACCCTGGAGCACGCCGAGGCCGTCACCGGCGTGCCGGCGGAGCACATCCGCGAGATGGCCCACGCCTATGCCCGCGCCGACCGGGCCGTGATCTGCTGGACCCTCGGCATCACCGAGCACCACAACGCCGTGGACAACGTCCGCGCGCTCATCAATCTCAGCCTGCTCACCGGCCACGTGGGGACCTACGGCTCAGGCGTCAATCCCCTGCGCGGGCAGAACAACGTCCAGGGCGGCGGCGACATGGGCGCCTTGCCGGACCGTCTGCCGGGCTTCCAGCACGTGGAGAACGACGGGTTGCGGCAGAAGTTTGAGCGCGCCTGGGGTGTGCCGATTCCGCCCAAGAGCGGCCGGAACCTCTCCGCGATGTTCGAGGCCATGGACCATGGCGAGCTGACGGCCCTCTACGTCATCGGCGAAAACCCCGCCAACTCCGAGGCGGATCAGCATCTCGCGATCAAGCGCCTCAAGGGGCTGGAGATCCTCGTCGTGCAGGACATGCTAATGACCGGCACCGCCGAGCTGGCGGACGTGGTGCTGCCGGCCGCGGCCGGCTGGTGCGAGTCCGAGGGGACGGTGACCAACAGCGAGCGGCGCGTGCAGCGGGTGCGCAAGGCCCTGCCGCCGCCGGAGGGCGTGCGCGACGACATCGAGATCCTCTGCGAGCTCGCCCGCCGCATGGGGCGCGATCTTGGCAATCCGACCGCCGAGGAGCTGTGGAACGAGGTGCGCGAGCTGTCTCCAGCCCACACCGGCATGTCCTACGCGCGGCTGGAGGCGGAAGGCGGCCTCCAGTGGCCCTGTTACGACGAGACGCATCCCGGCGAGCTGTTCCTCCATGGGCGGCTCTGGGAGCGGCCCATCGTGGGGCCGCGGGCGCCCTTCGCGGTCGTCGAGCACGATCCGCCGGTCGACGAGCTGACGGAGGAGTTCCCCATCCGCCTGACGACCGGCAGGCACCTGGACTCCTACAACACGGGCGTCCAGACGGGGCGTTACGCCTCGCCGAACCGGCGGCCCCCGACGGTCGATCTCTTCCCCGAGGATGGCCGGCGGCTGGGTCTCTCCGAGGGCGACATCGTGCGTGTGACATCGCGGCGCGGGGCCGTGACCGCTCCCGTGCGCTTCGATTCGGGCCTCAAGCCTGGCTTGGCCTTCATGACCCTTCACTTCCCGGACGAGGTGGCGACCAACGAGCTGACGATCGACGCCGTCGATCCGCTCTCCGGCACCTCGGAGTTCAAGGCCACGGCGGTGCGGATCGAGCGGGTGAAGCAGTCGGAGAGGGTCGCAGTGGAAGCGGAGGCCGTTCCGGTATGATCGCCCCATGGATCTGCACTTCACGGCCGACGCGCCCGATCTAGAAGAGATCGGGGCCATTGACGATTGCCTTGCCCGGAGGCCCCTGAACGGCGACCGTCGGCAGTACCTGATTCCCGTTCTGCACGCCATCCAGGGCCGCAAGGGCTGGGTGAGCCCGGGAGCGCTCAACTACGCCTGCCAGCGCCTGGACGTTCCGCCCGCCGAGGCTTTCGGGGTGGCCGACTTCTACGCCCTGTTCCAGACCCGGCTGCATCCGCCGGCGACCGTCCACGTCTGCGACGACATCGCCTGCCGGATTCGCGGCGCCGAGGCGCTCTGCGCGGAGGTCGAAGCGGCGCTCGGTCCCGCGGGTGAGAGCCAGGACGGTTATGCCACCTGGCACTGCAGCCCCTGCCTGGGCCTTTGCGAGCGGGCTCCGGCGGCGTTGGTGATCGCGGCCGGAAATCCCTCCCGCGAGCAGGCGCTGGCTCCGGCGACGACCAGGGACGTCCTTTCCGTTCTGGCGGGGGAGGTCGTGCCGTTGGCCGACCTCTCGATCTCCGTGCCTCAGGCGGGCCAGCCGGGCTTGAAGCTGCTGGCGCGCGTCGGCCGGGTGGACCCCATGAGCCTCGACGACTACCGCGCCGCCGGAGGCTTCCTTGCCCTGCGCCGGGCCTTCGAGATGGGCGCCGCCGCGGTGGTGAAGGAGGTCGTCGAGTCCAAGCTCGTGGGCCGTGGCGGCGCCGCTTTTCCCACCGGCATCAAGTGGCAGGGCGCGCGGTCGGCGGCGCTGCCTCGATATCTCATCTGCAACGCCGACGAGTCCGAGCCCGGCACTTTCAAGGACCGCGTGTTGATGGAGAACGATCCGTTCTCGCTGATCGAGGCGATGACCATCGCGGGCTTCGCCACGGGATGCGAGAAAGGTTTTCTTTACCTCCGCGGCGAGTATCCGCTGGCCCTCGTCCGCTTGGAGAATGCGATCGAGCGCTGCCGCGAGCGCGGCTACCTGGGGGACAACATCCTGGGCGACGGCGTGCGCTTCGACATCGAGCTGCGGCGCGGTGCCGGCGCCTACATCTGCGGCGAAGAGACGGCCCTCATGAACTCCCTGGAGGGGCGCCGGGGCGAGCCGCGCAACAAGCCGCCGTTTCCCACCGAGTTCGGTCTGTTTGGCAAGCCCACCATCATCAACAACGTCGAGACCTTGGTCAACGTCCTCCCCATCGTGATCGAAGGGGGAAAGACCTTCGCCGGCACCGGCACCGAGCGCTCCACCGGTCCCAAGCTCTTCTGTGTTTCCGGTCATGTGAAGCGCCCCGGCGTCTACGAGGCCCCCTTCGGCATCACCCTGCGCGAAGTGATCGATCTCGCTGGGGGAATCGGAGGGAGCGGACGCCTTCAGGCCATCTTGCTGGGCGGAGCGGCCGGCGCCTTCGTGACTCCCGACCAGCTCGACACTCCGCTCACCTTCGAGGGAACACGCGCCGCCGGAGCGTCGCTGGGCTCGGCGGTTGTGATGCCGTTCGACGACACGGTCGATCTGCGCCAGATCTTGCGGCGCATCGCTCAGTTTTTTCGCGACGAATCGTGCGGGCAGTGCGTTCCCTGCCGCGTCGGCACCGTGCGGCAGGAAGAGCTGCTCGCCCGGCTGGCCGCTGGCCGGCCGCTGAACGAGGAGGTGGAGCTGCTCAAAGAGCTCGGGCAGGTGATGCGCGACGCGTCCATCTGCGGCCTCGGCCAGACCGCCTCGAGCGCCATCGAATCCGCCCTATCCCGCTTTCCGATCTTCCAGGCGAACCCGCAGACGCAGGAGACGAGATGACTCCCCTTCAGGACAGCGCGCCCGACTCCAAGACTCCCGTCCCCCGTGGACCACTGCCCGTGGCGCCGCCGCCCCGCCCGCGGCGCACGGTGGAGTTGACCATCGACGGCCAGAGCGTCGCCGTGCCGGAAGGCGCCACGCTGCTCGACGCCGCGCGCCAGCTCGGAATCGAGACCCCTACTCTCTGCTATCTGGAGAACCTGACGCCGGTCAACGTCTGCCGCATCTGTGTCGTGGAAGTCGAAGGCTCGCGCACGCTCGTCCCCGCCTGCTCGCGCAAGGCCGAGCCGGGGATGAAGGTAAATACCGATTCCGATCGCGTGCGTCTCTCCCGCAAGCTGGTGCTGGAGCTGCTGGGCTCCTCGGTCGATCTTTCGACCGCGCCGCAGATTCAAGGCTACATGGACCGGTACGAGGCCCGGCCGGAGCGCTTCGGCCCCCCGGCGCCGCCGGCCGGCAAAGGCGAGCGCGACGCCGCGAGGCCCGGCCATCATCACCCGCCGCACGACCGCTGTGCCGCCACCGTGGGACAGCCGGTGAAAGTGGACAATGATCTCTACGTCCGCGATTACTCCAAGTGCATCGTTTGCTACAAGTGCGTCGAAGCCTGCGGCAACGACGCGCAGAACACCTTCGCCATCGCGCTCGCCGGGCGAGGCTTCGACGCCCGTATCTCCACCGAGTACGACGTGCCGCTCACCGACTCCGCCTGCGTCTACTGCGGCAACTGCATCGGCGTCTGCCCCACGGGAGCGCTGATGTTCAAGAGCGAGTTCGACATGCGCCAGGAAGGGACCTGGGAAGAGCCCACGCAGACCGCGACCGACACCATCTGCCCCTACTGCGGCGTCGGCTGCACCCTCACCGTCCACGTCCAGGACGAGAAGATCGTGAAAGTCACCTCACCCGTCGAGAACGAGGTCACCCACGGGCATCTCTGCATCAAGGGACGATTCGGGTGGGAGTGGGTGAATCAGCGGGGGTAGGGGCCTCACCGTCGCGGATCCCTCAAGAATGTAGAGACGCCCCGTGCCGGGGGGAACCCCCGGTGGGGGCGTCTCCGGATCGGAGGCAACGGTCCAAGGAGGAAGAGATCCTCCTGGCGGCACCACGTCGGTCCAGGGCGGCCTTGTGCCCGCGGGCCGTGTTCGAAAATCGAGACGACACCGCCGCTTCGGAGACGCCCCCATCCGGGGTTCCCCCGGAAACGGGGCGTCTCTACATTTTCTTGGGGAAGGTCGGGGTAAATCGGCGACAATGAGGGTGCATGAGCGACGTGCTATTTCGGAACCGGTATCGAATTCCGTCGGCTCGTCTTCCCGGTTGGGATTACGGCCGCGGTGGCGCCTATTGCGTCACGATATGCACCCAGCATCGGGCGTGCTGGTTCGGCGACATCCAGGAGGGGCGGATGGACCTGTCGCCTCTGGGGCGGATCGTGGCCGAGGAATGGGAGAAGACTCCGAAGGTCCGGCCCTACGTGACATTGGACGCCTGGGTCGTGATGCCTAACCACGTTCACGGCATCCTACTGATCGATCCGCCGCCCTTGGATGGGCGTCCACGACCGCTGGGAGAGATCATCGGGCAATTCAAAGGCATCTGTACGCGCCGCATTTGGGCCGAAGGATCGCGCGACTTCGATTGGCAGCCCCGGTTTTTCGATCAGATCGTTCCCGACGAACAAACCCTGCTGCGGTTCCGAAAATATATTCTCGAAAACCCCTTGCACTGGGAAAAAGACAAGCACCATCCCGACAAGAACCGACTCTAGAAAGGCGTCATCGCCTCAACCATCACCGGTTCCTCCAAGAATGTAGAGACGCCCCGTTTCAGGGGGAACCCCCGATGGGGGGCGTCTCCGGATCGGCGGCAACGGTCCAGAGAGGAAGGGATCGCCCCGGCGGCAGCACGTCGGTTCGGGGCGCCTCACCGTTGCCGATCCCCCAAGAATGTAGAGACGCTCCGTTTCGGGGGGAACCCCCGATGGGGGCGTCTCCGGATCGGCGGCAACAGTCCAAAGAGGAGGGGATCGTCCCGGCGGCAGCAAGTCCTTGTGCCCGCGGTCCGTCTTCGAAAATCGAGAGGACGCCTCCGCCTCGGAGACGCCCCCATCCGGGGTTCCCCCGGAAACGGGGCGTCTCTACATTTTTTGGGGGAAGATTGGGTACATTGGGGGACCGCTTCACTTCCGATACCGCCTGAACCACTCCGCGATCCGCTGATCCCGATCCCGCCAGTTGAAGGGGAGGCCATGGCTGTCCTGCGGGTAGAGGACGAGCTCGTGGGGCTTGCCGAGGGCTTTGAGTTTCGCGTCGAGGGGTAAGGCGTGATCCTTTGGATCGGTGCGCCAGTCGGCGGTGCCGTGCAGGATGAGGAGGGGAACCTTGATCTTCTCCGGCCAGGCGACGACGGAGCGCTCCCGCAGGAGCTCGGGTCCGCGCTTCGCGTAGCCCGGGATCAGCTCGCGGTAGACGCCCATCATCTCGGGGCGGTCCTTGATGCTCGCGGTCAGATCGGCCTCGCCACTCACCACGGCTGCCGCCCTCACGGGAATGCCGTTCTTCAGGGCCAGGTAGGTCTCCATGCCGCCACGGGAGACGCCGAGGATGAAGACGTTGTCCATGTCCACGTAGCCTAGCGACTTGGCGAGCGGAATCAGATTGAGCACGTCGTGGATCTCGGCGCCTCCGAACTCCTCCCGGCCCTCGCCGCCGTCGACGCCGCGGTATTGCGTCCCGATCACCACGAATCCGTTCGAGACGTAGGAATAGAAACCTTCCTCGTCCCAAGGCGAGAGCCTGCCGAACTCGCGGTTACCGCCACGGTTGAAGAGGATCAGAGGCAGCTTTTTCCCCGCCGTGTCCTTCGGTTTCCAGAGATAGCCGGTGACTCGCAGCCCGTCGCTGAGGTAGGTGATCCGGCGGCATTCGAAGCCCTCATAGGCTTTCCGCCATTCGAACTCTTCCCGCGTGAGCAGACGAGGCGCGAGGGCCGCGAAGGGCTGCATGGTGATGCCTTGCTTCTTCGCCTCCTCGACCTCTCCCTCATAGCCCCTTTCCGTGCCTCGGAGCCATCGCTCATAGGTCCTGGGATTGGGATGACAAGGGGTCTCTTCGATGAGAGTGCCATCCCGGTTCATGCGAGCGGGTTCCTGAGCCTGGAGAACGGACGGAATGAGAAAAATGAGGAGCAGGCAGATCCGGATCATGGCGGCAAATCCCTGCAGCACCAATGCCCGACCGCCGGTCTGGGGGATCAGCCGGCCTGGTAGAGCGCCGCGACCGCGCCTGCGGGGTCCTGGATCACGCAGAAGCGGTCCTGGAGACCCATGGGCTTGGGGCCGGCGATGACTTTGCCGCCAAGCTCGACGCAGCGGGCGATACTGGCGTCCAAGTCCGTGACAATGATGTAGATGAGCCACTGGGCCGGCAGACCGGCATTGCCACCCCGGGCATGGCAGACGCCCGTGACCGCATGGTTGCTGGCAGGCGTATGCATGGTGTAATCGCTGTAGTCGCCCATGCTCACAGGCTTGGGGTTCCAGCCGGTGACGTCGCGGTAGAAGTCGCGGAGGGTCTCAGCCTCGGGGACGGTGAGGTCCACCCAGGCGACGCTGCCCACTTCGGGTTTGGGATCGCTCATGGTTTTGATCGTAGCAGCTTGGAGGGCTCCGTGATCACAACCCATCCCGGCTCGATGCGTCCCGTCTCGGGCTTCGTACTCCCGACTCGGCGGAAGCCTTCGAAGGTCGCAGGGAGGGCGTCCGCGTCGAAGAGATCGGGAGTGCTGCGCAGCTCATAGTGCACGTGGACGAGCGTCGAGCCCATTCCGGAGTGGCTCATTTTGCCAAGAAGCTGGCCGCGCCGCACCCGATCCCCCGGCTTGACCGTGAGGCTGCCGTGCTGGAAGTGGGCGAGGAGGCTGTACTCGCCGTTGCCGTGGTCGATGATCAAGTAATTGCCGATCATGAGGCCCGGGTCTTTCGGGAGCAGGGACTCGTCGTAGGGAATGTCGTCCGGCCTGTCGCTCACCGCGGCCACGATGGTGCCGGGTGCCGGAGCCACGACCGGGACTCCGAAGCCGACCCAATTCTCTTTCTTCTCGATATCGCCGTGAAAGGCCTCTCCGTGCTCGTCTATTACGGACAGATCGAGCGCGTAGCGCTGGCTGTTGCGCCGCATCTTCATGACGTCGCGGTTGAATGGATCGTTGAGGTCCAGTCGCCGGTGGTGCGAGAAGAAGCCGGGAGCTTCGTACGCCCAGACGCGGGCGCCGGGCACGGGGAGGATGAGCCGCGTCTTCTGCTTGTACTCCACGGGGTGCACGTCGACCGTGGCCGTCTGCCGGCCGCCGCCGGGCGCCATGGCGACGAGGGTGAAGCGCAGGAGATCGACGGGCACGGCCGTGTCGATCTGAGAGAAAGGATTGAAGACCGTGAGCGGTTGGCCAGGGTCCAGATGACGCGGCCCCAGCGCCTCGATGGAGGGGCGGGAGCCGTTGCTGTCCACCTTGTCCCAGACGAGAAGCCGCCCTGACTTGTCGTAGGCCTGCATGCGGATCTGCGCGAGATCCAGCGCTCCTGTAGTGCCGTTGACCAGCTCGAATTCGAAGCTCAAAAGCTGCCGGCCGCCCGAGCGTTCCACGTAGACGGGGTCGGGCCGGACACGAACCGTCAGCGATCCCGTTTCGGTGGCTCCGGCCGGCCAGGCGAGGGCCAGGCAAGCAAGGACCGGCAGCAACAACTTCTTCATCGCTCTTCCCCCTCGGAGGTTCTGGTCTCCTTCCAGAACGCCGGAGAGTGGCGATTCTTACCGCGAACTCTTATTTCACGATCGGAATCTCCAGCGCGCTCGGGTGCTCCGCGTCGTGGTAGAGGACGACGTGGGCCGTGCGGGCGTCCTTCGCTGTCTCGTCGGCCACTACGCCGCCGGAGTTGTAGTTTTTTTCGAGCCCGATGGTGTTGGGGCAGGCGACGACGAGGCGCAGCCGGCTGCCCTTGGAGACCTTGCGGGAGAACCAGGTGAAGCCGTTGAGCTGATAGTGCACGGCCTGGCCCGAGGGGACCGGGGTTTCTTTCTCCAGCGAATCGCGATAACGGGCGCGCAGATAATCCTGGGTGAGGAAGATGCTCTTGCCGTCGGGAAGAATCTCGTACAGGGTGGCTTGAAAATCGGTGTCCGGCACGTCGAGGGAGATCCAGAGGGAGAGCTTGACCTGACCCGAGACCTCGGTCGCTTCGGAGAACGGTGCACTGTGGTAGATGGCGCCATTGCCGTAGAGATTGAGGACCGTCCGCTGATCAGTCAAATAAGCTTCGCCGCCGTCGTGCTCGAACTCTTCGCCCGGCCGATTGTCCAACGGATCGTAGACCCAGCGATCAGGTTGCGCGGGCCCGGTGGGCTTGGCGTCGGCGAGGTCGCCGGAGTGGAAGGCGTCATGGCTCTGGCTGTTGTCCGAGCCTAGATAGAAGGTGCGCTTCTGAGCCCCGATCTCTTCCAGGGAGTCGGCGTATTTCCATTCCTCGGCGCCGGGTCCAACGACATAGTAGGCCACCCGCTTCTTGAGGAAGGCGGGCTTGGTGCCGCTTTTCATCGTCCAGTCGTACCACTGCCGGTGCAGATCGTTGAGATCGAGGACGCTGGCCTCGCCGAACTTCAGGCCGCCCACGTCGCGCACCGGCGTCCGGGTTCCGGGATGATCCCACGGGCCGATGATGAGGTAGTGGCGGTCGCGCTCCGCGGGCGACGCTTCCCGCATGTGGTTGCGGTAATAGGTGAGAGCCCCGCCCTGATCGCCGTCGTAGTGGCTGGTGATCGTGAGGATCGGGATATTGAGCTTGGCATACTGCTCCCGCGTGGGGACCATGGCTTTCCAGAAGTCGTCATACGTGGGGTGAGCGAGCCACCGCTGAAACACGGGGTTCGGGTTGCCCACGATCCGGTCGAGCTCGCGGAAGGGGCGGTGACTGCGGTACATCTCCAGGTACTTCTGGATCCAGTAGGTGGGGTCGCCGAACAGGAGGGCGTTGCCCGTCTTGCCGCTGGTGAAGGTCAGCCATTGCGTATCGTAGGAAAGGAAGATGTTTTTGGGATCCGGGTAATCGATTCCTGGATGGACGGACGCGACGGGAACGAAGGTAGCCAGGTGGGGAGGCAACTCCTTCGCCGTGGCCCACTGATCGTAGCCGGCGTACGAGCCGCCCCACATCGTCACCTTGCCGTTGGACCAACTCTGGCGGGCCAGCCACTCGACGGCGTCGTAGCCGTCGTGGCTCTCCTGGGCGAAGGGATCGAACGTGCCGCCCGAGCTTCCCCGTCCCCGCACGTCGACCAGGACGTACACGTAACCGTGGCGGGCGAAGTACATGGCCCGCGGGTGATAGCTGTCGCCGATGTAGGGCGTCAGCGTGAAGATGACCGGCAACGGATCTTTCTGCCGGGCCGGCCGGTACACCGTGGCGGCCAGCTCGACCCCGTCGCGCATCGGGATGCGGACGCCCCACTGGAGGTCCACGTCCGGCTCCTTCTCGGCGGCAGAGGCGGCGGCGGTGAAGGCTAGGAGAAGAAGAACGGACAGCGCGACACGGCGAATCGGCTCGGGCACGGGAGGTCTCCTTGGATATCTGGTTTGGGATTGTACGGCAGGATCTCGCGAGGGCCTGGAAAGAGGCATACCATAGAGTTCAACGAACCAACGCGGGTCTTTCCCTCAGGAGTTTCTCTCGTGCGTCTCCCAGTCCTTTTAGTCGCTTCCGCCGCCTTCCTGACCCTTGGCGCCACGCCCGAGCCTTCCCCGGAACCGCCCGGCCTCGCCGCCACGGCTCGCCAGCTCCAGGCGATTCATCCGCCGGAAGAGCGGGACGTCCCACCGGAGGCCCGGTCGCTGATGACGGCCTGGAAGTGGCGGGGTGCGCCTCAACGTCGCAGATCCCTCCAGGAATGTAGAGACGCTCCGTTTCGGGGGGAACCCCCGATGGGGGCGTCTCCGAATCGGCGGCAACGGTCCAAAGGATAAGGGATCGTTCCGGCAGAACCCAGCGGCGCCAACAAGACCTTTTGCCCGCGGAACCGTGTTCGAAAATCGAGACGACGCCTCCGCCTCGGAGACGCCCCCATCCGGGGTTCCCCCGGAAACGGAGCGTCTCTACATTTTTGAGGGAAGGTCGGAGCGCCAGCTCGCTGCCTAGCCTTGCTCACGCCCCCACATACCGCATCACGATCTCCCCATCCCCCACATCCACCGTCGCCGTCCCTCCGTTCTCCAGTGCTCCGAAGAGGAGCTCCTCGGTCAGCGGGCGCTTCACCTTGTCTTCGATCACTCGGCCCAAGGGCCTCGCTCCGAAGGTGGGATCGAAACCTTTTTCGGCGAGGAGCTTGCGGGCGGGCTCGGTGAGGGCGATGGTGACTTTCTTCTCGGCAAGCTGGGTGGTGAGCTCGCGGATGAATTTGTCGACGATCTGTTCCATCACCTGCGGCGAGAGGGCGTTGAAGCGCAGACGGGCGTCCAGGCGGTTGCGGAACTCGGGGCTGAAGAGGCGCTCGACGGCTCGGTCGGCGTCCGTGTCCTTGGGCATGCGCGGCGCGCCTTCGGCCAGCTCGCTGAAGCCCAGGGCGCGCTGGGCCAGCTCACGGGCTCCGACGTTGGAGGTCATCAGGAGGATGACGTGGCGGAAGTCCGTGGGTTTGCCGTTGGTGTCCGTCAGCGTACCGTGGTCCATCACCTGGAGGAGGATGTTGAAGACGTCCGGGTGCGCCTTTTCGATTTCGTCGAGCAGGAGCACGGCGTGGGGGCTCTTGGCCACGGCTTCCGTCAGCAGGCCGCCGCGGTCGAAGCCGACGTAGCCGGGAGGGGCGCCCACCAGCCGCGAGACGGTGTGGCTCTCCATGTACTCGCTCATGTCGAAGCGCAGGAAGGCGATGCCCAGCACTTCGGCGAGACGCTTGGCCACCTCGGTCTTGCCGACTCCCGTGGGGCCGGTGAGGAGGAAGGCACCCACCGGCTTCTGGGGATCGCGCAGGCCGGCGCGCGCCACCTTGATGGCGGAGGAGAGGCGCTCGATGGACTCGTCCTGCCCGAAGACCTGCTTCTTGAGCTCGTCTTCGAGATGGCGGAGCTGCTCCTTCTCGCCCCCTTTCACCCGGCGGGCGGGAATCTGCGCCATGGTGGCCAGAACCTCTTCGAGATCCGCCTCCGTCACTTCCTGGCCTCCCCGCAAGGCTACGGCGGCGCCAGCCTCGTCAAGGAGGTCGATCGCCTTGTCCGGCAGCCGGCGGTCGCGCATGTAGCGGTCGGCGAGGAGCGAGGCGTTCTCGATCGCCTCTGGCAGGTAGGTCACGCCGTGGTGCTTCTCGTAGCGCTCCTTGAGGCCGGTGAGGATCTTGGTGGTCTCCTCGGCGGAGGGCTCCGTCAGCTCGACTTTCTGGAAGCGGCGAGCGAGGGCCTGATCGCTCTGGAAGGTCTGGCGGAACTCCTCCCAGGTGGTGGCGCCGATGCAGCGCAGGGTACCGTCCTGGAGGGCGGGCTTGAGGAGGTTCGAGGCGTCCATGGTGCCGCGGCCTGCGCTGCCCGCGCCCACGACGGTGTGGATCTCGTCGATGAAGAGGACCGGGTTATCGAGCTCGGCGAGGGCGTGGAGCACGGCCTTCAGACGATTCTCGAAGTCGCCGCGGTAGCGCGTGCCGGCGATCAGGGAGCCCAGGTCCAGGCGGTAGACGCGGGTCTTGCGGAAGACCTCGGGCACTTCGCCCTTGGAGATTTTCAGAGCCAGGCCCTCGACCAGCGCGGTCTTGCCCACGCCGGGATCACCGACGTAGATGGGATTGTTCTTCCGCCGCCGCTGGAGGATGTGCAGAGTGCGCAGGACTTCGCGCTCGCGGCCGATCAGCGGGTCGATGCCGCCACGCTCGGCCAGCAGGGTGAGATCCTGGGTGAAGGCCTTGAGCGGATCGCCCGAGGGGGCGCCGCCGGGCTGCCGCTCCTCGTCCTCATCGTCGTCGTCGCCAGCCGGCTCGGTGCTGCGGGCGCCGCCGAAGTAGGGCGGCTGAAGGCGCGAGACGCCGTGAGCGAGGTAGCTCACGACGTCGAGACGGCTGACGCCCTCGCTCTCCAGCACCTGGATGGCGTAGGAGTCGGGCTCGTCGAATAGGGCCACGAGCACGTCCGGCCCGTTGATCTCTTCCTTGCCGGAGCTGCCCACCCGCGCGGCGGCCAGGGAGAGGACGCGCTGAACGCCCAGGGTGAGACGCGGTTGGAGGTCCTCGTCCTCGATCTTCTCCAGCTCTTCGGAGAGGTACTCGGAGAGATCCTCGCGCACGCGGTCGAGATCGGCCCCGGAGTGCTTGAGCACCTTGGCGGTCTCGGAGTCGAAGGTGAGGGCGTAGAGCAGGTGCTCCAGGCCCGCGTACTCATGACCCAGCCGGCCGGCCTCGGAGACGGCGACGGACAGGGAGATTTGCAGATCGTCGGAGATTTTCATTCTTCCTCATCTTCCTCGACGGGCTCGGTCGTCAGCCGTAGCGGCATGCCCTCGACCCGCGCCTCGTCGGTGACTTCGGCCACCTTGGTCTCCGCCACTTCCTTGGAATATATCCCCGCCACGCCGACCCCTTTCTGGTGGACCTGAAGCATGACGTGGGTCGCCTCGGCCGGCGGCTTGTGGAAGTGCGTCACCAGGACGTGGACGACGAACTCCATGGTGGTGAACTCGTCGTTGTGGAGCAGCACCTTCCACCGCCCGGGCCGTTTGCGCCTGCGACGCTCCTGGACGCCGAGCTCCTCGTCGCGCTCCTGGTCGAAATCCCACTCAGCCATGTCCCTCACGATAACACCGGAGAGGGCGGCAAGCTTCCGGGAGGGAATTTCAGGGGAAACTCTGAGAAAGGGACCTCAAGGACATCCCGGGACTAGAAAGTTGTCCTTCGTGTCTTTGAGGTCCTTGGTGTCCTTGCTCTACCTCTCAGTGCGTCCGCACCCAGTCCAGAATCGGCTGCCAAACGAGGGTCTGGGCGTCGTTGGCGAGGAAGAGGTCGGCGTGGCCGTAGTCGGCGAGCCGCTGGGTGGAGGGGACTTTATGGATGATGCGGGTCGTCACGTCGGTACTGCCGAGGAGTGTCGTGGTGTAGATGCCGTACTCGCCGAAGCCGCCGCCAGCTCCGATGTAAAGGATGGGGACGGTGATCTGCCCGAGATGGTCGTCGAAATCGACAGGGGTCGAGCCGCAGGTGGAGGCGTCGGCGTCCGCGAACTCCTGGTTGGGCTGGAAGGGCGAAGCGCCCTGCTCCAGCTTGAAGAGGCTCGACTCGGGAGAGTAGAGCAGGCCGAATGGCTTGCCTTCGACCTCGAAGGTGCCGCCGGTGAAGTGGTAGAAGGGGGCGGGCTCCAGGCCGGCCAGGAAGAGGAAGGTCTCCTCACCCACGAGCAGGCCCGCCTGCCGGTTGTTGAAGCCCGGCAGGTTGAACGGTGGACCGTTCAGGATTGAGGAGCCGTTCGGATCGGTCACGGCGAGGGTGCCGAGAGTCTGAATCAACCCGCCCGAGCTCGCCGCGTAAGTTCCCGCCGCGATGGCGGCCTCGGTGTTCGCCTCGCGCTGGCAGGCGAAGGACTGGAGCTGCGGCACGTCGGTCTTCAGGTAGATGTCCACCGGAATGAAGCCCTTCACCTGGCGAAGGATGTTTGGGATCTGCGTCTCATAGTTGAGATATGCGTAGCCGATCTGACCGCCACGGCTCCAGCCGAGGAGGTTGATCTTGCCGATACCGCTGCCGGTGAGGCCGCGGGTGACGCGGGCCGCGCCAATGGCGATGCCGAGGTCGCGGGCGTCCTGCTCCAGGCCCCAGGTCTTCATGAAGCTGAGGTCCGTCACGGTTCCCGGCACGAAGGTCCAGCGGAAGTCGATCCCCCAGACGTCCACGCCGTTCTGAGCGAGGAAGACCGGGATGGGATGGGCGCCCGTGAGAAAGGCGACCCGGAAGTTCCAGATGTCGCCGTGAGTGAGCAAGACGGCCTGCCGGGCATGGAGCGGCCGATTGGGAGCGGTCTCTTTCACCACGCGATGGACGCCGATCTGATCGTAGGGACCGGAGCCGACGCGGACCTTGAAGAAGTACTCGGCGATGTTCGGCGCCAGGACTCGCCGCTCGATGGCGGAGACCGGCTCGGCGATGGCGGCGTGAAGCTCGGTATCGCCTGGGACCTGTGCCGGCCGAGCCGCGGATACGACGGGTAGCACGAGGGCTGCCGCCAGGATTAGAAAGGCTGCTTTTCGTTGCAATGAGCTCATGGGTTGAATCTCCTTTTGCTGATTGAGTCTCACCATCCCAGGGTGCCGTTCTCCCGTGCCCAGGCGAGCTGCTGGGCGAGGAAGTCGCGGGAATAGGAGATGGCCACATCCGTCACTTTTCCGCTTTTGTCTTTGACCGGAGTGAAGTCCGCGTAAATTCCTGAGAGATAGATGGGGAGCTGGAGCTTCTTGTACCGGGCGGACACGTCGTCGCGCACGGCGGGGTCGAAGTGGATGCCGTACTTGGTGACCAGGGCTTTGCCCGCCTCGTAGTCGCCCGTGGCCTTGATGCGCATGATCTCGGCGAGCAGCTTGCCGACGCCCGCGTGCGCCTGATCGTAGTCCTTGACCGTGATGTACCAGTGGCCGTTCTGCTGAGTACGCTCGAAGGCGCCGGCCTCGATCAGATAGTTGGCCACCAGGAGGCGGGAGCGGTCGTGATCCTCCGCCGCGGAATCTCCAGTGGGATAGTTCTTGAGCGTCACCAGACCGCCCCGCGCGGCCTGCCGGTAGAGCTCGCGGCCTACCTCCGGGAGGTCGGGCACTCCGAGCTCGGTGAGCTTCGGATCATAAATGTTCCAGTACGCCACGAGGTCCGCCCGCGCCTCCTCGAGCGTCGAATAGATCTCGCGCAGATAAGTCGACGGATCGTTGGGGACGGTCACCTTGCCGGAGCCGTGGCCGATGATCTCGTGAAGGGCGGTGTGCAGATTGTCGGCCCAGCCGCCGTGTTTCGCGACCAGCTCTCCCTCGTCCGCATTGGGCATGAACTCGACCGCCACCTGGGCGCCGCGGGTGCCGTTGATGGCGTTGACGGAGGAGGTCAGCAGGATGCTCTTGGTGCCGTATTTCTCGCGGATGTCCTGCTCGTTCGGCAGGTTGTCGCCGATCGTCCCGACGTGGAAGTCGCCGGTCGCGGCCAGGGTTTCGATCGCCTTGGCGACGGGCGGCTTGACGTCGAGCTTCTTGTAGCGCTCGTCCCACGGCGCTTTCTTCTCGAAGTACACCGCGTTGTCAGCGAGGTTGTGCATCAGCGGCGCGAGCTGCTGATCGACCACGGCCACCACCATCTGGGCCGACCCCTTGATGCCGCGGGCGTCGCGGTAGACCTCGATAAAGCCGGAGGCGAAGTCGACGGTGCCGTCATTGCGCAGCCAGAGCACGTTGTAGTCGTGCCAGTCCTTGGGATCACCCGTCTGGTAGTAGCGGACGAGGGCGCGGAGGACCTTGGCCTGCTCCGGATCGGCCAGCTTGGCGGCGGCTTCCAGCTCCTTGTTGACGGCGGCGAGCTGCTTGGCGTAGAGCCCGGGCGCCAGTTTGCCGTCTGGCGTTCCGGCTCGATAGACCTCCTCGACGAGGTGGCCGTTCTTCTTCACCAGCCTTGAGTTCAGGGGGTTTTTCTCCGCGAAGCCGGTGAGGTCCTTGAGCGCCACGCCCTGGTAGTAGTTGTTGCTGGAGGCGGTGAGGATGTCCTCGCCGGCCGGCGGATTCTTCTCGGTGAGGTCGATCTCGAACTTGGGATCGAAGAGTGGCGTTTGCAACGCCTTGAGCGTCTTGGCGAGCTGCTCCTTCGTCCCCAGGTGGGCGCCCTTGGCCCGCGCGGCCTCGGCGGCTTTGGAGAAGTCCTCGAACGAGATCCCCGGCAGGAACTTCTTGCCCGTGGTCTCGTTGTGGTTGCCGTTGCTGGCGAGGAAGAGCGTCGCATACTCGACGATGGCCTGGCGCGACGAGTCCGGCAGCCGCTCCGGGCGCTCGACGAGAGCACCCAGCAGGCGTTTGGCGGTCAGGCCATACGAGGACATCTGGTCGTAGAAGATGGGATCGAGCTGGACCGCCGCCCGCGTCAGGTGCCAGGCGAGGAGCTTCTGCTGGAGAGTCAGCTTGGCGAAGCTCGGAGATTCCACCTGGAGGAAGCCGCGGTCGCCGATCCGCCCGGCCAGGGGGGAGGAGGACGAAGGCGGTGATTGCGGCTGTGCGGCGAGGGGAGCCGCCAGAAGCGCGGCGAGCGGGATCAAGATCAGGCTGCGGCGGAGGTTCATGGGTATCTCGCTTTCAATATTTAACTTCAACTGGCAACGGTCAGCTCTCTCAGGGTGGTCATTGTAAGGGAGGTGGGAGATGATCCGCCCGTGCCATCCCGCCGCCCACTGCTGATCATGGCCGCCTCCGCGGTCTGCTTCGCCCTCATGGCGCTGGCGGCGAAGCTCGCCTCGGCGCGCCTTTCAGGCACCGAGGTCGCGTTCATGCGCTTCGCCGTCATGGCGGTGCCGGTCCTCGCCGTGCCCCGGCTGCTGCGCCAGGCGCTCGACTACCAGCGGGTCGATCTCCTGGTCTACCGGGGAGTTTTCGGGGGCCTCGCCATCCTCCTGTACTTCCTGGCCATCGCCCATATCCCGGTGGGAATCGCGACGCTGCTGAACTACGTCTCGCCGGTCTTCAGCGTCGCCTTCGCGGCCATCTTCCTCGGCGAGCGGGTG
>Ga0134121_10001160_pt1 | contig 25491 bp, 24 predicted proteins | sample KB301_FD_96463 | JGI IMG/M metagenome (GOLD analysis project Ga0134121, IMG submission 96463) | Terrestrial soil microbial communities without Nitrogen fertilizer from Kellogg Biological Station, Michigan, USA - KB3-0-1 | ecosystem: Environmental > Terrestrial > Soil > Unclassified ... | reverse complement strand
TCCAGCCGCGGACGCCTAGTGGCTCGATGGTGGAGCTTCCAGGACTGGCAAAGCGCACAAGTTTGACCAGGGGATTTTCCAGGAATTGCGTGAGCCTGCCCTTGGGATTGTTTCCCACGGGAAAATCGAGACGTTCCAGGTCCTTGGCGTTGGTCGATAAGGATGCGCCGCGATCGGCCACATCAAGCGTGAAAAGAAAAGCGGTGTGCAAGTCGATGTCGTTTCCTTGCAACCTCGGAAAAAAACCCGCTTGCTCGTCCTTTTCGGTCAGGAAGTGATTGGCCTGCTGCACAATGGCCAGCTCGGTGAAGGTCGTGTAAGTGAAGTAGCCCAGCACCGCGACCAGGCTGATGCCCAGGCCCCACTTGGCCAGGCCGGCGCCGGCGCGCGTGCCTTCAGAATTGTGGATTTGCCAGAGCGCCAGTGCGGACAGCACACCTCCGCCAAGCGGCAAGGCGATGGGCCAGATCCACAACGTCGCATTGGGCAAAAAGAAGGGCTCGCCCTTGAAAAAGTCGGCCACGGCAATGATGAGAATCAACGCCGCATAGAGCGCCGCGCACAGGATGCCGGCCACGGCCAACGGCGACAGCGGTTTGTAGTCAATGGTGTCGGCGCTGACGTCAGGGGTGTAAGTCGGGCTGCGCTGCGCCATGATGGGTATCCGCCGAGAAGTTGTCAGTTGGCAGTGCGAAGCTGGCGGAAATGATTGCATTCACGAGCATGCTGCCAACCGACAACTGTCAACTACTTTCAATCGTCGGACGCTCCGCCCGCATCCGAGACGTCGGTTAGCATGGCCCGGCGAGCGGCGTCGCCGGTGAGGGAACCGCGGGCTTGCACGTTGCCCGAGTTGTCCAGGTAAATCTTGTCCTGCAAGATCTCCTGCACCACAATGGCCATCTTGTCGACCGTTTTCATATCGACCAGGGGCCGGGCGCCGGTGTTGAGCGCCACCATGCGCTTTTGAATCAACGTCGACAGCTTGAAACGGCCGCCAACCTTGTCGACAATGTTTTCTTCTTTCAATTCATCCAGCATTTTTGTTCCTTTCAAAATGACGCCGGACAATGGCTCGCAGCTCCGCCACGGCAGTGTCCAGATCGTCGTTAATCACAGTATATTGATACTCGCCTACCCGCGCCAGTTCGCGCCTGGCGCCGTCAAGTCGCCGCTGAATGGCGGCCTCGGTCTCTGTGCCGCGTCCTCGCAGTCGCTGCTCATAAACCTCCAGCGATGAGGCACGCAGAAAAATCGTCACGGCATCGGGACAATTTTGCCGAACCTGGGCCGCGCCTTGAACGTCGATATCGAGAAAAACGCCGATCCCCTGCTGGCGAAACGGCTCCACCTCAGACCGCAATGTCCCGTAAAAGTTGCCGAATACATCCGCCCATTCCAGAAACGCGTCGGCCTTGACTGCCCCTTCAAAGCGCTCGCGTGTCCAAAAATGGTAATGGACGCCGTCTTGCTCCTTGTTGCGCGGTTGCCGCGTCGTGGCGGAAACCGACAGCCTCAGCGGCGGCTCAGGCTCGGCGAGCAGCCGCCGCAGCAGTGTCGATTTGCCGCTGCCGCTGGGACCGGACAGGATGAACAAGGGGGCCAACATGGTATTGCTAAGCCGCAAGCGGCTGCGCTTTCATTCCACGTTTTGAACCAGTTCGCGAATCTTCTCCAGTGTCGCCTTGATCTCGACCACTTCGCGGGAAATCTCTACGTCGCTGGCCTTGGATCCAATGGTGTTCGTTTCGCGAAACATTTCTTGCGTCAAAAACTCCAGTTTCCGCCCCGGACTTTCCGGCTCCTTCAAAATCAATTGAAATTGATCCAGATGGCTGCCCAGCCGCATGACCTCCTCGGCAATGTCGCTGCGCTCCGAGAAGATGGCGACTTCCTTGATAACATCACTACGGTCGATTTTGACATCCAGTTCGCCCAGAAGTTTTTGCACACGTTCGAGCAAGCGATCGCGGAAGTTCACCGTCACCTGTGGCCCTCGGGCACGGATGCTGTTCAAATGGGCGGCAATGGTGTCCCGATGGAGAAGCAACTCCTGGGCCATCGCCTTACCCTCTTCTTGCCGCATGGTTTGCAGCTTATCGAGCCCTTGATTGAGGATTTTTTCTAGCAGCGGCCAGTCATCGTGCAGGCGCGAGGTTGTCTGCCCCGGCTCGGGGACGACGCCAGGCAGCGCCAGGATTTGTCCCATGAGTGCCTGGCCGCCAAGCTGATCGGTGGCGGCCTTTACTTGCTCGATGTAGCTGCGCAGTGCGATGACATTGATTTTGAAATCTTGCGGCGCCGCTTGCCGTTCTACACGCAAGTGGACCTGCAGCGTGCCCCGCCGGACAACCCGGCGGATAACCTTTTCGAACTCGGGTTCCAAGAGATGGTAAGGATCGCCGGCTCGCAGGGAGACTTTGAGGTAACGGTTGTTGAGCGCCCGCAACTCGAGGGAGACGTTCAAATTGTCGCTTTGATAGCGCGCCTCGCCGTAGCCGGTCATGCTTAACAGCACGCGAACCTCTCCAAAAGGCGAACCGGCGAGTGCGGCCGGCGAAAAAGGAACCCAGCGTTAGCGCTGCTTCATGCCAAACGGCCCTTCGTTTTCCCGGCCGGCGTTGCTTTGAATCACGCGAACCTGAAACATGGTGAGCAGCAGCCAAATGCAAGCGACGTAAATGGTGACCCTGGTAAAGGTGTCGCCCGCGCGCGAGCCGAATGGACTGGAACCGCCGACGCCGCTAAGAGCGCCGACCAGGCCACCGCCTTTGCCGCGCTGGATCAATACCAGCAGGATCAAAAAGAGGCCAAGCAAAATCAAAATCAGATTGAGGAATGGTGCCAGCCAACTCACGTTTGCATCCTTTCCGGATAGTAAGGAAGGAAAGCCCGATGGCTTGGGGAGATTATAGGCATTTGGCCGCCGCGTGAAAAGACGGCTTGGCAAATGAGACAATGTAGGACGGCCTTCCCAGGCCGTCCAAGACACTGCCATCGGACACCACCAACCTCGAAAATCGCTACCTCGGCGCCGTTTGGACGTGTTGGCTGGCGGGCGCAGCCGGGGCCACAGACGGGTTTTTGTCGAACCGCTGCCAAAACGAATCTGGCACCCAGACGGCATAAAAACTCAGCATGTAATAGCCAAACCAGCCAATATCCACTGTAATCAGCACTCCCACATGGAACATGATGCCGAAGACCAAGGCGTAGGGCCGCGACCAGCGGCTCAGGACCAACAGGGGAAACAGCACTTCCCACCAAACCGTGGTGTAAGTCATTATCCTGGTGATCCAAAACGGAATGGGGAATCGGGCATAAGCCCAGCGGGCCATGGTGGTGTCGTTGATCACATAGTGAATGGCAGTACCGTCCCACCAGCTTCCTTTTGGCCATTGTCTTTGCGAATTGCGAAGCCATTGGCCGAGACGTTCCCACAACAACGGCAACGTGATGCCCTCAGGCCAAGTCGTCCAGAAACCTTCGCCCCATTCGGCACCTTTGAGTTTGGCCAAACCTGACGTGCAATAGATGAGGCAAAGTTGAATTTGAATGATCCGCAAGGACCAGGGGGGAACCCACACCGGACCTTCGAGTAAGCCTTGGCGGCGCTTGCGCCAGGCGTCCAGCGACCACGCGGCACCTGACGGCGTCAGGATCAACAGAAACATGGCGGCCTGCAATACATCATCAGCGCCATAGATGATGTTGGGATTGCGCTCGAGGAAACAGCGTGTGAGCAGCCAGCACAGGACGTTGATCCAGCGGGTCTGCCAGCCGACGAGTAACAAAATGGTGACGGTGACCCACAGCGCGAACGCCGAGTATATGACGAAAAGATTGTCCGTCCCAAAGAAAACGTAGCTGATCCGCCATTCTTTTAGCTGGCGCACATCCCACAACCCGGCATAGGCGACGCCCTCGGGGCCAAAGAACTCGGCCAGATTGGGTGCGTATTGAACTAATTGATCGGCCAATAGTGCAGTCGTCAGCATGATGCGCATGAGAGCCAACCGCTCCGCGCGCACTGGCTTGTGCCAAAAGCGGACCCAAAACCAATCAGTGGGCGGCAGGGCGGCGGCAGTGGTGCTCATGATGAATCGCGGTGCTACAACTGCTAGCCTGGGCGTTTCCCTTTCTCCACCTCGAAGGTGTAAAAATCATAAATCTCATCCGAATCTGGACGAGATTGAAATGTACCGGGCATGCGAGGCGGCGTGGCGGTAAGCGCATTCACTTCCTCATAGTGGGCGAGGGCGTCAGCGCCGGACGGCCACAGATCGATATTCACCTGATGCAACGTGTTTACCAGTACCGGACCGGCAGGCAACTTCGGAGGCGCTAGCTTGACCACCACCATGAGCAGTACGATCTTCTCCAATTTGGCGCCCGCGGAATTGTGTGCATAACGGTGGGCCAACATGTGGCAATAGCCCTGGCGCTGCGTTAGCTCATTGACGACTTCGCCTTCGTGATTGATGACCCTCTCCTGAAACCAATGGCCGAAGCGGGTGTAGTCACGCGGTTCCGCGCTTTGCCAGAGGACGACGTCGGTGCCGTCGCTGTAACAGAGCCGGACGCGCGAGTGGTATTTCATTTCCGCGACCACGGGCGCATACATTCCCCACTGTTCGCTGACGCCGATCAAGCACTCCACAAAGCGCAGCCGCGTATTCAGCCAGGCCGCGGCAAACTTGAAGACGTCCCAATTGGACTTCAAGCGATCTCGTGTGTTTTTGTCCTGCCAGGGTTTGCAATAATACAACACCGAGCCCACGCTAGCGGTTTCCACTACTTCCTCATTGTTGATAGCCTCGCGCATGGCCGCCTTGGCAGGCGGCAGCAGGGGCGGCAAAGGTGGAGGCAGTTCGTCAATGCCGTAGTGAGTACGCCAATCGTACATCGGCAACACCAGGGCGAAGCAGCGAAATGTCAGGCTGAACACGAAGACCGTCAGGAATATGCGCATGGGCCAGCTAAAACGGCGCGGATAGGGCTGCGGGGGCTGAGCGGCAGGAACAGGGTTGGTGGCCATGTTCGTTTTTCCTTATTGGACGATCTAGGTGCGCAATCCATGTGCGAGGGAGACTTTAGATTATTGTCGCTTGAAGGAAACATACTGTCAATGAAGTGAAACACCAAAGGAGTTTCAAAGTTGCGGTCTGGCAGCATGCCATTTTGCTGTGACCTCATATTGGCGAGCCGTCCGCAGCAGTTTCTCCTCCGCAAACGCCGGCCCCAACAACTGCAAACCAATCGGCAAGCCGCCTTTGGTGAACCCGCAAGGCACGCTAATCCCCGGCAAGCCCGCCAAATTGCAGCTAATCGTGTAAATGTCAGACAAATACATCGTCAGCGGATCTTGCGTCCGTTCGCCGATCTTGAATGCGGCCGTTGGCGAGGTTGGCCCGGCGATCACATCACATTCGGCGAACGCTTTGTCGAAGTCTTCCTTGATGAGCCGCCGCACTTTGAGCGCTTTAAGATAATAGGCGTCCTTGTAACCGCTGGACAGGGCGTACGTGCCGAGCATGATGCGGCGTTTTACTTCCGATCCGAAGCCTTCGCCACGGCTAGCGCAATACATGTGGATGAGGTTGTCGTACTTGGCGGCGCGGTGGCCGTAATGGACGCCGTCGTAGCGGGCCAAATTACTTGACGCTTCGGCTGTCGCCACCAGGTAATAGACTGCCACTGCGTAGGGGCTATGCGGCAGCGAGATTTCCTTGATCGTTACGCCTTGGTGCTGAAAGACCTTTAGCGCGTCGCGGACGCATTGCTCCACTTCGGCATCGAGGCCTGCGCCGAAATACTCGCGGGCAACGCCGATGGTCAGCGGTTTCGCGGGTTGATTGAGCATTTGCCGATAGGGCGGCACGGGTTGATCGACACTGGTGCTGTCACGCGGATCGTGACCGGCGATCACTTCCAGGAGCAACGCGGCATCGGTCACATCGTGGGCGAAGGGGCCGATTTGATCGAGCGAACTTGCATAAGCGACCTGGCCATAACGCGAGACACGGCCGTAGGTCGGCTTGAGGCCGACAATTCCGCATAAACTCGCGGGCTGCCGAATCGAGCCGCCAGTGTCAGTGCCGAGCGATAAGGGCGCTTCACAGGCTGCCACGGCCGCCGCAGAGCCGCCGCTGGAACCGCCAGGGATGCGCTCCAAATCCCAGGGATTGCAGGTGACCTGGTAAGCGCTATTCTCCGTGGAGGAGCCCATTGCGAACTCATCGCAATTGGTCTTGCCCAGCAGTACCGCGTCGGCTTGCTTGAGCCGCGTAACAACATGGGCGTCGTAAGGCGGCACGAAATCCTGAAGGATTTTACTGCCGCAAGTCGTCGGTTGGCCGCGGACGCAAAGCACATCCTTGAGCGCCACGGGTAAGCCGGCAAGTAAACCCAGGGCTTGGCCGCCGCGGCGTTTTTGATCGATTGCGCGGGCCTGCTCCATGGCGTTGGCTTCATCGACATGAAGAAAAGCCTTGATCCGGCCGTCGCGCTCGCGAATTAATTGGACGAATTGGCCAGTCAAATGCTCGGAGGTGACTTCGCCTTTGTTGAGCAAGTCAAGCAACTCGGTTGCGGTGCCTTCTATCAAGGACATGGCCAACATTCCCTGCTCAAATGCGTGTCAGATTCAACGTGTGCCACGGCCATTGAGGATGTGCCGCCCAGGCAAATCAGCCTTTGCTTTTTTGAGTGTTTCCAAAATCGCCCGTCGCTCCTCCAGCGCGTCAACGTCACGATCGCGAAGCATGTACGCCCTTGTGTTTTCAGTATATTGCTTTGTGCATGCCTCCACGTGGAGTCTTTCCATGAGCTGGATTTCTCGTTTGCGATGCGAAATGGCTTTGTCAATGTCGCCGCGGATTTCGTGCAGCAACGCCAGCCCTTCCTCGCGGAGAATGGCCATGTCGCTCTCGGGCAAGTCAGAAAGCACGCGTTCTAGCCGGTCAGCGTACCGCTCAGCTTTGACTTTTTGACTTCTTGAATACAACCAGTAGCGGGCTTTTTGGCATAGATAGTCGAGTTCGATCCAAACATTGCCAAAGGCCCGTTGGGTGGTGGGCGGTTTGCGTTGCTTGGTAATCATGGCACTTGCCTCCAACTCGGCTTGAGCGGGTCAGGATCGAGTTCTGGACGCATTTTACGTGCATCCTCCGACATTTGAGCCCAAGCCCGTAGTGCTTCCTCGTATCGCCTGTCTGCTTCGGCCTTTTTTCTGGCAACGCTTCGCTGCTGGCGGCGTTTCTTGTGCGGGTCGGATTTCCTTCTGTGGCCTCGCCCCGGTGTATGAGCCATGATACCAGATGCTCCCGCACGCACATGTTCATGGAAGCCAATTCAATGCTGAGACCTTGCCGATTGGCGCCTCAATCAAAAACCGCGGGCACGCCGTAAAACGGCCCAATGCGTTTCGGAGCGTTGGCCAATGCCTCATCGACCGTCAATGACGGCGCCGGTTCGTCAGCCCGAAACACATTTTGAATCGGCAACGGATGAGCCAACGGCTCAACAGCGTCGGTGTTGACTTGTTGCAATTGTTGAATGTAGTCGAGGATGCCGCTGAGTTGGCGGGCCATGGTTGCCAACTCGGCTTCGCTCAATTCCAGCCGGGATAGGTGGGCGATCCAGCGAGCGTCGTCGAGCGTGATGGCCATAGGACACGGCTAAACGGTTACATGTTCGGCATCTGAAACGGCTTGCGCTTGACTGGCCGCATCACGCGACCGCTGCGGATACATTGGACGCAAACAGTGGCGCGCTTCACGTCCCCATGAGGCCCGGAAATCTGCATCGATTGCAAATTCGGCCGAAAGGTGCGTTTGCTGATGCCGGTGATCTTTTGACCGACGCCGCCCAAGTATTTAGCCTTGCCGCGGCGGGCGATTTGGTTGCCCTTTGACGGTTTCTTGCCGCAGACTGCACATTGACTGCCCATAACAACGTCCCGCTATGTTGAGAGTTTCCATTAAAAGCGACGAGCGGCGGGGTTTATCCCCGCCGGGGCAAGCCCGGCGGCTCGTCGATTATGCTCAAAGCTCTCAATATAGCGGGACTTGTAATGGTGACAAGGTGAACCGCCGGTGGCTTACGTCGAGCGCAGATCGGCACTGCTGTCACTGGCAATGCGAACCAGTCGAATGGAAGTCGTTTCCTCGCTGCCGTCGTCGTATTGGATGTGGATCACCTCGCCTTGCTTGCTGGTGATGTCGCCGGGGTGGTAGGTGGCGCCGCCTTTGTAACGGCAATGGACGCGGTCGCCGACCTTGATGTCCAGATCCCGCACTTTGTCGGGGGTTAGCAGGCCCTGATCGCCGTCGTCGAACAAGACATGCAGCCGCTTCCCGTCCACCGACAGCACCACGCCCGGATACCAGTGAGCATCCAGCCAGCATCCCAGGACGCGGTCGCCGGCGCTGAAGTTAATCTGTTCGCTCGGCGGAAACCATTCGTCGCGTTGGAGACGGACCAGGCGAATAGAGGTCGTCTCGTCGTCGCCGTCGTCGTAGTTGACGTGAATGACTTCGCCACGGCGTTCGGTGATTTCACCGGGGAAATACTCCGGTCCGCCTTTCCACCGGCAAAAAATACGGTCACCGACGTCAAACTCAAGCGGTTTGATGCGATCGGCCGTGGTTGGGGCTTGTTGGCCGTCATCGAAGAGAATGTGATACTGGTCGGCCTCGGTTGCCACGACGACGCCGGGATACCAGAACAGGTCGTGCCAGCAAGCGAACACGCGGTCGCCTTCGGCATAGACGTTGCCGCGGACGGCGACCTTTTTCTTGCTTTCGGGTTGCAACCGAATCATTCCAAAAGATGTCCAATCCTCATCGCCGCTGGGCCATTTGACGCGGACCTTTTCGTCGTCCCACGCGACCACCTTGGCTGGTTTGTATTCGCCGTCCATCGGCAAACGGGCGAAAACCGTGTCGTCAGGGTGCAGTTCCAAAGGTTTGAGATTGGCCGATGCCACGAAACCGTCGTCGCCGTCGTCAAAAATCACATAGCAGCGCTCGCCGTCGATGTGCCGAACGGTGCCGGTGTACCACACCTGGTCGTTGCCTTTTTGGCCAAAGACGCGTTGTCCAGATTTCCACATTGTCGAACTCCTCTCTCCAAGATCCGTTGAATCGGCAACAAACCGACGGGCGCGGATCGAACTTGTATCGTGATGCCCCGACTTGGTGGGCACGCGGTTCCTGAGTGGTTAGCACATACAAACAAATGCATTGTACGCGCGCCGGCAACCGGCGCGAAAACTCTATTGGAAAAAATCCTATTGGAACAAACCGGGCAGTTCCTGAGGCAACACGCGCAGGTGTTGGACCTGCGACCATTCGGTGGGGCCGTCGTCATAACGCAGGAAAAGCCGATCGCCGTCCTTGCGTTCGATGACCGCGGGAAAGTACAGCTGATCGCCGTCACGCTTGCAATAAACGTGGTCGCCCACCTTGAGCTTGAGCGGTAAAACGGCGTCTTGAGCCAGATGGGCTTGCTGGCCATCGTCATAATGGACATGCACCACGTCGTCCTCGATGGCCTGGACCACGGCGGGATAAAAAAACGGCTCAAATGACCAATGGGCCAGGACGCGCTGGCCGACTTTCCAAGGATTGTAATTGGGACCCCGGCTGACGCGGACAAAGCCGATGGTCGTGCTTTCCTCCTGGCCGTCTTCATAGCGAACATGAATGCGGTCGCCATCGCGGCGTGTGATGCGGCCAGGGTAATACGCCGGTCCGCGTTGCCAGCGGCCGAAGACACGCTGGCCCGCTTGTAAATCGATGGCCGTGACGCGGTCGGGTGTCATCCATTCATGATCGCCGTCGTCAAAATAGACGTGTAACTTGCCGTTTTCGATGACCTGGATGGTGCCAGGGTACCAGTACCTGTCATGTGACCACTTGCCGAGCACGCGGTCGCCGACAATCCAACCGGTGTCTGGCTCGGCGCCGCCAGGATCTTTCCACTCGGTGGGATCGACACGCACCATGCCGATGGAGGTTTGCTCGTCGGCGCCGTCGTCGAACTGAATGCTCAGCTTTTCACCGTCCCGACGAAGGACACGGCAAGGGGTGTAGCTCGATCCGCCAGGCAGACGCACGAAAAGGCGGTCGCCGGCGCCGATCTCCAAGGGCACGATTTGATCGTCGGGGATCCAATGCTCGGCGCCGTCGTCGAAGAGGACGAAGCAGCGCTGCTCATCCACGCGGTGGACGCTGCCGGGATACCAGTAGTTGTCCTCAAGCCGGGTGGCCAGGACGCGTTGGCCGCTTTGCCACATGGGGAGCCTCATGAAAGACGCCCGTTGAAGCTAATTGACGCATGACGCGATGTCAAGGTTCGCGATGGGCAATGACGTGCTGAAGCCATAAAATCGAATCACGAAAGCACGAAAAAACGAAAGCACGAAGAAGGAGGGCTTTCCTTTTTGCTATCATTTTTTCGTGCTTTCGTTTTTTCGTGCTTTCGTGATTCTCTTTTTAATGGACCATACCCGTGGTGAAAAAAATCCTCCTTGGCCTCTTATTCACTGTCTTTCCCTGTGCGCCTGCCGCCGCGGATGACACGCCTTGGTGGCCGCATTTCCTTGGGCCCCGCCGTGACGGCACCTCGCCTGAAAAAAACATCAACACCGACTGGAAACAGACACCGCCCAAGGTCCTCTGGAAGATACCGCTGGGCGAAGGTTTTTCCTCCTTCGCCGTGGTTGGCGAACGCGCTTACACCATGACCAAACGCGGTGACAAGCTCATTGTGCTCTGCCTCGATGCCAAAACGGGCAAGGAAGTTTGGTCGCACGATGTCGCCCCGAACTACATCGACAAGCAAAAACAGGGCGCCGGCCCCCGGGCCACGCCAACCTATCACGATGGCAAGCTCTATTGTCTGATGCCGATGGGCGAGTTCGTATGCCTGGCCGCGGCTAACGGAGAACGCCTTTGGACGGCCAATGTGTTCAACGACACCGGCGCCAAAAACCGCGTAGGGGAGCAGTTTTATTGGGGCGTGGCCCTTTCGCCGTTGATCGAAGGCGATCTCGTCATCGTTCAACCCGGCGGCGACAAGGACAACTCCGTGGCTGCCTTTTACAAAAACACGGGCAAACTGGCCTGGGCGGCCGGCAGCGATCCGATGTGCTACGGCTCACCGCAGGCCATCACCGTCGCCGGGCAACGCCAATTAATCGTGCCGACGGCCAGTTCGGTCCTGGGCATCGAACCCACTACAGGCAAAATCCTTTGGCGCTATGTGATCGGCGACAAGGCATACACCATTTGCAGCACCCCCCTTTGGTTTGACAACCAGCTCTGGTTCTCGGCGGCCTACAATGCCGGCTGCGGCGTCCTTGACATTTCCAATCAGGGCGGCACGTGGACCGTCAAGGAGAAATGGAAGAACAAAAACGGCCTGCTTACGCTGTACTCCAATGCCATGATCGTGGACGGCCACGCCTACGGCTGCCACGGCGACCTCAGCGCCTGGATGTTGAAATGCGTGGACCTGAAGACCGGCCAGGTCAAATGGGATGAACGCCTGGATCAACGGCAATGGCTGTTGGCCGTGGACGGCCACATGTTGTGCTGGGGCGAGAAAGGATCGCTGAAGTTGCTGAAAATGGATCCCAAAGGAAATGTTCAGAAGGGCGAAATGCCCAAATTGCTGGTCCCCAAGGCTTGGGCGGCGCCCGTGCTGGCCAATGGGCGATTGTATTTGCGTGATCAAGCCAATGCGCTTTGCATTGATTTGCGGAAGCCGTAAAGCAAGGCAATTACCAGCTCGCTGATGGAATTGACCGCCCTGCCCGTGCGCTGGCATAATGGCAAACTGCCACGCAGGAGGATTCAAAATGACCATTGTTCTCACCGACGAACAACACCAAGCTTTGCGGGCCGAACAGGGCAAACCGGTCGACGTGGTTGATCCCGGCACCAACGAGCGCTATGTGCTGGTAGCCTATCAAGAGTATGAGCGCGTCCGATCCCTCATGGAGCCCACGGCGAGGCCTGCCATCGCCGAGCCAATGGAAGCGGTCCCTGCTGGCATATTGCGCTCCCAACAAGCATTCTGGCGAGACCTCCCGCATCTGCTGGCGCAGAAAAAGCTGCGCGGACATTGGGTCTGCTATCGCGGCAATGAGCGTTTGGCGACCGCCCCGGATAATGTCCCACTAATCCGGAAAGTGGTCCAGTTGGGGATTCCCGACGATGAGTATTATCTTGGTGTAATCCGGCCTCACCACATCGCTCCTTGGGAAACTGAGGAGATTGAGCCGATAAAAGACATTCACAAAGATCAGTAAGCTACAACCAATTGCCGCTGTGCCATGACCGTGCTTTTGAGCCACTTGCCGTTCACAGAACGCGACGATGAATTATCATTCGGCCTCACGAGGTTCCACGTCAAGCCGTTCCAAATGGTTGTGTGGTGTAGCATAACTGGGCATGCCATTGAGGAAATGCCGCCGCATGCCCCGCGCTTTCCAGGGATATTGGATACGGGCCACAATCACAATTTCTCCATCAATGGCAGTCATCTTCGGGATTGGGCTGCGGTCCCAATCAACTCGCTGCGACGCCTTGGTCAGATCGAGGAAGGTGGGGACACACTGCCGCTCTTCGCAGCCAATGTCTGGATCCACTGCAACAGGCCTCGGACGCGCAATGTGGCCCCCGAAAAGCCACCTTTTCTCTTGCGCTTGGATGAAGGAATCGCGGTGCAAGACAAACGAATCGGCGTGCCACGTTTGCCGTTGCTGGGCTTGAGAGCGTTGGCACGCAATGACCTTTTTCTCACCACGGACGGCGGCAAGCGTTGTGTGCATCTTCGCACCTTGGACTGGCGAACCAAGTTGCTGCGCTGGTTGGTGTGAACGTTACGCGCTTTGCCAGCCTCATTTCACCCGCTTGTACAAAACCGGGTTCCCATAGTCTCCGTTCGGCAAAACATCCATCAGGATCATGTCAGCCTGATTCATGAAGACCAGGTAGCGCCTCACCAACGGATCCTTTTGCTTGGGAAGCGTGCTCTTGCCTGGCCTGGAAATCTCCAGCTGGTTCGCAGTGTTAAAACTGTAGGTCACGCCGATGGGCCCTGTCCCAAATAGCAGTGTCGCATTGCCATAGGCAATGACGGAGCCATCCGGATTGAAGTCGAACCCATCTGTCAATTTCTGCCCCGTGGCCCACCTGCCGACAATGAGCTTTTTGGGATCACCTTGCAACTTGGGATCAGAAGCGAGCATGGCCGCCAATTCGCGGTTTTCGGCGAAGCTATCAGGATCCTCTTTTCCGCCTCCGGCTTTGATACCGGTGGTGGGCTTCATGTTCCCCTTGCGGACTAACATGCTAATCAGAGCGCGATCTTTGCCGGTCTTTTTGCCTTTGTAGAAGGCGACAAAGACTGTCTCATCACCGGCTCGCCATTGATACAGCGAGTAGGGGCCGGGCTGCTGCAGGATGGGGCCCCAAGTCTGACTTGCCTGCGTCCCAGGAAAGCCAAAAGCGGTATCAATGTCCGGCAAGTTGGCCGCGTTGCCCTTGCCGAGAATGGCTTCGGTTTCCTCGACCGTAAACCCGGGCCGAATTTTGTTGAGCTTGCTTGCGAAATCGCCGCCCGACTGCTTGGGATCGAAGGGTTTCTTCGGATCACCTGGTTTTTTCTTCGGATCGAAAGGCTTCTTCGTATCGCCCGGCCCCTGGGCGACGTCTTGAGTCCGCCTGTATTTCAACGTCCGGGAAAACTTCTCGTCCGTTAGCAAAACCAGTTCGTCTTGATTCACCAGGACCTGGTAGCGTTTTGTGCGAGGCTCAGGTGACGGGGGGAAGCCCGAGTTGGCCGGTATCATGATCTCGATATTAGCGTCGTCGGCGAAACGGTAAGTCGCATTGAAAGTTTGGATGTCGAATACGATTACAGAACCATCCGCCTTGAAATCGTAGCCTTGATTGTTTCCTTTGGGATTATCGCGCCACGTGCCAACGATCAGCACCTTGGGATTGCCTGATTTCCACTTGGGATCGTCGATCAGCTTGGCCCGCTCCTCGCGCTCCAGGGCAAATCTGTCGGGATCGCCACCGGGGTTAATGACAAGCAGCCCCGGTTCGGACTTAAAACCACCGGGAATCTTGCTAACCCAGAAACTGACCAAGGCGCGCTCTTTGCCGGTCTTCTTGCCAATGCCAAAGCCAACGAAGATGCTGTCGTCGCCGTTGCGCCATTGATACCATGTCGAAACGCCTGCATTGCGCCCGTTTGTCATCCACGTCTCCGCGGCGGACGCTTGCCCTGGCAGCGGCCGGTCCGCACTGCCAAAGGCAGCCGCCATATCCTCTTTTGTTGCTTTGCTGCCGTCGCCCAATATCTTCTTCACTTCATCCAGTGACATGGCGGCCAAAAGCTTGTCCATGTCGGCTTTGGAGGCTTTGTCATTGCCATACGAGGGGGCGCCGGGCGTATTGCCTTTTGCACTGGGATCCTTGGAGCCCCCCCTTGTCGGCGTCTTGCTTGGCCACGGTCCCACTTTCCGAATCGCCGCGCAACCAAAAGAATACGCCAACACCGGCGCCAACCAGGACCAGCAGCATCATGGCTGCACCGGCCAATCCGATGACCAACATGCCGGAGTTGGATTTTTGAGGTTTGTTCTTTGCCCTGACTAGTGAGCGTTTGAATGAACCGTCATCGGCACGGTCGGACCTTGGTGCGGCAACCTCTTCATAATCCACGATGTCGATTCCGGTTGCGGCGCACGTGGAATTGCTTTGACAACGGCGACGGGTTGTTCGAGCGCCGGTGTCTTGAAAAAGGCCCGGCACTTGGGGCACTGGACGTTCTTGCCCGCAGGGATCGTAGTGGTAGTCCGCAGTGTTGCACTGCAATGGGGGCATGTAAGTTTGCCGGCGCTCACGAGGATTTCTCCTTGAAAAGCGGCTGCGCACCCTGAGATTCATGAGTCGGCAAGGATTGTCCCAAAGGGACTGTTGGACATTTATAGGCGGTTTTTGCAGCAGTTTCAACTCCGGGCAAGTTGAAATTGTTGCGGCCACGATTAGCGGCCCGGCCAGTGCCAATCGTCCACATTGGCGAAGATTCGCAATGGGTCAAGAGGCGGCAGCTGGAGATTGGGTTGATAGGCGATGTGGTAATCGAGCTGCCATAGCGGGATCAACGGCATGCGTTCATGGAAGGCCGCGTGGAGGTCGTGCGTCAGGCGTTTGACGTCGGCGAAATCGCGATGCGAACCTGCCTTGTAGAGCAGTTCGGTCCAGGTGTCGTCCTTGAAACCGAGATAATTAGAGCCGGTAGCCAGGGCTTCATCGCTGGGGTCTAAGAGCGGCCAGAGCGAATAGGCGTCGTTGGGAAAATCGTGCCGCCAGTAAGCCAGCTGGTAGTTGCGAGTCAGCAAGTCGCGCTGAAGTTGATGCGGGGACAAGGGGACCAAGCGCAAGGTGATCGGGCGATTAGCTTGATCGCCAAGGTCAGCCAACTGTGCTGCGATGGCGGTGCAGGCCTGGGCCACACGCGGGTCATCGTCGGGGTATTTCAAGGTCAAATCATAGCTTTCCTCTTTGGCGGCTTTCAAAAAAGCCAGGGCGCTGGCGCGATCAAACAGATCGGCGGGCACACGCTCATCGGCGCACTTGGCCCACGACCCCATCGGGAAGGGGCCGTTGAGTGGCTGCCCGCCGCCGAAACAATCGGTCAATAATTGGCCGCGGTTGAGCGCGTGAGCGATGGCGCGGCGCAGTGATTGCTCGGCCAGCGGTCCATGCCGATGGTTGACAGCCAGAAAAGAAACACGACGTGTCGGCGAGCTGATGGTTTTGAAGCCAGCTTTTTGGAGTTTGGGCAGGTCCGCGGTTGTTACGTCCAGCAGCAATTGCGCTGGTGCGATTTTGTGGGTTAGATCGGCAACCGATTCGTTGGCGGCAAACAAGCGAATTTCGCGAATTATCGGGCCATCCGAGCCATGGCGGCCGATGTGATAAGGATTGACCACAAAGCGCACATAAGTCCTGCCGTGTTCCGAGATCTTGCCGGCCAACATATAGGGGCCGCTGCCCACGGGGGCCAGCGCGAAAGCCTCGCTGTCGGCGCTTGTCAACGGATTGCCTGCGAATTCGCGAGGCAACACCTTGAACGTGAACGGCGCCAATGGATCGAGCAATCCCTTGCGGAGCTTGGCTTCCACATGAAACGCGTCGCCTTCCATGCGAACGAAATCGAGCTGGGCATTTAACTCCCCGCTTCCTCCCGGCAATTTGGGATCGATCAGCAGCTCAAAGGTCTTCTGCACGTCGGCGGCGGTGACGTGAGCGCCGTTGGACCAATGCGCCGTCTTTTTCAGCACAAAATGCCGTTCGCTATCCGTTGCTTTGGGCAGCGACATCGCCAGCTGGGGGACGTAGGCGATGGTCCCGTCGGAAAGATGTTGTGGTCGCAGCAAGACCTCGAAAAGCAGGTCTAACCCTTGTAACTCTGAATCGGTGACGGCGCGGGCCGGCGAAAAATACTTTGGCAACGTACGAACGCCGACATAAAGGATGGCGTATTTGCCCTGGCGCCTCAGCACTTCGTCGCGTAGCCCCGGCAAGCGCGGCCAAATCTCCTCGGCGGATTTTAGAAGTTGGAGTGCCGCTTTATCGTCCTTGGCTTGCTGGGCAGCCGTCAGCATCGTGACGGCTTTGCCGACAAGGATCCGTCGCAGAGCATCGGCCTCGGTCTGGGCTGGAAAAGGCGGTTGTGGCAAATGGTCGTCCACCCATTGCAAGTGCCGACGAATTTCGGGGTAGTAGTTCGGCATGGACTTGGGGGAACGAGCCAACAGCAGCAAATATGCCTGCCGAGTGTGCAGGCGGGCCACTTCGGTTAACACGGTGCTATTGCCGGGATACAGTGACACTAATTCGTCGCCATAAGGCAAACCTTTGTCGAACGCCGGCGCAGTTGAGCGCTCATGCAAAAGCGCCACACGCGCGTCCAGCAATTTGCGGTCCAGATCGGCTTGGATGTCAGCCCAGCGATTGGTTCCCTTCAAGGGCCGTTCACGCTTGCCGAGGCTAAAACGCAGTGTCGCGGCCAGGGCAGTTTCAGCGGCAGTCAATCGAGTCAATGACGGCAGGTCCGCGGCGGCTTTTCCAAATTCCGCGATCCGCTCCAAGGCCAGACGTTCGTAAGGAACGTATTGAGCAACTCCGTCACTGGTCAGCACCAACGGCTGGCTGTCAGCTATGGTCTTGGTGACGATATTTCCTGTGAAATTCGGATCGAGGAGTGTGTCAGCGCCGACAGGGTCGATGTTGACCACATCACCACCGGCCAGCTTGACTTGATCGTGAGGATGGGCCAAGTCGCGGAACAATTCGGCAACGGCCGCTGGCTCGTCGTTTGTCTGTTCGAGTGGTTTTACAGGCGGTGGCGGTTGCCCAGCCCGTACTGAAAACGCGGTCACAACAACGAATAATGCAAGCACTACACGTGGCAATGTGAACGAGGCGGGCATGCGCGACTCCAAGCTGGGACAAGCCATGCCTGGAGTATATCGCAAGCGCGGTCGGGATCAAACGCGGCTATCCAGAAGCTGGCGTGAATCTTCCACGTCTTCGGGCAGATCGTTTTCGCTGGCCCACACCATGACGCGGCGCGTGATGTCCGCGGCCTGACGAGAATGAACCGGCGGCAGCGGCTGGCCCATCGCCAAACCCAGGTCAATTCCCAGGCGGCGCTGGATCACGTCGGCGGTCGCCAGGGCGATTTCACGATTGGGCAAACGTGCCAGGTCCCGCAGCGTCGGCAGCACGGAATCGGCGATTGGCGAATCAGCATGGTCAATCAAAATAGTCTCCACAGCAACCAGCCGCAGTGGCGCCGGATTGCTGGAAACGATCAGCTTTTCAAGTAGCGGGAGATCGAGTTCCTGGTGGTTCTGCAGCAGTCGCGCCAACTCAATGCGGAGAACGGCCGGCGTCTGCGGGTCGGCCAATTGTTGTTTGAGCGTCCGCAGCAGTTTTTCGTCCGATTGCTCGGCCAAGGCGCGGCTGTAATGATGTCCCAACGTCAATGCCGCTCGCGTCGCCAGGATGCCCTTTTCGGCGCACCAGGCGGTCAAGTCATTGAGCACTTCGGTAGTCAATAATTGACCTTCGTGGCTCAGGGCACCATCGTTGGCGTACAGCGAATCGGCAAGGGCACGGCGAACATTGTAGCGAATCCAGTTCCACCGATGCTCGGTGTCCCAAAGCAACGATTCGGTGGTGGCACGGCGGACCTCGGTGCTGGGATCATGCATGAACTGGGCCACTTGCTCGACCAGCATGCGGTCGTCCACGTTGGCCAGGGCACAAACCGCGGCGGCGCGAATGGCAGGTTGCTCGGCTCGCTGAGCGGTTTGGAGCACCAACTCAGCCTGCCCAGTGCGCCAATCCTTGCGGAACTCCAGTGCGGCCAGTGCGGCGACACGCACTTCAGGGCGCGGATGCTGGAGCAAGGCCAGCGCAGGCGAGGCGTCAATGCTGAGCGCGGCGCGGAGGGCTTTAACTTCAAACAGCGTTCGGCACGACGCCAGGTCGGTTGGCCATTCCTTGCGGCTGGCCAACCGATCGGCCAGGATCCGGGCCCGACGAATCGCCGGCGCTCCCGAATCGTGCAAAGTTTGATGGGCAAACACGATAAGTGGAATCACCAACAAGGCAGCTCTGGTCAAGTTAGCGTACCAATCGTCGCCGGCGTTGCTGCACAACAACCAGGCCAGCGCCACGAAATAAAGCGTGATGATCGCCGGCCCGAACGGCTGTCGCCAACTTGTCGGGCTAAAAAATGCCAGCACACAAACTACAGCCTGAAAGCCGGTGGCCACCCACAACAATAGGTCGTCAGGGCCCGAATGCCGCAGCGCCACGCCCAACAGCAAAAACGCCGGCAGTGTCAACGCCCCCATTCGCAAAAGCATCTGCACCACCAGATACCGTTGCGCATTGGAATCAGCTTTGAACAATGCTGCCATTTTGATCTCGGGTTGAAGTGTGTATGGCTCCTATACAAATATGGATCAGAATGTGGTGAATGCCAAACAACAAGGGGCAGTCCCTTCAATCAGGAACTGCCCCTAAAAGTTAACGCCTGCATCTGAACATAAGTTTAGCGACGGATAATCATGCCACCGCCACAATTGCCGCCTGGGCATCCACCGTAGATCACGGAGCCACCATTGCTGTACTGGTAGTTACCGTTGATGATGTAGCCCGAGCCGTAATTCACGGTCGAACCATTGCCCGGATACATGCTGATGCGGCTCGTGGTGTTGTTCATCGTGGTCACCACGTTAAGGTTGGGATCCGCACCATAAGTGACCCATTTGCCGAGATCGGCGCTGCTGAGGTCACCGTCGTGAGCGAAAGCCTGCAAATCGCCATTACGGCTGCTGAGCACTAACCCCTTACCACTCTTGATGTTGAGGTCCGAAGCCAGCTTTTGGCCGGCGGGTGTGTTGACGTCAACGTAGACGCACACGTAGCTGTCCGACAGCGTTTTTTGGACCTCCGGGCTTAGTTTGCCATCCTGACACACTTTTTCATGGCCCATGGCGCCCGTTCCAACGAACACGGCCAAAGGCTTCTTTTGGGTCTGCCCAACCTGACTGGCGGTTGCGTAGTCTTTTTGCCAGGTCAGGTCCTCGTGGTAAGAGGAGGCGACCATCGATCCGGTCAAGGCGAGTAAAGCGATTGAGGTGTACATCCGAAGTCCTCCTGTAACAAGTTGTTGAACACCCCTGAACACAAAACCAGTTCGTCGCGAACTGGTTAACGAGAGGGAGATTTATACCGGAGCGATATTATGGAGGCAAGAAAAATCTTAGCCATTCTCTAAATTTTACCCCTTCGATATATTCGATTTTTTTTCTCTTTTTTACCCATTGTTATACTCTCACTGCTGTTAAGCCCTTCGCAATAGGACCAACTTGCCCGCTTAACCGCAAGAAACGAGCAGCTTTGGCCGCGAAAAGTCGCGGAGCATGGGAAGGTGGGGTAGAGTGGCTTGGACGCTACCCCGCAATGAAATGCTTGTCAGGAGGACAGCCGATGAAGTTCCGCTTACTGACGGCCGCTTTGGCCGTCTTGGGTGGTCTGGCTCTGGTGACCGCCGATGCCCAAGCCCAGATACCTTACGGCTACTATCAGCCGAACCTGTACAATAATCCAACACAGGCTTACCAGCTCAACAACTTCTATTACTACCCCTACTACTACTTTCCTCACAACTATTGGCCGATGACCGGTCCGCGTTGGCCGGAAGCCCAGGGCCAGCCCTACATGCCACCGCCGGCGTACATGGCGTTCCCGCCGTTCCATGAACCAAACTGGCGTTATGAATTGTGGCAACCGCAAAAGTACTACAGCGGCTTCCACTTTTGGCTGGATCAGTTTTGACCTGCGAAAATGCAAATCACGACAGAACGAAAGACGAAACCACGAAAAAAACCTATTTTTCGTGGTTTCGTCTTTCGTTCTGTCGTGATTCGTATTACGGAGCCGCCGCGAATGTGACGCGGAACTGCGCCCCTCGCAACGGTTCCGAAATAACCTCCATGGTCGCCTTGTGATGCTCCAAGATCACCGCCACGAAGGACAAGCCCAGTCCCATGCCGGCGCTGAGGCCCGCGAACAGGGCGTTGTTGCGTTTGGTGGAAAAGTGCGTATCCTTGCAGCGGCGACGCACTTCCTCGGTCATGCCGATGCCGTTGTCTTCGATTTCCAGCACAGCCTTGTCCCCCTCGCGGCGGGTACGCAGGTACACTTCCCCTTTCCAGCTGGCCGCGGCAATGAGCGCCTGGCGACGTTGCGGTGAGCCGTCGCCATCGGGCGGGGGAGCGTTCTTGTCGGTGGCTTTTCGTGCCTGGTCGCGGAGATAGTTGCGCTTCTCGAACGTGGCGTCGCGGGCGTTGAAAAGCAAGTTTTCCAGCGCTTGTTGCAAATGGGAATGGTCGCCTTCGATCCACAGAGGCTCGCCAGCAACTGCCAGGTCGAGGTAAAGGTCCATCTTCCATTTGCTGGCGGCCATTTCATGCCACATTTGGTGCATTTCGCGGGTCAAGGCATTGAGGTCGAGCCGCTCCCGCTCCGACCGGCTCGGATCGCGGCGGACGGTTTGCAAGATTTGCTGCAAACGCTCGGTCACGGTCCCGAGGGTGTCGCGCACTTCATGGAGCATTTGGCCCTGCTGGGGCGACAGTCCATCGTCTTCCAGGCAACGCCCAAGCAAATCGTTGGGCCGGACCAGCAAGTTCTTGATGTTATGGGCATAGGATCCGGCCATGATGCCGATGTTGGCGAATAGCTGCGAGCGCAGCTCCAGGGCAGTGCGTTCCGCGTCCTGTTGCTTTTGCTCGGCCTCCTGGCGTTTGAGGGCTTCCTGAAGATGCAGCCGCTCCGCAGCGCCGGCTTGCTGTTCGGCTTGCAAGCGGCGCAACTCCCGGTAGCGTTGACGCCGCAAGCCCAGGAAAAACCAGACGCTGGCCACGCTGAGCAGCAACAGTCCCAAACCGCCGAGCCAGCGCCAGCGTGTCATGGCCTGGCGTTCGCTTAACTGACGCCGCGCGTAAACGTGCACTTGATACTGCATCTGGACCCAAACGCCACGCGGGTGGATTTGCACCGGCGGCAATTCTCGGTACTGTTTGAGCTGACGCGGCTTGCCCGAGTCCCAAACCAGCGGTTTTTCGCCCAGGGCGTCGTCAAAGCGTATTGTCAGACTGTAGGGAACCGCAAACAACGGCAGCCGGCCCGGATAGACCTTGGTGACCGCGTCGCACATCACCTGCACATGGACCTTGATCTGTTCGCGTGCAGTTTCCATTTGCTGCCGTGCCAAATCCAGATCGCTGGGGGACGGATGGACCTTCGGGTCAGCGCTTTCCGACTTGGCTTTGAGACCGAGGTAATGGTCCCTGGCATGAAGGTAGTTGTCCGCCAGTTCAGGCAGTGCCGTCTGGTAAATGCGTGCTTCGCGCACCCATTCGGTGAGGGCCTCCTGATCGTAGAGTTCGTCGCCTTGCAGCCAGGAAATCAACGGCTCGCGCAGCAGCAGATAAGCCAGGCCCAGCATCAACAGGGGCACGGCCAGGGCGCGAAGCACAAGCCAACAGCGGCGAAGAATCATGCGCGGCATCTCGACAGGTGGCTTCAAATATCGGGACGGTCTGGGAGTTGGGCGTCGTAGGTCACGGTCAGCTTGCGCAGCGGTTCCCAGACGGGCGGCAAATCGGGTTTGCTCTCCAGATTCCAAACCGCGATCGTGGCCTGGGGCACGCCGCGCCCCAAGTCGGGCAAGAGAACGATAATATGCTCGCCGGTGCCATCGCTGCGATTGCCGTCACCCGGATTGAACAACGGTGTGGTTTTGTCGTTTTTGGACATCCGCTGGACACGGCCGTTGCTCCAGCAAAGCTCGCGCAGCCCGCGAATCAGATCGTCGCTGGATGCGGTCAGCTTTTGGCCCTGGTACGCTGTCAGCAGCACCGTTTCCAGGATATCGCGGTAAAGCAACAAGTCTTCCGTGCCTGTGCCGCCGGAGGCGCTGGCCTCATCGAAACCCACCTCCTTGGAAACGGGGTTGCGATGGCTGAACATCACCAGCGGCACCGGCAAATCCTGAATGTTCCAGGACACATTGCGATCGCGAAAGATGGTGTTGAATCCCAGTGAATCCCCGGTCATCACTATCAGGTTCTTGAGGTCCGCCGGATCGGAGCGGCGCACCACCGTCCGCAGAAATCGCCGCGCCCGATCGGCATCGGCTGGCAACAACATGAACTGACGGAGTTTATGATACTCTTTGAGCTCGGGTAGTATTTGGCCGACGACGAACGCCTCGCGCGGATTAGGCTGGAAAAAATCACCGCCGCTGTATTCGATGTGAAAGTCGCTGGCCTGACCATTGGGAAACTTCGCCAAGAACACTTCGTCAAAGCGGTCGGCCAGGTCGGCGGAGAAACTGTCATCGTCCCAGCGCAGCGTATAAAGGTTCGTCTTTCCTTTAAGCGCTGGCCATAATTCGTTGCGGCTTTGGACGAAGTCAAGCACGGCGGCCGCCATGCGCGAGTTGGTGAATGAGAAGCGAAAGCTCCGGCCCTTGTAAACGTCGATCAACTTGGGCCAGCGCTCGTCAATGGTGCTGACATTCGGTGTGTTGTTGGGAATGTAACGGTCCGCTGTCGCGGTGGTGATGAAAAAAAGCGGCGCCGCGGCTTGCCAATCTTTGCGATGGCGCTCCAGGGCCTCGCCCACTCTTAAGGCCCGGTGGCTAGTGTCGCCGCCGATGACTGCCAGGGGAGGCGTGGGCCGTTCGGTGAGGCTGGAAATCCACGATTCGGTGTTATGCCCCGAGCTTAGCTTGTACCAGCGAATCCATAGCTTGGCGTTCTCAAAGCCATCAGGCCAGATGGCGACCTCGGGCACATCGGCCGTGAGATCGGTAAAGGCCCGTTGCTTGAAGACGTTGAGACGCGGCGTGCCGGCGTTCGCCTTGAGCGATTCCTGATGCAAGACATCCACGGCGGCCACGAGCCGTTCCCACGCCTCGCCGCTGGTGGCCGGCGCCAAAAAGACAATCTCTTGATGCCCCGGCGGCACCGGCCGATAATCGGTGGCCGGCGACAATAGGCCGAAGCCGAATAGGGTCAGCGTCCCGGCCGTGGCCAACACCAGCATCACTGCGGCGCCCACCAGCAATCGTTTTCGCGTCATGACGGGTTCCTTGGGCAGAGCCATTTGTCCACGGTATCATACCGCCAAAGCGGGGAAAGCCGCAATTGTTACCTTGTAAGGCTGCCGCGTGCGCCTGGCGGGAGTTGCTTTATTGTTGCTTCTACCCTTCGGTGTTGTTTTACTGTGCTGACGACAAAGGCGTTTCGATTCACCCCCAGCCAAGAGGATGCACCATGCGAGTAGTTTCATTGACAGCCATTCTGTTGTTCGCGTCCCAGGTCCTGGGCGGCGATCCCGCGCCGCGGCGAGTGACCTTTGAGAAATCCAAAATTGGCGAAATGCCGGCAGGTTGGAAATCAGGCGTCACTGGCAAGGCCGACGGCAGCGTCTGGAAAGTGGTCGAAGACAAGACGGCCCCCGGCGGCGGCAAAGCGCTCGCCCAAACATCACAAAACGCCAGCCCCATCTTCAACCTTTGTGTGCTTGAAGACACCAATCACAAGGACGTGGACGTGACGATTTCCTTCAAAGCCATGGAGGGCAAAATCGATCAGGGCGGCGGCATCGCCTGGCGCATGAAGGACAACAACAATTACTACCTCGTCCGCATGAACCCGCTCGAGGACAATTTTCGCGTTTACACCGTCATTGACGGCAAACGCAAGGAGCTAGGCTCCAAGGACGTCAAAGCGGAAAGCGGTAAATGGCACACCATCCGGGTAGTGCAAAAAGCCAACAAGATTCAATGCTATCTCAATGGCAATCTGATGTTTGATTTGACGGACGATTCCTTCAAGGAAGCAGGCAAGGTGGCGCTGTGGACCAAGGCGGATGCACAGACTTATTTTGCAGAGATTGTGATTGCGGCGAAGAAGGAGTGACTTTGGAGTGCGGCGACTTGTCGCCGCTTTTTAGCGATGGAAAACAAGGAGGCGGCAGATCCCTATTACGGTCGCAACCCTTTGGCCCGCTTGGCAATGTCCTACACCAGGATCGAGCCGTTGCACATGCCGGATAAAAGTTGATTGCCATCGGGCGAAAAGGCCAGTGAGGCGATGAAGCTGTGATCACCTGTAAAGGACGCGATTTCCTTGCCGGTTTTCACGTCCCAAAGGCGGACGCGGGGCGCTTCGCGGTCTCCGCCGCCGCTAGCCTTCGAGTAGCCCGGCGCGCTCGCAAGCAGGCGACCGTTTGACGAGAAAGCCACGATTGAACTATGCCAAGTAGGATCTTTGCCGAAATCCGGATCAAGCCCGTCAATCAAGTTGCCTTTTTCGAGGTCTCGTAGGCCGATTTTGCTCGGCCCAAATACGTAAAACTTGCCATCCGGGGAAAGGGCGAGTGGGGTACTAACGTTGCCTGGAATGAACAATCTTCCTTTGCCGCTTTCAAGGTCAATGGCAAGCATGTCGGTTTTCGTTTTCCTTCCGCCGTCTCCCTGGGTAATCGCCAAAAGGGCGATTTTGCCGTCGTGAGTTAGCAATGGATTACCAATCAAATTCACAGTGGTGCGACCGCCCTTAGCTGCCGTTGGCAACATGTACTCGGAAACCTGTTTGCGACTAGCGATATCCCAAGCCGCGAGCTTGATATCATCGAGCGACACCAGGCGTTTGCCGCCTGGGACCAACGTCCCCCAGCGCACTTTGCCACCTTGGTCCGGAAAGGTCGCTATTTCTTTGCCCGTGCCAACGTCCCAAATCGACATTGGCTTGTTGGGAGTGCCGCTACTGTGAGTGGGAAAATTGGTCGCCACGAACGGAAGGACGAC